>ENA-ORCW01000576-ORCW01000576.1-marine-metagenome-genome-assembly--contig:-NODE-576-length-18097-cov-3.351720_pt1 | contig 18097 bp, 24 predicted proteins | sample MGYA00237784_ERZ508517 | MGnify/ENA primary metagenome ERZ508517 (study PRJEB26187, sample SAMN06268979) | marine metagenome | isolation source: Tt ae E1 feedstock associated aerobic enrichment on... | reverse complement strand
CCCGCCGATGCCCTGGTGCGGGCGCCGATGATTGTAGTACTTCACCCACAGGGCGATCCGCTCCCGGGCTTCCTCAAAGTCCTCGAACCGGGCTCGGTTCAAAAACTCCTCCAGGATGCTCTTCCAGAAGCGCTCGATCTTGCCCAGGGTCATCGGGTGGTGCGGCTGGCTGCGCAGGTGGTGGATCTTGTCCTTCTCCAGCTCCCGCTGGAACTTGGTGCGGCCCCGCCAGGTGGCGTACTGCCGCCCGTTGTCGGTGAGCATTTCACGCGGACACCCGTAGTCGCCCACCGCCCGACGGTAGGTCTCCAGCACCGCATCGCCGGTCTGGGAGCGGTACAGCCCCAGTCCCACGATGTAGCGGGAGTAGTCGTCGATGTAGCCGATCAGGTACACCGCCTTGCCCCGCAACCGGAAGCTCATGATGTCGCTTTGCCACATCTGGTTCGGCGTGCTCCGCTCGAAGAAGCGCGGCTTGCCCGGATTGCGCACCGGCTTGCGCCGGGGCGGCTCGATCAGGGCCGCTTCCTTCAACGCCGCATGCACCGTGCTCGGTGCCGCCTTCATCAGGAACAGGCGTTTGAGGATATCGCTGATTCGCCGGGATCCCCGACTCGGATCCTCCCGCTTGAGCTCCAGGATCTTCTCCCCCACGGGACCGTCACGGGTGCTGCGCACACGGCGTCGCTCGGGCAGTGTCCGCTCCCGCAGACCCTAAATCGTAAACATAAAGCTCAGGAGAAGAAATGTGCGGATATGCGATTTTGCCCAACTGACCGATTCCATTTCCAGAAGAAATATACTCTCGAATTGTACTAACAGTTGAACCAAAAGTGTTAGGTGAGGATGTCCGCACGATTCTTCCCAACCTTTGTGGGAAATGAATAAATCCAGATGTCTCTCAAACCGACCGGTCTGCTAAGGGACCCCAAGTTGATATTCTCCTCTAGAGGACTCCTAGACCCCCCCCCTGGGTCTAGGCAGCCTTCTTTTGATAGAAGTTAAGCATGTCCCCCAGCCGTCCAGTTCTGGCGATTTCCGCATGATTTTCAACAGCTTGCGGATCGCCAACCGGGATCACAGTGCCGGGGCGCGGATTGATGAGATTGTTATCGATTCCCTGATGGTTGCGCTCCTCGTTGTAGTGAGCGGCGTACTCGCGAACGGCCTTCTGTAATGACGCCTCTCCTACAAATATGAGGCGATCCAGGCACTCGTTCTTGATGCTCTTTACGAAGCGTTCTGCGTAGATGTTCATCAGAGGTTCTCCCGGACGATAGCGCACGGGATTGACGCCGCAAGACTTAAGCAACCGACGCAGGGCCTTGGTGAAGAGCGGATCGCGGTCCATGATGAGGTATCGCTTGCGCAGGAGGTCACCGTCGATGCCGTCGAGCAGACCGCGGAAGACATTCAGGATGACGCTCTCGTTCCACTGACAGGAGATGTGGGTGATGCGAACCTTGCGCGTGGCCACCTCTATGATGAAGTGGACGTGGTAGCGGATCAAGCCTTTCCAAGTCCACACTTCTGTAGTGAAAAAGTCAGTCGCGCAAAGGACATCCCAGTGCGATTTTAAAAAGCCATTCCAATCCAAATGGTGGCGCTCGGGGGTCGGTTTGATCCCCTCCTTCTGCAGGATGTTGGCAATGGTGGTCTTGGATCGTTTGATCCCGATGTTTTGGAGTGCTCCGACGATGCGCGAGTAGCCCCAGGTCGGATTCTCCAGGGCGATCCGCACCACCATGCGCCGCACCTCCTGCTGGCTCTTGCGCAAGACCGACATCTGCCGCTTGGCGGTGTACTTGAGGGCCACAAGCTTCCGGTGCCAGGCGAGAATCGTCTCCGGGGTGACCAAGGTCGTTACTTTCCTAAGTCCATTCAATCCCAGCTTCCTCCCTTTCCGGGCCAGGCGCTTGCGCTGTTCGTTGGTGAAATTCAACCGCTTGTCTCCATGGAACTCCTTAAGGACCTTGTTCTCCTCCATCAGGTAATCGATGGCTCCCGCGTCTCCGGGACTGGTGCCGGTTCATCCAGCCGGCCAGCATGTTTAAAAGTAATGTGATTTGGGGTTGCATCTTCGCTTCTGGAAGGAAGGCATAAATGCTCATCCTGCCAAAGGAAAGGATGTTTACAAATTTCGTGCCTCGAGCGAGTCGGTCAATTCTGGTTGTTACCCTATCCGGGTAAGTCTTTTGCTGACGAAGGACCTGACCTTTTGCAGATGATCGGTATCGAGTCCTGCAAACATCTGCTTCGAAGATATTCCCAATTTACCCAGCACGTTTTTTCCCTTGGTGGAGCGAGTAACTTTGAGTGCAGACTCCAGATAATGAACCAACTGGCGTTCTTCCAGCTTCTGTTCAATCACTGCCCGGCAAAGGTCCCGCCAATAGTCCGGAAGTATACGGCACAGGATCCTGATGTGCCGTTCGTCCTGTCGCCCAGCCTGATTTAAATCAGCCGCATTTGCCACTTTAGCCTTAAGCAAGGCAACGGGTCCAGGAACACAAACGGGAACGCTTTTGTCACCGATTTCGAAAGTGTAGGAAGGCTCCAGTAACTCATCCTCCTTAATTCCGTGCAGATACCGCAGCACTTCAATCAGAACCGGTTCGCCTTTGGAATCCCGGGCAATAACAACCCCCACGGCATTTGTAGGAGGACGCAGGGAAAAGTATTGCGGTTTCGCCTGGGCCAGTTCGGCCACCTCCTCCAAGGTTGACCGGGTCCCCAGGAGATCCACATCACGCGAAACAAATGGAGCAAGGTCGACCGCTCGTTCATAGTAGTGCAGCGCCCACAAATTTACGGCCTGTCCACCGACAAGAGTTACCGGGTCCTTGGTACTGAGGAATTCCGCCAATTCCCCCGGACCGCGTGGCTTGTTCTCAGGAGTTTCCATCGGATCAGACCAGGGAAGCTAACCTGACTTGATGCGGCTTGCTCGCTATGGAATTGCGCTCCTGCAACTCCTCCGGCTGGACAATATTGAGTTCCTGCAGCAATGCGTCGTATTCTCTTTGCTCTCGCTTATATCGAGCCACCTTGGCAGGGGATCGGAAAGTGTCCGGAATCACCGGGGCGTGTTCTGAGACTATCCTGCGAAATTTCCGGGAAAGGTTGGGATCAGCGGCCCGCTCCGCGATCAGGCTGCGCGCGGATTGCTTGATCATGTCACTGACCGTGAGGTTTTCAAGCTTGGCCAAGGCCTCCAATACGGCCAGCACGGCGCAATGCTCTGCGACGCTGATACGCTTTTTGGACTTGGAAAGCTGATTTGGCATAGTAAGGTTTATTAAACCTTTTTAGCTTTCTGAGGCAAGCCCAATTTCAATGTTCACAAGTGGCCGTGTCGCCCCGGTTTTGCATCACAGATAACACCCTCGCAACGCGCCCTCAATGGTTGTTAATCCAGAATTCTGCCAATTTCACCGGATCAACATCGGGGAGCATCTCATCGACCATCTGCCAGCGCCGCATCTTCTTTCCTTCAAAGTTAAACACCTTGGATCCCTCTCGTTTGATATCATTCTGAAATTCCCGGATAAACTTATCGCGTTCTTTCTCGGTGGCGAAGAACCGGGTGCGCATCTTCTGATTGATCCACCAACGCGCCTCCCAGGGGGACTTTCTGCCGTCTCTAAAATGTGCTTTGATCTGCATGCAAACAATCAAATGGGGCCAAATTTCCTTGGCAATCCGCCAACTCATCGACGCGGGAAAATCTTAAAATATTTGTCCCCATCCTTCTGATTGGCGATCCCCAGGTAGTGCCGATAAAGGCAATCCTGATCCCGATGGCTGACAATCAGGGCGGTCTTGCCTGGATTTCTGTGGAGCGCCACATGGTGGGTCACGAAGCTGTGGCGCAGGGCGTTCTTCGGCGGACACTTCGGCTTGAGGTCCAGCGGTGGCAACCCCTTGCGGTCCCTCTTGGCATTCTCCCGGGCGATGTCGTCCGCCTCGACGAGCAGGCCGGCCCTCTTGAACGCTTGCGCTCGCCGGTGGAGCATCTGGCGGTGGGTCATTTCAAAAGCCTGCGGCGGCGTCTTTTTGAGCCATGCCCAGAGGTTGTCTGGAAGATCCTCGATCCACTGGCGGCGCTTCTTCTTGGTCTTCTCAGCCGGAGTCAGGATTCCCCGCTGGGCGAAGTCGATTTCAGCGTAGTCAATCCGGGCGATGGCTGAACTTCGCATTCCGGCAAATGCCCCGAGGGCCAGTAGACCACAAATTTCCGGATCCACCTTCTCATTGGCCCGGAAGAGCTGACGAGTCTGTGCCACCGTGAGGATCTCCGGCTCCTTGTCCTGAATCTGGGGCGACTCCACCCGCTTCATCGGATTCAGGAACAGCCAGCCTTGCTGATCCCACCAGGAGAACGCCCCCTGGTAATAAGTTCTCTTGTTCTTGATGGTGATCGCCCCATAGGGCAGCCCGAAAAGGTAATCGCGTATCTCCTCAGCGGTAAAGTCCCGGACGAGCCGGTTTCCAAATTCTGCCTCAAGGTCGGCGAGTGCGCGGCGGACATGCCCGATGTAGCTGTGGTTCCGTCCCACCCTTTCCATGCTCTGGATATAGGCGGCTGCCGCTTCCCGCAGGTGTCGCTCGCCCAACTGGCGCAGCTTGCGTTGTTCAGTCGCCCAGAACTTGAAGACTTCAATCGGATCCGCCTCGGGGGCGATGACCATGGCCTGCTGCCAGCGCATCAGCTGATGTGGCTCTATGGTCGGAAAGGCTGGATCGGCCCGCTGGGCGGTCTGCTTGAACTGGCCGATGAACCCGTCCCGGGCTGCCGCCGAGGCAAAGAACTTATTCCGCTGGCGCGTGCCTTCATACCACCGGGCGACATAGGGTTTCTTTCGGTAGGATTGGTGATCTGCGTGTATTCTCATGGCGATTTTAATCTACCAGAGTGAGGCGCCAATCATAGATCAATCAGGCGGCGTTTGAAGATTTCCTGTCCCCAGTCAACATCCAGTCAAGCCAGACAAGGCACAGTTAAGGCAAAAAAGCCCACTAGAGTAGTGTTCAGTTGCATTGACAGGTATCGCCTGTCGCGAATTAAGTCGTTCCAAATTCGCAAGTTACTGGTAATCAACACACTTGCGACAGATAAATGGCGGAGAGGGGGGGACTCGAACTGGGATTCGTTAAGTGCTTGTAATCAAGGGCTTAGCGAAACCGGAGATTTGGCAGTTTAGGCATAATCGATGCACCAGAGTAGTGTTTAGTCGCATTGAGTGGTATTTCAGCCATTACACCGGTTCCCCAGTTTCAAGCCGATAGATCATCCGCCAGATACGATCGACCTCACCACGTTCAATCACCTGCAAGGGCGTGGAACCGTCAAACGCCTCATTGGGTGTCTTGATCCACTCGCCCACGTAATCTGTTTCCATAAGATCCGCCAGGGCATCAAAGAGTCGGCAAATTTCTTTCAGGTGCTTCTTCGCTGCTGGTCCCGGCTTGTCGCCTGCCGCCCATTTATCGACTGCCCGCTGAGAATACCCGGTCAGCCTGGTCAGGTCTGGACGTACTACTTTGAAACGTCGGCAAAATTCCTTAACATCCAAATCCTGGCCCACAGCTACCCTGCTGATCTTCTTCTTTGTGGTTCTACTGCGAGAACTCTTTATCGTTTTTGTGGCCATAGCGTAAAGTATCTCTGTTTTCCGTACCGGTCAATATCATGCATGCACTTATGCATGCTTTTTTACAAGCCATTTTTTCAATTCAGTGGAACCCACGATCTCGACCCTGGAGCCTGAATCGAGGAATTGGGGAAACCAGACGATATTTCGACCTCTGCGATCCTGGGCGGAATTACAGATTAGCCCCTCAAAGCCACATTCAACCAATGCACGCCCTAGGGCTTGGGAAAGGGTTTCATAGCCTCGCTCATTGATTTTGCTCCAATCCTCGTTGAGGAGGTCATCTTTGCTGGGCCAGGAGAGGTGATCCTCGATGGATGTGAGATTTGCGATGCGCGAAAAGGACGTGTCTATCTGAACGAGAAGCCGGGGATTCTGACGAGGTTTTTTGACCCCGAAGTACCGAAATGCTCCCATAGATTCTTTCAATGCAATTTGTGCCGATGAGGCACCGTAGACGACACGGTGCTGCCCGGAGCGCATCCAGCGGCTACCATGCTCAAGACTGCCCTTTCCTGTAATGAGATTATCCGGATGGGCCCACTTTGGTTCCACACTCCGATAACAGGAACCATTCCAGCTAATCTGGATTCCTTTTGATCCCGACCGCAGGTTTTTGAGGATTTCCCGGTACCGGGCATGGTCTTTTATGACAGCAGACATATTGATTTAACGGGACAATTCCTATTGGGTTCCACGCTCATAACCAACCTGAAAATTGCGAGTCAAATAGGTTGGGACCCCAAATCTGAACAAGGCGATCTGCCACGGGTCCCCTACCCGACTCCCTGCTGGGTCACATACGCATCCACAACCTCCGCAATAACCGCCTGTTTGGCCCGGGGAAGGGAGTTGGCCCGCTGGAACACTTTCTGCAGCTTGCCCGCAGGGCCTACCGTACGCTTTGGTGCCGCCTTATGGCCAACGAGTTCATCCAGGGAAACCTTCAGGACATCGGCCAGGGCACAGAATTGCTCGGGCTTGATGGCGACGGGTTCACGTTCCCAGAAGGCGTAGGCCCGGGTGGATATGCCCAGTGCCTGGGCAACCTGGGCCTGGGTGAGACCAGCCAGTTCACGAAAGTGGTGGAGTCGTTGGCCGAAAGGGGGCCTTGGCCGGGAGGATGGGCGTCCAGTCTTCATGTGCGCACTAAACATTCGGATAGCAAAATCGCAACTATGGACTCAGATCGTATGTAGTAAATCTACAGTTCATTTCCCGCGGCAGGAGGATTAATACATCCAGGAGGCGGTCTAGGAATGTAGCAGGATTCCCGTCCTACAATGTAGTTATAAAACATATTACTTGCATTATTTGCCATTCTTCTACATTTCCGTGGGCATGTCGCATTCGTCGCTGTTGAACTCTACCGGATTGCCCGGGAGGAAGGGCCATGGCCAGAATTGCCCCTGAGGAGCTTGAGCGGCTCAGCCAGGAAGTGGACCTAACGGCTCTGGTTCGCTCGAAGGGAATCGAACTCAATCCCAACGGGAACAAGGATCTTGTCGGGCGCTCACCCTTCACACAGGAGCCTGAACCTGGGTTTGTTGTCAGTACGGACACCAACCAATGGCACTGCCAGTCCAGCGGGAGCAAAGGCGGGGTGGTTGATTTCCTGATGAAACACGACGGAATCAGCCTGCGCCACGCAGTCCTCCTGCTCAAGGAACAGAACCCTCACCTCTTTGGAGGATCAGGAGTCAGCAAGGCCACGGTCCCTAAGTTGGAAGCTCCGGTTTCAGCCGAAGCGGATGATCCGATCCTTTTCAATCAAGTGCTCCAGTATTATCAGGAGCGGCTACAGAAATCCTCCGCCGCACTGGATTACCTGGCTATCCGCGGAATCGGATCCGAGGAGGCGCTGGCCAAATTTGAAATCGGCTTTGCTGACCGTACCCTGGGCCTGCGGCTCCCCATGAGAAACCGGCGTGAAGGGGCGCTCATCCGGGAGCGGTTGCAGGGACTGGGGCTATACCGGGGATCCGGACATGAGCACTTCAATGGCTGCCTGGTGTTTCCCATCCGTGATGCCAGTGGAACGGTAAGGCAGGTGTATGGCCGCAAAATCGGCCGGCAAAAGTCCAAGCTATATCACGTATCCCTCCCGGGAGAGCATGGCGGGATCTGGAACCCGGAGGGCCTCGCCTCACCGGAAGTCATCCTCACGGAAGGGGTGATCGATGCCCTGACCTTCTGGGTCAATGGTCTGAGGAATGTAACCTGCACATGCGGGGAAGATGGGTTTAACGAGGACCATCTGGAGGCCTTCAAGGTCAGAAATACCCAGCGGGTATACCTCGCCTATGATCGGGATCAGGCGGGCGAACTCGCGGCTGAAAAGGATGCTGTGCGCCTGCAATCAATCGGGATCGAATGCTTTCGGGTCCAGTTTCCGCCTGGGCAGGATGCGAACAAGTATGCCTGCAGCGCACGTTCTGGAGCCCGATCCCTGGCAGCAATCATTAAGCGAGCCGAATGGCTGGGCAAGGGCCGCACCATTTCCATGGTCCAGCCCGGAGAAGATCGCGCCACGGAAGTCGATACCTCCCCTGCCCCCTTGGAAGATTCTGGAGCTTCGACCGATGCCCGGAAGTCTCCCTGGGAATTGCAGGAAAAGGGCGATGACCTGTGCATGGAAATCGGGGATCGCCAGTACCGGGTGCGGGGACTGGGACGCAACAGCCGCTTCGAGGTGCTCAAAGTCAACCTGAGGGTCTGGTACAACGAGCGCTACTATCTGGATGTCCTCGACCTGTACCGGGCCCGGGAGCGGGGGCAATTCATCAGCGCGGCGGCCGCCGAGACCCAGCTTTCAGTGGATCTCCTCAAGCGGGACCTGGGACGGATCCTGCTGGCCTTGGAGGGGTATCAGGAACAGCGTATCCAAGAGGCGATGTCACCCAGATCCGCAAGTTTCGCCCTGAGCGATCCTGACAAAAAGGCCGCCCTGGAGCTGCTGAAGTCCCCTGCCCTGCTGGATCGCATTCTGGAGGATTTTGACCGGTGCGGCATTGTCGGGGAAGCCACCAACAAGCTGGCCGGCTACCTGGCTGCGATTTCACGAAAGCTGGACCGGCCACTGGCCATTATCGTGCAATCCAACAGCGCCGCCGGCAAGACCGCCCTCATGGATTCCATCCTGGCCATGGTACCGGAGGAAGACCGCGTCAAATACTCCGCCATGACCGGGCAAAGCCTGTACTATATCGGGGACAAAGACCTCCAGAACAAGATCCTGGCCATCGTTGAGGAGGAGGGAGCGGAAAAAGCCTGCTATGCCCTCAAACTCCTGCAAAGCGAGGGAGAGCTCACCATTGCTTCCACCGGCAAGGACGACCGGGGCCGGATGAAAACGGAGGAGTACCACGTGGAGGGTCCGGTCATGATTTTCCTCACCACCACGGCCATTGACATTGATGAGGAACTGCTCAACCGCTGCCTGGTTCTCACGGTCGATGAGAGCCGGGAGCAGACCCAGGCGATTCACCGCCTCCAGCGCGATGCCGAGACCCTGGAGGGCTTGAAGCGCAAGCTTGAGCGGGATCGGATCCTCTCGGTCCACCGCAATGCCCAGCGGCTCCTGCGACAGCTCCACGTGGTCAATCCCTACGCTCCCCAGCTGACCTTTCTCTCTGACCGCACCCGAACCCGGCGCGATCACCTCAAATACCTGACCCTGATCCGCAGCATTGCCCTGCTCCACCAGTTCCAGCGTCCCATCCAACATCGCGACGGAATCCGCTACATCGAGGTGGAGCTCTCCGACATTGAGGCGGCCAACCGTATCGCCCATGAATTGCTGGGGCGCTCGCTCGATGAACTCTCTCCGCAAACCCGCCACCTCCTGACCTTGCTGACCCGAAAGGTGGAGGAATGGTCCCGGGAAAAGGGATTGGAGCGTGACCAGTGCCTCTTTACCCGGCGCCAGGTGCGCCAGTGGAGCGGATGGAGTGAATTCCAGGTCCGCACCCACCTGAACAGGCTCACCTCCCTGGAGTACCTTCTCCCCCATCATGGAGGGCGCGGCCAGAGTTTCGTCTATGAACTTCTCTTTGATGGGGATGCCGACAGCCCCCGGCCTCAATTCTTCGGGCTCCTGGACCCGGACACTTTGGCCGGTACGATGCAGGCTTCGGGCACCGAGAGCCCTGCCTCGAGCGTGGATCGCCCAACTTCCAGCCCTCATGGTGGGGTCATAGAGGCAGGAGTGAGCCGGCCTCGGGATCTGTGGGAAACCGCTCCAGCTATGAGCTCAGGGCAATTCTCCCCCACCCCTGGCGAATACGAACAAGCGCCTGAGTGTGCGCAACTTGCGTTGTAACGTAGTTTTTGCCCAATGCCCCGAAAAGGTGAAGTCCTGCCCAAGCCGATTGTCGGCGACCCCACGGACCCCGAAGGATTTGCTGTCCTGCGCGACGCCTATCTGGAAAGCCTTCGGGTCCAGAATTACTCCGACCGCACAGTGGAAAACCGAATCAGCTATCTCAACGCCCTGATTATCTGGTGCGAAGAGCGCTCTCTGACCCGCCCCGCTGAAATCACCAAGCCGATCCTCGAGCGCTACCAGCGCCACCTCCTGCACACCAGGAAGCGCGATGGAAATCCCCTCTCCTTCCGGGCCCAACACGCCCGGCTGGTCCCCGTTCGCCAGTTCTTCAAGTGGCTCTGCCGACAGAACCTGCTTCTCTCCAACCCCGCGTCGGACCTGCTGCTGCCCCGCCTCGAAAAGCGGCTTCCCAAACATGTGCTGAGCGCCCGGGAGGTTGAGTTGGTGCTCAATCAACCGGATGTCATTACCCCCATGGGCATTAGGGACCGTACCATCCTCGAGGTCTTCTACTCCACGGGGATGCGCCGCAGTGAACTGGCCCACCTGCAGCTCTTCGACATCGACGCCGAGCGCGGCACCGTGATGGTCCGCCTGGGCAAAGGGAAAAAGGACCGCATGATCCCCATCGGCGAGCGCGCCATCAGGTGGATCGAACGCTACACCGAGGATGTCCGCCCCACCCTGGTCGGGGATATTGAGGATGGCACCCTCTTTCTGACCAATCTGGGCGAAGCCTTCACCCCGAACCGCCTCACCCAGTTGGTGCGCAACTACGTCAATGCGGCTGATCTCGGCAAATCCGGCTCCTGCCACCTCTTCCGGCATGCCTGTGCCACCCTGATGCTGGAGAACGGGGCCGATATACGCTTTATCCAGGCCATGCTCGGTCACGCCAAGCTGGAAACCACGGAAATTTACACCCACGTCTCCATCCGCCAACTCAAGGCTATCCACGAATCCACCCATCCGGCCAGGATGCACAGTGAGGCCGCCCGGGAGATCCGCGAGGAACTTGGGGACCTGCTCAGCGAGGAGGAAGATCTTGCAGCACGGCCTGAACTACCCTAATTCCTCAGCCCATGAAAGAAATCGTCTTTGAGGTTATCCAGGAAGAGGATGGCGGCTACGTGGCCGAAGCCCTCGGCGAGAGTATCTTTACCCAGGCGGACACCTGGGATGAATTGCGGGACAACGTTCGCGAGGCCGTTGCCGCCTTCTTCTTTGATCGCACCGCCCCTCAGAGCATTCGCCTGCACCTGATTCGCGACGAAGTGCTCAGCGCCTGATGAAATTGCCCCGCGATCTCTCCGGGAACCAGCTCGCCCGTCATTTATGCCGGAATTGGGGATACCAGCAGGTCAATCAAGTGGGCAGCCATATCATCCTGCAAACGGATCAGCCCACTTCCCAGCGAATTGCTATTTCCGCTCATGATTCTTTACGCATAGGTACGCTCAATGCCATCCTGCGGACGGTTGCTTCCCATAAAAATGTCAGCCGCGAGGATATCTTGTCGTCTCTATAGGGTTGGAACCTCCCCCGGCGAGTTCTGGAATTTGCCCCGTGAGCCAATGGTCTGGCAACCACGTCTCCATCCGCCAGTTCAAGGCTATCCACGAATCCACCCATCCGGCCAGGATGCACAGTGAGGCCGCCCGGGAAATTCGCGAGGCATTGGATGAATTGGAGGATGAGGAAGAATCTTGAATAATCAGCGGAAATGAGGCAGATTACCTTCTATGAATGCCGCTGAAATCATTGAGCAAATCAAGCAACTGCCTCCCGAGGAACGGGGCAAGGTGGTTGCCTTTACGCGGCATCTGCCCAACGAAGAGACCCTGGAGGCGATGAAGGAAGCCGAGCACCCTGAAAAGCTCGAACGCTTTGATTCTGCCGCTGACCTCTTCGATAAACTGGGCATCAAATGCTAGACCTGCGAACCACCAATCGCTTCAAGAAGGACGTTAAAAAGGTCGAGCGTCAGGGAAAGCCCATGGCTATACTCGGTGAGGTCATTGAACGACTCAGAAAGGAAGAAGCCTTAGAGCCGCATCATCGGGACCACTTCCTGTCGGGCAACTACGTCAATCACCGCGAATGTCATGTCGCCCCAGACTGGCTGCTGATCTACAAGATCGAAGACGGCTTCCTGGTCCTCATGCGCACGGGCTCACATAGCGACCTATTTTGAGTAATTGAATCTTTCAATTTAGCAGTCTGGTTGATACTTTGAGCACCAACTTCCATGGTTGCCTTCTCAACAGAGTATCTTCTCACCGAAAGACTTGAGCCCGGCCAAAACCGCGCTGGGTGTTTTTCCGGGCGCAGCAGCCCAATTCCTTCACTCAGCACCTCTTTCTCCCGCAATGTAGCCGGTCAAAATATCTGGTATCACTACGATTCACTCCAGAATACGTCTTTGGCCCAAGAGAAGAACCGAATACCGGTCAAAGTTGTATTTGATTCATCTGTTACATCTTCTGGAATGAGTGATGCAAACGATGCGGTAACATCTGCTAATGGAATTCTCAGTGCTAACGGCTTCAGTAATACAGAATTCGGGGTTTTGGAAAGCAGGACTGAAGCTGCCTTATCTCCAGGGAACGGATCGTCTTACCAGCGAGCTGATTTGAGGTTAGTATCTGCAGGATTTAGCGAGTCTGATAAAATCACGGTAATAGTGACGAATTATGACATTGCGGGGAGTAATGTTAGAGGTATGTGGGTTGAAGGATCCAATGTTATAGTCGTTCAGCAAAGTGCTCTTATCGGTGAGACATTTGTACATGAAGTTGGACATGTCATAGATTACTTGGGTCCTAACAGAAATGGGCATTCACCCGATCCAAATAACATCATGTATTATAGTTCCAGCGGTAGAACTGGTACTGTGCTGGATACTGAATATATTAGCAAATTCAAAAACTTTTATTCTTATGGAAGCAAGTGGTAGTAAATACAATAGATATAAATCTGGATTACTTGTGTTGTTCTTTGTTATATTTCCACTCTTGTGTATTGCAAAGACGCTTGATACTGCAGAAATCCCGGCTGCTGTGATTTGCCATACTCTCGATCGTGTTTGGACAAACCACAGATCAGTCATTCATGGTTCAAACAAATGGACAAAAGAGGAAGGAGAAATATTTATCAATCTTTCCAAGGATACTGTTAAAAAGATCAAAATAGAATGTTGCTACGATTGGATTGATATTTTGCATTCTTTACCCAGCGAAACTCGATCAAATTGTATCGGCATAGATAAAGGGGGAATCAGTATTATGATTCACAAGGTATCAATGAACGCCGACCAAACTGTTATAGAATTCGGCTTGAGCGTTTACTACGGAGATGATGCGATTTTTCAATATTGGTACGAGTATCGTTTAGTCGAGGGGAACTGGAAAATGTTCATTGAGGACTTTTATGGAGTGGCGTTTACTTGTTCGAAAGGTAGTAAGTTTCGACTTGCCTAACTAGAGCCTGTCCCCTGGGCCCAAAGGGAGGAGATCACCAATAAATACAAAGATGCAGATGTCTATTTAGTTCGTGCGACTCCTCAGGAGGGTGTGATTGACCCAAATGTTGAACATTATAGAACCGCCGTCGATGAAATGACTAGCCAGCTAATCGAAGCAGGCACGATTCGAAATGCGAATCAAGTGCTTTTCCTCACGGCTACCAGCGAAGACGATATGCTTACGATTCTCAGTCTAGCTGATACATATAACAAACAGGTCATGGTTTTTTCTCATGGCAACTCAGATAGCGGTCGATGGATTATGTGGAACAAATGGGGGTCTGATTCACTGATTCGAAGTAGATGGAATGTGATCCTTAAAAATGACTGGAATGCGCAACGCACATTGACGGGTAGTAACTGCAAGTTTTTTGGCTGTGGAATTGGACGCCCTGTAACCCCCAGTGAAGTCATTTTTAACTACGTTAAACCTCTTCTTGAAAGATAAAAATGAATCACTTTTTACTCTTTATAGTGCTTGTTGTTGCAACAGTGCAATCTTTTGGAAACATGAAACCTAGTACAAATACTTCAGAATTTTTTGGGCTCAGATCTCAAGAGGAATATGTAACCGAGGATTCTCTTAATTTAGAATTGAAAAAGTTATTCAAGAAAGGCGAACATATTGGCGATGTCATTCAGCGACTCATTAAGTATTCAGATAACAGCGGCATAAAAGCAGATTTATCTTATTTAGATAGCATTCTCCAACTTACTTTCCACGAGCGAAGGAAGGATGAATATGTGTCAACTGAGATTACTTTTGTATTCAAAATGAACCGTCTTGCTGATGTTAACGTTGGCTCATCATTTATCGTGGGTGACTTTGAAGATGGTAATGAGTTTGAGATACCAAAGTATCCAAAGCAATAGTCTTTCTTTGGCCCAAGGGGGGCAGCGGGCGGACTATGAGAATGAAACTTCTGCTGGAGTAGATGCTTCAATTGAAGCCAAACAGTTACTGGAGCGTCATCCAGATCGGCTGGAATATGGTGGAGAAATTTACAAGTATACTGATGCTGATGGAAATATTCGGTATGGCTATACTGTTCCACGTGTCGGAAGAGCACCTACTCCTGAGGAATATGCGAGGGGAATTCGGGGTGTCTTTCAGCCTAACACTTCAGCAGCAAGCAATCCTTTAGTTCCAGATTCTGCCGAAGTAGTGGCCATTTATCATTCGCACCCTTCTTCAACCTCATTCAGCCCGGCGGACTTAAACTTTCCCAAAAATCGAGATATTAACATCTATGTCGGGCGAGGTGGATTTCAAGGCGGAAAGCTCCGCGTGAAGGTTGATGGTGCATTTTGGGAATCTGGGAATAATTATAACCAAACCCCTATATATGACACGAAGAAAGGTTACGTTGGCCCGTTTTCTCACTTTAACAATTAAAAAACTATAATAGTATTATGATAATTAAAACATCTCTATCAGTTTTTTTTGCGGTTGGCATTATTATTATTTTCGGGGGCTGCAAAAATTCACTTATTGAAAGCATGAATAGATCTGTTGAATACTCTTACGAGGACGGCATTATTGCAATCGAAAGTATCGATCCGGATTTTGATGATTACGATTTGCGGATGGCGTTCATAGAAGGTTACAAAAAAGGATTCTTGGGCGAAGTTGAAAATAAACCGCTTCTGATCACTTGGGAGGACTCTTCAGTGGGTCATGCCGGTGAAGAGGGATTTGAAGCAGGAGTTTCAGATGCGTTGGAATTTATACGGAGAGGCCAGAAGGATTGAGGGTGTCTCTTAGGCCCAAGGGGGATATGCTTGGGATTTGAATGAGGAACGACCGTGGTATGAGCAGAGATTTAACTCGCTAGACGAAGCTGGAATTGCTGCTTCCAGGTTAAGTAAGGAATTAACTGAACAGCACCCTAACAAACGGGAATATGGAGGTGCCTTGTATAGTTTTGAGGAAGATGGGAGAATTTATTATTCGTTTGTGGATCCTCAAGTCGGTGGTCCTGTGGAACAGGTCAATGGTCAAACAAGATATCCTGGACCTCCCATTAGCCCTCGGGACGTTGTAGGTTTGGGCAGATTTGAGGGCGGATATCATTCGCACCCGACCAGTGGAAGTTTTAGTAGAGACATAGGGGATGGTCGTGGAGATATACCAGGGGTCGAAAGATCTGGAGTGCCTCTTTATTTGGCTAGAACTGGAGGTTTCTGGGGTAATAAGGTTGTGGTTGAAGTGCGTATTCCCACTACACAGCGGAGGGATGGGACATGGAGAAGTAGAACCGTAAGATTAGGGAGGTTTTGATAATTATGAAAGTTTACGTTAAATTGGCATTAGCCTTGAGGCTTATAATGATGGTTAAGCAAGTTTACTCATATGATATAGATCAATATCCATGCGTGACATATTCCGAATTGATTGAAAATCCAGAAGCGTATCATGATACGATTGTTTCCGTCGAAGGCTTCTACATTCTGAATGGCTCAGCCTCAACACTCTTCTCATCTAAAGAAGCTGCTAAGGACATCAAAAGTCCAGCCATATGGGTTGGTGGTGATGCTCGGTGGGCCAACCCAGATTGGATTAATAGAAAGGATAAGTCTAGAGTCAGGCTTATTGGTCGATTTATGAACGAAAGCCTTGGGATTTTCGACCAGTACCAAGGACAATTTAAGGATGTGCTATACATGGAAATATTAGACTGATAATTAATTAGTCATAGGCCCAAGGGGGGGATGGAGGGAGAGCAACTGTAGAAAATCTAGAATTTGATGGTGAATCGCTAACGGTTAATATGAGCAATGGCCATTCTAAGACCATACCAGCTACTTCTGGAATTGAAGGTGTTACTGATCCGTCAATTGTAAATAAAGGCCCTATTCCGCCAGGTGATTATGAATTAGATCCTGCTGAGATTTCTCAAACTAGTTGGAAACGAAAACTTGATCCGCGAGATTGGGGCGAGTATCGAGTGCCCTTAAAGCCTTTGGAGGGGACGGATCTGCAGGGGCGTAGTGATTTTATGTTACATGGCGGTGTCAAACCAGGTAGTGCGGGATGTATAGACATCGGAAGAGCTGATCACTGGGTTTTTCCTCTCCTTCAGAGGCAAAGCGGTAGGATTCTTGTTAGAGTTATTTATGGAGAAGAATAGGCAGCGATGAGAGCATTTTCTGCATACGGTATTTGTATACTTACTCAATGGCTTGCCTTGATTGTCTACGAAATGATTTCAAAATTTATCGGATCAGAAGTCTTAAAAAATGCTGCATTTCTTGTTTTGTTATCAGGGGTGTTCATATCTGGATATCTGCTAAGGAATGAGTCCTTTAGGCATAAATTCCTTTTTTCTGTGATAATTGGATTTTCCACTCCTTTGCTTTTGGTGGCATACTTTGAATCTTTGAGTTCATTTTTAAAGGGTGACGGTGGATTTGCCTACTTCATTATTATTGGCAGCATAGCCTCGACCGTATACGCAATCGGTGTCGGCATTTTGAGTTGGTTGTTTAAATGGATAGCTGTGAGGAAATAAGAGTACCATGTAGGATTCACTTTTATCCAAGGGAAGGCTCTTCATCGGAGCCCCTCATGCCGGCAAACGCTCCGCCATCATCTATACCATCCTGCTTTCCTGCCAGCGCTGTGGAGTCGATCCCCATGCCTATATCCAGGACCTGCTCCAAACCCTTCACCATCGACGTACAGACAACGTCACTATCAGTGACTCACCTACGTCACGATACGTCACAAGCAGGGTCCCATCCCGTCACTGTCAAGGTGGTCCATCACCGGACGCTTACTCTTCTGGGGCTATTTCTCCTTAACAGAAACGGGGTGACTTGACGGATTCCTAACCGCTTGGCTCGAACGTCGCCTTCGGCGGTGCGTCTCTTTCGATGGTCACTTCTTCAGAACCCCCACCTGTAAAGGCATAGACCAGGAAGATAACCACCAATATCAGTATCAACAATCCAACAATCTTTAGTACCACCCTCATAGATCATCCTCCTGGCGGGTATCGCCAATCAATTGTGTCGTCATAGCTGTGGGAAAATTCTCCGCTACCAATGGGAATCACCCACAATGTTGTCATCTTGTAGTCACCACTTACGGACCCCGTCAGCTGTGACTGAATATTTACAAAGGGAGATCCGTCGGTTATCCCGTAGTTGAAGTTAACTGTACCAGTTAAATCAACACTCACATTTGCGTTCATATCAGCAAAACGAATCACAAAACGGGATGGAATATGCTCTACGCCAAGTCGCACTTTAGCAGTGAAGCCGTCGCTGTATTCGTAAGCGTCCGGTGAAGGACCCCCTATCGGAAAGTGGATTGAGTGGATAAAGTGTGCAGATGCAAGCAAGCGCGATAGAGCTGGTGGATCGAGGAGAACGGCAGGACACGAAGGGGCGGACGATCGTCAGCCGGGAGGAACGGGAGCGGTTGTTGGCCGCGTATGATTCCAGCGGATTGACTCAGCGGGCCTTCGCGCGGCGGGAGGGGATCAAGGAGAGCACGTTTATCTGGTGGTTGAAGCAGCGCCGCGAACGCGGCCAGGGATCGAAGCCGGTGCGCTTCGCGGAGTACCGGGTGGGTCCTGCGCAGGCGGG
>ENA-ORCW01000575-ORCW01000575.1-marine-metagenome-genome-assembly--contig:-NODE-575-length-18173-cov-3.287467_pt1 | contig 18173 bp, 18 predicted proteins | sample MGYA00237784_ERZ508517 | MGnify/ENA primary metagenome ERZ508517 (study PRJEB26187, sample SAMN06268979) | marine metagenome | isolation source: Tt ae E1 feedstock associated aerobic enrichment on... | reverse complement strand
CGCGATCCATGGGCGGCAGGTCGTTCAGGCTCACGCAGCCCTTCACGAACAGAATGGGGCGTGCAAACAGCAGGCGGCCGCGCTCGATGATATGGGGAGGATAGTCGGGCTGGCTCATCTCTCTGACCCTAAAAGTAGGGCCCGCCGGATCAGCGGCGGGCCCTGTTATTTGATTACTTTGGCTCAGCTCTTGCTGGGCTCTGCCGGCTTGGGCTTGCGACGGAAGGTGTCCACGATGTTGCCGAGCAGGTTCACCTCGACGCCATGGCGCTTCATGATGAACCACTGCTGGGCAATGGAAAGCGTGTTGTTCCAGGCCCAGTAGATCACCAGACCCGCCGGGAAGGTGCCCAGCATGAAGGTGAAAATCACCGGCATCCAGTTGAAGATCATGGCCTGGGTCGGATCCGGCGGCGGCGGATTGAGGCGCATCTGCACCCACATGGTAATGCCCATGATGACCGGCCAGATGCCCAGGTGCAGGAACGAGCCCAGGATCGGCAGAGCGGTCGGATCCCAGGGGATCAGGCCGAACAGGGTGAAGATGTTGGTCGGATCGGGTGCCGCCAGATCCTGAATCCAGCCGAAGAATGGCGCGTGGCGCATTTCGAGCGAGATAAAGATGACGGTGTAGAGCGCGAAGAAGACCGGGATCTGAATGAGGATCGGCCAGCAACCCGAGAGCGGATTGATCTTCTCTTTCTTGTAGAGCTCCATCATCGCCTGCTGCTGCTTCATCTTGTCGTCCGCGTATTTCTCGCGGATTTCCAGCATGGCGGGCTGCACCTTCTTCATGTTCGCCATGGATTTGTAGGACTTGTTGGCGAGCGGGAAGAAGATGAGCTTGACGACGACGGTGGTCGCCAGAATGGCCACACCGAAATTGCCGAGCAGCTTGAACAGCCAGTCGATCAGATAGAACATCGGCTTGGTGATGAAGTAGAACCAGCCCCAATCGATCAGCAGTTCGAACTGGCGAATGCCCTTGTCGTCTTCATAGGCGTCGACGACACCGACCTCCTTGGCTCCGGCGAAGACCATGAGTTCCGTGGTTGCGGATGCACCGTCGGCGACTGAGATTTCGTCGGTCAGATAATCGGCCTGATAGCGGGGCGAGCCTTCGCCCGAATAGGTGTAGCGCGGCTGAAACTCGCGGCCGGTCTGGGGAACCATGGTCACCGCCCAGTACTTGTCGGTGATGCCAAGCCACCCATCGCTCGATTTCGACGGCGTGATGCGGTTTTCTTCCTCGACGTCGGAATAGTCGATTTCCTGCAGCCCCTCCTCGCCGGTCACGCCGATAAGGCCCTCATGCAGAATATAGATGCCGGAGGTCTTGGGTGTGCCGATGCGGGTGGTGCGGCCGTAATTGCGCAGAGCGACAGCGGCGCCGGAAGCGTTCTCCACCGTGTCGGAAACCGTGAAAAGATAGTTTTCGTCGACCGTGAACGTACGCTTGAAGGTCAGGCCGCTGTCATTGGTGAAGGACAAGGTGACCGGCGTCGACGGCGTGAGAGCCTCGCCCTCGGAAAGCGTCCATTCGGTCGATGGGCCAGGCAGCGTGCCCGCCGCCTCGCCGCCCACATAGCCGGTCTCGACGTAGTAGCCGTCCGGCCCGGTCGACGGATTCAGCAACTGGATGTTGGGAGAATCCTTCTTGACCGTCACCCGGTAGTCCTTGAGGAGCAGATCGTCGAGCCGGGCGCCGGTCAGGTTGATCGAACCCGAGATACGGGGCGTCTCGATTGTCACCCGCTCGCTGCCGGCCACGGCTGCGGCGCGGTCGAGGGGCGCGGCGGCCTGGTTGGCATTGCCGGGAATGGCGCCATCGCCGGTCGACGGAGTGGGTATATCGCTGTTCTCACTGCCGGAGGTCGTTCCCGCCGGCGCGGTTTCGGTGGCCTGCCGCTCTTCGATCTGCACGGCCTCCCGCTGCTGCTCGATGCGCGGGTTCATGTAGAACACCTGCCAAAGCGTCAGGATCAACACGGACAGCGCGATCGTGATGAGAAAATTGCGATTGTTATCCATCGAGGTCCTTGCCCTTTCCGCGTCCCGCGCCGGGGTCTCCGATGCGGCGGGAAAGCTCGTCTTTCAGGGAGGCGAACGGCGCATCAAGCACAGATCGCCGCGCCACGATCACATAATCCTTGCCGGCGGCCATGTCGTGAACCGCATGAATGCGACAGGCTTCTTTAAGCCGCCGGCGCACGCGGTTTCGAACCACCGCATTGCCGACTTTCTTGGTGACTGTGATGCCCAGCCGTGGCGGATCTTGGTCGCCGCGATCGAGCACCTCCAGCAAAAAACGCCGCCCGCGCCGCTTTTCACCGCGACGGACAGCCAGAAACTCGGCGCGCTTCTTCAGGCGTGCCGGAGGTGGAACGGCTGGCCGGTCCGTCATCTTTCCGGCCTCGCCTCCAAACCTTATGCGGACAGCCGCTTGCGGCCACGATTGCGGCGCGCTGCAACCACGCGACGACCGCCCTTGGTGGCCATGCGGGCGCGGAAACCGTGCCGACGCTTACGAACGATCTTGGAAGGCTGATATGTACGCTTCATTTGTTTTAATACCGCGGAGTGCGGCCCTTCTTCATTCTGTTTCTATGAACAGGAGCTTTGCTTTTCAGGCCTCACCGAGGGCACGAAAACGCGCCGCCGGACGCAAGGCCCAAGCGTGGCCGGGCTTATAGGAGTATGGGTGCGCCGAGTCAATCAAAACGGTTCCCTGGAGGCACTGCCGCGGCAATGGGTCTCTCATTGCCGCGCGTCACCGTTTCATTCCACGGGAACCTGTCCTGCAACAGCCCTTTCGGCGGGATGCGCGCTTTCAGCCAAACCGGCGGCAACACCGGCCCTGTCGGCGACGCTGCGATTCTGGCTCATCTTGCGCTTGCCCTCAAGGCTCGCGATGGGCAGGCGCAACCCGATTATTCCGCGCAACTGACCCTTTATGAACTTTTCGGGGGCGTCCGAAACCGACCAAGCTTCCGGCCGGTCGGCTTCATGCAAGGCCGTCAGGCGCTCCACCACGGCGCGAAGTCGCGCCTCGTCGTCGAAGAACTCGATCGGCCCGCGCGCGTGAACCGCACTGTAGTTCCAGGTCGGAACGACCTTGCCATGCTCCTTCTTGGAGGCATACCAGGCAGGCGTCACATAGGCGTCAGGCCCCATGAAAATGGCCAGGGCTTCACCGGACGGCGTGTCTTTCCACTGCTCATTGGCACGTGCGAGATGACCGTAAAGCGTGCCGAAAGGGCCTTCGGCCTCGTCGAGAAACAGGGGGAGCGGACTGGCGTGAATCCCATTGGCGCCGGATGTCACGACATTGGCCAGCCGCGCGGCCCGCATCAGATCGTGAAGCGCCGGCAGGTCTTGCTCGCGAAAGGCGGGTGGACAATACATTTCGGTTTCATCTCCGTAACGGATCACCACAACCTAACGCGATCGACGCGCAGTCAAAAGAAACATGTGCTCCTTGCACAACAGGAATGTCCGTGTGGTGCAAAACCCTAGCGAGGGCGTTCCATGCCCTGCCGGAACTGTTCGAAAATGTTCTCCACGCCGCGCTCGTAGTCGTCGCGGGTCTTGCGGCCGGTCTCGAACATCTGGCCGAACAGATCGTCATAGGGATTGCGCGGACGACCGCTCGGATTGGGCTCCGGGGCGGGTTCGGGCGCAGCACGGCCCTGCGGTTCCGCCTGTTGCGTGCCCTGCCCGCCGCGCAGGAACTCGTCGAAAATCTGTCCCAACGGATTGTCGGCCTGACCGCCCGAAGGCGTACCGCGTCCAGCCGAACCGCCGGCACCGCCACCGAACATGCCTTCGAGTATCTGCCCCAGCGGATTGTCGGAAGGGCTCGTGCCCGCGGGCGCGCGTCCACGCGGCTGGGCGCCGGGATGCTGCTGGCCCATCTGGCGCATCATCTGCTCCATCAGATCGCCCAGCATGCCACCGCCGCCGGCCTGCGCCTGGCGCGGCTGCGCGCCCTGCATCTGACCCGTGGACTGTTTGAAAAGGCCACCCATGAGCATGGAGGCAAGCATGGGAAGCATCTGTTTGAGCATGTCTTGCCCAAGGCCCGTCGCCTGCGCCGCATGGCTTGCGACGGCCCGGCTGACATCCTTGGAACCGAAAAGGTGGCCCAGAATGCCGTTGCCCTCGGCGACACCCTGCGGTGTGAAGGCACTGGCGGCGTCCTCGAAATATTTCGCATGCTGGCCGGAGGCAAGCGCACCGAGAAAATTGCCTGCGCCATAAGGATCGGCCGCGTTGCGCTTCAGCCCCTGGCTGAACGCCGGCAAGAGCGCCTCCATGGCCTCCTGCGCCTGTCCATGCGAAATGCCGAATTGCCGGGCGAGTTGATCCACGCCCTGCCCTTCACCGGCATTGTTGAGCATCTCAAACAGCGGAAGCATGGCGTTCTCCTTCGTTCAAAACCGTTGCGATCGGCTACCAAACCATTGTTTCAGGAAGATAACCTGTAGAGAACGCCTTGTCTTCGCCGTCATGAGAGAAAGCCTAGTAGGCCTGCTCGAGAAACACGGGTTCTATGGACCGGTCCCAGCGTGTGTTGAAGGCGTTTGCCATTTCCTGAGCGCTGGTGGTGCCTCTCGAGACGATCTCGTCGAGCGGGCTCAGGAAGCTCGCCTCGTCGTAGCCTTCCGCATTGACGCGCTTGCGGGCGGAAAGTCCTTGGCGTGAAATGGCCAGAACCTCGCGAGCGATATCGCGCAGGTCATGGTTGCGGAAACGTGTCCCTAACCCCTCTTCGGGCACGGCATTGCGCATCGCCTCCACCTCCTCGAACGACCAGTCGCCCGTAAGGTCGTGCGCGGCGTCGAGCGCGGCCTGATCGTAAAGCAGCCCCACCCAGAAAGCCGGTAGAGCGCAGATGCGCCGCCACGGTCCGCCATCGGCTCCACGCATTTCCAGGAAGCGTTTGAGGCGCACATCCGGGAACAGGGTGGAAAGATGGTTCGACCAGTCGCCGAGCGTGGGCATGCCGTCGGTCACGACGTCCTTCAGCGCGCCCTTCATGAACTGACGGAAGGTGATGTGCGTGCAGTCGTGATATCGCCCGTCGCGAATGATGAAATACATCGGAACGTCGAGCGCCCATTCGACATAATCGGCAAAACCGAATCGCTCGGAAAAGGCGAAGGGCAGCAGTCCCGCACGCTGGTTGTCCGTGTCGCGCCAGATCTCGCCACGCCAGGACTGAAAACCGTTGAGCCGCCCCTCGGTGAAGGGAGAATTGGCAAAGAGAGCAGTGGAAAGCGGTTGCAACCGCTGCGCAACCTGCATCTTGCGGCGCATGTCGGCTTCCGTCGCAAAGTCGAGATTCACCTGAATCGTACAGGTCCGATACATCATGTCGAGCCCGTGCGTGCCGACCTTGGGCATGTAGGCGGTCATGATCTTGTAGCGTGATTTGGGCATTTGCGGCGTTTCGGCGAGTGTCCATTTGGGACTGCCGCCGAGGCCGAGAAAGCGAATGCCGAGCGGTTCGGCAATTTCGCGCAACTGCGCCAGATGGGCATTGCCCTCGCGGCAGGTCTGATGAAGCGTTTCCAAAGGCGCGCCGGAAAGTTCGAACTGCCCGCCCGGCTCCAGCGAAATCGCGCCCTGCCCGGTCGGCTCGACAAGCCCTATGATGCGCCCGTCGTCGTCGATTGCATCCCATCCGAGAATACGCTGCATTCCTTCCAGAACCGCCTTGATGCCGCGCTCGCCCTCATAAGGAACAGGCCGGTGGCCATCGACATAAAAGGGGAATTTTTCGTGCTCCGTGCCGATGCGCCACTTTTCCCGCGGCTTACAGCCCTTGGCGAGGTCGTCTACAAGTTCGTCGACCCGTTCGATCGGCCGGTTGTCGGTGGTGTCACGGGCCATAAACGCTCTCCTGGCAAACCATCAGCGAACTGATGAACCACGCTCACAATGCGCTTCAAGTAAAAAGTGCTGAGCCAAGCGTCAACTTATCTTGACGCAAAAACCTCATTCCCAATCGCCGACACTCGCCTGTATGACCGCGAGCGCGGCCACCGCGGCCGTGTCGGCACGCAGGATACGCGGACCCAGGGGTATCGGGGTCACAAATGGAAGTGCGCGCAATTGCGCCCGTTCGTCGTCGGAAAAACCGCCTTCCGGCCCCACCAGAAGCGCGAGTTTCGTCTCGCCAATGCCGGAGAGCGCCTGCATGGGATTGTTCGTGGCGGCATCCTCGTCGCAGAAGATCAGGCGCCGGTCCGCCTCCCACCCGGCCAGCAAGCGATCGAGTTTCACGGGCTCCAGCACCTCGGGCACGGCCAGGATGCCGCACTGCTCGGCCGCTTCCATGACATTGGCTTCGAGGCGCTGCGTGCCCGGTTTCGAAACCTGCGTATGCTGGGTGAGGACCGGCTGCAAACGCCCTGCCCCCATCTCCACCGCCTTCTGCACGAGATAGTCGAGGCGCCCTTTCTTCAACGGGGCGAAGCAGTAAAGAAGGTCGGGGAGCGGCGTCTGTGGACGCGCCTGTTTCGTCGTGCGCAGGCGTACCGTCTTGCGGCCAGCCTCGACGAGTTCCGCATGCCATTCGCCGTCGCGGCCGTTGAACACGAGAACTTCGTCGCCCACGCGCATGCGCAGCACATTGATCAGATAGTGAGCCTGCTCCCGGCCGGTTTCCAACTCGGCGCCGGGAACGAGTGCGGAATCGATGAATAGCCGCTGCAGTTTGTAATTCGCACGCATGCCGGTCTGATGGTGGATCGGCGATGCCGCGTCAAGAGGCGACGCTGTCATGCCAGACCGGCGCGTAGCCGGCGCGAAGCGCGGACACGCTCAAAGGCGGCGTCAAAAGCTGCACTTCCGGCGGTAGCGTGTCGGGGGAACGCGCCGCGCCATACCCCTCGAAACGCCATTCGCGAAGCGTTCCATCGCGCAGCGCATAGGCCAGTTCGCCGACGGCGATCACGGTGCCATCCGGCAGGTCCGGCACCGTCGCGCTGGACAGCATATGCGCCTTGCCGCTCACGGCGAACCTTTGCGCATGCAGGATGGTATCGGCTTGCACGGCTTTCATCTCCGCCCCGCCCTCTGCCTCCCGGACGCAGGCCATGAAACGCTTCGCCGCGTCGCGTCGGCAGAAGAAGCAGGGCCGATGCCCGGCAGCCAGGGCGGTCACCTCATCGAGAAAGAAAAGTTCGGTCCAGCCCGTGCCGCCCGCTGGCCCGTTGCGCCCCATCACCGCGCGGCGGCGGTCCCTGAAGGCGCAAACGCAAACGATCCAGGCTTTCGTCGTCCAGCGGCGACGCAGAAGCGCCTTCCTGTCCGGATCGTGGATAACGCCACGGTTGCCGGTGAAAAGTCCGCGCGCGGGAGTTGTATCGATCCGACCGAACGGACTAACGCGGTTTTGCAACGGCATGACTTTTTTCCACGTTTTTCGGATCTGTCATAAACTATGTGGGTATTGGCGTATAAATTGTTTCAATCTTAAGCTGTTTGCGTCTATAGCAGCCTGCGCAGCATGGGGCGCTGCATTTCGTTGACCTGCAAGGGACTTTGGCCGGATGACCATCGGGCGTGCGACTGTTGTGTTTGTCATCACTGTTTCTGCGTTCACGCTGATCGGTGCCAGGCTGTTGTCGGCCGGAGCCTCGGGCGATCATCACCCGGTCGATGGATACGGCATCTCCAGCGCCATCGACTGAGACACATCCCCGACAAGACGCTCCACCGACAAAGTCACTCCTCCGACAAAGTCACTCCACCGACAAAGACACGCCCGGACCGGATAATACGATCGGATCTGGTCGTCTTTCAGCAAGCGATCTCGATCAACGTCTTCTCCCGGCCCTCCAGCCTGAGCGCTGTCAATCGGCCACTATGCCATGCGCCGGTGTCGAGGTTGACCCGATTCCTGCAAAGTTCCGGCCTGGGCACGGGCGTGTGCCCGTGTACGACGAGCTTGGGGTGCAACCCGTCGAATGCGTGGAATTCACGCCTGATCCAGATGAGATCGTCCGCCGACTGGGAATCCAGAGCGATGCCTGGGCGAATGCCTGCATGGCAGAAGAAAAAATCGCCGAACGAGGCCGAATACGGCAAGGTCGCGAGGAAGGCCTTATGATGCTGCGGAACCGATTGCACGAGAGCTGCATGGCCCGGCATCATTGCCGCGCGCGACGTCAAGTCGATTTCCACACCATACGACAACGCGGTCTCGAAACCACCATTGCAGGCGAACAGGCCGAACGGATCGGGGTTGGACAGGAAGTCGAGAAAACCCAGATCGTGATTGCCCGCCAGCGCGATCACACGCGGGTCGCGTTCGCGCAGATTGGCAAGATACTCGATCACGCCGCGCGAATTGACCCCACGATCCACATAGTCGCCGAGATAGACGATGCGCCAGTCGGCGGGGCGGTCATGCAGAATTTCTTCCATGAGCCGCGCATGCATCGCGGCCAACAGGTCGTGCCTTCCGTGAATGTCGCCGACGGCATAGAGACGCATGCCGTCGGGCGTCGAAGCCTCGTTGTAGGAGACCCCGTCTGCCATGCCTCACCCGTCGACGACGATGAGATGCAGCGCGCGCGGTCCATGCGCACCGAGCAGCATGGTCTGCTCGATATCGCCGGAACGCGAGGGACCCGTGATGAGATTCAGGAGCCGTGGCATGTCACCTCTGCCGAATTTGCGCCGCAGGCGTGAGATTACGGTTTCAAGATCACCGGCAATGTCCTTCGCGTCAACGACGATGATGTGGTGGTCCGGGACGAAATTGACGGTGGTCGGGTTCTCCCTGCCCGATGGCAGGGCGAGGGTCCCCGTCTCCGCAACCCCGGCGAAGGCATGGCTCACGCCAACCTCATCTTCGGGTTCGGCGCGTCCACGCTTGACCTCGAGCGATTTCTGGCTCGCCCAATCCATGCGCTTCAGGCGCTTATCCTCGCCCATGCGGACGGATGGGGCCAGGTTCTTCGAACGCAGATAATGCGTTACAGCCTTGGGCACATCGTCCGTCTTCTTTACGCGCTCGACCGTGGCCGTCACCGTTTCGGCCATTTGACAGAAAAGCGCGATGCGCTCCTCTCCCTCCACCTGCCCGCGCGCCGGAATAAGCCCGCGCGGCGTTTTTGCCAGGCGTTTCTCCACGGTTTCACGCCGCGCATCGTCATTGGCCGAAACGGAAGCAGCCCCCCGCAGCTTGCTCAATATGGCCTCGCGCGCGCTCATGCCGCGCCCCTTTCCTGCTTTCCGACTTCGCGATCGCGCCATTGCTGCATAAAAGTGCGACTTTCGGGTGCGGGAAGGTCGCGGTGCCGCGTCCAACCGCCGGCAAAGGGCAGCGAACGGAACCAGCGCGCCCTGCCGGCCAGACCGGAAAGTGTGGGGATCGCCATCGACGTGGCGAGGCGATAAAGTTTCGGCCGGCGGGCGAAGAAGGCCCAGAAGCCGAGACCGAAACGCTGTGTCGCCGGGTTGAGCCCGCGCTCGAATTCGCGCTCGCGCCAGTGCCGCATCATGCGCGGCAGTGGAATCTGCATCGGACAGACCGATTCGCAGCGTCCGCAGAAGGTGGAGGCGTTGGGCAGATGCCCCGCCTTGTCGACGCCGACGAGCGACGGCGTGAGCACCGAACCCATCGGACCCGGATAGACCCAGCCATAAGCATGGCCGCCGACTGCGTGATAAACCGGACAATGGTTCATGCACGCACCGCACCGGATGCAGCGCAGCATCTCGTGAAACTCGGTGCCGAGCATTGACGAGCGGCCATTGTCGAGCAGGATCACATGATACTCGTCCGGCCCGTCGGGATCGTCGGGACGGCGCGGACCGGTGGAGAACGTGGTGTAGACGCTCATGTCCTGACCGGTGGCCGAGCGGGCGAGCACGCGCAGGATCTGGCTCGCATCCTCCAGCGTCGGCACCACCTTCTCGATGGAGGCGACGACGATGTGAATGCGCGGCAGGGTCTGCGTGAGATCGCCATTGCCTTCATTGGTGACGATGATGGATGTGCCGGTTTCGGCAATCAGGAAATTGGCCCCGGTGATGCCGACATCGGCTTGGAAATATTGCGGCCGCAGGATGTGCCGCGCCTCGCCCAGCAGGGATTCGGGCTGCGACAGGTCGCGCGCCGGCGGCAGCTCGGTGTGAACGCGGCGGAAATCCTCTTCGACCTGCTCCTTGTTCAAGTGCAGTGCCGGACCGATAATGTGGCTCGGATGCTCACCGCGAAGCTGTATTATGTATTCGCCAAGATCGGTCTCGACCGGGCGTACGCCTTCCTTCTCGAGAAAATCGTTGAGCGCGATCTCCTCGGTGATCATGGACTTGCCCTTGGTAACCGTGCGGGCACCGGCGGCGCGGCAAATGTCGAGCACAGCCTGGCGGGCATCTTGCGCCGTCTCGGCCCAGTGCACCCGACCGCCCGAGGCGATCACCTTGCGTTCATAAGCTTCCAGATAAAGGTCCAGATGCTCCAGCGTATGATCCTTGATCGCCCGCGCGGAAGATCGCAGTTCGTCGAATTCGGGCAATGCGTCGACCGCTTTCTTGCGCTTGCCGACGAAGCCGATCTTCGCCTTGCCCATGGCGCGCTGCAACTGCTCGTCGGCGATCGCCTTGCGCGCTTTATGTTTGAATTGCGGAGATTGAATTTCCATCAGCGGCCTCCCCCGCCAATCGCCGGTTTCTCGGTCATGCCCGCCAGAACCTCCGCCACATGGCGCACCTCCACCTTGCTGCCCTGCCGGTGCAACTTGCCGGCCATGTTCATGAGACAGCCCAGATCGCCGGCAAGAAGCGTTCCCGCCCCCGCGCTCTCGATGCTGGCGGTCTTTTCCTCGACGATCTTGTTGGAAATATCGGGATATTTGACACAGAACGTGCCACCGAAACCGCAGCAGACGTCGGAATTCTGCATTTCCTTCAGTTCCAGCCCGTCCACCGAAGACAGAAGCTGACGCGGCTGTTTCTGGATGCCGAGTTCGCGAAGACCCGAACAGGAATCGTGATAGGTGACGCTGCCATCATGGCTCACCGGCACCGATGTGACACCCAGCACATCGACCAGAAAGCTCACCAACTCGTGCACGCGGCCTGAAAAGGCTTCGGCCCTCGCCTCAAAAGACGTGCCTTTGAGAAGCGAAGGATAATGCTTCTTGAGCATCCCGGCGCATGAACCCGACGGTGCGACCACGTAGTCGAACTCCTCGAACGCCTCGATGGTCTGACGCGCGATGGCCGCGGCATCGTTCTTGTCGCCGGAATTGTAGGCCGGTTGGCCGCAGCAGGTCTGCGCCATCGGCACCTCGACCGTGCAACCGGCATCCTCCAGAAGCTTGACGGAGGCAAAACCGACGCTCGGCCGGAACAGATCCACCAGACAGGTGACGAACAGACCGACGCGTTTGGGTGATGGGCTTTCTTCTTTCAACGGTTCTTCTTTCGCTGGCTCGGGTCAGGACCAAATTGGTTCGGCTTGGCCGGTTCGCTTGCTCATGGTTGCGCCACCTCGCCACCGCGCTGATGCAGGCGAAGCCGCGATATGCGCTGCCAGTCGCCGGAGCGTTCAGCCTGGAAGGTGGCTTTCTCGACAAAGTCGATATGGGCGATGGCGGCGGCGCGCGCCGTCTCGGGATCGCCGGCGGCGATCGCCGCATGGATTGCCCTGTGCTGTGCAAGCAGCGTCTCGCGCGCGTCCGGCAACGCATAGATGCGGGTGCGGTTCAGAAAAACGCCGTCGGCAAGGAGTCGGTAACAGGCACGCAATGTGTGCAGCAGCACGATATTGTGCGCGCACTCGCCCACCGCATTGTGAAACTCGACATCGCAGGCCGCTTCCGCCTCGAAATCTTCCGCAGCATGCGCCTCGTCCATGCGCGTCACGATCGCCTCCAGGAGAACGAGATCTTCGGGCGTCGCGCGGCGTGCAGCGAATTCGGCCGCGACCGCCTCCATCTCCCGGCGGTATTCCAGATAATCCGCAGTCGCCTTGTGATGCGTGGCGATCAGTTCGCGTACCGGCTGGGTGAAGACCTGACCGATGATATCGGCCACGTAGGTGCCGCCGCCATGGCGGGTAAGGATCAGGCCGCGCTCTTCCAGCGCCTTCAGCGCATCGCGCAGGATGGGGCGCGACACGTCGAGTTGCCGCGCAAGCTCCCGTTCGCCCGGCAGCCGGTCGCCGTCGCGCAACACGCCTTCGAGGATCAGCGTCTCGATCTGGCGGATGACGCCATCGGCCGTGCGGGCATGCTCTATTCTGGAAAAGACGGCTTCCACCGATCTATGCCGTGCTCCGTTCAAACGTTCTCGCAGCCTGCACGATAACGCCGCCGAATAAGACTGGTCAAATTCTTTGTCCAATATTTTCCCGCTCGTGCAATTGTGGACACACATTGCGCCGCGCGCGAAGGCGGTAGCATACTTGCCAAAAGTCCATCCAGATGCAGACGGCAAGGCGCAATGAGCCAACAACAAGGGGAAAAACTTGTCACAATCGGCGCGGACAGCATCGGAACTTTGCCTCCGGAAACACTGATAACCGGCAGTATCCTGGGCTTTCCCGCCCATGACGGCCGTGCCGGCGCGCTGGGCGAGGTGCATGCGCGTCCGCACGCGTTGCTGGAGGCACCGCGGCTGATCATCCAGCTTTCCTTCATGACCGAAGGCGGCTCCGCGGTCGATCAGGCCGTGCTTGCCGATCTTTCGCGCCGCCTTGGCGTCGCCCCGCCACAGGCCAATGCGCGCCACCACGCAATGAAGTGGGGCAAGGGCACGCTGCGCTGGGAGCGTCATACGGAATTTTCCAGTTATCAGTGGGATTGCCCGATTTCGCCGCGCACCGGTAAACCGCTCGAAGAATCCCCTTTCGGCAATGGCTTCAGCCCGCCCGGCACCGCCATTTCCGGCACACGCGTCGAGATCCGCAAATGGTCGAGCGCGACGGAAAAGCTGGTCGGCGCTTTCGATCCGGCAAGCCTCGGCTACTCGGTGGTGGAAGGCGGACGCGCCGCCGTCGCCACCGATTTTCGCCAGGACGGCGATGGGTTGACCCGCATCCTGATCCTGGAGAAGGACCTGGCACCCGCCCGTATCGGTGCGTTGTCACAGCGCCTGATCGATATCGAAACCTATCGTACGCTTGCCATGCTCGGCCTGCCGCTGGCCCAGTCGCTTTCCCCGCGTCTGCGACGCATGGAAGACCGGCTTGCAGCCTTGACCGCCCGCATGCGCCAGCGGGAAAAACACGATAGCCGGAAACTCTTGAGCGAACTCACCGAATTGGCCGCGGATCTTGAAGCTGACGCCGCCGCCAGCCTCTACCGCTTCGGAGCGAGCCGCGCATATCACGGCATAGTCGAGGAGCGTCTGGAGACGCTGAACGAAGCCCCTATGGCCGGCTACGAAACATGGGCCGTCTTCCTCCAGCGCCGTGTCGCGCCCGCCATGCGCACCTGCCGCTCGGTCGAAGAGCGCCAGGCGAACCTGTCGCGCAAGCTGACACGTGCCACCAACCTGCTGCGCAGTTGGGTGGATGTGGAAGTGGAGCGACAGAACCGCGATCTGCTCGCCTCCATGAATCGCCGCGCCCAATTGCAGCTCCGTCTGCAACAGACGGTCGAAGGCCTCTCCGTGGCCGCCATCTCCTATTATGTGGTGGGTCTGGTCGGCTATGTCGCCAAGGGTGCAAAACCCGCCCTGCCGGGCATTTCCAGCGAGGTCGTCACCGCCGCCGCCGTGCCGGTGGCCGTTTTGTGCATCTGGCTCCTGGTGCGGCGCATCCGTCGTCGCCACGCGCGCGACGACGCCGGCATCGGCACCGAGGCGGATTGACGCAGGCCCGCTTTCCAAGCAGCATTTACAGAACCGTCAACACACTGGTAAATTGATTGAACCAGTGAGGAGCTCCGATGTCCGGCCCGAAAATGCCGCAGGCGAATGCGGCAACTTTGAAAAAGCGCGCGGAAATCGTCGCCGATATGCGCATTATCGTACCGGGCGAAGGCGTGGTCGATACGGACAATGAAATGCGTGCCTTCGAGAGCGACGGGCTGACTGCCTATCGGCAGATGCCACTTGTTGTCGTCCTGCCGGAAACCACAGCACAGGTATCGCGCATCCTGAAATATTGCCACCAGCGCAACATCCGCGTCGTGCCGCGCGGTTCCGGCACTTCGCTGTCCGGCGGCGCGCTGCCGCTTCAGGACGCCGTGCTATTGGTGATGAGTCGTTTCAACCGCATTCTCGACGTCGATTATCCCAACCGCACGGTCGTCGCCCAGCCCGGCGTCACCAATCTGGGCATTACAGATGCCGTCGAACATGAGGGCTTTTATTACGCCCCCGACCCCTCGTCGCAGATCGCCTGCTCCATCGGCGGCAATGTCGCGGAAAACTCCGGTGGCGTGCACTGCCTGAAATACGGCCTCACCGCCAACAATGTTCTGGGCGTCGAGATGGTGCTGGTGAACGGCGATGTGATCCGGCTCGGCGGCAAGCATCTCGATGCCGAAGGCTATGACCTTCTTGGCCTTATGACCGGGTCCGAAGGCTTGCTCGGCGTGGTCACCGAGGTGACGGTGCGCATCCTGCAGAAACCCGAAACGGCGCGCGCTCTGCTGATCGGCTTTCCCTCGAGCGAACAGGCGGGCGAATGCGTCGCCGAGATCATCGGCGCTGGTATCATTCCCGGCGGCATGGAGATGATGGACGGTCCGGCGATCCGCGCCGCCGAGGATTTCGTTCATGCCGGCTATCCGCTCGATGTGGAAGCATTGCTGATCGTCGAGCTCGACGGACCGCAGGCCGAGGTCGATCACCTGATCGACCGGGTGGAAGCGATTGCCCGTGAGAATGGCGCCACCACGAGCCGCGCCTCCACCTCCGACGAGGAACGCGCCGTGTTCTGGGCCGGGCGCAAGGCCGCCTTCCCGGCGGTCGGACGGATCTCGCCCGATTATTACTGCATGGACGGCACCATCCCGCGCAAACAATTGCCGCGCGTTCTGGCCGGCATGCGCGCGCTTTCGGAAAAATACGGGCTGCGCGTCGCCAATGTGTTTCATGCCGGCGACGGCAATCTTCACCCGCTCATTCTCTACGATGCCAACAGGCCGGGTGAACTGGAGAAAGCAGAGGATTTCGGCGCCGACATTTTGCGCCTGTGTGTCGAGGTCGGCGGTGTCCTGACCGGAGAGCACGGTGTCGGTGTGGAAAAGCGCGATCTGATGCCCGAAATGTTCACCGAAAGCGACCTGAACCAGCAGATCCGCGTCAAGTGCGCGTTCGATCCGAACCACCTTCTGAACCCCGGCAAGGTGTTTCCGCAATTGCACCGCTGCGCCGAGCTCGGTCGCATGCATATTCATCGCGGCCAGGTGCCCTTTCCGAACCTGGAGCGGTTCTGAACGTGCTGTTCAAACGGGCCATACTCGAAGGCATCGCGCGCGGCGACGTTACCCTCGCCTTTCGCCGCTGGAAGCGCCCCACGGTGAAGGCCGGAACGCGCCTTCGCACCGCCCTCGGCGAAGTGCCGATCGGACGCGTGGACGCGATCGAGGAAGCGAAGCTGGACGACGATGCCGCGCGCCGCGCCGGTTTTTCGTCGCTCGCCGACCTGAAGGAAAGCTTGCGCGGCGACGGGGGGCGCCAGCTCTACCGCATCGAAATTGGCGGCCTTAAAGAAGACCGCCGGGCCGCGCTGCGCGCCTCCGCAGCAATCGATGCCAAAGACCGTGAGGCGATCCATGAACGATTGCGCCGGTGGGACAAGTCAGCCGGACGCAGCGACTATCACCATCGGCTCCTGAACCTGATCGCCGAACGCCCGGAGACAGCGGCGGCGGAACTGGCCGCGGTGCTGGGTGTGGAGAAGCTGAAATTCAAACGCGATGTGCGCAAGCTCAAGGAGCTCGGCCTCACCGAGAGCCTGGATGTCGGCTACAGGATCTCTCCGCGCGGACGCAGCTTTCTTTCCGGCAACGGAGGCGCGAAACCGTGACCGATTTCCGTCCGAACACCGCCGACGACGTTCTGGAAACCGTGCAATGGGCCGTTTCGGAGGAAACGCCGCTCGAGATCGTCGGTCATGGCTCGAAACGCGGCATCGGACAGCCGCTCCAGACCGAACATGCCCTCGACTTGTCGACGCTCACAGGCATCACGCTGTATGAACCGGAGGAACTGGTGCTCTCGGCGAAAGCCGGCACGCCCCTCGCCGACATCGAGGCCGCGCTCAGGGAGCACGGTCAGGAGTTTGCTTTCGAACCGATGGACTACGGCCCGCTGCTCGGCGGTGAGGCGGGACGTGGCACGTTGGGCGGATTGCTTGCGGCCAACCTTGCCGGCCCGCGCCGCCTCAAGGCCGGAGCCGCGCGCGATCATGTGCTCGGCGTTCATGCCGTTTCCGGCCGCGGTGAGAGTTTCAAATCGGGCGGGCGCGTGGTGAAGAACGTGACCGGCTACGATCTTTCCAAAGGGCTCGCCGGCTCCTGGGGCACGCTTGCGGTGGCGACCGACATCACGATGAAGGTTCTGCCGGCCGCCGAAACCGAGAGCACCTTCTGCATCGCCGGTCTGGACGACGCGGCGGCGGCCGAGGCGATGGCGACAGCCATGAGCTCCAGTGCCGAAGTTTCGGGTGCCGCGCATCTGCCCGAAGGCGTGGTCGGCCGCTTCATCGATGGTGGTTTCTCCGGCGGCGGGCGAACCGTATTGCGGGTGGAAGGCTTCGGCCCTTCCGTCGCCTATCGCATTGACCTGCTCTCAAGACTTCTCGGCAAACTCGGAAACACCGAAACGCTCGAAGACCGCGATTCGCGTAGGCTGTGGCGCGAAATTCGCGACTGCCACCCTTTTGCGGATGGGTCGCCCGCGCCTGTCTGGCGTGTTTCCGTCGCACCGTCGCGCGGGCCCGAACTGGTGGATGCGTTTCGCCGCGCCGCCGGCGCCAATGTCTTTTACGACTGGCAGGGTGGGCTGGTTTGGATGCGCATGGAAGCCGATCCCGAAGCCGCGATCCTGCGCAAGATGATCGCCCATCTGGGCGGCGGCCACGCGACACTGGTGCGCGCACCATTGGCCCTGCGCGCGGCCATGCCCGTTTTCGAACCGCAACCGGCGGCGCTCGCCGCCCTCTCCGCCCGTCTGAAGGATCAGTTCGACCCAGCGGGTATCCTCAATCCCGGACGCATGGCGTTCACCTGAAGCCGTGATAGATTGCCGCCGGAAACCAAACGGAGGATCAACGCGATGAGCGAAATGCAACCCCAACCGAACGAGGATCGCAAAACCGATCGTTGGCTGGAGCCCGGCCCGACCAATGTCCAGGTGATCTATATTCTTTACCTGGTCGGTTTCGTCATCGGCGTTTCGGCGCTGGTCGGCATCGTGCTTGCCCATATAAATCGCGGCAAGGTCAACGGATGGGTCGAAACGCATTATGTATGGGCGATCCGCACCTTCTGGATCGGCCTGCTGTTCGGCTTCGCCCGCGGCGCGGTCATCGTGGTGCTGGCCTGGCTGGCGCTCGACTACATGATCACCGAGGACGAGCGGCCCGGCTGGATCCAGGAGGCCAAGTCGCGCCCCCTGGTGGAGCGCGGCGCGGACATGCTGCTGACCCTGGTGCCGGAAGAGCTGCTGGAGCGCGGCGACCAGGCCGCCGAGGACGCCCGCCGCCGCGCCGAGGAAGTGCGCCGCGCCGAGCAGACCTATCAACAGCTCGTCTCCCCTCTGCGGAAATCCGATGCAGAGACGGAGCAGCCCACGTATAACGAGGGCATGCGCGACGAGATCGAAAAGGCCATCGAAGGCCTGATGACGGACGAAACCGCGCCGGGAGAGACCACGCAGTGATCACCACCAATCCTCTGGCTCCCCCTCCCAATCGGATAGGGGACGACGACAAGTTCCACGAGGAATGCGGCGTCTTCGGCGTCTTCGGCAACGACGACGCCGCCGCCCTGGCGGCCCTCGGCCTGCACGCCCTGCAGCACCGCGGGCAGGAAAGTGCTGGCATCGCGACCTGGGACGGCGCGTCGCTGCACGCCCACCATGGCATGGGCCTGGTCGCCCAGGCATTCGACGAGCCGGCGCTCGGACGGCTGACCGTACCGATGATGGTGGTCGGTGACGTGCTTGAGGCGCTGGGCCGGCTCGGCATGGCT
>ENA-ORCW01000574-ORCW01000574.1-marine-metagenome-genome-assembly--contig:-NODE-574-length-18255-cov-3.313181_pt1 | contig 18255 bp, 17 predicted proteins | sample MGYA00237784_ERZ508517 | MGnify/ENA primary metagenome ERZ508517 (study PRJEB26187, sample SAMN06268979) | marine metagenome | isolation source: Tt ae E1 feedstock associated aerobic enrichment on... | reverse complement strand
GGGCTCCGCCCTCGCCGATGCCGCCGGTCCCGGCGCCATGATGATCCGTATGATGGAGAAAGACGGCTACGACAAATCCTACGCCAGCGCACTCACGGCCTCCGCCTCGGTGGTCGGCCCTATAATCCCTCCGTCGATCATCATGATTCTCTATGCCATGCAGGACGAGAACGTTTCGGTGATCGCCCTGTTCATGGCCGGCATCATTCCCGGAATTCTGATTTCGCTCTCCATGGCCGCGGCCAACTGGTATGTTTGCCGCAAGCGCGGTTTCAAGAGCAGCGCGCCGCGTCCTTCCATTCGCGAGATGTTGCGCACCAGCTTTCTGGCGCTGCCCGCGATCTTCCTGATCGTGCTCATCATCGGCGGCATTCGCAGCGGTCTCTTCACCCCGACCGAAGCCTCGGTTGTGGCGGTGTTCTACGCACTTCTGTGCGGGATGTTCGTCTATCGCTCACTGAAAATCCGGGACCTGCCTGATATTCTTTTTCGCTCGGCGCTGGTCACCGTCGCCATTTTGCTGATCCTCGCCGCCGCCCGCGCCTTCGCCTGGATCATCATCATCGAAGGCATTCCGCAGGCCATCGCTTCCACGATCGTCGCCTGGGAATTAAGCCCGGTTCTGTTCCTGCTGGCTGTCAACGTGCTCCTGCTCGCCTTTGGCCTGTTCATGGACCCGCTGCCGGGCGTCATGATCCTTGTGCCGATCCTCGGTCCCATCGCCTATTCGCTGGGCATCGACCCGATCCACTTCGCCATCGTGGTCATCGTCAATCTGACGCTGGGGCTTTTGACCCCACCGGTCGGCGCCCTCCTCTTCGTGGTTTCATCGGCCGTGAAGATCCGCGTCAGCGACATGATCCGCGAGATGCCGCCCTTCCTGATGGTCCATCTTCTCGTGTTGCTGTCGCTGACCTTCATCCCGTCGCTGTCGACCTGGCTGCCGAGCCTGAGCGGTTACTGAGCGCGATCGGTTTCCTTCAATCGATCAGATCAGGACGTCGGGCTCCAATTTTCCGATGGGCGCCCCCAAATCGGTTACGAACACGGCGCCCGCATCATCCGCGCCGGCGCTTTCCGGGTCGATGCCCACCGACGCCGATGTGACCACAAGCCGTTCCGCATTCGGACCGACAAAGGCAGGGCACGTGGCCAGTGCTGCCGGGAGCTCGATTTTGCGCAGAAGAGTTCCGTCCGGGGCGTAGACCTGCACCCCGTGACCGCCCCAACGGGCGACCCAGAGATTGCCCTGTGCATCCACCACAGCACCATCTGGCTCACCGTCGCTGGAGACTTCGGCAAACGATACCGGCTCATCGGCCGGAAGACCCGTCTGCGGATCGAGCGCCACCTTCATGATCTGAAGAGTCGGCGTGTCGGTGAAATAACCGATACCGCCATCGGGTGAAAAGCAGATAGCGTTGGTCACGGTAATGCCCGAATAGATCTTCTTGAGTTCGCCCTTGCGGTACCAATAGATCGATCCCGCGCCTTTTTCCGCGTTCTTGCCCATGGTACCGATCCAGAAGGCACCGCAGGGGTGAACGCGGGAATCGTTGGATCGGGTCTGCGGATTGTCCGCTTCCAGCGGATGGTGAAGACTGAGGCTGCCATCCGAAATATTGCGGAGGTAGAGGCCGCTCTCGGTGACCAGCATCTGTCGGCCGCCATCCACCCGGGCAAGGGCACTGGAAAGCTCAGGAAGCGGATGCCGGCGCGTCACGCCGTCGCCAAAGCGATGCTCGAACAAGATTTTCCCGAGAATGTCGAACCACCAGACCGTATCCGTATGCCGATCGTAAGTCGGCCCTTCACCGAGTACGCAGCGATTGTCCCCCAGACGCGTCCAAACCCCTTCAAACAACGACTTTCCTCCTGCAATATACCAAGCCGTTGCCATAGCCCTCTTTGATGCTCGCCTTCAAGAACCGACCGGATGCAGACTTAACTGATCGTTCGATCACGTTTTTGCGATCACAGGGCCTTTCGCGGAGCAACGCGGTGCGCAGATGTTGATATCCGGGTGACGTTAAGCATAGAAACTTTCATAGGGATCCTGTCCATCAAGGCAAAACACTCGGTGAAGAGACGGTCAAACGAAGGCAACAGCAGCACGGTCGCATTGAAAAACGGACTTGAGCTGGTCAGGCTGCTGTCGAACGAAGGCCCGATGACAGCCAACGAAGTGGCATCGCGTCTTTTCCTGAGAAGCGACACAGCCGTCAGACTTCTAAAGACGCTGGAAGTGCACGGTTTCGTCGAACCGTCGAGGTTTGCGGAGCGTTTCCAGCCAGGTCGGCTAGCCGGCACACTGTCCGAAAAATTTCTATCCGACACACCTGTCAATGAAATCGCCCGCCCGGTCCTCCAGCCCCTCGCCGACCGGCACAACGCAACCTCGACACTTGTCGTCGAGGATGCAGGCGAAGCTCTCTCCCTCGTCGTCTGTGCGGGTCTCAATCGCTCAAGCCTGCCCTGCTGTCATATCGGATCGGCCCGCCCGCTTACACAAACTGCTGCGGGCCATGCCCTCCTTTTTACCTCCGCGACTGCAATCGAGGCCGTCACCACGCCCGAGAACCGGATCCTTGCTGAAACCGACGCACTCAGAGAAAGCTTGTGTTTCTTCCGTGCATCGGGCTGTTTTCGCATGGCGGTTCCCGACAAAGGTTTGCTTCTGTTGGGCGCACCCTTGCATCTCAGCAATGCGGTCATGGCATTGGAGCTTGTCCTTCCCACGGACGCACAAACGGAGCAAAATCCCGCAGACGCCATGAAAGACCTGCTGGAGGCTGTGGAACTTATTCAGCGCAAATGCGCGACCATGGGTGTGCTGTATCTGGAAGACTCCTGAGCAAATACGGCACACCCGTATATTCAGGAGAACTGCCCCCTGTCACCGTATCGAGGCGGCGCCATCCTCTTTGCCGGAGAGTCTCGCGGCGAGTTTGACCAGATCGCCCCCGAGCTCCTTCAGTCGCGGCACCGTCATATGTCCACGCGGCACACCGCAACCCAGCGACATCGCACCCGTCTGATCGGATGGCTTGAGCGGCACCGCCACACACTGCACATCGGCGTGCCAGCGGCCCAGCGAAACCGTGTACCCCGTGTCCGCAATTTCGGCCAATCCCCGCTCGACCTCCAGGCCCAGCACTCCCCATTCAGAACCGTGCCGATGTTCCAGATCGTTCAGGAGAAATTCGCGCTGTCTTTGATCCAGACAGGCAAGCAGCGCATGGCCGACCGGCGCACCGGCGATCAACACTCTGGACCCGGCTTCAAGCCTCAGCGTCACCAGAGTCGCGCTGCTGTGGCAGACCTCAAGGTACAACGCCTCGGTTCCGTCCAGAACGGCGAGCGCCGCGTGGACGCCAAAGCGATCGGCAACCATTTGCAAGTGAGGCCTTACCGACTCGACGACGTGCGTTTCGCTTCGCGCACCGTAACCCAATCGGACGACCCCGGATGCCAGCCGAAACCGCCGGCGGCTGGCGCTGTAATGCAGAAATCCCATATTGGTGAGCGATTTCGTCAAGCGCGCAACGGTCGCCGCAGGCAAATCGGTACGTCGGGCAATGTCCGAATTGCTCATCCACACCGGGGCTTCGGCAAAAACGGAAAGCAGACGCAATCCCCGTGAAAGAGCCGAGGAAACGGAAGGTGTTCTCCGATCTGCTTCCTGAAACCCTTTCGCGATTGCCATGCAGCCCCCAACGTTTCCATCGACCATGAAACGGGGACCAAGGTTAGCAACAGTCCGGCTTTGCGGGCAACGCCGTTTCTTCGCACCGGTTTCAATGGGAAACACGCACTGTCCACAGCGACGGACCATATGGATTTGCCAACTGGACCATCAATCCCGCAAGACGATGCCGTAAGGCAGGATGCGACCCATGTCCTGCGCAACCGGCAAAAAACCTGTGACCCAGAGCGAAAAAACACCCCTGCAAGCGATCCTGATAGGCGAGGTCGCCCCCTTGGGAGATCGCAATGCTTCCAGCGGCATTGCCAAACACCCTGTGAGGGATCCGCTTTGGCTTGGGGAAAACGGTTTTGTCGGCGACAATCAGGCAGACACGAAGAATCACGGCGGTCCGGAGAAAGCGGTCCACCATTATCCGCGCGATCACTATGCCGCCTGGTATGAAGAGATGGGCGCGCACCCATTGCTGGCAGTGCCGGGTGCGTTCGGTGAGAACCTGTCCACCTATGGCCTCGACGAAGAGACCGTGGCGCTTGGCGATGTTTTTCGGCTCGGCAAAGCGGTGGTCGAAGTCTCACAAGGCCGCCAGCCCTGTTGGAAGCTCAACAGCCGCTTCGGTGTTTCGACCATGGCGTACCGGGTTCAAACGACCGGCCGCACCGGTTGGTATTACAGGGTCGTTCAGGAAGGCCGGGTTTCGCCCGACGATCACCTTGAGCGCCTGGAGCGGCCGATGCCCGAATGGCCTCTGAAGCGCCTCTGGCAGATCCTCTATGTCAAAACCCTCGATCGCGGGGAACTGGAGGAGATGGCCGCACTCGAAAAGCTGCCGGAGGGCTGGCGGCGCTACGCGCAACGGCGTCTCGCCTCGGGCAAGGTCGAGGATTGGAACCGGCGCCTGAAGGGAGCGGAGCAGGATTGAGTCGCGCCCGCCGCAACGGTCTGCGGCAGAATCTGCCAGCACTGCGCGACATGGACGGAAAACTGCAGGGAAGAAGCAAGTGGTGCCGCTTGTCAGACTCGAACTGACGACCTCCGCATTACGAATGCGATGCTCTACCAACTGAGCTAAAGCGGCCCATCTGTCGTGCTACGCCAACCATTTTCGACAGGCCGCGAAGCACTTCACGTGCACATACCCGCCTTGGTCATCTTTCGCAACCGAATTGTCGCGCAATACGACCCGTTGCGAACCTGAGCATCAGCCAGTAAGGCCGTTCGCTCGGCGAGCGGCAGCCTGATAGCGGCATTTGACGGGGAGATCAAGCATCGTCGGCCAGTTTGCGCCCCGCACGCCTCGCAAACGATCTGCTGATATGCTCCGGTCGCAGACCGACATCGAGGTCAGGCTTGGCGAAAAACGCAGAAACCACGCGGCAAACAGGCTAACACCTTGATCACATTTGAATCTTGGGAGAGCATGGACACGGCGGCTGCATGCGTTAAGCTGACAATCCATCAGCACTTCAGCCACCGAAAATTCAAGTAGGCAGGTACCCCATGACAGACGTTACGATGACGGTGAACGGACAGACGGTTTCGGGCAGCGTCGAAGGCAGAACCCTGCTCGTCCAGTTTCTGCGCGACAGTCTGGGGCTGACCGGTACCCATGTGGGATGCGAGACGTCGCAGTGCGGCGCCTGCACCATCCATATGGATGGCAAGTCGGTAAAATCCTGCTCCATGCTGGCGGTGCAAGCTGATGGCGCGGCGATAACAACCATCGAAGGCCTGGCGGACGGCGAGGCCCTGCATCCGGTTCAGACCGCGTTCAAGGAACATCATGGCCTTCAGTGCGGCTTCTGCACACCGGGCATGATCATGGCCGCAACCGACATAATCCGCCGCCACCCCGAAGGACTGAACGAGAAAACCGTGCGTGAGGAACTGGAAGGCAATATCTGCCGGTGCACTGGCTACCACAATATCGTCAAGGCCATCATTGCGGCTTCCGAAGCGATGAACGCCGATTCCACCAAGGCTGCGTGAGCGAAGGAAATCGACCATGTATGACGTCACCTATCATCGCGCCGGCTCTGTCAAGGAAGCACTCAGCCTTCTCGAGGCGGCCGACGACGGAAAATTCATTGCCGGCGGGCAGACGCTGATCCCGGCAATGAAAACACGCCTCGCGGCCCCCTCGGACCTCGTGGACCTTCGCCACATCGCCGATATGAAGACGATAGCGGTTGCCGGCAAAACGGTCACGATCGGCGCTGGCATTACCCATGCCGAGGTCGCCGTCAACAGCGAGATCATGGCTGTGTGTCCGGCGCTTTGCCACCTTGCCGCGCTCATCGGCGATCCGCAGGTTCGCCACATGGGCACGCTCGGAGGATCTCTCGCCAATAACGATCCGGCCGCCGATTATCCGGCGGCCATGCTGGCTTTGGACGCGATTGTCGTCACCGACAAACGCGAGATCGCGGCGGCAGAATTCTTCACCGGCCTCTTCGAAACGGCATTGAACGAAGACGAGCTGATCACAGCCATACGTTTCGAAGCGCCCGAAAAGGCCGGTTACGGCAAGTTCCGGAACCCTGCTTCGCGCTATGCGATGGCCGGCGTGTTCATCGCCAAAAACGGCGAGACGCTACGCGCCGCCGTGACCGGTGCAGGAGATGACGGCGTGTTCCGGAGTGCGGAGATCGAAGCGGCCTTGAGCGCGGATTTCAGCGCCGCCGGACTCCAGGACGTGGCCGTAGCCGCCGACGATCTGATGACGGACATCCACGCGAGTGCCGACTACCGTGCAAGTCTCATCGTCGCCATGGCCAAGCGTGCAGTCGCGATGGCGAACGGGTAATACTTGAAAATCCATCGGACCACCGGCGTTTCCACAAAGGACGCACCATCCAACCGCCGCATGCCAAGCTTATTTCGCCAGAGCCCGCTTGAGCCGCTCGATCTCAGCCGCCGACCAGCCGTCCGGCGCCGTAACGGCCACCCACGCGTCGACATAGTGCTCCGGCGCGTAGAGGTGGCCATATCCGAGCGGCGCGGTGGTGGCCAGGGCCATGTCGAGCGCCAGTTGCAAGAAGGTTACGATCGGATACCAGCGCAGTTCCTGTGAGACATCCGGCCCCCGCTCACCCACCAGCCAGGCGGGGCGCCGATACCAGGCCAGCGGATCGAAGAACACCACCGGATCGCTGGCATATTGAAGATAGACGATGCGCAAAGGCCCCCATTGCGCTCCCTGGATGTCAAGCGTGTTCTCCTGGCTGGTAAAGCGCACAACCGACCCATCCCCATAGCGCGGCAGCCAGGCGGGCGTGCCGGGATTGCGATCGCGCGTGAAGGAGCTCCATAGCCGGCTGTTGAATGGCGGCCCGGCCCAGAGCGCACCCTGAAAGGGATCAGCGAGAATGTTCAACAGATCGGTCGATTGCTCGGAACTCAGTGCGCCAAGGCTAAGTCCATAGAGATAAAGTTCAGGCCGTGCCTCCGCGGGCAGCGTCGTCCAATAGTCATAGACCGCGCGAAACAACGCATGCGCAGCTTCGGCGCCATAACTAGGTTCGATCAGCAGCGACAGCCAGCTCGTCAGGTACGAATATTGCTGCGCGACCATCACCGTGTCGCCATTGTGCAGATATTCGAGCGATACGCTGGCTTCCGGATCGACCCAACCGGTGCCGGTGGGCGCCACAACCACCATCACCTTGCGGTCGAACGCGCCGATGCGCTTCAATTCCTCGAGTGCCAGCCTGGCACGCGCCTCGGCACCCTCGGCCGATCGCAGTCCGACATAAACCCGCATGGGCTCCTTGGCCTCGCGTCCGGTGAATGCGGCGATCTCCTGCGCGCCCGGCCCCTCCACCACGAAACCGCGACCGGCGCGTCCGAGCGATTCCCATGAAATGAGCGACCCGGGACCACCCGTCTTCAACGGGCCGCCGGGTTGCTCGATGCCATCTTCAAACAATGCATCCAGTTCGGCATAGGCGGAATCGGCAACCCGCAGCGCATAGCGCAGCAACACCCGGTCCACGAGAGAAATCGCAATAAGGCCGACAAGCGCCACACCCAGCACATAGGCGACCCGGCGCGGCACGAACCGCTTGAGTCTCCCGGCGACGAAAACATAGACACGCCTCAGCCCGCGGCCCAGCGCGACGAGCAGCAAAAACAGAACGAGCGCGATGCCGCCCACCTTGCTGGGATGCGCCGTATCGACCGGATCGAGTTCCATCAGGGCGCGGATGGAATTTTGCCATTCGGCAGCCTTCCAGAGAAAGAACACGGCCACTCCCGCGCAAACGACGGCCATCGCAAGCTTGCCGTAATATCGGGAACCGTGCGGCGGCTCCGGCAACTCCAGATAACGCCATAGCCACACCAGGAACACACCGAGACCGTAGCCGACGGCGAGCGAAACACCCGAAAGAACGCCCTGAACGAAGAACGCGCGCGGTAGAAGCGAGGGTGTCAACGATGCAGCAAAGAACAGCGTACCCAGGCACAATCCGACAACGGAGAACGTCTGCCAAAGGCGTGTCTCCTGCGTTGTCGCCGTCTCCGTCATTGTAACCTCGTCTTCACCCGGCCCCGTCACGCCGAGCCCGCGGGGCAGAGTGAAACGTCGGGCCGGTCAAGGCAACATCTTTAGACGCATCATGCCGGATCTGTCCGGCAGAAGGTGAACGAAGCGTGAGCCTCAGCCCAGCGCATCGACGAGACGTCCGGCGCCCTGGCGGAACGGATCCGCGGTCGGCAAGCCCATCTGTGCCTCGATCTCTTCGAGACACGCTTTCGCCTCGTCATCGTTCAACGCCGCCGTGTTGACGGAGATTCCGATCACCTTGACGTCCGGGTTGACCACACGGGCCGTCTCAAGCGCAAGATCGCGCAACGCCTCGAGTGAGGGAAGCTGATAGTGTGGCAGGCCGCGCATATGGGTGCGGGTCGGTTCATGACAAAGCACCAGCGCATCGGCCTGGCCGCCATGGATCAGCGCCATCGTCACGCCGGAAAAAGACGGATGGAACAGACTGCCCTGCCCTTCGATCAGATCCCAGTGGTCAGCGTCGTTGTCCGGTGTGATGTGTTCGATGGACCCGGCCATGAAATCGGCTACCACCGCGTCGAGCGGAACACCCGATCCAGTGATGAGGATACCGGTCTGGCCGGTTGCCCGGAACGTCGCCTTCATGCCGCGCTCGCGCATTTCCCGCTCCATGGCGAGGGCGGTGTACATCTTGCCCACGGAGCAATCGGTGCCCACGGCAAGGCAGCGCTTGCCTGTGCGCCGCTTGCCATCGGCAATGGGATACTCTTCCTGCGGAACGCGCACGTCGAAGAGCTGTGTGCCCGCCTTTTGCGCCGCATCGACGAGCGCGGGCTGCGCGGTCAGGCGGTTGTGCAGGCCCGAGGCAATGTCCATCCCCGCTTCGGCCGCCTCAACCAGGGTCGCCATCCAGCTCTGGGAGATTACCCCACCACGGTTGGCGGCACCGACCACGAGCGTCTGCGCGCCGGCTTCCTTCGCCTCGGCGATGGTCATGTCTTCAAGACCGAGATCGGCCTTGCAACCTTCCAGCCGCAACTGGCCAACGCAGAACTCCGGCCGCCAGTCCTTGATGCCCTGAGCGACCTTCGCGGTCAGCGCATCGGGGGCATCGCCAAGAAACAGGAGATAAGGCGTCTTCAGCATGGAGGTGTCGCTCTCTTACGGTTGGTTTATCGGCTCATCGATGATCCACATACCGCTTGTCAAGCTGTGGTTCGCCAACCAGAGCACTCTGGATCAACATGCACGGGGCCGATTGAGCCAGGTTGTGACACACCCAAATTCTAAGACATTTCGTTTCTCAACGCCCTCAGCGCCGCGGCACAACGTGTCGTCAATTTCTCAAGGTCGTCATCCGTCAGGCCAGAATGCACCGATAATCGCACCAGGCAATGATTGCGCGGCGTCGCTGGCGCGCAGAACACGGCGCCAAACACCCCTTCGCCCTGCAACGCATCGCGCATATGTTGCGTCTCGGGTTCGGTGCCGCTTTCAATGGCGATGATCTGCTCGGTGCCGCCACCTACATCATAACCGATCTCATCCAGCCGCCAGCGCACCATTTCCGATATCTCGCGCAATCGTTTGCGACGTTCATCCGCTTTTCGGATCAAAGCCAGTGCCTCGAGAAACCAGACATACTCGTGCTCCAGCAAACCCGAGCTGAAGATCGCAGGATTGGACTCCATCCTGAAGTACTCCTTGAAGCGCCGGGAGCACACAATCAGTCCGGCACGACCGGCGAACGTCTTGGCAAGCGAGGCCGTGCGGAAGTGGACGCGATCAGCCAGGCCGAGCGCCACCGCGAGCCCTGCACCGCCGGGACCATGCGTGCCGAGAGAATGGGATTCGTCGACAACGAGAATGCAGCCAGCGCGCGCTGCCAGATCAACGATCGCGGCCAACGGGCAGAGACTGCCATCGGTGCTGTACACCGTATCGACAACCAGAATTCCGGGTCCGTATCGCCCGATCAATCGCTCCGCGTGATCGGGATTGTTGTGACGAAAAGCGATTCCGCGCGCACCGGCTGCCTTCACTCCTTCCCACAAGGAAGCATGCGCATTCATGTCCAGATAGATCGGAACCGAGGGGCTGGCGATGGATTGAAGGAGACCGACATTCGCGGCGAAACCCGATTGACAGACGATCGCCTCTTCGCCCTCCATATAGTCGGCGAACGCCGCCTCCAATTGCTGCATGGGGCTGCCGTCCATCGTGAAGATACTGGACATCAACAGGTCGGCCTTGCTGTTCAACAATGCCTGCGCCTGCGCTTGTCTCAGCGCCGGTTCGTTTTGAATGCACAGATAATCGTTGCTCATCAATTGCAGGTCGTCGGTCCCGGGTTCGCGCCCCCGCAAAAGATGATCGCCATTCCACAATCGTTCGACACGCTGAATATGAAACGCGTCTTCGCGCTCACGCAGCTGTTCTTTGGGACAAGCAGAGAGGACAGCCATAAGCATTCTCCAGAGTAAGCACGCGAGCCCCGGATAGCGCTATGAAAACGTATCGCCATGCAGCGTCTACATCCTGAAAGGGCTCTCGAGAAAAAGAATTCAGGGTTTCGGCTACGAACGAAGTATAACTATACTTATATGACAGAGAAATTTCAATGCGGGATAATAATCATATATAGAATCAAATTTACACAAAATCTACGCATGCATAAATATTGGAGAGGATATCAAAATATCTTTCCGGGAAGCCATGTTGAGATGGCAGGAAGCAGCCAGATAACAGCCATTCCAACAATCTGTAAAATTATAAATGGAATCACGCCCCGATAGATCTGCCCCGTCGTTATCTCCTTCGGTGCCGCCGCGCGCAAATAGAACAGCGAGAACCCGAAGGGCGGCGTCAGGAAAGATGTCTGCAGATTGATCGCGATCAGAATCGAAAGCCACAGCGGGTCATGCCCCATCAGGATAAGGATCGGCGCAACCAGCGGCAGAACGATGACCGAGATCTCCACGAAATCGAGGAAAAAGCCGAGCACGAAAATCATGGCCATCACGAATATGAGCGCCCCTTGCGGGCCACCCGGCATGGAGTGAAGAATGTCTTCCACGCGTGCATCGCCGCCCAGCCCGCGAAACACGAGCGAGAAAACGCTGGCCGTCAGAATTGTGGCGAAGATCATCGCCGTCACCGTCATCGTGGAGGTCACGATGGGCGTGAGAATGCCACGCCGACGCGCCTTGCCGATAGAAATGGCGATGGCGACAATGCCGAGCGCCAGGAGCCCGGTCGTCAAAGCGGCAATCAGCCATTCGGAAAGCCCGGCGTCGCTGCGCTGTAGCCGCACCGGGAAAAGACCGGCCAACACCGCGACGGCGCCCAGCGCTGCCGCTCCCAGAACGATCAGACGCCCGTTTCCTTCGCTGCGCACGCCGGCGAGAAGCAACGCCCCGATAGCGCCCACGCTCGCCGCCTCGCTCGGCGTTGCGATGCCACCCAGAATGGAGCCCAGAACCGCGACGATGAGAAGCACCGGCGGCACCACGGCACGCTGCACCTCCTCCCGGCTCGGCCGGTCACCGGCCTCCATCAAGGCAGGGGCGCTTTCCGGCTTTAACGCCGCTCGCGTCATCAGATAAGCGATGTAGACCGCCACCAACGTCAGGCCTGGCAAAAGCGCAGCCGCAAAAACCTGGCCGACCGAGATCGTCTCGATGGTGAATTTGCCCTGCTCGTATTGAGCCTGCTGATAAGCCGTCGACATCACATCGGAAAGGATGATGAGGAGCGTCGAGGGTGGAATGATCTGGCCCAGCGTGCCGGAGGTGCAGACCACGCCGGAAGCAAGCTTCGGATCGTAGCCATTGCGCACCATGGTCGGCAGCGCGATCAGGCCCATCGCCACCACTGTCGCGCCCACAATGCCGGTGGAGGCAGCGAGAAGCGCACCCACCAACACGACAGAAACCCCGAGCCCGCCGCGCAGACCGCCGAAGAGCCGACCCATCGTTTCAAGCAGTTCCTCGGCAATGCGGCTTTTCTCCAGCACCACGCCCATGAAAACGAACAGCGGAATGGCAATCAGCACGTCATTGGTAAGCGTGCCGAAAACCCGCTGCCCAAGCGCACCCAGAAGTCCCACATCGAACTGGCCGGTCATCCAGCCGAGAAAAGCGAAAAGCGCCGCCGTGCCCGCCAGCATGAAGGAGACGGGGTAGCCGATCAGGATTGCGACGATCAGCGCCGCAAACATCATAATGTCGAGCGGTAGGGTCATGCGACGGCGTTTTCTTCACGAAGGCGCGCAAGATCGCGCAGGATGCAGGCAAGGCCCTGAATGATGAGCAGCACACAGAACGCCGGAATAAGCGACTTGAGCAGGAAGGAGGCGGGGATGCCGCCCACAGAGATGGCTCCTTCCATGATCGCCCAGGAATTGCGCACCGAAGGCCAGGAAAACCAGGCGATCATGACCATCGACGGCATCAGGAAGCACAGCGCTCCGAGAATATCGATACGCGCCTTCCCGCGCGGCCCGAACAGCCCATAGAAAATGTCGACGCGCACATGTCCGTCCACCAGAAGCGTGTAGCCGCCGGCCAGCATGAAGAATGTCGCATGCAGGTAGAGAACGGTCTCGTTCATGAAGATGAAGCTGATGCCGTAGACGTAGCGCAGCACCACCGTGCCGAACTGCACCAGTACCATGGCAAGCGCCAGCCAGCGCACCGCCGCCCCCATCGCCCGGTTGATCCGGTCGAGTCTGTCCGCAAGCTCAAGCATGCCGAGCATTCCCCAAAAGAAGAGGCCGGACGCATGCGCCCGGCCCGGCCGATTGTGTCAGCCGCCGTATTTATAGTCCAGCGCGCGGGCATTCATCTGCCCGTTATCCGCATAAACCATGTATTCGGCGATGCCCGCACGATATTCGAGGAAGCTCTCGACGATGCGCTTGACCAGCTCGTCATCGTCCTGGCGCAGCTCCGCGATCACCTCGCCGGCGGCATTGCCCATGGCGACGATCACGTCTTCGGGCAGCTTTTTCACCTGTACGTCCTGCTCGGCCACAAGCTGCTTCAGCGCGGCCGCGTGCTTGGTCGTGTACTCCGTCCAGACCGGATTGTAGAGCGATTCACAGGCATAGGCGACGGCCTGCTGCAGATCTTCCGGCAGCGCGTCGTAGGCCGCTTTGTTCACTGCGCATTCTTCCGCCGAAGACGGCTCGCCGACACCCGGCCAGTAGTAGTTCTTGGCCACCTGGTAGAAGCCCAGCGCGGAATCCGTCCAGGGACCGATGAACTCGCCCGCATCGATCGTGCCCGACTGCAGGCCCTGGAACATGTCGCCGCCGCCCATGGCCTGAACGGCCATGCCCAGCTTGGCGCACATTTCGGAAGCAAGGCCCGTGGTGCGAAAACGCAGGCCCTTCAGATCGTCGACCGAATTGATCTCGTTGCGGAACCAGCCCTGCCACTGCGGACCGGAATTGCCGCACAGGAACGGCTTCAGCCCGAAACGGCCATACATCTCGTCGTAGAGCGCCTGCCCGCCGCCATGCACGAGCCAGCCAAGCTGTTCGTCAGCACGCAAGCCGAAAGGCTGCGAACCGAACAGGAGAATGCCGCGCGACTTGGAACCCCAGTAGGAGGGAACCGCGTGGTAGAGCTCCGCCGTGCCTTCAGACACGGCATCGAACACGCCATTGCCCGGCACGAGCTCGCCGGCGGCGTAAAGCTTCACTTCCAGCCGCCCGCCGGACAGCGCGGTAATGCGATCGGCCAGCATCTGCGCCGCCACGCCAGGTCCAGGCAAATTCTTCGGCCAGGCCGTGACCATTTTCCAAGTGATGGTGTCCTGCGCAATGGCCGGAGCCGCTAACCCAGTCGCCACGCCGGCCACACCGGCAGTTTTCAGAAATTGACGTCTTTTCATGGTAAACCCCTCTGAATTGTTTCCTTGTTAATTTCCAAGAATCCCCGGCAGCCGCAAGCCCTTTTCCTGTGCCCAATCGCGCGCGATGTCGTAGCCCGCATCGGCGTGACGCATCACGCCTGTCGCCGGATCGTTCCACAGCACGCGCTCAAGGCGGCGTGCCGCATCTTCCGTGCCGTCGGCACAGATCACCATGCCCGAATGCTGCGAAAAGCCCATGCCCACGCCGCCGCCATGATGCAGCGACACCCAGGTCGCGCCCGAGGCACAGTTCAAAAGCGCGTTGAGCAGCGGCCAGTCGGATACGGCGTCCGAACCGTCCTTCATGGCCTCGGTCTCGCGGTTGGGCGAAGCCACCGAACCCGAATCCAGATGATCGCGCCCGATCACCACCGGAGCCTTCAGTTCGCCCTTCGCCGCCATCTCATTGAAGGCGAGGCCAAGCCGGTGCCGGTCGCCAAGGCCGACCCAGCAGATACGCGCCGGCAGACCCTGAAACGCGATGCGGTCGCGCGCCATATCGAGCCAGCGATGCAGATGCTCATTGTCGGGCAGAAGCTCCTTCACCTTCTCGTCCGTGCGGTAAATATCCTCCGGATCGCCCGAAAGCGCCGCCCAGCGGAAAGGCCCCACACCGCGGCAGAACAGCGGGCGGATATAGGCCGGAACGAAACCGGGGAAGGCAAAGGCGTTCTCAAGCCCCTCTTCCAGCGCCACCTGGCGAATGTTGTTGCCATAGTCGAGCGTCGGAATGCCCGCGTTCCAGAAGGCGACCATCGCCTCCACATGCTCGCGCATCGAGGCGCGCGCCGCTTTCTCCACCGCCTTCGGATCGCTTTCGCGCTTCTCGCGCCATTCGGCCACGGTCCAGCCCTTCGGCAGATAGCCGTTCACCGGATCGTGCGCAGAAGTCTGGTCCGTCACCATGTCCGGCTTCACGCCGCGCCGCACCAGTTCCGGCACGATCTCCGCCGCATTGCCCACCAGTCCGACGGATTTCGCCTCGCCCGCCTTGGTCCAGCGGTCGATCATCTCCAGCGCCTCGTCCAGCGTGGTCGCCTTCTCGTCCACATAGCGGGTGCGGATGCGGAAATCGATGCGTGTCTCGTCGCACTCGATGGCGAGACAGCACGCACCTGCCATCACGGCTGCCAGCGGCTGCGCGCCGCCCATGCCGCCAAGCCCCGCAGTCAGGATCCCCTTGCCTTTGAGATCGCCGCCCTAATGCTGCCGGCCAGCCTCCACGAAGGTCTCGTACGTGCCCTGCACGATCCCCTGGGAGCCGATATAGATCCACGAGCCGGCCGTCATCTGGCCGTACATCATCAGACCCTTCTTATCGAGCTCGTTGAAGTGGTCCCAATTGGCCCAGTGCGGCACGAGGTTGGAGTTGGCGATCAGCACGCGCGGCGCGTCGGCATGGGTGCGGAAGACCCCGACCGGCTTGCCGGACTGCACAAGCAGGGTCTCCTCCGCGCCGAGGTCGCGCAGGCAGGAGACGATTTTGTCGAAGCACTTCCAGTCGCGCGCGGCGCGCCCGATGCCGCCGTAGACCACCAGCTCTTCCGGCTTCTCGGCCACCTCAGGATCGAGATTGTTCATGAGCATACGAAGCGGCGCTTCGGTCAGCCAGGACTTGGCGGAAAGCTCAGGGCCCTGGGGCGCGCGGATCACGCGGGCATTGTCCCGCCGCGACGAAGGGCTGGAATCTGGCATGGCGGCGCTCCTCCGGAAGAAACCGAAGCAAGTTGTATATACAACTCGGTCGTGGGAGTCGAGCAGGCGAGTCGAGGGGCGGCCGCCGGGAGCGCTGAAGGAGGCTAAACCCGCGTGCAGGACCGCTCCATGATCAGCTGCCAGCCCTCGCCGTTGTCGGTCTCCCAGGTGGCGCGAAACGCGTCCCTGCCGGTGAAGCGGAAGGTTTCGCGCACCTTGCCGGTGGACCCGAGGATGTGGCGCATTTCGCCTTCGAGTTTCATCCGCTCCGCCGCTTCTTCCATGAGCTTCATTTCGATGGTGGCGTCGTAGGAGAGGATGCGGCGCAGCCCCAGCGGGGTGGCGCCATCGTCGAGCCAGACGTCCAGCAGGGCGGCGCCGTTGTCCTCGATGATCTCTCCCACCAGGAAGGCGTCGCTGCGCCGGTAGTTCAGCGTCATGGCGATGTCGCTCGCGCCTTCCTCCACGCTGCAGGTCCAACTGCCGACGAGAGTCTCTGCCAGTGGCTTGGCGGCGGCGGGCGCGGTGAGGCAGAGGGTGGGAAGCAAGCAGAGCATTAGGGCCGGTGAACGCATGATTTTCTCCTTCAATGGCAAAACCGGCGGCGACGGTGGTGGGGCCTTTGGGGTGCGTGATGTCCTGTGCTAGCCGGCGAAGCGCCCGCCCAGGCGGTAGCGCTCGCCGGGGTGCAGCAGGCGCGCCGAGGTGACCGGCAGCCCGCCGGACCAGGTCTGGCGGCGCAGTTCCAGGCAGGGCTCGCCCGCCTTCATGCCCAGCAGCTTGCGCTCCTCCGCCGAGGGCATCACCGCCGTGACGACATGTTCCGCCTCGCTGATCGGCGCGGCCTGCATCAGGTAGCTGTGCGGCGTGATCGCCGTGAAGTCCTGCTCCAGGTAGTCGGGCGCCGCCTGGGGGTTCACGTAGCGGTCCTCCAACTGCACCGGCACGCCGTTCTCGCGGTGGACGATGAGGGAATGGAACAGTGGATCGCCGCGCTCCAGCCCCAGCAGCTGCGCCTCCAGGGCGCGGGCACGCTCGCGCCGGACATAGAGGATCTCGGTGCTGTGCGCGTGGCCGCGCGCGGCGATCTCCTCGGCGATGTTGCGCACCGCCAGGATCTCCGACTGCGGCTTGGGCGGAGCGACGAAGGTGCCCGCGCCCTGCACCCGCTCCAGCCAGCCTTCCGCCGTCAGCTCGCGCAGCGCGCGGTGCACGGTCATGCGGCTGACCTTCAGCTCCCGCGTCAGTTCGTTTTCGGAGGGGACCTTGGTCTCCTCCGGCCAGTCGCCGGCCACGATGCGCCCGACGATGTAGTCCTTCACCTGCTGATACAGCGGCGGCTCGGCGGCGGGGGAGGTGCTCATGAAGGCAAAGGCATCAGTTCGGGAGGTTTGCCGGTTCGAGAGGTTGGCCGGGGCGGCCCCCTTGCTCTATACCAGAGTGATCTATACCAACTTGTATATACAACAGGGGCCGCTCTGGCCAGCTTGGCCGGGCGCCCGCGCGAACGAGGACCCTATTCATGGAGCCCTACCGCTTCTCCGAAGGCAGCCTGCCGCTGCTGGTCTCCATGCCGCACCCCGGCACCTACCTTCCGCCGGAGATCGCGGCGCGCATGACCGACATCGCGAAGACGGTGCCGGACACCGACTGGCACATCCCGCAGCTGTATGACTTCCTGGCGGAGATGGACGTCTCGGTCCTGCAGGCGACCCACTCGCGCTATGTCATCGACCTGAACCGCGCGCCGGACAACAAGGCGCTCTACGCCGGGGCCAGCAATACCGAACTCTGCCCCCTGCAGACCTTCGATATGCAGGAGATCTACCTGGAGGGCCAACGGCCCGACGCGGCGGAGGTCGAGGCGCGGCGCGCCACCTACTGGCAGCCCTACCACGACAAGCTGGCCGAGACTCTGGCGGCGCTCAAGGCGAAGCACGGCCTGGCGCTGCTGTGGGACGCCCATTCGATCCGCAGCGAGGTGCCGCGCTTCTTCGAGGGCCGTCTGCCGGACCTGAACCTCGGCACGGCCGACGGCAAGGCGGCGGCCTCCAGCCTGCTGGACATCCTGACGGCCGTCGCGCGCGACGCCGGGCACCTGGGCTACAGCCACGCGGCCAACGGGCGCTTCAAGGGCGGCTACATCACGCGCCATCACGGCGATCCGGCGAAGAGCATCCACGCCGTGCAGTTGGAACTCTCCGAGATCACCTACATGGACGAGGACCCGCCCTTCGCCTTCCGCGAGGACCTGGCGGAAAAGGTGCGGCCGGTGCTCTCCGGCCTCCTCCACACCATGCTCGCCTGGGCGGAGATGGAGGGGCAGGGGTAACTGAGGCGCGTCTTGAGGCGAAGACCTGCGGTCTTCACCCCCCTCCCGACCTCCCCCCATCAAGGGGGGAGGGGAAGTTCTGATCTGCCTCTA
>ENA-ORCW01000573-ORCW01000573.1-marine-metagenome-genome-assembly--contig:-NODE-573-length-18324-cov-3.037540_pt1 | contig 18324 bp, 12 predicted proteins | sample MGYA00237784_ERZ508517 | MGnify/ENA primary metagenome ERZ508517 (study PRJEB26187, sample SAMN06268979) | marine metagenome | isolation source: Tt ae E1 feedstock associated aerobic enrichment on... | reverse complement strand
CATCACCGCCAACTGATCGAGGTCCACCTCTCCAATCGCGTAAGCCGCTCGACAGTCAATGGATGAGAATGACCTTCCTCGGATCCATTCCGGTTCGTCGGAAAACGCAAGGCGGTTTTTCCTCAAATTCAGCGCGCTGGTTACGCTTTGCGAGGGATCGTGATTGAATCGTAGCGATCGAATGCGGAAGCCCATGCATAGACCTTGGGAGAACATTCAAGACGGTGAGGGAAGTGAATCGCGACGGAAAGGAAATCAGGAGTTGTCCACAAAGGCCTGCTGCGCCTTGCCCACTGCGTTCTCGTGGAGCTTATTGAGATCGTCCGTCAGCTTTTCCATCTTCTTCGAGAAGGATTGGAGCGCCTGGTCCGCCTTTTTCTCCCAATTTATTTTGGCCGGAGCCCTGTTGATCCCCTCGGTCATGGTACCGTAGATCTCAATCGTCTTGGTCTGTAGATTCTGAATGGTCTCCCTCAACAGCTTGACGTAGTCTTGGTAGGCTTTGGAGCGATCCTCTGCCCTCAATGCCCTGGTGTAGATTTCGCTGACGGCGCTCCGCAGGTTCTCATTGGCTTTGAGGACCTTTTCATTCATGTCCGGCTGTCCCGAGGCCTCGTTGAGCCTGCCCAGATATTCCTGGTATACAGATTCAAGGGCGCGCTGCATGTCGCCCTCCTTGTCGAGCGAATAGATGAGGGATTCCAGATTCCTCCAGGCCTTCATGAGTTTTTCGTAGTTGGAAACGTCACCCCAAAGCGCCTGGATGGCGGTGGCAAATTCGCCCTGGGTCGATTTGATCTCCTCGGCAAGTGCCCTTTGCAGGGACTGGAGTGCGGATCCGTAGTCGATGTAAGCGTTGTTGCACGCGCTTCCCAGCTTCTCCATACCAACTTGCATTGCTTCGTTGTATGCTTTCTGGGCGGCTGCCAGGCATTGGTTTATGTCAGCGGTGGCGGTGGTGGATTGTTCACCAGTGGCGCCAGTCGTGGAAGTTTTTCGGGTGCGCGATGCGCGCTTGGTAGTGGTTTTCTTTGCTGCCATGATCTGTGAGTTCCTGCGTTGAGACAATTTTGTGACCCGGTTCGCGATTCATCAATTACGACCGGATCAGAGGGTGGATGCAGCCTCGGAAACCCTCCCATCGGCATGGCGGTTCATTGCGGATTCCGAACCGGGATGCATGGAGAGAGAAGTCCAGGCCCAGAGGGTACTTGGTAATTGAACGAGTAGAGAGACGAAACGCGTAGTGACTGCGCTTGTGTTTAGAGGTCATGCCATATAATTTTCTTTCGCATGGGCCGTCAAGCATGAAAGCCCTCGCCAGGATTTCAAATAAGGCAAAGCCTGGAACTCCATGTGATTCTTAGTCATAAAACGTTGGTATATAAAGACGAAGCGGCGGACCAATCGTCAGGACCCGGTTTCAACAACCAGTTGGCGGAGTTTCCATCAGGTTGAGTATTGCAACTATTGGAAAAGCGCTGCTCTTGAAGTCCCTTATGTTCTTACAAAGGAACTAACATGCTGATCGAATCCGTTTCACGCAAAGTGGGCGATTCGGCTGGATAGATCCTGTCCATTTAACCGCTTGCTCGGATGAATCTGCGTATAGGGGAATCGGTTTACCGGACCCAGTGCGCTGACGGAGGCTTTCCATATCACTTGCTAGGCATCTTCTCTGGAATACTAGCAACCCGTCCACACCTCCGTCGGAGACACTTCCGGCCACGAGGAGATTTCAACCGAGTTGCCCTACCCTCCGTGACTCTGCATCGGCACCCAGGCGCCATGGTGTCTGCGTCGTGTTGAGACAGATTTTCACCACAAACGCGCGAGGGGCATTAGGCAATTGACTCGCCGCTATCAGATTCTTTCATGCAACCATGCATGGACTGAACGCTGCCCGAGTCGCGCTTTTTGTTGTCTTAACCACGTCTATTCCTGCGGTCGCACGGGCAGGCACTTACCAGGATACTTCCGGGAGCATACAGACCATATATGACTGGTATGGAAATCCCCATCCCTACCCTGGTTCGCTTGAGCCCTATGCGGTCCTGAACAACGCCGATCTGTCCGGGGCCGTTCTTCCGGACGCGGACTTGTCCGGTGCCATCCTTACCGAGGCCACCCTGTCAGGCGCGCGCCTGAACCGCGCAGACCTGTCCGGGGCCGATCTGCCCGGCGCCGACCTCTCCAGCGCCAATCTGACCGATGCCGACCTGGGCGATGCCGGCCTCGCCGGTACCAACTTATTCGATACCAACCTCAGCGGAGCAACGCTGGGCGGCGTCCTCTCGGGAGGCATTGCCGGCACTCCTTCCGCACTCCCCGCGGATTGGCAGTTGACGGATGGTTACCTTATCGGCCCGGGAGCCAACCTGGCCAGCGCCAACCTGGAAGATGCCGACCTGACGAATGCCGCTCTGCAGGAGGCCGATCTGAGCGCGGCCAACTTGAGTTCCGCCAATCTAAGCGGTGCCGACATGAGCGGTGCCAACCTGACCGATGCCAACTTATGGTTTGGTATCCTTGAGGGGGCCGACCTCTCCGGCGCCAACCTGACCAACGCCTTCTTCGAATCGGCCAACCTGACGGATGTTCGACTGACCGCCACCAACATCACTGGCAGTCGCCTGAGATACGCCATTCTCGCACGCGTTATCTCCGGCAATATTTCCGGAACACCTCAAGATCTGCCCACAAACTGGAAACTGGTCAACGGGTACCTGATTGGCCAAACGGTCATTCTCTCCGGCGCCAACCTGTCCGGTGCCGATCTTGCCGGAGCGGTTCTATGGGATGCTGACCTTTCGGGTGCGGACTTGAGTTTAGCCGATTTGAGCGGGGCAGACCTGTCCGGGGCGAATTTATCCGGGGCCAGCTTTCAGGGCGCCAACCTCACTAATGCCGATTTGGATGGAGCCAGCTTTACCGGCACCGACCTGGGCGGCGCCGTTCTGGCAGGCAGTAACCTGACAGGTGCCGACTTGTCCGGCAAGGACCTCAGCCATGTCAATTTCACCGGCGCCATTCTCACCGGTGCCAATCTTACCAATACCGACCTGAGCGGCTCTATCCTGCTCAATGCCAACCTGACCAATGCCAATCTGGATGGCGCCGTCCTGACGGGTGCGACCGGAAATTCACTGGTTGACCGGATCAATGCCCAGGCGGACCAGCTGGCCAACGAATACACCCTCTCCGAAATCGCCGACCTGCGCCCCGGAAGCAGCCTGATAGAGATAATCGACGGCGAGGCATTACTGAACTTCCGGGTGCAGGAAAGCGAGGACATGATCGACTGGTTCGATACAGCCGAGACCTCAACCGTCATCCTCCCGGCCCCCGGTCCCGGCAAGAAGTTCTTCCGGTTTGCCGGGCCGGAATGAGCCAAGCGAGACGAATCGGCATATCCCGATCCAAATATGAACGACAGCAGCCACACCCTTCAATTCGGGCTGGACACCTTCGGCGACATGGCGGTCGACACCAGGGGCCGGCCGCTGACGGCCGGCCAGGTCATCCGCAACGTCGTCGCCCAGGCGCGTCTGGCCGACGAGCTGGGCATCGACGCTTACAACGTGGGCGAGCATCATCGGGACGACTTCGCCATAGCAGCCCCGGAGGTGGTGCTGGCCGGGATCGCCAGTGTCACCAAAAACATCACATTGGGGAGCGCCGTGACGGTGCTCTCCAGCGATGATCCGGTCCGGGTGTACGAGCGGTTCGCCACCCTGGACGCCTTGTCCGGCGGCCGGGCGGAAATCACCGCCGGACGCGGCTCCTTTACCGAATCCTACACCCTGTTCGGGTTTGACCTGTCGGACTATGAGGAGCTGTTTGAGGAGAGGTTTGCCCTGCTCCTCCAACTGCTCGACGAGGGCCCGGTGACCTGGTCCGGGAACACCCGCTCGCCCCTGAAGGACCAGCAGGTGTACCCGAAGACCGAGCGGGGCCGGCTGCGCATCAGGCGCGGGGTTGGCGGAAGCCCGCAATCCGTGGTCCGCGCCGCCAGCGCCGGGGTTCCGCTGGCCCTGGCGATCATCGGCGGGGATGCGGCCCGCTTTGCTCCCTTTGCCGAGCTGTACCGGAAGAGCCTGCGGGAGTTTGGAAAGGATACCCTCCCCCTGTCCATTCATTCGCCGGGCCATGTGGCCGATTCGGATGAACAGGCCGTGGAGGAACTCTGGCCCCACTACGAAACCTCCTTCGGCCGGATCGGCCGGGAACGGGGCTGGGGCCGGATGACGAAGGAACACTACCTTGAAGAGATCGCCGGGGGATCCCTTTATGTCGGTTCTCCACGTACCGTGGCCTCTAAGATGGCCAGGGCGCTTAAGAGCCTCGGGGCCCAGCGCTTTGACCTCAAGTATGCCACCGGCCCCATGCCTCACGAGCTGCTTATGCATTCCATCCGCCTCTATGCCACAGAGGTGGTGCCGATGGTCCGGGAACTATTGAAGGGGAGGTGAAGGGGTCAGCCCTTGGATTTTGGGGGAGGTGAAGGGGTCAGCCCTTGGATTTTGGTATGGCATCGGCCTGAATTCAGGCAAAGGAAATCATCGAGCGAGCGCCCGCATTGCGTCTGTCTGAAACGATGGCACGCAAACCACGCATTGAATTTCCGGGAGCCATCTACCATGTCTTCAGCCGGGGTAACTATCGGAAAGATTTATTCTCGGACCCCGGCAGTGGGGAGGCATTTGAACGGACTCTTTTCGAGGCCGCGGAATTCAGCAACTGGGTCCTGCATGCCTACACAATCATGTCCAACCATTATCATGCGGTGATCGAGACACCGGATGGCAACCTGAGTGTGGGCATGCAGTGGCTTCAAGGCACATACGCCAACCGCTTCAATCGGCTGCGCGGAGAACATGGCCATGTATTCCAAGGGCGCTTCAAGTCTCCGCTGGTGGAGGCTGGAGAGTCGCTTCGTCGAGTGGTTGATTACGTTCATTTGAATCCGGTGCGAGCTTCGATTGTCACACTGGCAGGTTTGCGCGGTTACCGCCTCTCGAGCTATCGCCGGTTTTGGATGGATCCCTTGCCCCCTCGCTTGTTGCGAGATGGGTTTATGCAAATATTGGGTTTGCCGGACAATCTGGAAGGAATGAAGGCCTACGAGAAGTGGCTGGCCACCCGCGAAGAGGGTGATCCTGCAAAGGAGGAAGAACTCAGGCAACAATTCCAGGGAAGTTGGATCATCGGCAGTCCGGACTTTCGACAATCGGTGCAATCCCGCTTTGCGAATATCGAACCGGCCAAGGACTGGGGTGGTCCTGAATTGAGCGAACTTCTCGAAGGGAAATGGGAGAAGATCGTTTGCGAGGAATTACAGAGCCGTGGGAAGAGCGAGCAGGACCTGCTTCAAGATCCCAAGCTTGCCGACTGGAAGATTGCCATCAGCCGTCGCCTGCGGGGGGAGACTCCCGCTTCAAATCGGTGGATTGCCCACAGGCTCCATATGGGTCATCCCAGCAACGTGAGTCGTTACCGCAAGCGGATGCCAAAATCCAAGGGCTGACCCCTTCTTTCCTTGCATCATCAGTGATCCTCAAGTTTATCGTACCAGTTAACCTTCAGGAGCCCGGTTGTGAGAATGGCCAAGGCGATGGCCACCGCCATCGAGATGAATTCATAGAATATCAAAAACAGGGGAATCAGGCGTAGGGACAGCTTCCAGATCACACCGATGAGGACATTAAACAGGTCGCGGGCCGCCTGCGTGTTCTTCATGAAACCCGGATCGTCGAGAACAACCTTCCGGTAAACGGGATCCCAGAATCCCCAGGGACGCACCTGCTTGTAGAAACGGACGAGGGTCTCCTCATCATCGGGTTTTGTCCACAGACTGGCCAGAATGCTGACAGTTGCCGACACCCCCATGATCAGCGGGAAGCTGTTGACGGCCGACACCTCCGGAAAAATCCTGCTGAAGGTGATGGCGAAGACAACCCCGCTCATCATTCCGAAAAAGTATCCGTATCCATTAAACCGCCACCAGTGCCAACGAAGGATATTCGGGGCGGTATAGCCGCCGGCCAACCCGAAGACGATCCACTCGGTGATCGAATTGATCGTGTTCGGTCTCAACCCGAAGAGTATCCCGATAGCTACCAGCAGGATTGAGGCGAAATAGCCCGCCCGGACATATTGGCCATCGGTTCCTTTCGGGTTAATGTATTTCCTGTAGATATCATTGACGATGTAGGCCGCCCCGCAATTAACCGTTGAATCAAAAGTGGACATGAAGGCTGCGAGCAATCCGGCCAGCAGCAATCCCATGACACCTGTGGGGACGAATTTATTGATCACATGAGGCAGTACTTGCTCGAAATCAATATTCGTTCCCATCTCTTGAATCTCCGGACGGAAATAGACAAGGGCCAACACGGTCACCCCGGACACCATGATCCAGCGCGGGATAATGGCTACCGAGACAATCCCGTTCATCAGGCCAGCTTCCCGGGGAGTCTTCGCGGCCAGCATCCGCTGCATGTCATAAGTCGGCACGGGACCCGCCATGCTGTTCAGGATCCCCTTCAGTACGATCATGATAAAAAAGACCATGAAGAGTGAATATCCGTCGGCCGCGATCTGGTCATTGACGGCAGGAATATGACCCGACCAGTCGAGGCCCAGGTTCCAGCCAAATGACAGGTCAAGCCAGCCGTCAGGAACCGCTGACCGAAGCATTCCAGGCGATACGCTTGTCAAGGAAATGTATCCGATGATCAATGAGGCGATGCACAGCAGGATGAACTGTATCAAGTCGGTCAGCACAACGCTGTACATGCCTCCGAGCAGGACATAGACCAGGGTGATCGCCATGAGGATCACCGCATAGGTGTTGGGAGAAAGATCCCACGGGAAGAAAATGACGGCAAACTTGCCGATTCCAATGAAGGTATACGTCAGGAGCCCGATGACACTGACGATGGCAAACAGGGTTACGCTGAGGCTGGAGAGTTCACTTCCCCTGCCCTTTCCGAAGCGGGTCTGGATCCACTCTGCGCCTGTCAACACGTTCGACCGCCGGACCCAGATCGCGATATACACCATGAAGAAGACCTGGTTGAACGTCGGCCACATCCATGGGATCCAGGCGCCCTTCACTCCGTAAACGAAAAGCATGGCGACGATCCACATTGTTCCGGAAATATCGAACATCGAGGATGCGTTGGATATCCCCAGCAGGTACCACGGCACCGTTTTCCCGCCCAGGAAGTAACTGTCCATGTTCTTCGAGGCCCGGCGGGAAAGCAGGACGCCAGCCACCACCACCAGAACAATATAACCAAGGATTATCGATTGATCCAGCAAGTGCATGGCCGGAGTTTTTGAAATTCCCGGATATCTTCCAGTCTTTTGCCAATTTATCATAAAGCGGCCCACCCGGTTCCGGTGTGAGCCACAAGCACATCCCGGATGCGGCTGATTCGGTATGCTGAAGCTTGCAAACTCCGTCCGCGTTTGCCAAATGGAGCGTATTCCATGGCCCCAGCTCCATGGTTCCAGCCCATGAAATGCGCCCTGCTTGCTCTTGTTCTAATGTCCGCCACGATCCCCTTGAGCGGGGGGAACCTTCTGTCCCCGGTTTGGGAGTTGTATGATGTCGACGACATTGCCGACATCGCAGGCAGCGACGGTACAAAGGTTAACCTCTTGCTGTCCTGGGAGCGCCAGGGCTTCTGCGGCCTGGATGGTAAGTGTGTGATTCGCAACACCTTCGCTGTTGCGGAGAATGGAGACCATCAGCTGGAATTCAGTTTTCCGGGGGACGTGCGGGCGGTGTTTATCAACCAGACCCAGGTAGCCGGAAAGGTACCCAACGCATTCTGGACGGACCGGGGCCGGCGGACAGAAGTCGGGATTCCCCGTTCGCTGCTGAAGCCGAATATGGAGAACGAGATCTTGGTGGCTTTTGATTCCCTGTCCTACACCGGCGGGATCAGCCACAGCTTCTTCTCGATAAGAAGCATTGAAGACCAGGAAGCGGAGGAGTTGCTCTCGATTGACATTCCGAAGCAAAACCATGTCTACCTGGCCGGGGACCGGAAACGATTGACGGTACGGTATGCGGGCACCGCGGCGCACTCCCTCCGAGTGACGATCAAGGACGACTTTCACCAAACCTGGGTGGACCAGGTTATGGAGACGGAAGAAGGGCGTGACGCGTATATATTGGATCTTGAGGAATTCGAGTTGAGGCCGGGCTTCTACGAATGTGTCGTGGTCGGTGAAGGGAAGAGCTGGTGCGGCGCGGTGGAGTGGTTCGTCGTTGAACCGGAAGCGATTCATTGCTCCACGGAGAAGCCCCCCAGCTTCGACCGTTACTGGAAAGCCGCGCTGGCGGAGCTGAATTCAGTCGATCCCGGATTCAGCCTGAGCAAGGAGGAGCGCCTTTGCTCTCCAACCCGGGACGGGTATATCCTGGAATTCGAATCGATGGGCAATGTGACGATCCGCGGATACTACTTTGTGCCGAAGGAGGATGCCCCGCACCCTGTCATTCTCCACTTGCCGGGCTACACTTATGGATTTGAACACCTTGACGGATTCATCGAAAGCGAGGGTCCGGTTGCGGAGCTCGCCCTCTGCGTTCGCGGACACGGGATCAGCAAGGACGATTTCGATCCCTGGGATTCCATGACGCTCTGGGCCGTCGGTATTTGTGACAGGCAGGAGTATGTCTACCGGGCGATGTATATGGACTGCGTTCGGGCCGTGGAATTCCTGTTGCAGCGACCGGAGATCGACCCGGCCAGGATCGGGGTGGCCGGAGGCAGTCAGGGTGGCGGCCTGGCCCTGGCCACTGCCGGATTATGCGGTTCGAAGATTGCCGCCTGCGCGGTTTTCGATCCGTGGTTGTGCGACTTCACTCACCAGGTTGAAATTCGCACGATGGTGAACAAGGAGCTGCAGTCGTTTGCCGAACATCCGGCCATTCCCTGCGATACCGACCAGATGATGGCGGTCCTTGATTTTGTCGATACCAGGTACTTTGCGAAGGATATCGAGTGCCCCGTGTATTTCTCGACATCCCTGTTTGACGATGATTGCCCGCCTCACTGCGGCTTTTCCGTGTTCAATTCGCTCCAGGGGGACAAGACGTATGTGGTCTATCCCAACGACAGCCACTTGGGGGAGTCCGGCCAATACGGGGAACTGGGCAAGTTCCTGGAAAAGATGCTTGTGCGCTAGAGCAGGACTTCCCCCTGCCCCGGGGCCGCAGACAGCTCCAAATTGCACCCGCAATGGGCTTTGACAGCCGTGAAGCCGCCCGTTTCAATCTGCCCCATGCGGAACCGCTTCGGCATATCCCAATTGCCTTTCAAAACCATCCCGGCCACAGCTGTATTCCTGGCCGGACTCAGCCTGCTTGTTCCGCCGATCTCCGCCGTGGCGGAGATCCAGTTTGATGTATTGGGCGATCCCAGGGATTCCAGCTTGAGCATGCCGAAGGACGTCTCCGCCGACGGCAGCATCGTGGTCGGCTATACCAGCAGGAAAGTATTCCGCTGGGAGAACGGAAAACTGGAAATTCTCGATGTCCCGGGTCAATCCCGCCCGGGGGGTATTTCGGATGACGGATCCGTCATTGTGGCCTATAACCGCAGCAAGATCTATTTTGTCCGCAACGGTGAAACGGAAATGATCCGGAAGGGCCCCGGCTACAACACCCACCCTCATGTTGTCTCTGCCATTTCACCGGATGGATCAAAATTCGTGGGTTATACCGAGCAGGGACATGCCTTTATCTGGTCGTCCGGTACCCTGGAGGAAATAACCTCCCGGAAAGGATTCAAGTTTCCCATCGTGGAGGCTATATCAGCCGACGGGAACGTCCTGGTGGGCGCCGTTGGAGATCCCCGGGGCAAAGGGAAGATTCAGGCATGGATGTGGAAGGACGGGGAAATCCTGGGCCTTCCGCTCCTGCCGGAAACCTCCAGAAACCGTGCCTATGCCGTCAACCGCGACGGAACGGTCATCGTGGGCAGGGCCTACAACCATTATTATGATCCGGTGTACTTCTACCACGTCGGCATCCGCTGGGACGCCGAGGGCATGATCGCCCTGGGTTCAATGGATGAGGAGTATCCCTTCTCAACCGCTTATGCCGTGAGCCGTGATGGCAGCGTCGTGGCCGGATCCAAGTGGGAATGGTATAATCGATACGCCCGTGCGGTGGTCTGGTCCGCCGCCAACAAATGGCAGCCGATCGATTTAAACGGCTTCCTTGATGAAAACGGTATCGACCGGAAGGGTTTTGTCCTTGAGGCGATTACCGATATCAGCGCCGACGGCAAGACCTTCATCGGCTACGGCCGGATCGGAATGGGCCTGCGGGATGCCTTCCGGGTCCGCTTTGTCTTGGACTGACCCGGCCGGCCCCCGGAATCAAAAATTGGTCATCTGGATCGCTGCGGGTGACTTGCCAACCGGCGGGGTCCGGGTATGCTTCCGGATGCGCCTTTGCGCGATTCTATTCCTGACGATCCTCTCATCATTGCCCGCAATGGCCAACGAATCCGCTTTTCCAGAAACTGAACCGGGACAAATTGAGCTGAAGGTGCTTCCCGCCGGCAAGCTGCTGGAAAGCCGCGGGACCGGCTCCTACTTTGAAGATTCCGGCGGCTTGTTCCGTCCCCTGTTCAACTACATCCAAAGTCATGAGATTTCGATGACCACTCCGGTCGAGGCCCGGATTGAACCCGGGGTGATGTACTTCTGGGTCGGTGCCAGCCAGGAGGACAAGGCGACCGCCAACGAAGGAGGCGTCCGGGTGATTGAAATCCCCGAGCGGAAGGTGGCGGCGATCGGTGTGCGCGGGGCCTATACCCGGTCCAACTTCGAGGAGGCCCGCACCGTCCTCCTGGAATGGGTTTCAGGGCAACCCGGCCTCTCCGTTGTCGGCGAGCCTTGGGCGGTTTACTGGAACGGCCCCATGACACCCTGGTTCCTGAAGCGGTCGGAGGTTCAGGTGGCGGTAAAATCCGCCGCTGATTAAGGCCGGGAAGGTTGCCGTCAGGCCAAAGCCGTGCAGGCTTCGCTTATGCACTGGAGAATCATTCCCATCCTCGGACTGCTGACGGCCATTGGCGGTTGCACGGGCCCGGCCAAGCCGGATCTGTCGACCCGTCCTCAGGTCAGCGTTGATCCCTCGACGGTTGAGCGCTGGCAGGAAACGGACCTGGAGGCAGAGACGAGGGATGAGATCCTGGAGCGCGTCCGCTATTACCAGTCGATAACCGGGGATGATGCGGTGGTCAGAAGAGCCCGGGTCCGCGAATCCAGCCTGCTCCTTCTTCTGGGCGCCGCCTATGCGGAATCCAGGTCCGAGCAAAAGGACTTTTACCGGCAGGCCGCCCAGAGCGCCGAACAGGCGATGCTCCTGGACGACGCCTTCCATGAGGCAAGACTTGCGGGACAGTCGGTCCCCGCTGCGGCGAGTGGGCTCGAACCGGAATTCTTCGAGCCCCTGTTTCTCTGGGCGACTGCTGTCTTCTACCATTTCCGGGATGTCGCCTCCGTGCCCGAGCGGATCCTCTTTAACGGGAGGCTCGGGGAAGCCGCGGAAGCCATCGAGGTCATGGTCCGCAAGGAACCGGACTGGTATGGTGGATCCCTGCAGTTTTCCCTCGGAATCTACTACCTTTCCGTTCCGGAAATCATCGGGGGCGACCGCGAAAAAGCCGGCCTGTTGATGGAGGAGGCCGTCGGCATGAGTGACAAGCGTTTGCTTCCGGTCTGGGGCCGGGCCAAGTACCTGGCCGTGGCTCTCGGCGACAAGGAAGGTTTCAGGAAGGACCTGCAATGGGTGCTCCGCCAGGACCTCTCCGAAATGGAGGGCCCTCCCGTCTGGAACCGCTACTTCCAGGAGGATGCCCGCAGGTTGCTGGAGAATGAGGACCTCCTGTTTCCCTGAAGCGGCCCGCGCTGCTTCGGCCCACAGGAGGAAACCATTGGACAAGAGCGCCGGGCACGGCTTTATTTGACTCAGCCCGTATGCCTCCAAATCCGGAACGACCCAGACGACCCAAGCGCCGCTCGGCCTCCGGCCTGCCTGTGATAGGCTGGCGGGAATGGGCGGCGTTGCCGGAGTTCGGCGTTCCCTGGATCAAGGTCAAGGTCGATTCCGGGGCCCGCTCGTCCTCCCTGCATGCTTTCGGCCTGAAGAAATTCAAGCGCAACGGCTCCTCGTGGGTGCGTTTCCAGATTCATCCCGTCCAGCGGTCCTCCAAAGAAGCGGTGGAAGTGGAGGCAGAAGTCCTGGAGTACCGCGCGGTCCGCAGCTCCAACGGCGAGGTGACAAGGCGCCCGGCCATCGTCACCGAGGTCGAGCTCCTCGGCAAACGCTGGCCGATTGAACTGACCCTGGCCAGCCGGGACGAGATGGGATTCCGGATGCTGCTCGGGCGCGAGGCCATCCGCAACCGCTTCCTGATCGACACCGGGAGCTCCTTCTACGGGGGGCGCCGGGTAAAGAAACGGAAGCCGGCGAAGTAACCGGCTTCCACAAACAATTCTAGAAAGGAACCAAGATCATGAAACTGGCAATTCTATCCTGCGGCCCGAAATGCTACAGCACCCGTCGCCTGCGCGAAGCCGCAAAAAACCGCGGGCACATGGTCCGCGTCCTGAACACCCTCAAGTTTGCCATCGACCTCGAGAAGGGGGAGCCGAACCTCTACTACCGCCAGAAGCAGCTTTCATTGTACGACGCGGTCCTGCCGCGTATCGGTGCCTCCATTACATTCTTTGGAATGGCCGTGGTGCGGCAGTTCGAGCAGATGGACGTCTTTTGTGCGAACACCGCAGCAGCCATCGGCACATCTCGGGACAAGCTGCGCAGCCTGCAGGTGCTGAGCCGCCACCACATAGGCATTCCGCAGACCTCCTTTGTCCGGGACAAGAAGGACGTGCTTCCGGCCATACAGAGAGTGGGCGGCGCCCCCGTCATCATCAAGCTCATCGAGGGCACGCAGGGAATCGGAGTCCTCCTGGCTGAATCGCAGAAAACAGCGGAGGGCATCATCGAGCTGCTTCAGAGTCAGCGGCAGAATGTCCTCGTCCAGAAGTTTGTCGCGGAGAGCAAGGGACGGGACGTGCGCGCATTTGTCGTCGGCAACCGGGTCATCGGCGCGATGCGGAGGGTCGCCCAGGGCCAGGAATTCCGCAGCAACGTGCACCGGGGCGGAACCACCGAAAAGATCGACCTCGATCCTGAATATGAAAAAACGGCTGTGCGCGCGGCCCAAATCATGGGTTTGCGGGTGGCCGGAGTGGACCTCCTGGAAGGCAAGGACGGGCCCCAGGTCATCGAGGTCAATTCCTCCCCCGGCCTGGAAGGGATAGAGCAATGCACCAAGCTGGACATCGCCGGGGCCATTATTGACTACATTGCCGGTCAGGTGAATTTCCCCGAGCTCGATATCCGGCAGCGCCTGACCGTGAGCCGTGGTTACGGCGTGGCGGAACTCCACGTCCCGGAAGGATCCTCCTATGTCGGGAAGACGATCGGCGAGTCCGGGCTTCGGGAAAAGGACATAAATGTCCTGACCCTATACAGGGGCACCAACGTTCTTCCGAATCCACGTTCAAGCCGGGTCCTTGAGGCGGGTGACCGTCTGCTCTGCTTTGGTAAACTTGATTCCATGCGCGACATGATACCGGCCCGGACACGGGACAAGCGGCGCTATAAGCTCCAGCCCCTGCCCAGCGAGGACCTGCTGGCGGAGCCCCCGGAAACCCCGTTGACAAATCCTCACAGGGAAGACAGCGAATCCATCAATGGCTGAGGAAAGGTTACGGAAATCGGCCCACGAGTGGTTTGGGGAATCGATCCAGCCCGGAGAATCAAGGGATGTCGTTCTTCCGGTCGGTGAGAACTTCAGCAGCTCCACAGTCCATATCCCGCTCCAGATTCGACGCGGCCTGGAGCCCGGTCCGGTGATCTTTGTGACGGCCGCCCTCCACGGCGATGAAATCAACGGTACGGGGGCCATACGCCAGCTGATCTGGGATTCCGATTTGGCCATACGAAAGGGCACCCTCATCCTCGTGCCCGTCCTGAACATGCTCGGTTTCGAGCGACATTCCCGCTACCTTCCCGACCGCCGCGACCTTAACCGCTCCTTCCCGGGCTCCTCCGGAGGCAGCCTTGCCAGCCGGATTGCCCACCGTATTTTCGACGAGCTGGTCGCGCGCGCGGACTATGGTATCGACCTCCATACAGCTTCCGTCCGCCGCACCAATTATCCCAATGTCCGCGGCGACCTTGCCCGGACCAAGGTCCGCGAGCTGGCCATAGCCTTTGGCTCGGAAATCATCGTCAATGGCAAAGGGCCGGAAAAAGCGCTCCGGAGGGAAGCCTGCCGGGCGGGTTGCCCCACCATAATCATGGAGGGCGGCGAGGTCTGGAAGGTCGAGCCCAGCATTGTCGAGGTGGCCTGCCGGGGGATTCGCAATGTCCTCTGCCATTTTGGAATGCTGGAAGGCAAAGTCCGCAGGCCGCCCATTCAGCTCATCATTGAAACCACAAAGTGGGTCCGGGCGGATAACGGCGGCTTTCTTCAGTTTCATGTCCAGCCGGGTGAAATCGTCGACAAGGACCAGCCGCTGGCCACCAACACCACCCTGCTGGGGGAGCGGATCAGCACCCTTGTGGCCCCATTCAACGCCATTATAATAGGCATGACCTCGCTTCCCTCCGTCGCTCCCGGCGAGCCGGTCTGCCATCTCGGACAGTTGCCGGATGACCTGGACACGGAGGCCCTGCGGGAGACGCGCTCAGGCAAGCGCGGCCTCGCCCACCGCCTGACCAGCGACCTCGCCACCAACGTCCTCGTCGTTGATCCGGAAGAGCTGCAGGAATAGGTAATATTTGAAACGCCCGTTCCTGATGGCGGGACCCATCGCCCGCATTACCCGGCCCGTTTAATTTTTATGAATTATATTTATTGGCAATTGGGAAGGGGAATCCTAGGGTAGCCCGGAAACTGCCCCCCGCGTGGTCCCCTGCCCCACTTTCCATGTCTTCAAACAAAACCATTCTGCTGCTCTGGCTGGTCCCGGCCGCCGGCTTGAGCGTGTCCACGGTCCATGCCCAGAGCGTGCGCATCAACGAGCTCAGCGCCTTCCCGACCCTGGTCGCCGACACCAGCCCGGGCCCGGAGGACTGGCGTCATCCCGGATTCGACGATTCCACCTGGGGGATCACCACGCTGCCCGTCGGCATGGATACCGGGACGGACTATGACCTGACCGACAACCTCCAGACCGAGCTCTACCTGCGGGCCACCACCCTGTACGCGCGCTCCATCATCGAGGTGGACCCGGGACTGGCGCAGTCCGCCGAACCCCTGAGCCTGGTCATTGATTATGACGACGGCTTTGTCATGTACATCAACGGCCGGGCCGTGGCGCATGGCAACGTCGGATTCAGCGGGGATCCGCTTCCCCACACCTCGGTTGCCGACGGTTCGCACCGGGCCAGCAATGACGCCGGGGACGGGCAGGATCACCGGGAAACCTTCAACCTCGGTCCCGCCTACGGGATCCTCCGGCCGGGCACAAATGTCATTGCCGTTCAACTACTGAACCAGTCCATCAGCAGCAGCGACCTCTTTCTTGATGTCGACCTGCAGGCGGGGACGACCAGTGTCAATCATCCGGCCGACCCCTGGCGCACCTTTGCCGGTGCCGGCGAACCCAGTCCCATCACCGAGGCCACCGGAACCGAGGGCGACTGGATCGAGCTGCACAACTACGGCACCACGGCCGTTGACATGGCCGGCTGGTCCCTGACCGACGATGCCGGCCTTCCCCGGAAGTGGATATTCCCGTCCATGTCCATTCCCGCCAACGGGTACCTGCTGGTCTTCGCGACCGACGTCGACCAGCGCGATCCCTCACGTCCCCTGGAGGTTCCCTTCAAGCTCAGTTCCTCGGGGGAATACCTGGGCCTCTACAATGCCGCCGGCGCCGTGGTCAGCGAGTTTGCGCCGGCCTTCCCTCAACAGGTAACCGGCACTTCCTACGGATGGGATGAAGCCAGCGGCAGCTACCGGATCTTCACCGCGATGACCCCCGGCGCGGCCAACCTGATCCCGGCCTTCGAGGGCGTGGTGGCCGATAGCGTGTTCTCCGTTGACCGGGGCTTTTACGATGTTCCCTTCGGGCTCATCATCAGCACCTCCACGGAAGGAGCGACCATCCGCTACACAACCGATGGCAGCCTGCCGACTGAGGACAACGGGACGACCTACACCGGTCCCATTTCCGTAGCCGGCACCACCGTCTTGCGCGCCTGTGCCTTCAAGGAGGGCTTCAAGCCCACCGATGTCGACACCCAGAGCTACGTCTTTCTTGAGGATGTCATCCGCCAGGACAATTCTCCGGAAGGCTATCCACAGACCTGGAAAAACACCATGGGCCGGGAGGACATGCCGGCCGATTACGAGATGGATCCGGAAGTCACCCAAAGCGCCCGCTACAAGGACCAGCTTCGTCAGGCCCTGCTCTCCCTACCCACCCTTTCCATCGTCACGGCCAGGGAAAACCTCTTCGACCGCTCGACCGGGATCTTCATGAACCCCGAGGAGACCGGCATGGACTGGGAACGGCCGGTTTCGGTGGAGCTGATCTATCCCGACGGGCGCGAGGGCTTCCAGATCGATGCCGGCTTGCGCATGCAGGGCGGACACATGCGGGACCCGGAACGTTCCCCGAAGCGATCCTTCCGGCTGGCTTTCCGCAAGGATTACGGTGACGGCAATCTCAATTTCCCACTCTTTCCCCAGCCCGACGCGACCACCGAGTTCGATACCATCATCCTGCGCGGGGGCGGAAACCAGTCCTGGCTCCACCACAACACCTTCAGGGGCGACAACCGGGGGCGCGCCCAGTACGTGCGCGACCCGTTCACCAAGGACCTCCAGGGAGCCCTTGGTTCCCCGTACCTGCACAACATCAATGCCTTTCTCTACATCAACGGCATTTTCTGGGGCCTTTTCAACCCCACCGAACGGGCCAGTAACCAGTTCGGCGCCTCCTATCTTGGGGGTGACGAGGACGATTACGACTGCCTCAATTCCGGCGAGCTTATCGATGGCACGGCTGAGGCCTGGAACGCCTTTCTGGCCCTGGTCCGGCAGGATGCCAGCCAGACCGGCGTGTACGACCAGATTGCCGCGGTGCTCGACCTGGAAGCCTTCACCGACTACATGATGCTGAACCACTGGGGAGGCAACGAGGACTGGGACCACCACAACTGGTATGCCATCCGCAACCGCAACGGGGGCAAGTGGTACTTCATCAGCTGGGACAGCGAATTCATCTTCGAGACCCCGGGAGCCGATACCACCCTCAAGGATACCGTGGACAATCCCGGGGGGATCTTCCACTCCCTGCTCCGCAACCAGGAGTACCGGCTGCTGGTCGCCGACCGGATCCAGAAGCACCTGCGCAACAACGGGGTCCTGACCACCGGCGAGGCCCTGCGCCTATGGGAGGAGCGTTCCGTCGAGATCTACCGGGCCCTCGTCGCCGAATCCGCCCGCTGGGGCGACTACCGCCGGGATGTCCACCGCACAGCCGGTCCCTACCAGCTCTACACGCGGGATGATCAATGGGTGAAGGAACGCCAGCGCCTGCTCGACACCCTGATCCCGGTCCGCACGGACACCCTGCTCCGGCAGTATGACGAGCTCGGCCTTATCCCTCCCGTCCCGGCCCCCGCCTTTTCCCCTTTATCCGGAGCCTTATCCCCCCAGCGCCCCCTCGTCATGAAAGCCGGGACAAGCGGCAATTCCATCATTTACTACCCCCTCGACGGCACGGATCCCCGCCTGCCCGGCGGCAGCATTTCACCGGCGGCATGGACCTACTCGACCCCGCTCAACGTCGATTCCCGGACCACGGTCAAGGCCCGCATCCTCGATGGTGTAGTCTGGGGGCCACTACAAGAAGGAGAATTCCATCCGGAAGGGGACCCCGCGGACCTGCAGATCACCGAGGTCCTCTATGCGCCGCTGGCCACCGCATTCGCGGATGGCAGGGACCTCGAGTTTGTGGAAGTCCTCAACGCCGGCCGGGCTCCCGTCAGCCTGGACGGGGTCCGCCTTTCCGGAGCTGTCAGCTTCAGCTTTCCCACCGGGCGGCAGTTGCAGCCCGATGAACGGATCCTCGTCGTCAGCAATGCCACGGCCTTTGCCGGACAGCACCCGGAGGTTCCGGTCGCCGGCCAGTATGAAGGCCGGCTTTCCAACTCCGGGGAGCGGCTGGTTCTGGAACATGCCAGTCTGGGCATCATCCAGC
>ENA-ORCW01000571-ORCW01000571.1-marine-metagenome-genome-assembly--contig:-NODE-571-length-18362-cov-3.505387_pt1 | contig 18362 bp, 13 predicted proteins | sample MGYA00237784_ERZ508517 | MGnify/ENA primary metagenome ERZ508517 (study PRJEB26187, sample SAMN06268979) | marine metagenome | isolation source: Tt ae E1 feedstock associated aerobic enrichment on... | reverse complement strand
GACTCGACGGTGCCGTTGTAGTTGGTCCCGTCCCGGACCTCGAAACTGCTCAGGTAACGCACACTGCCGGACAGGGAGAGGCCTTTTGAGGAGCGGTAGGTCAGGCCGGTCCGGAACTTGTGCCGGGGGGCATTCATGGAAACCACGAATCCCGTTCCGGGAACACCGAGGTCCTCCTCGTCGAAGAAATTATCGCTGACCCATGAATAGTTGGCATAGGCCGACCATTCCCGGTTGAAATACACTTCAACTGAGAGGTCCGCCCCGAAATAGTCCAGTTCGCCGGCATTGTAATTCACCATGACCATTTCCGGCAGGGTCTCCGGATTATAGTTCTGGTCAGGTTCGACAATGCCCATGGGCTGGTCCGCAATCGCCGCGCTGGCCTGGGAGTAGGCGAAGGCTAACGTCTCCACATCAGTGCCGAAGGGTGCCAGTTCCTCATCGGTAAGGGCTTTGCGCACCGCCTGGTCCATGCCGGCGGCCAGGGTCTCGGCCGGAATCTCCACGAAGGGTGTCAGCACCTTGATGAAGATATAATCCTTCTTCCTGGAGTAGTAGAGGTCGATATCGACTGAGATGCGGTCCTGCCAGATCCCCTTGTATCCGATTTCCACGGTGTCCGTTTGTGGCAGGCGCGTCGGTTCCTTCCCCTGCAGGTTCTGGACGACACCCAGCAACTCACCGGTGTTGGACCGGAAGGTCATGATACCTTCCGAAAGGCCTCCGATCTGCGGGATCTTACTGGACAGGAATTCCTGCAGGGCGGCCGGGTCGCTGCTCGGAACATTGTTGGCCACACCTTCTGTCAAAGCTGCATAAGCCCGCCAGTTGGCCATGCCGATCCCGGGATCCCGTCCTCCCCCAATAAAGCTGGTGGTCTGGGGCGGATCGGGAAAGGTGTAGGCCTGGGCGCCCCCAAGGACTCGGATCAGGGCTGCAGGAGGACCTACCTCCGGGATCTTACCCACCTGCAGATCGCCATAATAATCCGTGGCGATGGGACGGGATATGGCATGGTTGTAGGTCAGGCGAAAGGTATGTTCCGGAATCGGCTGGTAGACCAGGGCGGCACGCGGGGAGAACAGGGTCTCGCCCGAGGCTTCCACGTAATCAACGCGGGCGGAGCCCTTGAAATCCAGGCTTTCGGTGATGTGTTTGCTGCCCTGGATATAGCCTCCCAGGTTGCTGAAGGTATCCTCATCCTCAAAGCGTCCGGAAATGGTACCCAGGCTGCGGGGATTGGTGAACTTGTAGTCGGCGCCGAACATGACCGGTTCTTCCTCGCTGGGCCAGTCCAGCCGGTAGCGCGCCTGCAGGTTCAGTTCGTAGGAATATCCGTACATGAGGTGACCGGCGCGGTAGAAGAAATTATTCCCGTCTACGAACTCCTTGAATCCGTAGGCTTGGATCCAGAGAGGGCCGCGCTCGAACTGGACCTGGGCCGTTGCGATACCCGACCCGTCGGTCTGGATCTCTCCCAGTGAGGCGTTGAGGATCAGTTTTGACTCCGCATAGTCCACATGGGCCATGATCCGCGTCTCGTCATCGGGACGGTAATGCAGCTGGCCGCCAACAGTCCAGATATAGGAATTATATTCCCTTCCCTCGACGATACGGGCGACATTGCCGTCGAGGTCCAGGACTTCCCGGACAATGCTGTTCAGGGCGATGGCATCATCGGGATCATCCGGATCCAGCTTCCAGTCCTCGCCCTCAGTGAACGATCCGGTAATCTTGTAGACAAATTTCTCCCGGATGATGCCCGCCTGACGGAAGGCGAATTTGTGCATGGATTGTTCACCGAGGCCAACGGCCACGGAGGTTCCGGGGTATTCGAAGGGATCCCTCGTGATGAAGTGAATGACGCCCTGTTCGACCCCTGGACCATAAATCGCGGAGCCCGGTCCGCGGACCACTTCCACCCGCTCCAGGTCCAAGGCATCAACAGGCAGGCGCGTGTAGAGGACCAGGCCCAGGGCCGGATTGTAGGCATCCCGATGGTCCACCATCACGTAGGTGCTGGAGCCAAAGGCATTATTGAATCCCCTCACGGCAATGAGATAGCGATTGACTCCCGCCTGCTGGTAATCGACTCCCGGAACCGTGCGGAAGAGCGCCGCCACCGACGGCGCCGCCTCCCGGGACAGCTCGGTGGACGTGAGGATCGACACCGAGGCCGGGGCGGCCATCAGCTCCTCCTCGTAACGGGAGGCGGAGACCACCAGCGGATCGAGGTCGAAGGTGGCGCTTTCCGATGACCCTGCTCCGGGCGCCTTGTCCGGTTGACCCATCCCACTGAGGGGCGTGAGCACAGGGACAGCAAAGAGTGTCCCCAGACAACCCATGCGCCATGCCCTCCGGTGTTTCATCCCCTCTGCCCTGGTCCTGGAAAATTACAATACAATTGGTCGGGACGATGTATCCCAAACAGAGGGGAGGCATGATTTATGCCCTTGAAGCCAATAAGTTAATACCTGCCCGTCGGGAATTAGTCAAGGTTGTCCCCGTTGCGAACCCGACGCGCCAGCAGATCAAGCGGCACGGGGGCAGGCTGCAGCGGGTTGACATGGAGCCCTGGAACTGGGAACGTCTGGAACCTTCCGCGGCTACCGCCAACGACCGGGCTATCCTGGCCTTGGATGAGGCGCTGGAAAAACTCACCATGGACGACCGGGAGACCTCCGGCCTGGTCAAGGTGCATTACCTGCTCGGGCTTCCCGTGAAGGAGGCTGCCGCCCTACCGGCCAAACTCACGGAAGAACTCCGGTGCGTCGGCCAGGCTGCTATATCCGAAAATCCAGCACACCTCCACCGTGTCGGAGAAGTCCAGCCCGCCGCTCTTTATCGCTTCATTCAGGTAGCGGTCGCTGGTCCCGTTGAATCGGTTTGAGATGGCCACCGCCTCCTTCCAGATCGCGGTCAGCTCCTCCTTTTGGATTTCGTCCAGGCCGGCGCTGCTTTCCGTCCGGAAACAGGGCGTGCCGTTGCCGGGAGCGTTGCCGTCGGGAATCCTGTGGTAGGCGGCGTTGGCTTTCACGTAGGCCAGGTCCTCCGCGGAGGTCACCTCCTCGTTCCAGTCGCTGTGCTGGACAATGTGGAAGCATTGGCCGGTGTCCGCGTCGGGCAGGGCGGCTTTCACCCGGCGCAGGACGTCGGCTGAGAAATCCGACTGGCCGCCCTCGGCGATCCAGACCGCACCTCCATCCTTCATGGCCCCGATAGCCAGCCGGCTGACATCATTCAGGGCGGCCTCGTACGCGTTGTGCGCGTCGGACCAACGCATCCCGAAGACCCTGGCAAAGAAATCGTTGGCCGGAACATAGAGTCCTCCCTGGGTCCCGTAGGTGCCCGCGACGGCATGGTAACGGACCCCCTTGAAGCGCTGGTCCCGGAGGATGGTCCCGGCGGCGGCCGCCGACTCGATGTCATCCACGTCGGTTTTGCAGTCGTAATGGAGCAGCAGCATGTCCTTTTCGGTGTTGAACCTGCCGATCACCGGCTCCCCGGAGGTCGCTCCGGGAGCCAATGTTCCGCATGCAAGCAGCCAGGTGATGGCGATGAGGACTCTGGAGATTCTCTTTTCCGGATGATTCAACAAATTCAGATTCATGGCGTTGTTATAAACGCGCTTCCGGTTCCTGGCAATTTAAACGAGCCGGACCAGTTCCGCGGCCTGGGCACGGATCTCCGGCACGGCCAGGGTTTCCCAGAGGATTCCCCGAAGCGGCAGGCCCAGCGTGGAGAGCACCGTTGACGGAGTACCGTCGGCCTGGATGAGGGTGCCATCCGGAAAGGCATCGAGGCCGACATGGAGCGGATCACAGCGGATCATGCCCCGGCGCAGAAGTTGTTGCACCAGCGGCTCGTCGCGTTGCTCGTAATCCAGGTTGGGCCCGATGCAGTTGATGACCTTGTCCACCGGCAGCTCCATGGGGCGACGCGATTTCCGGTCCACATACTTAGCATCCAGCCGGTCCCGGTGCGGCTGCACATTCGTCAGCGTGCCGGCAAGCACGGAAACCTTTCCGCTGGCCAAATACTTTTCGAACCGCTTCGCGCTCTCCAGGGGGACGCGGCTGCGGATGATTTCCCAGAAGCGAAAGAGGTGGCGGATGAAACGACGCTTTTCCTCCACGGGCAGGTTCATCCAGATTCCGGGCGAATGGGGACGCAGCGAATCAATGACGGCCCTCGGGTCCGAGCCCTGATCTTGTGCCAGGCGGATATGCTTCCGGACGATGCGCAACAATTGCAGGATGCTTTTCTTTCCCTCCAGTTCGGCAAAGAAATCCGGATAGGGATCCGTTGACTGGTGGGCCATGGGCAGCAGGCCCCGGCGTGAAATGGCCGTGATTGGGCCGCGATGGCCCCGTTCCAGGAGGACCGTCGCCAGTTCCATCATGGTCTGTCCGGTACCTACAAATAGAATACGGTCATCGGGCTGGATCCGCTTGGACAATTCGACGTCCCAGGGGTTTCCAAAATACCGCTCGTCCTGAAGAACGGCAGCCTGCCGGACCGGGGGATTCGCGGGCCGGGCGTTGCCAATGGCCAGTATTACCCGGTCGGCGAGGATGTCCCCATGCCCGCGAACCGAAACGCGGACCCGGCCCTCCGTCATTTCAGCATCGGTTGCTTCCCCCCGGATCATTTCGATCCGGCAATTCCCGGATCGTGCGGCCAGCGCTTCCTGGAACTGCTCCTGGATGTAGGCGCGGAAGAGTTTTCTCGGCAGGAAATCGCCCGCCTCCGCCGGGTATCCCCTGGCCTGGACCCATTTCAGAAAATGTCCCGGTCTGCCGGAATACGCGCCCATGATCCCGGCCGGCACATTCAAGAGAAAGGCTTCTTCGGTGGAATAGGCGGGACCGAGGGCATCCGGCGCATTTCGGTCCACCAGCCAGATTTTCAGGCCGTCCGGGCAATCCGCCTTGAGGAGATTGACCGCCACCAGGGTTCCCGAAAGGCCCGCCCCAATGATAAGGATATTCCTCATACAGCAGTTTCGCCCTTTCTGCGGGAAAGTAAAACCGGGGGCCGGATTATGGAGAATTGCCAGCGGATGGATCTCTCCAAGTCACTGTTTTTCAAGGGTTTGTCCTGAGTTTTTGGATTCCCGAAAGGCTTTTCGGGTGTATCTGGAGGGGTGCAATGGATTAGAGACTCCCATGGCCTGCATCAATGCGGCTAAAGCTGCCTTGAAGGAGAGGATTAGCTGTGTTAAGGGTATTTTTTGTAAATCTCATGCATCATGTCTCTCTCAAAATTCTCCTCTCTCCTCGTAGGGCTGTGCCTGCTCACGGGCCCCCTTTCGGCAAATTACTACATTGAATCGGCCAGCACGCCGCTCGAGGATCCCGACGATCTGGCCTTGGAATCGATCGCCATTGTCGGGGAGCAGATCCTCGAAGGGGGGCTGGTCCTGATCGAGGTCACGGCCAACGTGCGCAACCTGGGCGAAGCGGCCTTTGAGAAGGTCAGCTTCACGGTGGCGACGGGCCTGGAGGCGACGGAGGGCATTGTCGAGGGCGTGGCCCGGGTCAGTTCCAAAATGGCCGACACCCTGGCCGCCCATGCCCTGTCCGGGGCCAGCAACACCTTCCGGATCGTTGTCGATGCCGCCAACCTGGACGCGGCCCGTGATGCCGTCCAGACCGGGGTTATTTTCGTCACTTACGCCACCGACGGCCTGGGCCAGGTTTTGCAAAATTCCGTTGGAATCCTGATCGAGGAAATTGTCATTCAATCGGAAACAGTATTGTCGGACGGACGGGTGCTGGTCGAATTTTCAGCCAAAGTCCGCAATGATACCGATGAGCCGTACACCGATGTCGAATTGCTCCTTGGCGACCTGGAGTCGCTGGGCATCGATGGCCTGCTCAATGAGCGGGCACAATATCCGGAGGTGTTGGATCCTCTGGAACTGGGAACCGGCGTGGAGACCCTGCATGTCATTACCGATCCGGCCTATGCCGAGGACCTGAAGACCGAAATCCTGGCGGGAACCAGCCTCAGTGTTGGAACCAGCGAGCTCTGGATTTTCAGCCAGCCTCCGGCCGGGATTGACGAACCCACCGAGACGGCCTGGGAAGGTACCGCCGTGGGACCGGGTAATGCGACCGATTTGGTCTTTACGGAGGAGACGGGATTTCTTTCAACCCTTGCGGCCGGCGATTTGCTGATCGAAGTCCCGGCTCTTCACCGGCTGGCCATGCCGGAATACCTGAATCCCTTTGATCCGCCGGACGAGCCGCCGGCGCCCGTTCTTTCGGAGTACCTGCCGTTTGAGGTCGAGGCGGTCCTCATGGTCGGCGACAAGCTGCATGTGCGGGGCCGGCAACGGCAGATGCTGGATGTGGTCGTCAGCGGCACCTTCCGGCAGGATTATCAGGACGCCTACGATGGAGCGGTTAGGGATCCATACAAGCCCGAGCTGGGCAATACCTACACCGAGGAGGAAGAGGAGGAACGGGAGGAATTGGCCCAGATCATTCGCAATGAAAACCCCTGGGATGGGCGTCTCGCCGAGCTCGACGGCATGCAGATGATTCCCTGGCACTTCAATGATTTTGAAATCTCCCCCAAAATCCGGATGAGCGGCGAAGTCCTCCTCAAGTCTTCCGGCCTGCAGCTTGAGGTAAAGATCCGCGACGCCGCTTTGGAGACGATTTCCGCTTCCCTGGAGCTGGGGGGAGAATTCAATATCCTGCTCGAGACCGACGATGAGGCCGACAATACCGGGGCGAATGAGTCGGAGCGGACCAAGCAGTTGTTCTTCATCCCGCTCCCACCGGTATCCTTCAATATCGGCGGCGTGCCCGCCAACATCCAGCCGGTTGTGACCCTTGATGCGGGCGTGGAGGCGGTCACTCCATCCCGACTGTACCTGCCCTTGCAAAGCGCCTTCTCCGTGGGCATGGAGATGGGCTGGAATTCCACGGACGGCACCTACTACATGCCTGTCGACGAAGTCGTTCCCTTGCGTATCTCCGATCCAGCGGTCTTCGAGGACACGGCCGCCACGGCGGGTGCCTGGGTGGAGCTGGGGGTCATGCTCGAGGGCAGTGTCGCCGAGGTGGTCAACGGCGGTCCGCGCCTTGCCCTGCGCACCTCCACCGGATTCGAACTTACACCGTTGTTGGATCCATGGTGGAGTTGGGACTTGTCGGTCGACCTCCTGGGCCAGTTCAATATTTCCTTCCTTGGCCTGGATGTCTTCGAAGCCGAGGCGACCCTCTTCACCATCGCGGAGGAGCACCTCGATGCCGGAGGACCCCTGATCCCGCTGCGCGGCGCCATGGACACCGAACCCTTGTCCACCTCCGGGCTCAAGCCGCTGGCGGGGCGGGAAACGCGATGGGCCCGGGCTTTCCAGAATGCCTCCACCTCGGGGGCTTATGATCCGGAAGCGACCTTTCTCGTTCACGATCCGGCCGGTTTCCTTTATGCCGGGGGCTCGAGCAAGGTCGGGAACGCCATCGCCAAGTACAATGATGAAGGCGACCTCCTCTGGGCGGGCCAGCTTTCATTCGGCCCGCGGCCCTATGACGCTGTTCTGGAACAGGACGGTAGCCTCACGGTGGTCGGGACCTGGGCCTCCAGCATCTGGCTGGCCCGGTTCGACAGTGACGGTACGCTGCTCTGGAGCCGGCGCTACGAGGGTTTCTCCACGCCGCGAGGTTTTGCCCTGATGGAAGAGGAGGGCATAATTTATTACTACCTGACGGGATACGTTTTCGATACCGTGAGCCGGGATTACGATCCTGTCCTGATCAAGTTTGCCTCCAGCGGCGATGTGGTCTGGGCCCAGCGCTACCGCAATACGGATGAGGATGACCAGGCCCACGGACTGGCCGTGCTGGCCAATGGGGATCTCATTCTCAGTGGCAATACCACCCAGGATGTCGAGCCGCCCGACTACGGCACGCCGGCCAGCAGCAACACGCTGCTCAATGCCGTAAAGGAAGGCATGCTGATGCGCGTCTCTCCGGAAGGTGCCCTGGTTTGGGCAAATACCTACGTGGGAGTCCATACCATTGAGTTCAGTCAGGTCGCCGAGGGAGACGACGAGACCCTCTATGTCGGCGGACACCATCATCGGCCCATCAACGAGGATCAGCCCAATCTCCTCTTTGGACGGTTTGCGTCGGATGGCACGCTGCTGGACCATGTGCTGATCGGGGACGATTCCGAGTGGGTGGATGAATTGCCCAACGGCGGGAACACGCCATATGACCTCGTCGAGGACTTGCAGTGGATCGATGGCGTGTTGTGGGCCTGCGGCTCAACCGGGCTGGGCGCCGACGCGGCCGCCTGGGTGATGAAACTCACCCCCGAGCTCGGGGTGTTGTTCTATTCCGTATTCGACGGATCGCACGGGGATGCCTTCACCGCCCTTGGCGATACGGGCAAGGGGATCGCCCTCTGGGGCCCCAGTGATTCCTTCCTCCCCTGGAATGAGGGGGGCGAGGGGTCCATGCTGCTCCAGGTGCTGCCCTATGAAGGCATGCTTCGCTTTAATGAATCCACCGGCGCCCGTTCCCTGTACTTGCAGCCGTGGATCTACAAGAGTTCGCAGACGGAGGCCTTCCAAGTGTACTCAGAAACCAATACATCGCCTCCACAAAGGTTCTCCAACGACACCAGTCCGGTCCCCTTTGTAGCGGAGACCCTGGTCCTCAGCGAGATCGATGATCCCGTCGACACCTGGAGCCTCCTCGATGCGCCCATATCCGCCGTTGTCCAGGCCAGCAGTCCGGCGCTGATCGGGGACTTTGCCTCCTGGTCCGCCTATTATGGGACCGCATATAACGAGGATACGCCGGAGGAGAGCTCCTACTGGGCGGCCTTCCTCGGGATTGATCCATGGACCAGCGGATTCAGCGACGTTTCCGGATTGGGAGCCGAAGTGAATTTCATCGGCGAGGATGCCTTCCTCCGCATTTCCATCGAGCGGCTGACTTTGGTCGACGACCTGGAACTGGAGTGGGAGTTCTCCGACACCCTTGAGGCGGATTCCTGGATCCCCATTGTACCGGATTCCTTTACGGTAATCCCCACGGGGGCGGGGAAAGCACTGCTTCAGGGCGATTATAACCTTGATGGTGAATTCAACGGCTTCATCCGGCCGATCATCCGCCCGAGTTTTGGAGAGGGTATCCAGGCCCGCTGATGCCCTGGCCCATCAAGCGCGGGATGGGGCGCTGCCATTTGCCGAGGCCCTCCTCGCGCGACTGAGTCGAATGGCTGTGCCATCCGTAGCTCGAAGAGCGAAGGATGGTGCTCAGGGCGGGACTCGAACCATTTATAAGCTTTGGTGATTTTCCATCAGTTTTCACTAATAGTTACTAATCAACGGGATGTGGAAAATCGCAGGTGCGCCATAATGTCCCGGAATGCAGCAAAATGTGGCTGATCTAGCAATGTTTTAGCAATTTTTCGGGGGCTAACTCTTCTACCTTAAGGAATTGGCAGGAGCGATTTCTGATGCCTATACTCCTCCCACTTAAGCCAATCGAAATGAGTTCCGTATTTAGCCATATTATCCAGAAAAGATTTTCCCAGGTCAACGAAGACGTCGCAACAGATGCGTTGGCATATATCCTCCAAGAGAGCGAGACAGCACGGAATGGATTCCTCAAACTCCTCCGTGGTATTGAGCCACAATTGCCAGATTTGAAATTTGTTACCCAACAAACTGAAGCGAATATCAGGCCCGACATGTGGGGTATGAGTGGAAGCTCCGCCAGAGTATTTGTGGAGAACAAATTTTGGGCAGGTCTTACAAGTAACCAGCCCGTGAATTACCTCAGGATGCTTTCCCAAAATCAGCAACCGACAGTCTTGCTCGTAAACGCCCCTGAAGCCCGGCGATCAACAATCTGGAGGGAACTACAGCACAGGTTACGGGAAGAGGGGATTGGTTTCAATTTGTCTGATGATGCTGATAACAATGCATACGCCGCTAAAACTGAACTCGGGCCAATTATTTCAGTCACATCTTGGACTCGAATTTTGGCGGTGCTGGAATTGGAAGCTGCTAATGAAGCTTCCACGTTATCCGATATTTCCCAATTAAGAGCTCTATGTGAGGAGGCCGATAGCAGCGCGTTTGTACCCCTAACTCCAGAAGACACATCAGATCAAAGAATTCCCCTAATGGTCTTGGGAGTCGCAGCAATTGTTGGCGACGCTGTCCAGATTGGCGTAACTCAAGGATATTTGGATTTAGCTGGTTTGAGACTGACGGCCTCCTGGGATGGTATAGGCCGCTACTTCAGGTTTTCGGATACTAATAGCAGTGGAGTATGGATCGGCCTGCATTTTTCTTTCTGGAAGCAATTTGGCCTTACCCCCGTTTGGATTCAGTTTTATGCCAAAGATGAAAGCTTTTCTGACTCAGCTAGGTCCAATCTTGAGTCATGGGCGACCAGACATGGCTACCATACAGTACAGCAAGGAGGTGATTTTGCTGTTGGCCTGCCATTCCCTGTAGGAGTTGAACGGGACACTGCGGCCAGGACTTTGGCTAATATACTTCGCGAGATCGGATCTATCTTCACTCAATCTTGAATGCCACCAGTTAATCGATGACGGATCCTCAATGCTTTCCTCCCCATCTAAGGGAATTCATAGCAAAGGAGAAGTGGACCTTCGCGAAGACCATGCCCAAGTGGCCACATGAGTACTTGGTCAAGGAGCGGGTTGACCAAGTGTGCTTTGTTGAGATGGTTCGCCACATAAGAACCTATGGCTATCTTGGTAAGTTCTATCAGCGGGAGATATCCTACTTTCAAGATTATGGCTTCGTGTACTGGACGATGGGCGCTCCTGTAGAGGAGACCACAATTATCAATCGGTGTCTGGAGGACCAGACTTACGAGGCACGTTTGAAGAACGGTACTTTACCGGCATAGAGATTATCTTGGTCTTAGCACATCGCGTTGTATTTCAGGTTCAGTAGCTGCTTGTTTGGCCTGTGGTTGCTGTTCTCTGGAACCCTGATTTTTGTTCCACTTAGTTGCGAGTATTCTTTACTTTTTAGGCTCTTTGAAATTTCGACTCTGTAACCATCATTGATCCTTAGTGAGCCACTATCAAATAGAAGGTGAATGTCGGATCGCAAGAGAAGTCCATTTTGAACATGTTGGGATTCTGGGCCTTTGTAAGACACTATATGAGCCGCTTCCAAGACCTCCGAATCCTCACAGCCAGTAACGGCGCACTTCCCGTTGTACGCTTCTAGCAACTGGTCGCGAAAAGATGACTGACCACGCCTTTCCGTAATTTCCCGAAGTACTTTGGACCGTGCCTCCTCCAATACTTTATTAGCTGTCAGGGTATCCAAGTCTAGGCCCGAATTATTCTCCTCATACCAACTAAAGAATCTACTTATGTAGGCAAAGTTGGAAGCATTGGATTTTCCGGTGTTATTGCGGTATTGGGTCGACTTCTTTTCCCCATTTTCGAACCACTTTACGCACCATTGATCAAATCGTTCTCGGGAGATATATTTTGGTTTTTCTCTCCCTTCGATTTTGATTTTGATGCGCTGGTCTTCAGGGTATAAGGTAAAAGACTTTCCACGGGAAGTTTGGGCTTTAAATGGGGATTTGTTCTCTAGGTATTTCCAGATTGTATCCATAAGAATTGGCTTTGTATGACCTTCATACTTAATGGGTTAATCTTGGCAATGTGAAAGGGTAGGCCATATGCCAGATCCTATAGCCTCCTCCCTCCACCGCCTCATCACCCGCGGCGACCTCGACGCCTTGCTCACCCACATCCGCGCCGACCAACCTCTCCGGGTAAAGTGGGGCCACCTTAAGCGCCCCAAGTCAGCCCTGGAATTCGCTGTGGAGACCGGCTTCAACAGCCAGGTAAAGCTCCTCCTTGAGGAATGTACCTGGGAACCGCCTGAACTGGAATGGTGCCTGAAATACGCCCTTCGCAAAAGCCGGGCTGATCTCGTTCGCCTGCTGATCCAGTACGGCGCCCCGACAACCAGCATCACCTCTGAGGTCGTCTTCCGGTCCATGGATGCCGACATCATGGGCCAATTCCTCGAAGGCGGCATGGATCCTTGTGCCGGCAACGCATTTGCCCGGATCCTGCACACCGTCAAAGCCAAGCCCCTACTGCGCTTCTACAAGAAGTTCCACGATGCTTATCCCTGTCTGGAGGAGCAAATCTGTATCGCCCTGGTTCTGGCAATTTTCCAGGAGAACGCCCGCTGGATCATGCTCCTTGTCTGGGCCGGGGCAGATCTTCACCGCGAGGTGGATGTGCCCATTTACGCGGACTTCGATGACTGGAAGGATGACTTCTGCAGGACCACCGCCTATCAGGCCCTGATGGAAGTCGATAACTTGGAGATTCTGGAAATGCTCAAGATCCCGATAACGCCCGATATCAAGCTCCGGAAGCTCAGGCGGGCTGCATATACGCCGGAAAAGGAAGTATTCAATGTCCTGATGGCGGATTTCACCTCCGCCGACCTCAATTCTGGAGAGCGGGGAGGGTGCCCGGCCCTGGAGAGGATCATTGATGAAAACTGCCATGATATCTCCAATTCCTTGCCGTCCCATACGGGCTGGAAGGAGCAGGAGGAGGCCCTCATGCGGATGGATATTCTTCTTAAAGCTGGCGCCAAGTGGCTTCCCAGTCCGGAGCGGATCAAGTCGACCCGTCGCAACCTGAATACGCATCCTGGGGAATTCATCGCCCGCCTCTTGCGGAAGCTCGTATTTTCTCCAGAGACAGCCACCGTCGATGATATTTGGGAATTATGCCGGCCCTCTGGCATCCGGAAGAAGATCCACGGCGCGGACCCGAAACTGTGGCATGCGATCTACGACATGGCCTCCGAAGCCGGCCTGCCTGGTGCTTCCCGTCGCCGACGGACCAGGTGCTAGTAACGGTGCTTTTCCAGCATGCGCTCAATTTCCAGCAAGGGATAGGGGAGGGGAAGTTCTTCGCTTTCCGGGTAGGGTCCGTCCATTGGGATGAGTTCCGGATCAAAGGCACGGTCGTTCACGGGATCGGGATAGCCGTGCGAGAGGGGGTTCAGTTTCTCGGCAACGCGCTCCGCGTACTCCACCCATTTGGTCTGCTCAGAGCTGAGTTTATGCGGGCCGCCCCAACTCTCCACGCAGGCGTTGGCAAAGGCTTTGATTTCCTGTGCATGCCGGAATTGTTCCGCGGCGCGCATCAGGTTGAATTGCCATATCAACCTACAAGTGGATCTCTCTTTTCTCGAACTAAATCCCTAATCTCGCACTCCCATACAATGACAACCTCCCAACCCATCCTTTCTAATTCTTTGATGTTCCTAGAGTCCCGTTTTTTATTGGATAGTAACTTATTCATCCAGAAAGACTTATTTGATTTTGGAAGGTAAGCAAATTTGCAGCCCTCGTGTTGATGCCAAAAGCAACCATGGACAAACACTACGGTTTTTAACTTCGGTAGTACAATATCCGGTTTTCCTGGAAGCTCCCTGTTTTTTGGGCCATTAACTGTGAATCTGTATCCAAGGGAGTGTAGCAGGCTCCGCACTGCAATTTCCGGTTTCGTGTCCTTTCCCCGGATTTTGCTCATTACTTGGCTTCGCCTTTCCTTGGACCATATATCGGCCATGATTTAAACCTGGCAAAGACGAAGAAATAATACAACTTTGCGGTGTAAATGATTCTAGACGAAGAGCTTCTATACGAGACCATCGAAAAATACACTTCTGAAGATGCCTTGATTCATCCTCCGACCGAGGTGGATTCTGATAATCTCTTTTCTTCAGGTATACTTCAAGGCAGGTTGCAGAGAGCTGCTACCGATGAGGCGATTGGTGATTCTGCTCAATTCAGCAGATATTTCATATGGGCATCAACGATCAGGGGGATTTTAACTCGTGCTATTGAAGGAAGTACTTTGAAGCAGGAATTAGTGCAGGCAGTCAACTCACTGGCATGCTTTTGTGAAATTCCTACTAAGTTGCGGGATTACTGACCAAGACCAGTAGAGATGCCAGAATTTGACTGAAATTCATCCTGGTAAAGTCAATCGAGTCATCTAGGATTCCTGAAATGCCTAGAAAGCCAAAGTATATTCCAGTGATCGACCTCTTTGCGGGCCCCGGTGGACTTGGAGAAGGTTTTTCTAGGTGGCCCATGGGAAAAGATAAGCAGTTTAAGATTCTCCTCTCAGTGGAGAAAGACAGATATGCTCACCAAACGCTGACTTTAAGGGCGTTCTTTCGTCAATTTGAGGAATGCCAAGTTCCCAATGCCTATTATGAATACGTTAAGGGCAAGATTTCTTTAGATGAGCTGTTCAGCCAGTTCCCTGAGCAAGCTCTAGCAGCGCAAGAGGAGGCACAGCAGCTTACATTGGGTCAGCATGATGTATCATCCTTGATTGGGAGGAGGCTTAATGGGCGTAAGAATTGGGTCCTGATTGGCGGTCCACCGTGCCAGGCATATTCTTTGGTTGGCAGGTCCCGAATGACGGGGGGAACAAAGCTTGAAGGGGAGTCTGAGGAGGATTTTCAGAGGCGAATCCATCAAAGGAGATCCCAATTTGACCAAGACCACCGGCATCACCTTTATAAGGAGTACTTGAAGATAATAGGAGACCATTGGCCCCCGGTCTTCGTGATGGAGAATGTTAAGGGTATTTTGTCTGCCAAGGTAAATGGAGAACTGATCTTTCCGCAGATATTACAGGACCTTAGTTCTCCAGCGAAGGCTTTGAACCGAAGACCAAGGATCAAGTATGAGTACAAAATCTATTCTTTCTCAACGGAAGCTTTGGATGGGGACTGGACAAGGCTGAGTCCATCAGACTATTTGATTCGTTCAGAGAAGTATGGTATTCCTCAGGCCCGGCATCGGGTTATCCTGTTTGGTGTAAGGAGTGATAAAAAGCTTCGAGATATACCCGTTTTAGCCAAATTGGAGCCCTCTACCGTAAGGGAGACTATCGGAACCTTACCGAAGCTCGCAGCGGGCTTAACAGGCAGAAGCAAAGACTCGCAGGTAGAGGTTTTGGGTTCTATCAAGAGCGCTGATTGGTGGATGGAATTAAATGAGATACCTGAGCTCCGATCCGTAAAAAGGAGAATGGAAAATGAGCTGGGTCAATTAAAAGTCCATGGCAATGGGGGAGGCCGCTTTGTGAAGTCTCTCCGAATGCACTCGGATGAATGGTTCTATGACCCTCATTTGGGCGGAACTCTCAACCATGAGGCCAGGGACCATATGAAAGAAGACCTTTGGAGGTATTTCTTCTGTTCTTGCTATGCCAAGGAATTTCCAGGGAAGTCGCCCAAACTTAAGGATTTTCCAGACAGCCTTTTGCCCGCGCATAAAAATGTAGGCGAGGCGGTTTCCGGAGGAAAGTTTGGTGATCGGTTCCGCGTTCAATTAGAGAATAGGGCGGCTACCACTGTAACATCACATATTTCAAAGGATGGGCACTACTTTATTCACTACGATCCGAGACAATGCCGAAGTCTGACTGTACGTGAAGCAGCCCGATTGCAGACTTTTCCAGATAACTATTTTTTTGAGGGACCGAGGACAGCCCAGTTTCATCAAGTTGGGAACGCAGTTCCACCAAGATTGGCTTATCAGATAGCAGGAATAGTGGCCGGAATTATCTGACCGATAGCATAGTTCTTGAAGTCAGTTTAAAACGGCCTCCAGCCAATCACTCTTGATTCTGCCTGAGGATACTATTCCGAGATTTTTAATCAGGTAAATTAGATCTTTTCCGGATATTAGATGGATCGGGTACTCATCTGCGTAAACCTCGCGTTGTGCTTGCTTTGTAAAGGAGCTTGTAGTGACAAATATTTCATATTCTTGTCTTCTAAGCCTCGCTACAAGGCGGGATAATGACTTTGGGTCAACCTTCGTAGACTTCGAATACCTTTTAACCTCACCTCTAAAAGGTATTTCATAATTGATCGGGTTGGGGAGCTTGAAAGTACCGAAAAAGTCAAAGCCTCCGTCCGCAGTAGCTCTGGTTCCAGTGATGTGATGGGTTATGGAAGTCATTTGCTGAAATAGAGCTACTATGACCTTTTCAAAGTCATTGGGGTCTAAATTTAGGAGCTCTTTTAGTAGCTGGTCATCTGAAGAGCCGGGTTCAGGAAGCTGGTCAGCCTCACTAATGATTTTGTGGAACCATATATCAATGGGTCTTTTCCTGCCTCTCAAATAGTCAGTCCAGACCTTTGGGCAGTCCGGGTGCTTATTTAATTCCGTAATCTTCTCACATTTGGATCGATGGTGTAACCACTTCGTACTGACTTCATCACAATCTAAAACAGTGAGGTGAACTTTGTAGTTTTGGATCGGCTTTCCATGATCATCAAACCAAGAGATCTCTAAATTGTCCAAAGTGCACAGCCCAGTAAACTTTACTACCCCTTTTTGAGGTTTGGAGAAATGTAAGATCGGCGGGATTAGTTCTCTTTCGCCGGTGCAAATGTAATCATATATTTTCCTCAAAGCAGAATTGCCCCTGAAGTCGTCGAGTCGCTTGGACTCATGTGCTTTCGCATCACCCCAATATAGAATCTGGGAATTTGATAAGTCGATATTGTCATCCCAAGGGTTAGCATGGGTAGTGCCTTTTTCGTCTGTTACCAAAATGACATATGCAGGTAATCCTGATTGAGATAATTCCGAAGCAAAATTTAAGGGCCTGATACCAGGGGCATTTAGCATGCCGCTGCCATCAATGTTTATCCACCTGAGAAATTGATCAGTCTTATCAGTTCTCTTGCCCTTATCTATGTAGAATTGTCCGAGTCGGTACTTCATAACACATGTTGTCACACCTCAATTTAGCAGCAGATATGGACTCCAATACCCTCAGGTGAAGTTAAATTATTCAATCAAACTACTTTCAGATCGAGAATGTTGACTAAGACTCATTAAATAATTCCTGGGTTAAATTCTGAGGGGTCAGAGCAGACCTTAAACCCATCGAAGGTATTCAGGTTCATCTCGTACTCGATCCTTTCTATCCCTTGAGGAAGTCCTTCAGTAAATGTTGAGGTAATAATTCGAGGAAAACCTTCTTCTACCCGATAAAGCGATTCTGATATAACATGAATGCGTAGCTTAGAATACTCTTCGTCATGAAGAGGAGAATAATCTGCTGCATTCAAGGTGAAGTCAAATATACCTAGAGAATCAGGGTCCTCGGCAACTAGTTCTCTGATTTCTGTTATTAAACTTAATAGACTATTAGATGCGCCAGCCTCCCGGCGCCCATGTAGGCTAAAAAGCTTGAGCACGCCGGAATCAGGCTCTTCTAGCTGTGTCAATCCGTGTATTCTATGCAGTAGTCCTCTTGTTGATGTTGTTGTCTTTGCCTCCACGGAGAACTCACTTAACTCGAAATCATGTCGGGCATCATGAGGGCCGCGCCATGCCTCAATTGCTTCAGGAAATCCTATGACTGGACCGAGCCAATTTTTCAGGAACCAAAGCTCACCGAATAAACCAATCTGCTTCTCCAATGACATTAGGTTTGATGGTTGTTGTCCCCAGAATCTTCTCCATTTTCCCAATATCCGAGATACAATTAGATGTGCGGGTTCCTGGTTCGGAGATAGTCGGTCAGCTATTTCACCACCAATAACGTTAAAAACATTTAACGCGGAATTATCTAGACAAGTTATATCTATGTAGTCTTCAGGAGGTTGTCCCCTAATTGAAAGGGATCTTGTTTCAACCGACAAACCTCTACTTCGGCTGTCATTTACTGGATCATCATCGTTTAAGGTAATAAGAAGATGGTGCTTCCTTCGAGAGTCTATAGCAGCAAAAAGCCTTCTAGAAAGGTCAGGAAATGATAACTGAACCGCCAAAGCATCACCACGTGGGGGATCTCTTTCAAGATTAGCCCAAATTGATTGTGGTACAGTGCTCATTCAATTGGCCTCCATCCCACAGTCCCCTCAAGATAAGCTTCCACATGTTGTGGTTGTGAGGATCTTGGAAACGAAAATGCAATTCCAATAAGGTGCGAAGCTCTTTCACTTTCAGGATCAGTAAATAAGTTACGTCTCGCAGGAGGTCTTCCGCCTCTATATTGATTTGTGGGGCTCGAGAATTTGCTGATCGGGTAAATAAGCAACAAACCGTTTTGAGCAGGTCGAACCTCTCTGGCTGCGACATTCCTAGATTTGGTTTGATTTCTATTCCGCGACTCATCTCGCAATTCTCTGGCTTGGTCTAAAAGTGTTGTTGAAAGGCCAGTTTCCTCATCACCAGGCGAAGTTATGACACCGACTGAATTTGTATTTCCGATTCGTGAACGGCTGATAAGGTTTATTTCACGCCCTT
>ENA-ORCW01000570-ORCW01000570.1-marine-metagenome-genome-assembly--contig:-NODE-570-length-18381-cov-8.608337_pt1 | contig 18381 bp, 14 predicted proteins | sample MGYA00237784_ERZ508517 | MGnify/ENA primary metagenome ERZ508517 (study PRJEB26187, sample SAMN06268979) | marine metagenome | isolation source: Tt ae E1 feedstock associated aerobic enrichment on... | reverse complement strand
ATTTCGTTATTTTTGCCTTGTCTAAGACAATTTTTTCTCTCAGCTCAAATTATAAACAAAGATAAACAGGCTCTAGGTTAATTAAGAAATTTCGTCTTATGTTGACAGCCCATATTAATGACTGCCCGGAATCAATTTTAAACACCCATTTTGCTCATCTGTATCATCTAAGTGAATTCGAAAAGTTAGCATGCTTTGCAATACATCAAGCGGTGGCTGGACATGGACAAAATGATCTTTAAGCGTCCAGGGCCCTCACCCAACCCTATCTAACCTCAGCTGAGGTTATCTAATTTTTTATTAACTGATATGGTTTTGTCCTGGTGCCAACTGACCAACCAGTTTTTCTTTGGACATTTATTAAAGATAATGGCTCTAACCCGATAAACTTCCCCGGGAAAATAGGTATTGAGCTGATTTTGAATCACATCAGAATGCAAAAAGCGGTCAACCGAAGTCAGCTTTTAATCCGCATTACGAATACCATGGCTGGACTCAACAGCACTATAAGCTTCTATGTCCCGAATGATTTGGTTTAACTGAGTTAAGTCGACAAACTGTCGTTTTATTTCAAATCCCTGTTCTGATAAATTCAAAACGCCTCTCTGAAAGTACTTTGTTAATTCAAATAGAATAATCATTTTTGCTTGAGCTGAGTGCAAAATTTGTACGCGAAAAAACAACTACTCAGACTGATAAATCGCAAAATTAGCGTGTCCCTCATAATAATTTTCGACTTGATAAGTATTTTTCTCAATAAGTTGGGCTTTAACCCAGTAGAAACCTTTGTCAGGAAAACTTAAGTTATGCGAATAAGATTTATGTCCTGATTTCATAGACCCGGTTATCGTGCAGCTTTGACCGACATAAATTAAAGTTAAACTCGAGTTCGAATCAGGCTCAATAAAACCAGCGCTGCCAAGTGATGACCTATATTTTTGATCATAAGCAAAAGTCCCCATTCGGCCTATTTTAGTGGATTCAGGCTGTACAACTAAGCCAGCCGATTTCCAACGCGCTTCTAATGGCTTAGCAACGGAATCAAATGCCTCGTATTGATTCGATAAGTCAAGCTGAAAAACTCTTGAGGCGTCAACCACATCCACAACTGAAACGGCGGGATCCGGATTACCAAATACGCCACCGGGAACTAAAGCAAAATACAATAGAATGTCATCCGGCAATCTTTCGGAGCTAATCCGGGTTTTATTTTCGTCAAAATATTCAACCAGCCCGGTGAACAAAACAACCGGCCTATGTTTTATAATGACAGGCTTAGAATGCGTTTCTACCCGTTTGTTTTCAGGTTGAGTTGCCGCACAGGCAATCATAAAGAAAGCGGTGAGTATGATTAAACTATTTTTCATATACATCCTTGTTTACACTATAGTTAATAAATTTGAACCGTTAAATTTCAGCTACTGAATCTCGTTCAACAATATCAGATAAAAATAAGTGAGTGCGGTTGGCGACTGACTTACTGGTATCACTTAAATTAATCGCCAGCTCGGCTGCATAATGGGCCATCTCTTCTACCGGATAATGCATAGTGGTGAGCTTAGGCCGACAGGCACGCGCAATGGCCAAATTATCAAATCCAATAACAGAAACATCTTGTGGAACCCTCAGCCCGGCATCAAATAAAGCATGCATAGCACCAATAGCCATCAAATCGTTATAAGCCAATAATGCTGTAAATTTAATGCCTTTAGATAAGAGTTCTTTGACTGCTTGCTCGCCACCTTCCATATTTGCAGTCCCTTCAACAACAGCGCCTTTGCTTAAGGTTAAATCATTGATTGCCATTGCTTCTTTTATACCGTTTAAGCGAGATGCCGGGTCATTATTTTGATAAATACTGGTCACAACAGCTAAATCTTTGTGGCCTTTATCTAATAAATACTGAGTAGCCTGCTTAGCTGCTGATACATTGTCGAGCCAGACACAGCGGTTAGCAATTTTTGGAATATAGCGATTAATTAAAACTAGTCCCGGAATTTTTTCGGCCAGATCAATTAAGGTTTTTTCATCTGAGTATTCACTATGCAATATAATTGCATCACAGTGGTGATCTCTAAGCGAGTTAATTGCATCTATTTCGGATTGCGTCTCATATAAAGAGTTACTCATTAACAGCTTATAATTTTGTTCTTTGGCTGCTTTCTCAACACCACAGGCGAGCGTTCCAAAAAATGACATGGATAACTTAGGTGTAACCACCCCGATTGTATTTGTACTTTTTTTTACTAATGCCTGAGCATTTGTATTCGGACGATAGCCCAGCTCATCAATCACTTTCTTAACGCGAGCACGACAAGCGTCTCCGACATGGCCTCCGTTATGTACAACCCTTGATACAGTCGCAGTTGAAACACCCGCAACCTTTGCGACGTCCTTGATGGTTACCATATAGACCTCTGTTCGTATTTGATTTTTATAAATATTATCCAAAAACACTAGACTGGTAAACGTTTAACGCTCAATTTTCAGAAAACGCAACAAAATTAAACAAATTAAAGCAAAAAATACAGTCCCCAAAACCAGAATCAATCGCATTGATAAAATACTTTGTTGTGACTGAAAAGCGCCCAGCTGCGCATTAAAGCCAATCAAATTGAGGCTTAAACCGGCCAATACAATAGCGCCAGCACCACTAAAATTATTAACCCAATTATGCAAAGCAACAAAAATACCCTCTCGCCTGTGGCCGGTTTTAGCTTGGTCTATGTCGGCTAGATCAGCCACCATCGCAGGAATAATAATCGTCATGGCACTCCACACAGGCGCACATAACACAGCATCCAGCAGTACTAGCCAGGGATAGCTAGGGTTAAAAATAAACCATTTTGCCACGCCGCCAATTGCGGTCAGAATAAAAATCCATTTTAAGGTTTCTTTTTTACCCCATTTTTGCGCATAGAAAGCTATCGCGACCGCACTTAATGCCCCCAATACCGCATGAGCACTGGACAAACCGCCTTTTAAAACAGAGCCTTGCGTTAAATCGCCATCATATAAGTAATAAACGATTAAATAATAATCAAAGCTCGCCGCAAATGCCGCGCCGCACACCTGCATAATGCAAATCAAAAACAAAATCAGTAACGGGTTATAATTTAAGACAGACTGCAAATTAACTTTAAGTGACGCTTTTTTAACCACTCTAGGCTGAGGGCGAATCGATTTTTCTTTAATAAACAACGCAGGCAGCATACCGATCAGCCCGATAAAAAATAACCCCAGTCCCCAGCCGACATAACGTATTCCGACAAATACACTCGAAAATAAAGCCAATTGAGTTAATGGAAATACCCAATGGTAAATCAGGGAAGCAAAGCGCAAAAAATAGGTTGTTAAACCCATAATTTGAGTTCTTTGTTTCGGATCACTGGTCATTTCATAGGACAAACAGGTAGTAGGCACAATTAAAAAAATGCTTGCTAAATTAAACAAGCAGGACAAGGCAAAAAAATAAATTAACTGAGCTAACTCAGACCAGTCTTCTGGAACCATCCAAATCAAACCGAATGAAATAGCTGAGACCCAGGCGGAAATAAAAATGAAAGGACGGCGTCGTCCAAAGCGACTTTTACAATTATCAGAAATATACCCAACCCAGGGACCAGCCATGCTCGCCATTAATACCGGAATTGTCATTGCCAAACTTAATAAAAAAGGGTCAATTGCCAGAGTCATTTGGTAATACGGAATAGCCAGAATGCCAATGCCATGATTCGCAAAAAACAGCGCAAAAAACCCTAAACCTAATGCCTGTTTTTGCTTAAAATTAATAGATGAAGCTGGGCCCGAATTGATACAGCTAGTAGAGTTAAAAGCCAAAGATTATCCCGGTAAAATACATGCGTTATATAAAAATTAATTAACCAGATTATAACCAACCTTAATTTCTATAACACCTGCTATCTTAACAATATTGTTTTGAGCGACTTCAAAAATCGTTTTTTTACAGAAAAAACAGCTAAAAATTGAGACAAAAACCTTATAAAAACAATAAATCTCACCAAAAATAAAAACATAAAACTCTGAATTATATAGATATATTAAATGACCAATTAATATAATTGAGAATTATTCCTGTTTAGTCTTTATTTTTAAAGTATTACTATAGTATAGTACAACAACTGGTATACATTTAAGTTACATTGTTTACCAGTTTACACACACGACTAAAAATAAATGTAAAGAGGCAATAATGATTTCAATCCGTAAAACAGTTTTAGGACTCGCATCTGGTTTGCTCGCGCTGACCAGTTTGCAGGCTTATGCTATTGAAAATGGGGTTTATACAATAGCATCAAAACACAGCGGTAAGTTGGTAGAAGTGGGAGGCGCTTCAGCTTCAGACGGAGCCAACGTTAATCAGTGGCCGGCAAATGGCCATGATGCTCAAAAATGGTTGGTCACTTCAACAGATGATGGCTATTATTCACTGGTTAACTTAAGCAGTGGTAAAGCCATGGAAGTGTACGATTTTGACACTAACGATGGCGGCAATGTAAGCCAGTGGGAGTATTGGGGAAGTGATACTCAAAAGTGGGAAATCAACGACTTAGGTGGCAATGAATATTACCTAATTAATAAAAATAGCGGTAAAGCACTTGATTTATTAGGCTTTTCAAATGACGACGGAGCTAATATCGGTCAATGGAGCTACTGGGGAGCTGATGCTCAGATCTGGCAATTTACCAAAGTTGGAAGCATTGAAGCGGCACCTTGGGATCCGTCAACAACCAATGGTGCAGCTAATCATTGGCCACTCACAGGTAACCTGGTAACTCACGATCCAACCATAGGCTATGAAAACGGGACTTGGTGGATTTTCCAAACCGGCCCGGGTATTTATGGAAAATGGTCAAATGATGGCGTGCACTGGGAAGGCGCAGCTGCAATATTCCCGAATGGCCTTAACTGGTGGAAAAACTATGTACCAGATCATGATGGTATGGACGTTTGGGCGCCTGAACTGAAACATTACAATGGCCGCGCCTGGTTATATTATTCGATTTCAACCTTCGGCTCTCGAGTATCGGCAATTGGTCTAACATCTGCAGATAGCGTCGCACAGGGTAACTGGCGTGATGACGGTTTGGTTGTAAATACCACCAACAATGATAATTACAACGCGATTGACCCGGATCTGGTATTGGATAAAAACGGCGCACCTTGGTTAGTATTCGGTTCATGGAATTCGGGTATTAAACTTAAACGTATTAACCCGATTACCATGAAACCATACGGTTCATTATACTCATTGGCTGCACGCTCAGGTGGTATTGAAGCACCGACCGTTATTTACCGTCAGGGTTATTATTATCTGTTTGTTTCTTTGGGTAAATGTTGTAACGGTACTGACAGTACCTATCGCATTGCTTACGGTCGTTCAACTGACATCCGAGGCCCTTATCTAGATAAAAATGGCGTGGATATGTTAAATGGTGGAGGTTCTATTTTAGATGCAGGCAACAGCACCTGGGCAGGCCCGGGCGGTCAGGATATTTTAAATACGGATGTGATTGTTCGCCACGCCTATGATGCAAATGACAATGGTACGCCTAAGTTATTAATCAGTACGTTAAACTGGGACAGCAATGGCTGGCCACGTTACTAGGGTCTGATTATCTTTCGAGTACAAATTTTGTTCTAACTGAGCGCTTTCAAATCGCGGCGCGAGGGCTGTAGTATAGTGATTCTATATAAAAACCGAGCAACAATGAGTTGGAAGCGCTCAGGACGAACCCGAAGGGCAGCGTCCGTATGGCCTTTCTACTGCGTTGCCCCACATGGATGTGGGGTAAGGTGACTTTGCAGGAGCACAAAGTCTTTATCGCTCATTGATGTAGCGCACTAAACTGCAATCGCTCTGCCTTGTATAAAAACCATGCGGACTGCTGCAAAAATGAATGCGAAAGATCAACAGACCCTAAATACTGAAAGTTTCCACAAATCTACTTTGACACGGGGTTTGTGCAAGGGGCATAGGTTAACCTATGCCCCTTTTTTATCCAAAATTATGGGTTTGCTGGCTGGGTAGAGCTAATCAGATAAAGGATTTTTGAAGCTATCATTTCTCTTGATTTCATTGCTTTTTTATACAAATTTTCAGGAGAAATATCCGGATGCACTTTTTTAAGCGCTCCCTCAACCGGTAAGGGTCCGAGTTTTTTATATAAATCCACAGTTAAAAATTGATAAGGTACAGAGCTGCCCTCTGGCTGCAATAAACGTAACAAATACCAGCCACCTAACTGGCCGTTTTCAACCATATTTTGGTACAAGGGTTTGAAGTAAGTTTTTTCCAGACTGATATAACGCTCAGCATCATCTTCGTTTACCTGCATCCAATTTAATTTAATATACCTAAAATCGGTAACTGTCGTTTTGTCCAGACCTAGCCATAAACTAGAGTTGACTATCCGCCGGCTTTGATAAGTATGTTTCCAGATAGCATCAAAGTCAGATTTATAAAGCTTTTCAATGGCGTTGCCAAAATCGGGACCATATTCAAAAGCATCCGCTGAATAAACGTCAAATGTATAAAAATCACAATCGCTTTTATCACCGTAAGCAACGCCAAAAAAGCCCCACCAGAGTTTTTTACCATCATCTACCATCAGCTGATGAACAGGACGCCACAATTCTTTTTCCAGGTTTTCATAGTCAAACGACGTCGATTTCATACAATGCACTTCAGTCAATACAGCCGAGTTTTCTTCTGAATAGGCATAAAAGCTAAACAGTGAAATGATTAATAACATGCAAAGTGTTGCCGCTAAATTGGGTATTTTCGTGAGTATTTTCATAGTTGGAACCCTATCGTTATAACGTCTATGGATTTACTACCCGCTGACGTACTTATTTAATATAGAAAGGGAATTGGGCAAAGTGGTATTTATAATCTGCATTTTAACGCAGTGTATGGTGTGCCAATCGGGATAAATGTAACACTTCAATGACAAAAAAATCTACCTGCAAATAATGACTCCGCCGGATCCCAATAAGTACAAAGCTAAGCTATAATTCAGGCATCTTTTTACCAATTCACCCCAAGCTCACGGATGAAAAAAACAATAAAATTAATTCTTATTTTTGGCCTGTCATTAGTCAGTTTATTCTCATATGCAGAATTTAATCCAAGATTATTGATTGACTCAGACCCGGATATGGAAGTTGTTTGCCCACTGCATGAGTTAAAAAAGCAGCCCAATCAAACCCAAATCAAGGCTATTGCAACACAGCATTCAGAATGGATATCGACTTATAAGCTGGATAATCCTATAACCTGGGAAAACCTGACTGCAACTCAGATAAAAGAGATTCTGGCCGACCCGAGGCGAGCTGACTTTTCACAAACTGATTTATCCGGTATCCAATTCACTGACTTACATTTAAAGGGGGCTAATTTCAAAGGTGCAAGATTAAATAACGCGAGTTTAAATCAGGTTGATTTATCTTTTAGCGATTTAACCTGTGCTTCTTTTACCGCCGCTCAAATTAATCAATCCAAGTTTAATCATGCGCACATGATTAAAACACGAATGGGTCAAGCGACAGTAAAACAAAGTGAATTTAAAATGGCTAACTTAACTCACGCCGATTTGGAAGCCGCTAATTTATCTGAAAATAGCTTTCACCGGGCTAAATTAGTCAGTGCCCATCTCGTCAGAGGGCAATTTAAATCTTCTGATTTAACCGATGCCGATTTCACTTTGGCCAAAGTCGATTTTGCTAATTTTAGTCATTCAATCTGGGAACTTGAATCAGGTACCCTGCCAGAGGCACATTCTGCTGCACGAATGAATAATTTATCTGCACTGTCATATCTTGATTCACCTGGCGCATTAATTGAACTAAGAGAGAGTTTTGCCACCGCGGGAATGGATACAGCACAAAGAGAAGTGACTTATGCATTAAATAAAACGAAAAATGAGCAGCAGGCAAATGAGGGTATCCAGGGTAGTCTGACAGCCGGATTCAATTTTTTATTTTTTGATTTAACCAGTGAGTACGGACGCTCTCCGGCCAGACCATTAAAAATTATATTCGCGCTGATTTTTATTTTTGCGCTGCCCTATTATCTCGCTATTCGCCGCGCTGACCACAATGCGATCTGGCGAGTCTGGAACCCTGAACGCATTCATCAATTCCAAGGTGGTGCCCCTGAGAAAATAGCTGAAACAGGAATACGCGCACTCCTGTTTGCACTGTATTTTAGCACTATGTCTGCTTTCAGGCTGGGCTGGCGGGATATTAATGTAGGCGACTGGTTATCGAACATTCAGCATCATGAGTATAACTTGCAAAGTACAGGTTGGGTGCGCAGTTTATCCGGTATTCAGTCAGTGATCAGCATGTATCTGCTTGCGCTTTGGATACTGACATTTTTTACTACCCCTTTTGGCTAACATATTGGTTAGCCCAGACAAGGGTCTGATGAGAAGTATCAAAATGAAATATGTGTATGGTAGTTTTTGTATTTTGGGTACATTATTTCCGTTGGGCGCTTTTTTCCCTTGGATTATAGAGAATGGTTTTAATATAGCCTTGCTTTTCAACGACGCTACCCATAATCCAATTTCCACGTTTGCCTGGGCAGATGTGATAATTTCTGGCCTAGAGCCTGTTTAACTTTGTTTATAATTTGAGCTGAGAGAAAAAATTGTCTTAGACAAGGCAAAAATAACGAAATTTAGTCGTCTAAAAGAATTATTTTTAACGCCGTATAAGACAATTTTGGCCTCAGCCCGAAGGGCAATGGCTATTTTAACCCTTAACTTCATTAGAATTCGTTTATTTAGAACCACTAAACCGCACTCATTCTGCTTTGTTAATGATTAAAATAGCCTATTGCTCAAAAATAACACAAAGATAAACAGGCTCTAGTATTAATAGTTTTTATTTGGGTAGAAGGCAACAGACTAAACATGAAAGCTTTATGGCTACCCATAATATTAACCTGTACTGTCGGTGTTTCACTTGGGTTTCCATTGTTCCTGTTGATGCGGGAATATCATTTTGAAAAGCAGTAAAAGGCGCTAGATCCATTTTTCCATTGAGAAGTTAATCAAAATTTCACCATTTCGGTTCACTTTATTTTGTTGCACAGTGGTAAATCCCTGTTTTTCAAAAAATGGTTTTGCAACCAGTGAGGCTTCAACATAGAGTCGATTTAGTTTTTGCTCATAAGCCTGCTCAAGCAAATATTGATATAATTGGCTCGCTACGCCTTGTCGCTGGAAATCCGGATGGGTATAAGCACAATCTATATGGCCATCTGCGTCTAACTCGATGAACCCGGCGACCCGATTATTAATCAATGCAACAAATGGCTGTTTTTGTTCAAGCCTTGCTTTCCAAAATTCATAATCCGGAGGTGGAGCCCAGGCATCTTGTTGCTTTTTATTATAGATTTCGGGCGATATATGATGAACAGCTGAATAAAATAAATCTGCAATTTCATTGGCCTGCTTGCCATCATAAATTTGAATACTCAGCATTTACTGAACCTGGTAGATTTGCTTATTTAGCCTCAATTTTCGTTTATATTTTATTTTAAAACAAGTTGTTACGTCCGAAACTCAGAGTAAATACCAATGATATACTCATAATCCTTTTTGTTGATTTAAGTAGCTTTTGGCCTCAAGCTTTAATTTAAACCAAAAGAATGCGCCTGATAGATTAGATAGACTGCTCACTAAAACAAAAAACCATGGTATTCCCTTGTATATTAAAGAGAACGCCATGGTTTAAATTAACGATTAACCCGAGTTACCGTTAAAACAGATTAGCCGTTTCAGATAATTTAAAGGTTTTACTGGTGACCTTAATACTGGCTTGCTTAAAGTTCTGGCCGGTTTTAATCAGAGCAGTTGCTATGCCCTGTTCAGTTGAAGGCGTTTGTGGATTTAAGACTTGAATATCACCCAATGCACTAAACTCAATTTCTACATGATTGGCAGGTACCAGATTCCCTTTATCATCAACCAGTTTGGCGTATACAAACAGCACATCACCTTCAGTTGGGGCAACGCCACTGGTATCGAGCGATAATTCAATGCCGACTGCTTTACCTGGTGTGCTAACTTGATGCTTGGCAACTTCTTTCCCGTCAATAAAGGCTTTAGCCATTAACTGACCGGGTTTAAATTCGCCTAAATCAAACTCAAATGGCGGATGTGGTAAGTGAGTAGACAATTTATCAGAATTTGGTTTTTGTCTAGCAATAAGCTTGTCATTTAACCAAAGCTCAACTTCATCGGCATTACTAAATACTCGTACTTTAGTTGATGAATTTTCTGTCCATTCACTGGCAATATGCACCATAGGACCCGATTGATAATCATCAGATTGTATATGCGCATCTCGCTGGCTCTGATAAAAATAATAGCTATATTTGGGTAACCGATAAATACTCATAATACCCGACGCTTCTAAATCTGGACTATAGCCCCGGTTGTAATCAAACATGACCCAATAACTATCAGCAAAAGCAGGCACTTGTAAGTTATCGTTATGCGCTTCCTGAACGTTAGTTGCTTGTTGCAACAAACGTTTTTCACCATCGCTTAATAACTGTCGGCTGGTTCGTTCGCTTTCTTTTAAATCTGCCCAACTATCCTGATTTAAACCGGCATTTTGAGCATAGTATTCCCAGTCACCATATTCAGATACATTGTATGGATAAGTCGGGGTTTCATAATGTTTCATTCTGTGTTGGCGCGCTTGTAAGTAGATATCGTAACCGAGTTGCCAACCGGCCGAATAGGCATTAGGAAACTCTTCATCAACTGTTTTATCAAATTCTGCAACTAAATCTTCTGGCATCCAAGACTCGTTTAATGAGCACTCCCATGCTAATACACTGGCATGGTTACGATCGCGACGGATCATATCGCGGCAAGTTTGAACGACCTGCTCTCTAAACTCAGGTTTGTCATTAACATATTGCCAACCCAAAATGGCATCTAACAAAACTAACCCCAATTCATCAGCTGCTTTCATAAACGCTGGAGAATGTGGATAATGAGATAAACGCACATAGTCAAAACCGGCTGATTTAATTTTAACTGCATCGCGATAATCCGCTTCTGGTGAAGTTGCATAACCTACATGCGGATATTCTTGATGTCGGTTTACGCCACGTAAAAAGGTTTTTTCGCCGTTAATTAACAGTTCATGTTTATCGTTAAGTTCAAACTGACGAATACCAATTTGAGTTTGTTTATTTTCAAGCAATCGCCCACCCTGCCAGATTTGGGTTTCCAGCTGATACAAATTTGGGTTGTCTGGTGACCATAACTTTGCATTTTTGACGATCATATTTTGTTTTAAATGCTGCTTTTCACCTGCCCCTAACTGCTGAGTTTGTTTGGTTTCAGCAACCAGTTGATCACCAAATTTAAGCTTTTGCACTAACTCAAACTGCGCAGACTGTTGATTATCATTGGCGACCTCTGTTTTTACATTCACCTCAGACCGGGCTTTTGATACTTGCCCATAAGTGACAAAGACACCGCCGCCAGCCGGTGTGGCAGAAAGCATTTCATCGGTTATATGAAGCGGATTTTTAATCAACAAATTCACATCACGGTATAAGCCGCCATAGGTATTAAAATCTAATAAATTTAGTGGCTTAGGACCGGTAATATCACTGTCTGTATTATCGATTTTTACCAGCAGCGTATTAACATCATCGGCTTTTAGCTTATCAGTTAAGTCCAGCGTAAAGGGTAAATAGCCCCCTTTGTGGTGACCAATTTTTTCGCCATTTAAATACACATCTGCAATATTCATTGCGGCTTCAAAACGGATCAGTATTTTTTTGTTTTGCCATTCAGGGTTAAGGTTGATTAGCTTTTGATACCAGACATAGCCCTGGAACTGGTCATCAACCACTTTAGGTTCAATTTGTGGTGTATGCGGCAAGCTGACATTTTCCCAACTCGCAGATTGAATCGCTTCGTCAGACAACGACTGTTCACTTTTAAAAAATTGCCAGTTCTGATTAAAGTTAATTTTGACCGCTTGTATATCAGCAACCTGAAGCTGCTGAGCTGATGCGACGGGTGCCGACGATTCTGAACCATTACAAGCGGTTAAACTCGCAACTATGGCTAAAGCTAAACCTTTATATACTATTTTGTGCACAATCTAATTCCTTAACTATTTTCTGTTAGATGATTTGTGATAAAAATTAAACGGGAAAAAGGAAACGACTAACCAATCAACCTCAGCTCGGTTTAATGAATCTGTTTCAAACGGCTTTTTTTGACCGGGACTTGTCTGCGCAAAAAAATACTCGTTAAAAACCATGCAGAACAACAAGGTTATATAATTTAATTGGTTAAAATAAACCTTAAACCGAGTTGAGGTTAACCACGGATAAAATTACATTTCCGCACTTTCCCACAACTCAAAATCAATCACTTTCAAACATTATAAATCATTTATAGGCATAATCTAATAAATGGTTGATATACAAGTAAGTTACATTGAATACTGGAAACCAACCAAATAACGACGTCCCCACTGGACGTTATAAGCGGGTTTGGAAGTATCGTTATCCCAGTAATTAACCGAAGATTCATTGGTTAGGTTTTGAGCCTGAAGCGTAATTTTAAGATTATCATTAACGTAATAACCCAAACTGGCATCCGCAGTCGTTTCGGATGAGTTCAGATTCACATTTTGAGGAAGCCAACTGTTTATGCCCGTATATTCGCTGCGATAATTTACAGAAATGCGCGCATCAAACCCATTTTTATCGTACCAGAGCGTGGCACTGCCGATATGCTCCGATAAACCACCTAAATTATACGGATTATTTTCCGGTTTAAACTCTTCAACTTCGCTGTCTGTATAAGAGTAGTTGGCAAAAATACCTAAACCATCAAACGGTGCGGGTAACATATCAAACGATTGCTGATACAGAACTTCAATCCCCTGAATAACACCGCCCTCACCATTCATTGTGCCGGTAAATGCATAATCTTCATTATTAAAACTTAGCGTGCCTTCGGTAATCCCTATGTGAGATTGTAAATCTTTGTAGAAATAATTAATTGAAGCGGTTGAGTTATCTCCCCAATAATACTCGTAGCCTAAATCTAACTGATTTGCGACATAAGGATCGAGTTTCGGATTCCCCCCACTGGCAGTGTAAGGGACCGTTTGAGTATTAAAGCTAAAGCCTGTGCGCATCTCTAACAATGGCGGACGCGACATAGTTCGCGCAAGTCCTAAACGAATTTGAGAGTCTGTTGTAATGTTGAATATCATGTTTAAGGAAGGTAAAAATTCATCATATTCATGTTCAACGCTCGCCGGGCTCACCTCAATATCTTCGTACCAGGTTCCGTCTTCAGCTTCAACCCAACCATTGCTGACCATTTCATGGCCGCTTGATTCCACTTCAGTTTTCGCATAACGCACACCAAAATTCCCCGAAAAGGGAATGCCCGCAATATCACCGACCATATCAAGCTGAATGTAAACAGCGGTATTTTTTTCTTTCAGTTTCCATGAAGCAATATTATCAACAGTTGCACCCGATGGTGTTGAAGTGCCGCCAAAAGCTGCGTTAGCAACTTTATTCCAATCTTTAAACGTATATAACTGAGGCGATAAATCTTCAGAGGTAATCTGATATTGATTGACTAAATCCTGCCAGGCGGGATCATTGCCAAATACACTCGGGTCAAACGCATATTCGCTGCCTATTGAGTAAGTTTTACCAAAATCGGTTAAACCATGCTCAGCATTTGCCGTTTTGACCCAGTCTGCTAATTGAACATTCTCTTTGGTTCTGTCTGTTACACGCGCACCAAATGAAACTTCGCTGAGTACACCAAAGTCCAAATCCCGTTCAAAATCGAGGTTAATATTACCCATTTCATCGGTTAATTCACGTTCTCCGCCACCTGTCATGGTTGCACCATCCAAAGTGATTCGGTCAGCGTCATTAATACCGCCCACTTTCAATGGTTGTGCTTTACCGCCAGCCACACTATAACCCACTAAATAATCGGCACTGTTATCATAAAGCGGTTCAATATTAACCCAGACAGATTCAATGCTTGCTTGTGATACACCCAGATCGAATTTGCTCGTCCAGACTTCACCGATATGAATCAGCTTAATACCAGAACTCAGCATTTCATTTTGCTGAAACCATTTAGGAACCGAAAACTGGGTACCACCCCAAGCTTGAACCCCGGCGACCACTTGCTCTGAACCGTCTCCACTATCTTCAATTACCGGATTTAAGCCGGTGTTATGATAATTGCCATAACCCCAGCCAGTAGGGCCACTACCGCCATCGGCCCAGTTACCCAAATCGTTCGGACCTTGCTGATCATCCAGTTCTTCAATATCGAATTTAGAATAAAATAGGTCCCCTGTTATATTTAATGAATCAGTCGGCTGAATCTCAAGTATTAATAAACCGCCATTGCGTTCATTATTGCCTCGTTTGCTTTTTGCCATAACGCCCCAAGGCGCGTCTTCAACTTTGCCATTTTCATTCATATCACCGCGGTTGACACCATTATTGTAATCCCACGACTGAATGCCTTTTTCAATGGAAGGTTGATCCTGATAAGTTAAACCAAAGGCGTAGCCAAATTTTTCAGATACCTGATCCACTATACTGAAATTGGCTTTATATCCACCACCGTCAGCATCCGGTAAATCGTCTGCCAACATGTTGTACATATAACTGGCACCAAAATTAATTAAGCGTTTTTCTTTAGACAGAGGGCTGACAAAGTTCATGTTAACCAAACCTGAAATCCCGCCTTCTGCTTTACTTGCCAGCGGGCTTTTATACACTTCAACACCGTCAATTAATTCAGCCGGAAACTGCTCAAAACGGACGTCCCGAGTTGGCTCGGCAGATACAATTTCTCTGTCATTCATTGTCGCTACATTTAAGCGAGGACCCATACCGCGAATAGAAATTCGACTGGCATTACCGCGGTCACGGGACGCTGCAATGCCCGGTAAACGCACTAAAGAATCCGTAATACTCACATCCGGTAAAGCGCCTAAATCATCCGAAGAAATAATTTCTACGGTTGAAGGTGAAAATCGTTTTTCACGTAAAGCTTTACCTAAACTGCCGCCAAAACCTTTTACAGAGATAGTTTCTATTTCTTTTTCTTCATTTTTTTTCTCTTCATCAGTCTCTGCAGCATAGGCTGTCTGAACTGCCAGCGTTTGTGCGATTGTTAAGGCTAACAAACTCAGTTTTATTGAATTTTTCATAATTCAGTCCCCCAAAAATTTTGTTTTATGTGTGTTCAGTGAAAACCTGGATAACTCTAAAACGCTTATTTGTCACTGATATGTTAAAATACACACCCAAGTTAAACGTTTACCAAGAACTTTTTATATATATTTTTATAACACTCGCATTAAGCAGGTTTAAAATAGGATTTTATCGTCAATTTTTAAGGGGTTAACCAAAATATTAGTGAGAAAACTTTAATTTTATTACGTTTTTAAAAGGCTCCCCCTGATTCCGGCAATAAAATCCGTTATCAATGGAAAAAACTTGGTAAACGATTACCAACTACCTTAAAAAGCAAAACTAAAAAATAAGGTAAGAATAGACAGGTTTAAGCCAGTATATTGGTTAGTTTGATACAAGAAACGGAAACTTAAGCGTGGGTTATCTAGGGTCAGCTATAAAAGAACTCAAGCAAAAAAATAAACATAATGCCAAACTCAGCAGCCAACTCAAAGGCTGCTGAAGCAATTTGTTGTATTCATCATCCTATTTATCTGCATATATCTGGAAATATTTTTCTGCTTCTAGCGATTGAATGGTGCGTATTGCAATATCAGGATCGGGTTCAATGTATTTAACTTGATAGTGATTTAACCTATCTAGCTTGCCCCCAATAAAAGTAAATCTATAAAAACCTTTAAGATGGAAGTAGTTATCACAGCATGACGCTGGACCTTCTGAAAATGAATTCCACCCGTCCATTGTTTTCTGTGAAGAGAAATGAAGGATTATGCTTTCACAAAATCCGTCAAGATCCTCTGTAGCACCAACTTCCTGTGCAGCTTTAAGACCACAAATCCCATAAAGTTCAAGTGCGAACTTATCGCCAAGCATCCATTGTTCATTAATGGGTGTAGTGCCCTTTAGGTTAATTAAATACGTATCATTGGGATTATCTCGAATCATACTAATAAGTTCGGAAGTGCCTCTTTTATTCAAAAATACGCGATACAGGCTGGACCCCATACCAATGCCCTCTTCTATTTCTTCCGCTTCTACTCTCGCCCGGTCAAAGTGAATATCGATAACCCTATATTCAGTCGGCTTATTCTTTTCCTTGAACCACTCGATGGCGCCTCGTATTTGCCAGACTATTCCGAGCAAAAATAAGAGTATCAGGATAAAAGAAACTACCCTGTGGTTTTTTACCCAATTTTTGTACTGTTGAAAATTCATCATGAAATGGCCTTGGTAGAACAACCCCTTACTGGACCGAACCCCATACAGTTGCGAACCTGTGCGATTGTAAAAATAAGCACCGCATTCGGCTGATCCGTTATATTATTTACCGCGCAGTAACTTGCTGTCGCACACTTGCTTAATTTGTTCATCTTTTCCGTTTCACCCGATAATCATTTAACCAGTCTTTCGCTCAACTAAATGAGCGCAGCCAAGCTTTTTGCGTGAGTCATTTGTTAGGTTTTCAATACAAGGAGTCTCTATAACTAGATGTATAACCGTGATCAGTATTTAATTCATTTGGCCATTTTGCGTCAAGAAGGGTATTTAAGTTATCTGAAATTGAAACCCACCTATCCTCATTTTTATATACTAGGACAGTTATCATTAATGGCAGTGGAATATGTTCAGGGGAATCACCAATAGTCCAGATTCTTTTGTCAGCATGAATCCATAAACCATTTTTAGAACACAAAGAGACGCTAAACATGTTTAACCCTTTGGTTCTTCTAATATCTTCAAAGAAACGTAATTCATTTTCTTTCGCAAAACTTTCTAAAATCAGTTTTAAACTATCCCATTCAGAAACATCTAGATCTAGTACAGCTGAATAGCTGGGCGTTCTCCCAATCATATTCTTTGAGAAATCGCTGCCGTAGCATTCATCAATATAGCCTTCAGTTGTTTTACGCCCTTCACTACAACTACATAGAAAAATTAAGAATGAAATTAGTATGCTGACTCTCATGAATACCTAACGAGACTGTAGAAAAAACTCGCTCATAAAAAATTATCGTTTGCTACGTCAAAAAAATTACCTGTTCAATGGTGAATCCTATCAATATTTTACGTAGAAACGCATTTTTAGTCTATTTATCGTACAAAAATTAAACCTAAAAATTCCCAAAGGGTTTTTCTACAAGTTCAACGCCTCTCTCTGCGGCATTTTTGGAGCGCAGCGTAAAACCAGCCCGACAACATGCGCTTATTAGAATAGCTACGCGATATTGCGCACTGCAAAATGCTCTGCCTTTTTGTATGAATCTTTAAGGTTTTTTGGTAGCAACGAAAGTACAGCATCTTTAATAGCCGATTGACCAGCCTTTAAACCCTGCTGATTGCTAAGACCCCAGGTCTCATCCGAGCAACTATTCTTTTTAGCGAAACGAAATATACCCTAAAAAAATGAACGTACTGAAGTGAAAGCCTGGTCTTTCTGCATTGCTTCAAGGTTGCACACGATTGCAGAAGAGTAATCCATTAAGGTATTTCCATCCTCCTGCCTCCTAGCTGAAATAAGCAACAACTCTGTTTCTCCGCTATATTGCCATCTAGATACAGATTCAATCTCATGAATTACATCGGAAAATGCTTTTTCGCTAAAAAGCCAATCAACCCCATCTATTCTTGCCGTTGAGTCTTGATCGGGGAAATGATTTTCTGGCCAATAGGCACCATAACCCACACAAAAGAAATCAATAGCTTCGCCTGAGCGATGATGAAAGTAGTTCAGATGACTAACTATTTCACTTTTAGATATTGCTGATTTTGGATGAGCTAGCAATATTCCAACGAGTTTTGAGCTGCGATCTTCTTGAACTTTTACAGTTTGATATCGAGTTGGAGTATTCATATCTAAAGATGTCATATAGCCGATAGTGACAATGGGTTCCTTCTTCAAATATTCAACGCGCCGAGGGAGGTCAGAACCAATCTTTTCTATTATTCCACTTAATGAATGTGCGTCGTACACGAAATCTCCTTGAGTAGTTCTAACGCCCCCATCAAGCGCCGCAGAATGCGGTCGCTTGGATGGGCTTGTGTACGCCCGACATGGGCATTAACTAATGAGGTGAAAGTCCTCTGTAGGAAGATCACCGTTCAAATAACTGATT
>ENA-ORCW01000567-ORCW01000567.1-marine-metagenome-genome-assembly--contig:-NODE-567-length-18418-cov-3.049016_pt1 | contig 18418 bp, 16 predicted proteins | sample MGYA00237784_ERZ508517 | MGnify/ENA primary metagenome ERZ508517 (study PRJEB26187, sample SAMN06268979) | marine metagenome | isolation source: Tt ae E1 feedstock associated aerobic enrichment on... | reverse complement strand
TGTGTCATCCCGCTCGTCGAGAGGGCGGAAAGGAGCCCGGGCCGATGAGCCTCGTGGTCGCCGTCGCGGTCGGACTCGGGGGAGCCCTCGGCGCGCTCCTGCGGTCCCTCGCCGGCCGCACCATCGGGGGCAGCTTTCCCTGGGCCACCCTTATCGTCAACGTGGCCGGAAGCTTTGTCCTGGCCGCCGCCTGGGCGGGCCTGCCGCCGGAATCGGAGCTGGCCCGGGCCCTGGTCGGGAGCGGTTTCTGCGGGGCCCTGACCACTTTCTCCACGTTCATCCTGGAGACCTGCATCCTGTTCCGGAGCGGCCAGAGGAAGCGGGCGGTGGCGAATCTCCTCCTCACCCTGGCCCTTTGTAGCCTTGCCTCCTGGACCGGCTTCCATTTGATGGCCTGACATGCCTTCGCTTCTAAAAAGGACCGTCGCTGCGGCCCTGATCCTGGGCGGTATCTGGGCGCCCGGGCTATTCGCCCAGACGGATTCTCCCGGTCCCGAATCCGTGGTGGTGGTGGCCAACGCGGCCTTCCCGCCTTCCATCAGGGTGGCCCGCGCCTACATGGAACGCCGTCATATTCCGGAGACGAATCTGGTGCTCCTGGAAACAGCCAGGGAATTCAAGGTATCCCGGGCGGAATTCATCGAGACAATCCGCAACCCGCTCCTGGCCGAGCTTCTGGAAAGACAGCTGGTGGAGGGCCTGGACGCGGATCCGGATGCCTATGGGCGCGAAGCGGTGACCCTCCTCCTCTCCAAGGTCCGCTACCTGGTCATGTGCTACGGGATTCCCTACTACATTACCCCGGAGGAGATCGACGAGGCGGCCGACCTGCCCTACCGCCGGCAGCACCTGAAGGGCCGCAATGCCGCGCTGGGGGAGCAGTTCGTGGAAGGCCACCTGGCCCGCAACGACGCCTCGGTGGACGGGGAACTGGCCCTGCTGCTGCGCCGCGAGACGCCGGTGAAAGGCTTTTACCCAAGCCCGCTCTTCAACAACCGGCTGCCCGGTACGGTGAAGGACATCCTCCGGGTGACCCGTCTCGACGGCCCCTCGGAAGAGGCCATCATCGGCATGCTGGACAATGCCTTGCGCGGGGAGCAGGAGGGCCTCAAGGGACGCGCCTACATCGACGAGGATACCCGCGAAGGCAATTACGCCAGCGGCAACATGTGGATCGAGGACAGCGGCAATGTTTTCCAGAAACTCGGGTTCGACCTCAGCGCAGACAAGGTCAACGGGGTCTTTCCCGGGGATGCCCGCTTCGACGCCCCGGTTCTCTACGCCGGCTGGTATGCCAACAAGGTCACCGGACCCTTTACCCTGCCGGGATTCCGCTTCCCCCCGGGTGCGGTCGCCGTCCACCTGCACAGTTTTTCCGCCCGAACCATGCGCCGGCCCGACCAGGGCTGGGTGGGTCCCTTTGTCGCCCGGGGGGTCAGCGCCACCCTGGGCAACGTCGCCGAGCCCTACCTCAACCTGACCCACCAGTTCAGCCTGTTCTTCGCCGCCCTGGCCAGCGGTTGGAATTTCGGGGACGCCGCCTACATGGCCCTGCCCGGCCTGAGCTGGCAGGCGGTGGCGGTCGGGGATCCCCTTTACCGGCCTTTCGCCACCGGGTTGCCCGAGCAACTGGAGGCCCTGGGGGATCCCGCCCGGATCCTCGAGGACCAGTATGTGATCATGCGCCAGGTCAACCTCCTGGAACAGTCCGGGCAGGAGGAGGAAGCGCTGCAACTGGCCGCCCGCGGGATGCTGGAGGCTCCCGGTCCGGCCCTGGCCCTGAAGCGGGCCCTGATGCAAATGGACCGCGGCGACCGCGCGGCGGCCGTCCAGACCCTCTCCCTGGCCACCGAACTGCCGCCCGGCGACTGGAGCGACTGGGGCCTCCTGGCCGAAATCGCCGACACTTTGGCGGAACTGGACGAGCCCCGGATGGCCTTGCGCATCTACCAGCGGCTGGAAAAGGAATCCATGCCGGAACAGGTCATTCTTGCCTTTCTAAAACGGGGTATTCAGGCTGCTGAACAAGCTGGGGAACCCGGTATTGCCGGCCAATGGCAAGCCCGGGTGACACCCCCGCCCCCACCGCCGGAAGAACCGGCAAACCGGCCTCAAACCGGAAATTCCCAGTAACCAGAATCGATTGACGCGATGGCCAGACTCAATTCCGACGACAAGAAAAAGCTGCTCCGCACCATGCTGCTCTCGCGCGCCGGCGACCTGCGCGAACAAAGCCTGATCCGCCAGGGCAAAGGCTGGTTCCATGTGTCGGGAATGGGCCACGAGGCGCTCTCCGTGGCCGGCTATCTTCTCAAGGATGGCGATTTCTTCTCCGGCTATTACCGGGACCGCCCGATCGTCCTCGGTCGCGGCATGGAGACCTACGACATGGCCCTTTCCTTTTTCGCCAAGCGGGCCAGCGCCAGTGGCGGTCGCCAGATGCCGGCCCACTACAGCAACAAGTCGCTCGGTATATTTTCCATGGCCTCGGTGGTCGGAGCCTCGCTCTTGCCCTCCACCGGCCTGGCCTGGGCGATCAAGCTCGACGGCAAGCGGAATGTCGTCCTGGCCACCATTGGCGATGCCGGCTCCCGGCAGGGGGATTTTTTCGAGTCCGTGGCCTTCGCCCTCGAGCGGCAACTGCCGGTCGTCTTCCTGGTCGAGGACAACGGCATCGGCATTTCCACGGTAACCGAGAAAATGAGTCCCCTGGGCTTGAAAATGCTCAACGAACAGCTGTGGCAGATCATCGACGGCTGCGACGTGGATGCTGTTTTTGATGTGGTCCAACCGGCCTTCGAGGCCGCCCGGGAAGGCCGCGGACCGCAGTTCATCTGGTGCCGGACCGAGCGTATTTCCAGCCATTCCAGCGCCGACGATCACCGCAAGTACCGCTCCGAGGAGGAACTGGCCGGCCTGGAGGACAAGGATCCCATCAACCGTCTCAAGGAGGACCTGATCCAGTCCGGGGACCTGAGCCAGGCGGACTTTGACAAGCTGAAGGAATCGATCGAGAAGCAGGTCCGCAGTGAATACCAGCGGGCCGGGGAGGAGGTGGATCCGCGTCCGGAGGACCTGCTCAAGCACGTCCTCGGCCAGGGCGGCCGGGCCCCGTCAATGAACCTGGAACTGGCCTCTGACCAGCCCCGGATGGTGGACTCGATCAACGCCACTTTTCATGCCGCCCTCCGCAAGAGCAAGGATGTGGTCTTTTTCGGGGAGGACATTGAAGATCCCAAGGGGGGCGTCTTCAGCCTGACCAAGGGGCTCTCCACGCGGGCACCGGAGCAGGTTTTCAATTCCCCCCTGGCCGAGTCGACCATCTGCGGGGTGGCCGTGGGCATGGCCGCCTACGGCAAACGCCCCGTCTTCGAGATCCAGTTTGCGGACTATATCTGGCCGGGATTCAATCAACTGGTCACCCACCTCTCGACACTCCATTGGCGGAGCAACGGGGAGTGGTCGGCCCCGGCTGTCATCTACGCCCCCTGCGGAGCCTACCTGCCCGGGGGCGCCCTCTGGCACAGCCAGTCCAACGAGAGCGCCATCGCCCATTTCCCCGGCATCCAGATCGGCATTCCGAGCACCCCGGAGGACGCCGCGGGGCTCTTCTGGTCCGCGATGCACGGCAACAGCCCCACCCTGATGCTGATTCCGAAGCACCTGATGTGGCATCCCCGCAAGATCGAGGGACCGATCCAGCCGGTGCCCTTCGGCAAGGCGGCGGTCCGCAACGAGGGCAGCGACCTGACCGTGGTCACCTGGGGCAACGGCACCGAGGTGGTCCAGGAGGCCCTGGACCTGCTCGGCAACCCGGGAACCGTGGAATACATCGACCTGCGCTCGGTGGCTCCCCTGGACCTGTCCACCATCGAGAAGTCGGTGGCGCGGACCGGCCGGCTCCTGGTCGTCCAGGAGGATGCCGAGTCCTGTTCCGTGGGTCAGAACATCATTGCCCGGGTCACCGCCAACGGCGACCTCTTTACCCGCCTGCAGGCCCCCCCCACCCTGATGGCCAAACCGGACGTGAATATCGGGTTCAATCCGGTGCTGGAATACACGGCCCTTCCGGACAAGAAGTCCGTGGCCCGCAAGATCCAGGAACTGCTGACCCTGGAGTGGGCCCGCGAAGCGCCGCGCGCCGCCCCCGGCCCGGTCTCCAACCCGGCCCTGGTCAAGATGCAGGAAAGCCTGGTCGACCAGTCGACCGAAGAGGCGCACCAGACGACGGAAATCCGGGTCCCCATTCTCGGGGAGGGAATCACCAGCGCCCGGGTTATTTCACTGATCGCCAAGCCGGGGGACGAAATCGAGCCGGACGACGCCCTCTGCGAGGTGGAGACCGACAAGGCCCTTTTCCCAATCGAGTCGCCCTACACCGGCAAATTCCTCGGTTGGAAAATTGCCGAGGAGGACGAGGTGGCCGTAAACCAGGTCATCGCGCACATCGAAGTGGCCTCCTCGGAAAGCCCGGCTCCTCCGGTGGGCGCCAAGGTCGAGGACGACGGGGAGGAAAACCCGGATGCCCTCAAGACGACCCGGATTCCCACCTCGGGCAAGCCCACGGAAGGCGGGCTGGCCCCGCGCATCGTGGCCCAGCTGAAAAATGTCGTACCGGCCCACATGACCGTCAAGGCCGGCTGGGACGGCATCCGCCAGGCCCGGGCCGAGGCCAAGCAATCCATGGGCAAGGGAGCGCCTTCCCCGACGGTTATGGTCGCCTGGGCCCTCGTCCAGGCCATGAAGCGGCATCCCATTTTCTGCTGCACCATCAACCAGGACGACACCCTGACCCACAACAAGGCCTTCGATTTTGGGGTTGCCGTGGCCCTGCAGCAGGATGCCCTGGACACCGCTGTCATCCAGCGGGCCAGCGAGCTCAACGGCCCGGACTTCATCGCCGCCTACGCCAGCGCGGTGGATGCGGTCCGCACCGGCCAATCCCGCTCCAAGGCCAGCGTTCCGCTGATCCTGACCAGCATGGGCGGCTTCGATGTCCGGGACGCCCAGCCCCTGGTGGTCCCCCCGGCAATTGCCACCCTTTTCCTCGGGGAGGCCCACATGGAGCCGAAATCAGCCGGGGAGCTGGTGCAACTGGTGGCCCTCTGCCTGAGTTTCGACCACCGCTGGCTCAACGGCGCGGCCGGAGCCCACTTCCTGCAGGACGTGAAGCGGGAAATGGAATCCTTCAGCCTGGATTCAATGACGGTCTGAGCCCTGCCCGGGTCGCTCTAGAGCCGGACCGGGAAACTTACCATCTGGTCCACCGGCTTGCCCTCCTCAAGGGCCGGGAAAAATTCCCATCTGCGTATTTCCTGATCCAGGGCGCGGATTTCAGTCTTGGTCAGACAGGGATCAAGGTCGCCCAGTTCCAGGCTTCCGTCGGCCCGCACCAGCAGGGAAACCCTGAATTCCTCAATACCTCTCTTCCGGCACTGCTCCTTCGGAAACCCGGCAAACCCGACCGTGAACGGTACCGGCATTCCGGACAGGTTTTTCTCCCTGGCGGATTCCAGAAAAGCTTTCAGCCGGTCCTCGAAGGGGATCCCGAGGTTCTTGGAGCGGGTATCCGTGGCGATCCGGTCAATCGGGAAAATTTCCACCACCCGTCCATTGGTATAAAACTCGAAGCGATACCTGAATCGCACTCCATGGCCCACATAGACCGGAAAGCGGGCCTCCCGACGGCACCTTTGCCCGGCTTCCAGGTCCCCCAGCCTGCCGAAGCAGACCCCTGGTTGATCGTCATCGCCGACCCAGGTGAAAATGGCCGCGTACACATCCTTGAGATCACGGTCGGCCTGCAGGGTGAAGGCGAAGGAGGTGGAGGAGCTGACGCCAACCGAGGCGGCGTCACCATATACATCCTGGCTGGTCAGTCCCATCTGGTCGAAAACCACCACCCGCCCGGCACAGGGGATATCCTTTTCCACCCCGCGAAAGGTGCGGGCCTTGGTCCAGATCAGTTCCCCGTCGGGCCGGCGGACCTGAACCCCGCGGGAACCGGCATCGACTATGGGGAGATCCCCACCCTCCACGGTGGCCAGGAAAACATGGCCCCGCACCTCGCTGTCGAGTTCGCGGACCCCTGCTTCCACGGCCAGGGGGAGAGCGGCCAGGAGCAGGCTGAAGCGGATCACGGACGGGATACGGGTAAGGCCGGGCAAGGTCTGGGCAGCAGCAGGCAGTTTCATCGCCACCCGAGCTAAGCTTCGCGCCCGAAAGGGTCAACTCGGGATTTCCGCACCTTGTGGGACTGCCGCACGATTGTGCGGTATTCCCACCTTTACCAGCGCGCATTCTGCTAGATTTGCCTCCTGAATGTCATGAGAATTGTCCTTCGTCCAGGTGCCCAGAATGCCTTCGGCCCGGTTTTGAAACGGCTGAGGGAGCATTCCCGCGGGCGGCTGACCCAGGACGACCTCGCGGCCCGCATGACCCACCTCGGCCTCCAGATGGACCGGACCATCATCAGCCGTATCGAAAACCAGAAACGGGTCCTTTCCGATATCGAGCTGCTTTACTTCGCCCAGGCCCTGCGGACCAGCGTGGCCCGCATCTCCGAGCTGGCCGACCGGCCGGCCTCCGGGGCCGACCTCCTCGATTACCCGGTCGGGCCGGAGGACGAGCTCCGTATCCAGGTTGCCGAGGACGAACTGGACCAGCCGGTGGATTGATTCTAAACCGCAAATTCGACCCCAAAATCAGAAGTTTATCTTTTAAGTGGACATTGAGGCTTTCAGAACATAGTTAATTTCCCGTTAAACCCATTGTTATCACCTTCACTCATAAACCCATGATAACCCAGACCCGCATTACCCTGCTTGCCCTATCCCTTTCCCTGCTGGCGCCAGCCGCCTTTTCCGTGGGACTCGATCTGCCTCTCCTGGATGATACCTGGGTCCGTGAGGACAACGCCGACAGCAACCGCAATGGCGACGACCAGATCAACGCCCGGACGGATTTCGACGGTGACCGCAATGATGTCATTCTCCTCAGGTTCGACATCTCTTCCCTTTCCGAACCCGCCATTTCCTCCACCCTGAGCCTGTACTGGCAGCGCGACGACGGCAGCACCGGTAAAACACTGACCCTGTGGGGACTTAACGACCTGGCCCCGAATGAAACCTCCTGGCTGGAATCCGACGTCACCTACAATACCGCACCCGGGATGATCGCTGACGGCATGATTCCCAGCGACGAGGTGATCGCCGGTCATACCAACGATGATATCCGCGACCTGGATTCGAGCGTCCTGACCGCCCTCGTGGCAGACCAAGACTACGGCCCGCAGGTCCTTGATGCGGCCTACACCTTTTCCAGCACCGCCCTGACCGACTTTCTCAATGCCGATACCAACGGCCAGGTCACTTTCCTGATCACCCGCGGCGAAACCGGTGACCTTAACAGCAGCAACCAGGCCCGCTTCCAGGTCAAGGAAGTCGGGACCGGCGCCTTCCTCGATGTCACCGTCCCCGAGCCCGCCACCTTCGCCCTCCTGGCCGGCCTCGGCGTGCTCGGCTTCGCCCTCTGGCGCCGCCGCCGCTGATCCATTTTCGGACCCACGCGGTCCCGAAGGCCCGGTTCCTTTCCTGGAACCGGGCCTTTTTTGGCTCCAGCTGCCCGCATTTCTTCTCGCGCGCGCTTAGGCCCCCATCCAGGCGCCGAATTTGCTTGCCGGATCTGATATGATAGTGATATCACTTTTATATCAACCGGGAAACCTGGTTAAGAGAAAGGAAAAGACATGAACACATCGGAATACGTGGAGGAGAAAGTGGTGGAGGTATCGAGCGGCTGGATCTGGCTGCCGGTCAACCTGCTGCTGCTGGTAGGATCGATATATGCCTTCATTCACTCCCTGGTGGCGGGGATCAACAGTCCGCGCGGGGAGCCGATCTGGTGGCTGATGGTGACGGCCATCCTGGTCTTCGTGGCCAGCACCATAATGTGGGCGGGATTCTTCACCCTGCAGCCCAGGGAGGCGCGGGTCCTGATCCTGTTTGGGGAATACAAGGGAACGGTGCGGAAGAGCGGTTTCCATTTTGGCAATCCGTTTTATTCCAACGGAAGCGGAGGCGGATTGGCCCTGGCCTCGATCCGGCAAAGCGGGAGCGAGGCGGAGAAGGCGGCCGTGAGCAAGGTCATGGCGGCGCTGAGCAAGCACCGCCGGAACAAGATCAGCCTGCGGTTGCGGAACCTCAACGGTGACAAGCTGAAGGTAAACGACAAGCGCGGCAACCCGGTGGAGATCGCGGCGGTGGTGGTCTGGCGGGTGGAAGACACCGCCCAGGCCTGCTTCGATGTCGACGACTACGAGCATTACGTGAACGTCCAGAGCGAGGCGGCGGTCCGCCACGTGGCCAGCCGGTACGCCTACGACCAGGGGGAGGATGACGAGATCACCCTGCGCGGGAACCTGGAGGACGTCTCCGGGGACCTCACCACCGAGCTGCAGGAGCGCCTGGCCAAGGCCGGGGTGGTGGTGGAGGAAGCCCGGCTGACCCACTTGGCTTATGCGCCGGAAATCGCCCAGGCGATGCTGCGGCGGCAGCAGGCGGAAGCGATCATCGCGGCCCGCCAGAAAATCGTCCATGGCGCGGTGGGGATGGTGGAAATGGCCCTGGACGAACTGTCCGAGAAGAAGGTCGTGGATTTCGACGAGGAGCGCCGGGCCTCGATGGTCAGCAATTTGCTGGTGGTTCTGTGCGGCGAGTCGGAGGTGCATCCGGTCGTCAACACGGGAACCCTCTACCACTAATACAGGCAGACCGGCCGGGGAGGCATCCTCCCCGGCCGATCCTTTTTCCACATGGCATCCAGAAAAGCATTCCCCCTGAGAATCAATGAGGAGCTGTACCGGGAGCTGGAGGCCTGGGCGCAGGAGGATCTGCGGAGCGTCAACGGACAGATCGAGTTTCTCCTCCGGCGGGCGGTGCAGCAGCGGAACAAGCGTGATTCCGATCCCCGGCAGGATGCCGGCCCGGGCTGAACGGGGAACAGTCCTTGACAGACCCGCCGGGCCCATAGTGTATTAAAGGCTTCGTTCCTGAGCATTCACTTAACCTGGAATTACCAGTCGTTTATTTACTGACCAGCATCCGGTTGGCCCCTCCGCAAGGAATCAGGCCGGCGGAATCAGTTCCCGCCAGGCAGGCGGTGCTGACCGGAGAGCACTTTCGTTCGTGCTCGATTCGCTTCAAGGGGCGGATCCGGAAAACGGAAACTGGTCCCCTGCCTCAGCCCTGGTGCTGAAGTTGCTCATAGGCGGCGCCTTCATCCGAAAAATACACCATTCAACCATTAGATGACCTCTCTCCGCACAGGCCACCTGCTCCTGTGTTGTCTTTTCGCATTGGCGAAGACGGCAACCGGTGCGACCTTCAACCAGCCGGACATGGACCGCTACGAGTCTGGTGACGGAACGGTCCAGCTGTCCTGGAAGGAGGAACTGGACCGCGTCTATGAGGTCCGGCGCAGCACCGATCCCGGATTCGCGGATTCCCTTCCGGTGTACGAGGGACCGGACACGGCGACCATCGTCACCGGGCTCCGCGAGGGAACCTACTACTTCCGCATCCGGGCCCGGCACCGGGGTGAAGATGATTACGGGGACTGGAGCGATCCGGCCCTTGTCGTGACCGTCCGCTACATCGACCGCCGCCTGGTGACCATCCTCATGTCCGCCGGCCTGGTCACCTTCCTGGCCATCGTGGGCACCATCTACACCGGCCACCGCCGCACCGACTCCCCGCACTGATATCCCGTCCACGCGCCCCGCGAACCGAATCCCGCAACGTCCTCTCATTTCCATGCATCAACAATCCACTGTTCTCGATCCCAACATCGGCTGGATCCTGCTGGCTATCTTCGGCCTGCTTTGGGTCGCCCTGGGTCTCTACTGGGGCCGCAAGGCGACCAGCCTGGAAGGCTTCATGCTGGCCGGACGCAATGTCGGCATCGCCCTCGGCTCGGCCACCGCCATGGCCACCTGGGTCACCTCCAACACCATCATGCTGGTCCCCCAGTTCGGGCTCAAGATGGGGATCTGGGGCTTGCTGGCCTACTCGACAGCCAGCTTCGGATTGTTCCTCTTCGCCCCCATGGCCCTGCGGATTCGCAGCCTGATCCCCAATGGCTATACCTCCGGGGACTTCATCCGTCTCCGCTACGGCCGGACTGCGTGGGCCCTGTTCCTGCTTATTTCCTTTTTCTATTCCATGGCCTGGCTGGTCTCCATGGCCATGGCCGGCGGCATCGTCCTGGAAGCCCTCTCCGGTATTCCCTACCAGTACGGCATGAGCGTGATCCTGCTTGTCTGCGTTATCTACACGCTCGTGGGCGGCCTCTACGCCGTCATCGGGACCGACTTCATCCAGAGCATGATCATCCTTCTGGGGGTGGTCATCGTCGGCACCACGGCCCTCATGAACATTGATATCGGTCCGGCTTATGAACGGACCGCGGAGACCCAGCCGGCCCTCTTCAACGCGCTCCTGCCGGTGGCCCTGCTCTCCCTTTTCAACAACATGTTCTTCGGGTTCGGGGAAGTCTTCCACAACAACGTCTGGTGGAGCCGGGCCTTTGCCATCCGCAAGCAGGTGGTCGGAAAGGCCTTTACCCTGGCCGGTTTCCTCTGGCTGCCGATCCCCGTGGCGGTCGGGTTTTCCGCCATCTTCGCGACCAGCCTCGGGATCAACATTACCGATCCCGACATGACCGGCCCCCTCATCGCCGGGGAGCTGCTCGGCTCGACCGGGGCGGTCATCCTCTTTGTCGTCATCTTCTGTTCCCTCGGATCCAGCATCGACAGTCTCCTCGCCGCGACCGCCGACCTCCTGACCGAGGACGTCTTCAAGAAGATGTTCAATCCGGACATCGGGGACAACCGGCTGCGCTGGTACTCGAAGCTGATCATCATCGGGCTGGGACTGGCCACCTGGCTGATCTGCCTGCCCCGCCTGGGCAACCTGATGACCGTCCTCTTCTACGCCGGTCCCTTTGTCGGGAGCGCCATCTGGCCCATCATCTCCGGCCTCTACTGGCGCCGGGCCAACAAATACGGCGCCATCACCGCGATGGTCTCCGGGAGCGCCATCGGGCTCTACGCCTACACCGCCTTCGGCTGGTACACGGCCTCCCTGGTGGCGACCATCGTCTCGATGCTGGTCACCATCGCCTTCACGATCTTCTCCAGCACCCGTTTTGACTGGTCGCTCCTGAATGAATCCCACTCCGAGGAGGTATCATGATCCTGTTTCCGAAATTCATCGTTGTCACCCTGGTCCTGGCCTCCCTGGGCCTGACTGTCGCGGGCGCGGTCACCCTCCTGGTGATGCTGCTGCGTGACCGTAAATCAAAGTCTATCTGGTAAATTGTCATGACCGAAAAACTACAGCCCAACCAGCAGATGAAGATCCTGACCCCTCCGGAAGGGGTGGATCGCCTGCATCCCCAGCCGGGAGACCTCTTCAAGGGGAACCCGGTCAACCTGGAGCTCCTGCAAGCCCTCGAAGGCAAGTCCATTGTCGGCGTGCGGGACCTGACCCGGGAAGCGGTCATCGAGCTTTGCAAACTGGCCGCCATCCTCGAGCAGTTCGAGATAGCGCCCTACCATATCCTCGATGGCAAAATCGTCACCACCGCCTTTTTCGAGGCCAGCACCCGGACCCGTCTCTCCTTCGAGAGCGCCGTGCAGCGGCTGGGGGGGCGGATCCTGAGCATTCCCGAAGGCGGCGTCACCGGGGTCAAGAAAGGGGAATCCCTGCAGGACATCGGACAGATGTTCAACGCCTACTGCGACCTGGTCATCATGCGGCATACGGACACGGAATCCGTGCAGCAAATCCGGGAGCACCTGCGGGTGCCGCTGATCAATGCCGGCAACGGCAGCGGGGAACATCCCACCCAGGCCCTGGCCGACTGGTACGCCCTGCTCAAGTGGCGCCCCTCCCTGGCAGAGACCGGACCCACCGATCCCGAGGACCAGCTCCGCATGGGAATCCTGGGGACGCCCGGCAGCATGCGGGCGGTTAAAAGCTTCCTCCTGATGTCCCTCCTCTTCCAGTCCAAGATCCGCGAAGTGACGGTCATCTCCGAGTACGCAGATCCTTTCGGGGCGGATGTCACCGAGCACCTCGAGAAGGCGGGGATCAAGTACTCCGTGACCAACGACATCCAGGAGACCCTTCCCAACCTGGATGTCATCTACATGAATTCCATCGCCTTCCTGGGCGACAGCTACAAGTCGCTGGATTCCCGCTACAAGCTGGACAAGGACAGCGCGCTCAAGGAGGACGCGGTCATCCTGCACCCGCTGGCCCGGCTCGACGAGCTGCACACCAATCTCGACGAGACCCGGCACAATTTGTACTTCTCCCAGGCCCACGGGGCGGTCTTTGTCCGCCAGGCCTTGCTGGCCAGTGTCTTCGGCCGCCTGGACCGACTGCCGGAGGCCTTCAGCAAGGGAGGATTCCAGGCCTGAGGGCTCCTTAACGATTTACCAGAAAACAGGAATTTTATGTGCGGAATAGCTGGAATATACTCAGCCCAGAGAATTGAAGAACGCGACGAGCGGGCCCTGCAGGACATGCTGCAGACTATCGTCCACCGGGGACCGGACAGCCAGAAAGTGCTGGTCGAGCGTGACCATGGCCTGGCCATGGGGCACACCCGCCTCATTATCAACGATTTCAAGACGGGGGAACAACCCCTGCGGAGCCGGGACGGACGCTTTCTCCTGACGGTCAACGGGGAGTTCTACGACTTCAAGCGCCACCGGGCCCTGGCCATGGCCGACGGGCACCGCTACCTGACCAAGTCGGACAGCGAAATCGCCTTGTCGTTGTTTGCCCAGTACGGCCTGGAGTTCACCAAATACCTCCGTGGGGAGTTCGCCTTCTGCCTGTACGACAAGCAGGAGCGGGAGCTGTACCTGATCCGGGACCGTTTCGGGATCCGTCCCCTCTTCTACCACTGCAACGGCAAAAAACTGGTCTACGGCTCGGAGGCCAAGGCGGTCATCGCCCACCCGGACGTGCCGCGCCGGCTGCGCCCGGAAGCCGTCCTGCACCAGTTGATGCAGACCATGGCCCCCGGCATGAGCGCCTTCGACGAGGTCCAGCCCCTCGAGCCGGGAAGAATCCTGCGGGTCCGGGAGGAGAACGGCAGGCTCGTGACCAAGGAAATATCCTACTGGGATTTCGATTTTCCAACCATGGAGGAAAGGGCCCCGATGAGCGAGGAAACGGCCATCGAGTCGGTCCGGGAGAACCTGATCCGGGCCATCATCCTGCGCCTGCAGGCGGACGTGCCGGTCGGCTGCTACCTTTCAGGGGGCATCGACAGCTGTTGTATTCTCGGTCTCGCTACGGGCGCCATGCAGAGCCCGGTCAAGGCCTTCACCATCAGCTTCGACCACGACTCCTACGACGAGTCGGCGATCGCCCTGGAAATGGCCCGGTCCATGAACGCCGACCATGAGATGATCCACCTCAAGGCCGACGACCTCTACGGGGAGAATTACGTGAAGACGGTTCTCCACTCGGAGCGCAGCTTCTACAACACCCTCGGGGTGGCCAAGAACCTGATGAGCAAGCGGGTCTGGGAATGCGGCTACCGGACCGTGATCACCGGCGAGGGATCGGACGAGCTCTTCGGCGGCTACCCGGCCTTCAAGCGGGACATGTTCAAGCACGGGCTGGACCACCTGCCTCCAGCCGAACGGGCCGACCTGGAGCGCCAGCTGCACGAGTCCAACAAGCTTTTCAAGGGGGCCATCCTTTCCGACAACGAGGTCGAGCATCCGGCTTTCAACAGCCTGTGCGGCTTCACCCCTTCCTGGATCCAGCCCTGGATCCGCACCCTGGCCGTGGCGCGGCCGCTCCTCAGCAGGGAACTGCAGGAGACCCTCAAGGACTACGACCCGATCGAGGCCATCGCGAACAAGATCGACGGGAAAATGCTGGACGGCCGCCATCCGCTGGACAAGGCCCAGTATACCTGGAGCAAGACCCAGTTGGAGGGCCAGATCCTGAACTGGGGCGGCGACCGGGTCGACATGGCCAATTCCATGGAATCCCGTCCGGCCTTCCTCGACCACCACCTGGCCGAGGCGGCCACCCGGATTCCGCCGGAGTACCGTATCAAGGGCAACATCGAGAAGTATGTCCTGCGGGAGGCCGTCCGCGGGGTTCTTCCGGAGGTCCTTTACAAGCGGGAGAAGTTCGCCTTCATGGCCCCTCCGGCGCACACCGACGAGAAGAAGAAGGCCCGGCTGGAGGAACTCCTGCAGGAATACGCCTCGCCGGAAAAAGTCAGCCAGGCGGGACTCTTCGATGCCGGGCAGGTACAGCAGTTCCTGAAAGACTACCGTTCGGATCCGGATCCGGTCTCCCTGACCCGCAAGGACACCATCGTCAACCACCTGCTTTGCCTGCAGATCCTGCACCGGCACTTCGTGGACCAGCAGCCGGGGTGATCCCTGCGCGGCTTGTGCCCTTGTTGGATGGGGGCCGATGTGTTAAAACTGCCCTATGGCCCAAGTCATCCCTTCAACAAAGCCCGTGATTAATTCGGACCGCCTGCAGAAGGACCTCATTGAACTGGCCCGGATCGGTCGCAACGAGACGAACCACGGTCTCTACCGGATGGCCTTCACCGAGGCCGACATGGAGGCCAAGGACTGGCTGCGGAAGCGGCTGGAAGAGGCCGGTCTGCCCTCGAAAATGGACGGGGCCGGCAATGTCTGGTCCCGCATCGAGGGCAAGGAGCAGGGACCGGCGCTCCTCATCGGTTCCCATCTCGACACGGTCCCCTGCGCCGGAACCCTGGACGGCTCACTCGGCGTCCTGGCCGGTCTGGAGTGCCTTCGGGTGATCAAGGAGAATGGCTGGCAACCCGGGCATCCGGTTGAGCTGGTGGCCTTCAGCGACGAGGAAGGCCGCTTCGGCGGCATGCTGGGATCACAGGCCCTGTGCGGGCAGGTGCATCCCGAAGTCCTGCATGCCAAGGACCTGAATGGTACCAGCCTGAGCGATGCCATGAAGGAACGCGGCCTGGATCCGATGGGCGTTCTCGAGGCGCAGCGTCCGGCCAGTGCCTTCAAGGCCTATCTTGAACTCCATATCGAACAGGGCCCGGTGCTGCACAAGAAGGGCATTCCGCTCGGGGTGGTGGAGGAGATCACCGGTCTCTTCAAGTGGTCGGTGGTTCTCAAGGGCGAAGCCAACCATGCCGGAACGACCCCCATGGACATGCGGCGGGACGCCTTCATGGGCCTGGCCGACTTTGCCCATGAGCTGCCGCGGATCCTGGCGGAAAACGGGACCGACCGCAGCAAGGCAACCATAGGCAAGGCGGAGATCCTGCCGGGAGCGGCGAATACCGTGGCCGGCTGGGTGGAGTTTTCCCTCGATGTCCGCGACACCTCGCCGGAAACCCTGCAGGAGCTGCATGAGTCCTGTCGACGGGCCCTTTCGGCCATCGCCCGCCGCCGGGAGTTGATGTTCGAGTTTTCCGTCCTCAGCCGGATCGAGCCGGTCCAGTGTGACGACTCCATCGTCGACATCCTTTCCCAGTCCGCGGAAAAGCTCGGGCTGGAGCATTTGCGGATGCCCAGCGGGGCCGCCCACGACGCCCAGATCATGGCCAGCCTGGTCCCGGTGGGCATGGTTTTCGTGCCAAGCCGCGACGGGGTCAGCCATTCCCCGGCGGAGTGGACCGCGTGGGATGACATTTTCGCCGGGGCCGGGCTGATGCTCGAGGCCGCCAAACGCATATCCAGGATTGAAGATGAGTAATTCACGCATTCCCGTATCCCCCGCCCCCAACGGGGACAACAAGGACCCGCTCCGGCAGTTCTACAAGGACGGAATCATGGAAAATCCCGCCCGCTGGGATTACCTGATCCACAAGGACACCGCCCTGCTCTGCATCGACCTGCAGTATCTGGACGCGGCCCGCGGATGCGGGGTCTTCAAGGAGGCGGACAGTTCGGGTGTGCCGCCCAAGGACCAGGAGTACTACTTTAATTCACTCGAGGAGCGGGTCCTGCCCAACGTCCGGCGCCTGCAGCAGGCCTTCCGGCAATGCCATCTCGAGGTCATCCACACCCGCATCCAGTCACTGACCCGGAACGGCCGGGACCGCAGCAAGGGCCACAAGCGGCTCAACCTGCATGCGGCGCCCGGTTCCAAGGAGGCTGAATTCCTGGAACCGATCGCCCCGGAAGGGGACGAGATTGTCCTCAACAAGACGGCCAGCGGTGTCTTCACCTCCACCAACCTGCACTATGTCCTGCAGAACATCGGCATCAACGGCCTCTACGTGGTCGGGGTCTACACCAACGAATGCGTGGAGACCACGATCCGCCACGCCTCCGACCTCGGCTACCTGGTGACCATGGTCGAGGACGCCTGCACCACGGTCACGCCGGAGCTGCACCAGGCCGCCATCAAGACCCTGCGCAACCGCTACGCCAAGGTCATCACCACCGAGGAGGCCATCGCCGACCTCCGGCATGTCTTTCCCCAGGTGGCGGTCGAGGCCGAAGCCTAACCGAGGCCGAGGTCCTCCCGGTTGCGGAGGTGGATCCAGGCCTGGAAGTAGGGATTGTCAAAGCCGTATCCCGGCGCTTCCTCCTGCTCGAAAAGGATTCCCCTCTCAAGGAGCGACTTCAGGGTATTGGTCACGCTGCCGCTGGCCGGCAGGCTGAAGCGCTCCCGCACCGATTCACTGGTCAGCCGGGTTTCGTTTTCCGCCAGGGCGCGGAGGACATTCTGCTGGTGGGCGGTCAGCAACGACCAGTCGCTCTGGAAATAAGCCTTGTCCTCCTCGATGATGGCCGCATGGGCGCGCTCCAGGATCTCCGCGGTCAGCTTGCCTTCCCGGGAGGCCAACGGGTAGCTCAGGGCGGCCAGCCGGAGCCGGTCCACGGTACAGGTTTCGGCCAGGTCCAGCAGGCGGTCCAGCCCGTCCCCGCAATCCACCCCGCCCTTCTCGAAACGCCCGGCCATCCAGTCCTTCATGTCCCCGGTCCGGATAGGTTCGAAGTTGAGGACATCGAACATCTTGTAGAAGGCCCGGTCGCTGGCGAGGAGGAGCCGGATCAGGTGGGTTCGGGATCCGGTGAAGACGTAGCTGATATGCGCATGGTGCTGGATCTCCCCGCGCAGGTTCCAGAGCGTGGCCTCCTGCTCAAAGCGGGCCAGCTCCTGGAATTCGTCGATGACGATCCCCAGGTGCCGCTTCTTTTTCCGGGCCAGTTCATTGGCCTGGCGGAGGATGCCCATCAGGGTTCCCCGCTGTTCCTCCATCGGGGCCTTGCGGGCTGCCGGCTTGAGGCGAATCTTGATCCCGCCCGTCTGGGCGTCAGCCTCGGCCTCCAGCTGCAGGCTGAGGGACTTGATCAGGTCTCCCATGAACTCCTGCCAACTGCGGCCCACGCTCTCGGTAATGCCCCGCAGCAACGCGTTGGACAGGTCCGCCAGCTGGGTCGCCGTCGAAAAGTCGACCAGCATCACGTGCCCGCCTTCGGACCGCAACTCGTTGACTACCGCCTTGCAGACGGTTGTTTTCCCCATCCGCCGCCTCCCGTGCACCAAAAGACGGGATCCCCTCCGGCTCAGGGCTTCGCGGATCTTCTTCCGCTCCGAGACCCGGTCGATCACCTCGGGATTGTCGTCTATGAATTCATACCGGAAGGGATTCCCCTCCCACTGGGTCTGCTTTCCGGCCATCTGTCCTTTATCTGGCCGAAGTTTATATTTGTAAAGCTAAAAACCTTTATACAAATAAAGTTTACTCGGGGAAAGGAAACAATTCAACTCGACCCATGCCCACCCGAGCCCTTAATCGATAAAGTTGCAAATGATCCTGCTGGGCATACTGGGACTGGTGCTCCTGTTGACGGTGGTGGCGCTTACCGGACCACGGGTAGAGGTGGATACGAGGATCCGCCCGGTTGAGTTGCCGGATGATCTTGAATCCTGGCTGTCGACCTCAGAGTCAGTCTATCCGGATCTCGTTTCCGGGACGGAAAAGGAGATCATCTGGGCCCACCCTGACAAAAGGATGACGCCGTACTCCGTAGTCTACCTGCACGGCTTTTCCGCAACGCGGCAGGAGACGGTGCCCCTGAGTGATAATCTGGCGCGGCATCTGGAGGCCAACCTCTTCTATACCCGGCTGACCGGCCACGGGCTCCGCAGCGAGGCCATGGCAGAGATTCGGATCAAGGACTTGCTGAGCGACGCCGCGCAGGCGGTGGAAATCGGCAAGCGCATCGGCGAAAAGGTCATTGTCATCTCAGTCTCCACGGGATCAACCCTGGACGCCTGGCTGGCCCGGGACAAACGCTACGGGGATGTCCATTGCCACATCATGCTGTCCCCGAACTTCGCCATCAAGGACAGGCGGG
>ENA-ORCW01000565-ORCW01000565.1-marine-metagenome-genome-assembly--contig:-NODE-565-length-18466-cov-3.467290_pt1 | contig 18466 bp, 13 predicted proteins | sample MGYA00237784_ERZ508517 | MGnify/ENA primary metagenome ERZ508517 (study PRJEB26187, sample SAMN06268979) | marine metagenome | isolation source: Tt ae E1 feedstock associated aerobic enrichment on... | reverse complement strand
AAACTGTCCGGCGTGACGTTGAGAATACCCATGATGACCGCATCCGGGCCAAGCGCGAGTTCGCGATCATGCGCGAGCTTCCAGACGGGAACGGTCATCGGGCTTCAGGTCTCCGGGTCACAATCAGGCGTTTTTGCGGCTCATTGCCGCCAAAATCAACCGCAATGTGTTTGGCTGAACGAGTCGGCAACCGACATGATCGGGGTTGTCATCGTGCAATCGAAATCGCAGGGTGGGTATCGGAGACACCATGAAACGCATCACGCTGACACTCATCCTGCTGGCAGTTGGCACAGTCCCCACCGCAAGCGCCGATGTTTCGCGCAGCTACAGTTATTTTTCCATCGGCGGAGAGACGTTGAGCGAGATCGAAGAACAGCTTCGTTCACGCGGGCCCCATGTGCAAAGCACGGGACAGCGTCATCCGGGCGCGACACGCATGGAGTTCAAGACGAAAATCACTTACGAGGAAGATGATCGACGATGCCGCATCGCCGGCGCGAACGTTTCGGTCAAGGCGCAGGTCTTCCTGCCGCGCTGGCGCAACCGCAAAACCGCCGGACCGGAAACCGCGCTGGTGTGGGATACGCTATCGAAAGACATCAAGCGCCACGAAGACAGCCATTTGGGGATTGCCAAGCGCTATGCACGCAAAATCGAGAACGAGATCGGCAAGCTGACACCACGCGCCTCATGCGAAACAGTTCAGGCGCGCGCCGAAAAGATCACGCAGAAGAATCTCGAACAACATGATGCCGCTCAGGCGCGATTCGACCGCATCGAGAGCGGAAACTTCGAATGGCGGCTGATGCGACTGCTCCACTACCGGCTCGAGCAACTGGAGAAGGGGCGGAATCCCGGCTAGCGAATACCCTCGAAGCGGGAGGATTCTCCAGAGCATTTGATCTTAATTTCAATCACTTGCCTGATTTTCCCCGAGGCCGACAGAGCGCGGTTCGTTCTGAGCCTACTCCCCCAGGATAAACTCTCAAGCCTGCCGCTCCGGAATCCGAACGACCAAGCCTTCGAAATCGTCGCGCACGATGATCTGGCAGGACAGGCGCGAGGTTGGCTGGACGTCATAGGCAAAGTCCAGCATGTCTTCTTCCATCGCCTCAGGCTGGCCCACGGTATCCGCCCATTGCGCATCGACATAGACGTGACAGGTCGCACAGGCGCAGGCGCCACCGCATTCCGCCTCGATACCGGGAACGGCATTCCGGATGGCGTTCTCCATCACCGTGGATCCGTTCTCGGCATCCACTTCGAAGCGCGTGCCGTCAGGAACGATATAGGTGATTTTCGGCATGCAAATTACTCGGCAGAATCGTGAAGGTGACGGGGGATGGGCTGTGGCAATGAGGCGGCGCAGGCGTAAACATGGCCACCGTTCTCCAGACCTTGAAGGACCACATATGGTTTTTGAGCGCGAAAGGCAATCCGTCGAGCTTGAGCTTGCACTACCGCTCCCGAAGCAATGCCAGAATGAACTCATTGACTTCGCCGATCAGCCCCGTCAACCGGGTGATGCTGCGTTCATCGCTCGGCATCTTCTCGATATGCGCGGCACAATCGGCAAGTTCCACAGCGCCAACGCCTCGTGCAGAACCCACGAGCGCATGGGCCATCTCGCGCCTTGATTGAAGATCCGACGCATGCATGCGCCCGCCGAGCTCCTCCGTCTGTTGGCGGAACATGGAGAGAATTTCCAGCGCCAATGTCTCATCTCCAAGCGTCTGGCGCGACAGGTGTTCCAGATCGAGCGGCGAGGCACCCAGGGATACCTCAGCCCCATCGGCGAACTCGTTCTCGGTTGATCTGCGCATTTGTTCCCCTGCTTCCTCTACGGCAGCTTTCACACACTATTAATCCCGAATGGACAGTGGGTTAACGGCTTCGGTGCAAAGCGACCGTTTCGTCAAAAACGACGTTAACCTTATGTTTAAACTTTTACACATTGGGCCGATTGCGTATTTTCAACAGGCCTCTGTCCCATTACGATACGATTGGCTCATTTTGGGCATAGTGTCGGAGTACGAGGTTCCTCGAGTTTGCGTATGAGGCTCCGGCTGAGAGTAGCTGAGGTTTGGCGGTATGGCGCGTACAGTAGCAAAAAAGAATCAACCCAAGCGCGATTTTGCGAAGGAACTCGAGGATGCCCTCGACCTGGAGCTTGCAGACGGCTTGGAGAATGGCGACCTGGACATCGCCGCCTCCATGGAGGATCTGGAAGCACAGATTTCCGCTGCGGCCGAGGAGCTCGCACGCGAAAACCGCGACCAGAACGGAGACGAGAAAGTCACCGTGAGCGAGAAAAAAGACGCAACCCCGCCGAAGAACGAGACGGCCGGAAACGCGCAAGGCGAAGCGAAAACGGATGCCGCGACTGGAGAAAATGCCGCCCCCAAGGCAGCGAGCGCCGTCGCGCCCAAAACCGTGAAACCCGAAGCGCCGGTCGATCGCAAAAATCTCACACCAGTCGATCCGGCGCCCGAGCAAGTCGCGTCCCAGCCCTTCGCGCCCGCCAATGACGACCGGGCTGGCGACTTCAGCACCGTTATGCGCAAGTTCGACCGCCGCGCGCCCAAGACCGCCTACTGGCTCGTGGCCGCTCTTTCGGTTTTGTGGATCGGAGGCGGACTGCTTCTTGGCCAGATGCTCTACGGTTCGCAAATCTGGCAAATCCGCTCGGCAGACGCCTTTATGGCAGCGCCGCATGCGATTGCGCTGCTTATCGGCATCGTCGTTCCGGTGATCCTGTTCTGGGGTTTCGCGGTGATGGTGCGTCGCGCGCAGGAAATGCGGCTTGCCGCACAATCGATGGCGGAAGCCGCCTTCCGGCTCGCCGAGCCGGAGAATCTGGCCCATGAGCGCATCATGACCGTCGGACAGGCAGTACGCCGTGAGGTGCAGGCGATGGGCGACGGCATGGACCGTACCCTGACCCGCGCCGTCGAACTGGAGTCACTCGTTCATACCGAGGTTAGCGAGCTCGAACGCGCCTATTCGGAAAACGAAACGCGCATACGTCACCTGGTTGACGGTCTTGGTTCCGAGCGCGAAGGCATTGTCGGTCACGCCGAGCGCGTACGCGCTTCGATCGCCGGCGCCCATGAAATCCTCAAGGACGAGCTGGACACGGCCGGCGAGCGCATCCGCGCGACCATCGCAGACGCCTCCAAGCAATTGGCCGCATCCGTAAACGCTTCCAGCGAGACCCTGCTCAAGCAGCTCGAGGGCACGGGCGGCTCCCTACACAAGGGGATAGACGACCGCATCCAAAACCTTTCGGAACGCATCAGCACTTCGGGCGACGCAGTCGCAAACCTGCTCGACACGCGCATCGCCTCCCTGACCAAGGGAACCGAGGATGCGACGCAGAACCTCACCACGCTGTTCGACACCCGGATGGCAACCCTTGCCGAACGGACGGACGAGGCAACGCAAAGGATCGGCGGAATGCTGGATTCGCGCGTCTCGGCCCTGACCGAAGGAGCGGAGGAAGCCGCGATCAAGCTCGGCAACGTTCTCGATTCGCGGATATCCGCATTCGGCCAGAACACGCAAGATGCAGAGCAATCCCTTAGCCGGGTCCTCGATTCGCGCCTTGGTACGCTTACCAAGGAGACACAGGAAGCAGCGCAGACACTCGGCAACCTGTTTGACGAGCGGATGGCCACACTCGCCGAGCGCACCGACCAGACAACCCGCTCACTCAACACGCTTTTCGAGACGCGCAGTTCCGCACTGCTCTCCTCTATCGGCGAGGCGACCGAATCCCTGTCGGGCGAATTCGACACCCGTCTTGGCCAATTGGAGAGCGCGGTCACCGAACGCGGCCGGGCGCTCATCGCCGAATTCACAACCCGCGCCGAAGCGCTCGACGCCGGCACGCAAAAACTCAACACGGCGCTGGAAGCCCGTGCACGCAGCATCAACGAGACGCTCGTCGAACGCACCCGCGAGATCGCCAGCACCTTCGCCCAGGGCAAAGACGAGGTTTCGGCTGCCGTCGAAGCCGGCAAAACAGCGCTGGGAAGCGAGCTTTCCGACCTCGTTGCCTCGACCAGCATAATGCTGGAGAACACGGCGGGCGAATTCGGCAAACGGCTCGACCAGAACTGGGCCCAGATGAGCGCTCATTTCGATGACGGTATAGAGCGCATCGATGCCACCCAGACGCGCATGAACGAGACGGCCCAGCGCCAGATCCAGGCCTTCGAAGAAACGCATCAACGGCTCTCCGGCGCGCTTCATTCCGACATGGACAAACTTGACCTCGCCCGTGCCACATTCGCGGCCGGGATCGACGAGCAGGTTCAGCATCTGGTCAAGACGCGCGACGGTTTCGCCGACGCGCTGGACGTCAACATCGCCAAGATCGACGAACGCCGCGAGGCGCTCAATGCCGTGATCGAAGACGAAACGACGCGCGTGAACGAGATGTTCACCAAGCAGACGGGCATCATCGAAGAACGCACGCAAACCATGGAAAAAGCACTTTCCATGGGTGTCGAGAACGTCCGCAGCACGTTGGAAAACAGTGCCGTGGTCGTGGCCGGAGCGCTGCGCGACAAGGTGATCGAGGCCACCTCGACACTTAACGAAGAGGCATCGAAAGTCTTCGAGGACGCGGACATGCGCATCGCCGCACGCGCCGAGAAGACCGCATCGACGCTGGGCGAACGCATCGAGGACATCGACCGCACCTTCGACGATGCCTCGGCGCGCTTCACCGAACGCGCCGGCGTGTTCGCTCAGACCTTCGCAGAGGTCGACGGCCGCATCGCCGCACGTCTGGAAACGACCGCAGACACCTTGTCGCAGCACACCAAGGCGATTACGGATTCGTTCGATGCCGCCGACCGCAAGCTCGTCAGCCGTGTCGACCAGACTTCTGAACAGCTCGCGGCGCGAACCGAGGATCTGTCGAAAACCTTCGAGGACTTCGATCAGCGCATCATCGCCCGCACCCACCAGACCTCTGCCGAACTCGATGCCCGCGCGAGCGTCATGGGCGAATCCCTGTCCGGTCTGCAGGAACGCTTGTCGAACAGCGCCAGCATGATCGCCAGCGCGATTTCCGGCGGCATCAACGATGCCGATACGCGTCTGCGCGAGAGCGCCGAATCGGTTGCCCAGCACGTCAACCAACAGCTCTCGACAACACAGGCGCGCCTCGTTTCCACCGCCGATACCATCGCTCAGACCTTTGCATCCGTGGACGATCATATCGGCAAGCGCACCAACGAGACGGTTTCCAATCTCGAGGAGCGGACCCGCGAGTTGAATGCAATGCTCGCGGGCCGGACATCCGAAATGACGCGCATCCTCGACGAGACCGCCAAGCCACTCGTGGAGCGTTTCGCTGCTAGCGGCGGCGAACTGCGTGAAAGCATTCAAGCGATTACGGCAGAAACCACGGAGCGACTTCAGTCCGAGAATGCGGCACTGGTCAACGCACTCACAAACCGCACCAACGAAGCGCTTTCGGCCTTCGAGCATGCGCAAACGAACCTGACCGGCAATATCGACGAGCTTCTGCAAAAGCTCGGCGTTTCGGGCCAGCGCCTGGGTGCCCTGATCTCGACCGCCTCCAAAAACCTCTCAGAGGTGGACGAGCGGCTCAGCACCACCGCGAACAGCTTCGCCGAAAACGCAGAGAAGGCAGCCGAAACCTTCTCCAATTCCGCAAGCCTCATCAACGCGAACTCCGGCCGTCTTGCCGATTTCTCCGACCGCACGTTGCGCGAAATCTCGGCCATCGCCAGCCGGTTCGAGGACCACAGCAAGGTTCTGGAGAGCGCATCGGAACTTCTGGAGCGGGCGCAGTCCGGCCTAAGCGGAAATCTGGAAGACCGCCAGAAGGCGTTGGAAGCTCTCGCCACCGGCCTGGCGGAGAAATCCGAGCACATCGAAAAGACCATGAATGCGTTCGAGGACTTCGTCGGAAACACCCTCACCTCAGCCGAGGGACGCACACAACAATCGGTCGAGGGTATCCGTCAGTCGATTGCCGAAGTTGTCGAAGCGGCGACCAATCGCTTCAGCGGTGCAACGGAGGAAATCCGACGTACGGCTTCGGAGATCCGTACCGAACTGGAACAAACCCGCAGCGACGTCAAACGCGGCATTGCCGAACTGCCCGCAGAAGCCAAGCAATCCACCTCGGCCATGCGCAACGCCATCACCGAGCAGGTGAACGCGCTGAAGGAGCTTTCGGACATCGTTTCGAAATCCGGGCGTATGCATGGTTTGGACCAAGCTGGCGAAAGCGCTTTGCAGGCCAATCCGGCGCCATTGCAGCAGCAGCCACGCGCGCCCGCTCCGGCACCGCAAGCACCGCAGCAAACACAGCCTGCTACCGCACAACCGGTTGTCGAACGACCGCGCCAGACGACGGCGCCTGCCGGGCGCCCCGCGGAAACGACGGCACGCACGGCGCAGCCAAGCCAGCCGGCCAGCGCTCAGGCGGCCTCGGGAGGTGGATGGATCCGCGATCTTCTGCGCAGTGCCTCCAATGACGAGGGACGCGACACGCGCGAGCAAGCGGCACCCTCCGTCCAGAAGGAAGATCGCTCTGCCCTGCATGTGGTGGAGTCGCTGAACTCCCTTTCGGTCGATATCGCCCGTGCCATCGATCATGAAGCGTCGATCGATCTTTGGGAGCGCTATCGCCGCGGTGAACGCAACGTCTTCACGCGTCGCCTCTACACTCTGAAAGGTCAGCAGACCTTCGACGAAATCCAGAACAAATATCGGTCCGATCCCGAGTTCCACTCGGCCGTCGATCTTTATTGTCGCGACTTCGAGAAGCTGCTGCGTGACGTTTCGCGGTCAGACCGTGACAATATGATGACGCAAACTTACCTGACCTCGGATACAGGCAAGGTTTATACGATGCTGGCGCATGCCAGCGGCCGCCTGCGCTAGGACGACGAGCACCGGAAGAAACGGGCCCTCCTTGGGCCCGTTTTTGTTTACGCATCACATCGACACGCGTTCCTGTCAGCCGATATGGCTTACCCGATCAGGCTAAGCTCAATGGAAAAACCTGACAAAGCGATGCCAGCGCAATGCAATGGCCGAATGTGCATGGTTAAGGTTTGGAGGGACATTATGAGAGCCGTGTTTTTTGAGAGTTTTGCGCAAATCCCTCGGGTCGTCACACTTCCCGACCCGTCGCCGGTTTCGCATGGCGTCGTCGTGAAAGTGGAAGCCACGGGTGTGTGCCGCAGCGACTGGCACGGCTGGATGGGGCACGATCCGGACATCGAACTGCCGCATGTTCCCGGTCACGAATTGGCGGGCATTGTCCAAGCGGTCGGTAAGGATGTACGTCGATGGAAAACCGGCGACCGCGTGACCGTACCCTTCGTCGGCGGCTGCGGAGCATGTCCTGAGTGCCATGCCGGACATCAGCAGGTTTGCCGCCATCAATTTCAGCCAGGTTTCACGCATTGGGGCTCGTTCGCAGAATACGTGGCCATCCATCAAGCCGATCTCAATCTCGTGGCACTGCCGGAAAGTATGGATTTCGTGACAGCGGCCAGCCTCGGCTGCCGTTTCGCCACATCATTTCGCGCGATCGTCGATCAGGGCAAGGTTTCAGCCGGTCAATGGGTCAGCGTTTATGGCTGCGGTGGGGTCGGGCTTTCCGCCATCATGATCGCCGACGCTCTCGGTGCCAATGTGGTGGCCGTGGACATAACCGATGACAAGCTTGCGCTGGCGCGCAAAATGGGCGCTGCCGAGACCGTAAACGCTTCACGAACGACCAGCCCTGCCGAAGCAGTTATCGACGTGACGAACGGTGGTGCGCATGTCTCCATCGATGCGCTCGGTCACCCGGAAACCTGTTTCAATTCGATACAAAGTCTGCGCCGGCGCGGCAAACATGTGCAGATCGGCCTGATGCTTGCCGAACACAGCACACCACGCATTCCCATGGCCAAGGTAATCGCAAATGAGCTGGAGATCATCGGAAGTCACGGCATGCAAGCGCACCGGTATGATGCGATGCTGGCCATGATCGAAACGGGCAAGCTGAATCCGAAACGGCTCGTCGGTCGACAGATCAGTCTCGATGAATCAATCGAAGCACTGATGGCCATGGATCAGTTCCATGCAATCGGCGCGACCGTGGTCAACCGTTTCTGAAAGGACGAGCGCCCTCAGATGTTGGAGACTGTCCAGTCCACCAGATCGGTCATGGCCGTACCGAAAGCGCGGTCGAGCGCGGATGCGAAGGCCTGTCCACCACTGCCGTTAACGATCGTCGATGCACTGAACGTGCGCGAGGCACGTACCACCCCATTGCGGTCATTCAGAATTCGAACGAATATCTCAACCTCGGCACGATCCTGCCCGTCTACCCGAACGTCGAAGGCACGCAGATCCGCCAGAATCTGATAATCAATCGCCAGCCCCTCGCCCGGCATGCCGACACCGCCGAAGCGACCCGAACGTTGATAGAGATCGGCCATACGCGTCTGGACGATGCGTGGCAGACGGTCGGCCCATCGAGCACCGCCCAGATACTGAATGGCGCCGCTGGACGTCTTTACGACGATATCCTGCCCATCGAGCATCTTGATGGCGGTTGGCTCGGTAACGAGTATCTGCCTGCGCAGCGCCCTACGGCCGTCCGATGAGACGGCGGGCGCGGTTAGATCAAAAGCATCGACCGGAGCGGGCCCACCGCCTGGCAAGGCAGCACACCCTGCGAGAATGCCCCCAAGCGCCAGCAACGCGAAAATCTTCGCCCTCGTTGTCAATAAACGCTCCTCAATCCGAACGCCGGACGGTCCGGCGGGATTCTCCTTCACATCGTCCAAAACGTGAAAGTCCCCACCACAAATTGTTTGGGATGCCGCAGCTTGAATGTCAACGTCGCGCCCGCCCCTCATAGCGGCGAATCGTCCCGTCGCCACCGGTTATAATGCGTTGCGGATTCTGTTCGAAGTCCGTCACCGCACTCTCGATACGGTTGATGGAGCGCCGGGCATCGCGCACCAGCGACTCGACCTCGCGCAGTCCACCGCCGGAGAACCGCTCCAGATTTCCCGAAATCGCATCGACACGGAGAGTGAGCGTCTCCGCCATCCTGCGGAAGGATTCGAGTGTCTGGCGGGCATCCGCCATAAGGCCTTCGCCATCGCCGGAGTCGAGCATGCCGTCGAGTTTGGCGAGAACCGAATCGAGGCGCCCCGACGACTTGTTGAGCTGATCGGCCAGTTCGCTCGCATTGGTGATGAAACGGTCGATATCCTCTTTACGTTTATCCACAGTTTCGCTGACGTCGGCGATGCTCTTTGCGGCCCGGTTCACAGTAGCGCTCGCCTGCTCGAAATTACCGACCGCGGATTTGACGGTCGCCGGATCAACGCTGTCGAGCACACCATCGAGCTTGGCGAGCGTGTCGTTGGCGTTGGTCGAAAACGTGCCGATGGAGCGCACCGTCTCGTCAACACTGGTCATGACGGTGTCGATGTTACGGCTTGCGCTCTCCAGGCGACCGGAGAACTCGTCGAAATTGCTGACCATAGAAGAAATCTTGTCGCGATCGACGGAAGAAATCAGTTCCTCGGCCGCCTTCAGCGTGCTGTCGAGCTGACCCGACACATTGGAAATCGTCTCCGAAAGCGAGCTAACATTGGCGAGGAAACTGTCTATGCCCGAGGCGTTGCGTTCCAGCGCTTCAGAGAAACGCTGAACGTTCCTCACGGTATCAGTGAGCGGCTGACGGGCATCCTTGGTAAAGCCCTCGAGTTGGCTGACGACAGAATCAGCACGGGTAAGAAGGCTCTGCGCGGTCTGAAGAAGGTTGGTCACGGCGGATGGGCTGGCCTGAATCTCGGCCACGGCATCCTGCTCCTCGGCGAGGTCGAAGAGATTGGGTTCCTTCAGATCGCCGCCGGTCATCTCGATGTTCGCAGTGCCTGTTAGCCCGGCAAGCCCGACATCCGCCTTCGTCGACTGGGTGATCGGCGTAAGACGGTCAACTTCGGCATCGGCAATCGCCACGCTGGGATTGGACAGATCCAGGTAAACACGCCTCACATCACCCACTTTCACACCGTTGAAAAGCACCGCGCTACCACGCGAAAGGCCGGATGCGGAGCCGGGAATGCGAAACCGCAAAAGCGCCGTCTCACCCCGATCGCCGATATTCGCGGTCCAGTAAACGAAGCCGAACGCCGCCAGAATGACCAGAACGGTAAAAAAACCGACAAGAACGTAGTTGGCTCTGGTTTCCATAATATGCCTGCTAACCTCTTGCGGAACGGTCGATCTGCCGGGCCCGCTTTCCCCTGAAATAGGCTTTTACCCAAGGATCGTCGCATGCGAGCATGTCCTCGACCGTGCCTTCCACGAGAACGCGCTTGCCACCGAGAACGGCGATGCGATCGCACGCCGTAAGTAGACTGTCGAGATCGTGGGTGACCATATAAACGGTCAGTCCCATCGTGTCGCGCAGTTTCCCCACCAGCTCATCGAATTCCGCCGCGCCAATCGGGTCAAGGCCGGACGTGGGTTCGTCCAGAAAAACGATGTCCGGATCGAGCGCGAGCGCACGCGCAAGGGCGGCACGCTTGATCATCCCGCCCGACAGTTCCGATGGATATTTGGGCGCCGCGTTGCGCGGCAGACCGACCAGTTCCAGCTTCAAATAGGCGAGTTCGTCCATCAGGGCGCGCGGCAGGTCGAGATACTCGCGCATCGGCACCTGAATGTTCTCGAGCACCGTCAACGCCGAGAACAACGCCCCGTGCTGAAACAGAACCCCCTGATGCATGTCGACCTTGAGACGCTCTTCGTCCGTCGCCTCGTCGAGATCCTGTCCCAGAAGCCTGATAGTGCCGGAATTTTTCCGGATAAGACCGAGAATCGTGCGTAACAACACAGACTTCCCCGCGCCCGATGCGCCCACAAAGCCAAGGATTTCGCCACGATAAACTTCTAGCGAAAGGCCATCGAGAACCAGCGTATCGCCGAAACCGACGGTGACGTCGCGAACAGACAGAACCACGTCCCGGGCCTGCGCCGTCTCTTCATCCTGCCGTTCGTCGATCAACACCATCCCGCCACCTAAAAATCGATTGCCGCGTAGAAGATGGCAAACAGGCCGTCGACCACGATCACGACGAAGATCGCCTTGACCACGGAGGCCGTGACGTGGCCGCCGAGAGATTCCGCGCTGCCGCCCACCTTCATCCCCTCGATAGAGGCGATAATGCCCACGATCAGGGCCATGAACGGCGCCTTGATCAAACCAGCGAAGATCGTTGAAAGATCGATGGAATCCCGCAACCGGTCGATGAACGCCTCGGGCGGTATGCCGGAATAGAGCCAGGCGATGAGCATGGCGCCGCCGAGCGCGGAGAAATTGGCCACAATGGTCAGGCAAGGCACGCCCACCATGAGAGCCACGAGACGCGGAAACACCAAAACGCCGACCGGGTTGAGGCCAATCACCGTCAGTGCATCCACCTCCTCGCGCATTTTCATGGAACCGATCTCGGCGGTGATGGCGCTGCCGGAGCGACCGGCGATCATGATCGCCGTCATCAACACACCGAGCTCGCGCAGGATCAGTATGCCAACGAGATCGACAACGAAAATCTCTGCGCCGAAATAGCGAAGCTGGAAGGCACCCTGCTGAGCAATGATCGCGCCGACGATCGCCGACATCAAAATGATGATCGGCACCGCGCCAACGCCCATACGATCGATCTGGTTGACGATGGCCGCCGGGTTTATCGCATGGGCGCGGCCCAATTTCATCTGCGCGCCGCCAATGGTGGCACCCAGAATGTGCGCACCGTAGACGATGTCGTCACGCGCCTCGTACATGGCGCGACCGATCCGTTCGAGCAGATTGACGAGCAATGAGCGCTTTTCGAGCAGTTTGCTTTCACCGTCCTGCTCCACCGCATCGCGGACCGCCGGCAGGAGGATTTTCGCCGCATCGCTCTGCCCGGTAACCGTGACATCGATCCCACGTGCCTGGTGTGCATAGACAAGGCGCTCGATGATCCACGCACCGGCCGTGTCAAGGCTGGTGATACCGGAGAGGTCGAGCGAAATGCGTTGCATATCGTTCTGCGCCTCGAGCTTTCTCATCCGAGCGTCGACCTTGGCGACGGTGCGTGTGTTCCACGCGCCCGACAAACGGCAGGAAAACACGCCCTCCTGCGTGCCCGCTTCTATGCGCGGGTCGCCATTGTGTCCGGACGGACGTCCAGCGTCGCTTGCTTCGTCAACGGAATTGGTCAACATGGCACCATCATTAGTGTGGAGCAGGTCCAAAGGGAACCGGTTGCCGGCTTACACAAGGGCCATATAAGGCATGTTCCTCCGATAATTATCATTTTTCGAGAAGAAGGGCGAAAATGACACGCGAACTGGCCACCGATATAGAGGGTTTTCCCATCGCCGGCGTCTTCACGATCTCCCGAGGTTCGCGCACCGAGGCGCGAGTCGTCACCTGCACGGTGCATGAAAACGGCGTTCGCGGACAGGGAGAATGCGTGCCCTACCCACGCTACGGCGAATCCGAGGACAGTGTGGTCGAACAGATCGAGGCCGTGCGTCAGGAAATCGCCGACGGCATCAGTCGCGCCGATCTCGTCAAAGCCATGCCGGCCGGTGCGGCGCGCAATGCCGTCGATTGCGCCCTTTGGGACCTGGAAGCGAAACTTTCGGGCAAGCGCGCATCAATGACGGCCTGTGCCATCCCCCCGCGTCCGTTGCAGACGGCCTATACGATCTCATTGGCAGCACCTGAAGAGATGGCCGCTCAGGCTCGCGCACACGCAACGCGACCGCTTTTGAAAGTGAAACTCGGCGGAGAAAACGATGCCGCGCGCATTCATGCAGTGGCGGGAGCTGCTCCCGACAGCCGACTGATCGTCGACGCCAACGAAGGCTGGACCGAAAACAACATTCGCGAAAACATGCTGGTGGCGGCGGAATTTCACGTCGCCCTGATCGAACAACCGCTACCGGCCGGCAAGGATGAAATCCTGCGCGACATCCCGCATCCGGTTCCGATTTGCGCGGATGAGAGCGTGCACACGGCCGACAGCCTACCCGACCTCGCCGGACTCTACGATTTCGTCAACATCAAGCTCGACAAGACCGGTGGACTTACGGCAGCGCTGGAGTTGCGCGACCGCGCGCGCGAAATGGGATTCGGTGTGATGGTGGGCTGCATGGTAGGCACATCGCTCGCGATGGCCCCGGCAGTGCTGCTCGCGCAAGGTGCAGATTTCGTTGATCTGGACGGCCCGTTGCTGCTTGCGAAAGATCGCTCTCACGGGCTCAGCTATTCCGGCTCGCTGGTCTCACCGCCCTCGCCGCAACTCTGGGGCTGAGAGCAAATCTGAATCAATCAGGGCCGCTCAAGCGGCCTTGATCCGCTCCCCTTGGAAAGCGGCAACGACACCACGCTTTGGCACCTCATCTGGAACGGATTCGGTTTCGAGAATGTGCGCCCAGGTAATGATCTCAAAGCTGCCATCGAAATTTTCGGCAAGCGCCGTACAGCTTTCCACCCAATCGCCCGTGTTCATGTAGCTGACACCGCGAATGTCCTCCATCGCCGCGTGATGGATATGTCCGCAGATGACGCCGTCGACCTCAGAACGCTGCGCCTCCTGAGCCAAAACATCCTGAAATGAGCTGATAAATTTGACCGCTTTCTTGACCTTGATCTTCGCCCAGGAAGAAAAGGACCAATATGGACGGCCCAGCACGCGCCGAAGCCGGGCAATGACGCGGTTTACGACGATGGCGAGATCGTAGGCTTTATCACCCAGATAGGCGAGCCAGCGCACATTGTGAACGACCTGATCGAACTGATCGCCATGGATAACCAGGAACCTGCGCCCGTCGGCCGCCTCATGGATCACTCGGTCGGCAACCACGATGCCGCCGAAATGCACGCCCTGGAAAGAACGTAGAAATTCGTCATGGTTGCCGGCGATATAGGTGATCTCAGTTCCCTTGCGCGCCTTGCGAAGCAGCTTCTGAACCACATCGTTGTGTGCCGCCGGCCAATGCCAGGAGCGTTTCAGTCGCCACCCGTCGACGATGTCCCCAACCAGATAAATCTTGACCGCATCGTGATAGCGGAGGAAATCGATCAGAAACTCGGCCTTCGCCGGCTTCGAGCCTAGGTGAATGTCGGAGATGAAAAGTGCGCGAAATTCGCGGTGTTCAGCGCCGTTCATTGTCCCGCCTGAGCCTTGTTAAGTCGCGCATTCTATGGCCCGATTCATGTCACAGGCATATGACGGCTACTGTTTCGATACGGCAAACTGTGCCTTTCAAGGCATCCAGTCGCCGCCGAACACTCGATTTCAGCACATGAAAGTGCTTCTCGACATTCAACGCTGGAAAATGCATGTGCGAGCGCCTAAGCACATGAAACGATTCAAATCGTTCGAGCGTCTTGCCCCTCGCCGGACCCGCAAGGCGCCGAATGCCAGGCCGCAAGCCAGACGGCCACGCCGATAGAGCCATAATGTGGAGCCGCCGATGCCTTCCGAGAAGAAAAAGCCGCAACGATCCGAATTCGACGAAGCCGCGCTCTTCTTCCACCGCCACCCCATCCCTGGAAAACTCGAAATTCAGGCAACCAAACCGCTGGGTAACCAACGCGATCTGGCTCTTGCCTATTCACCGGGTGTCGCGGCTCCATGCATGGCGATCCACGACGATCCAAAAAGCGCTGCCGACTATACGGCGCGCGCCAATCTCGTGGCAGTGGTGTCCAACGGCTCAGCCGTTCTCGGGCTCGGGGATATCGGCCCGCTCGCATCCAAGCCAGTTATGGAAGGCAAGGCAGTTCTGTTCAAGAAGTTCGCGGGTATCGATGTGTTCGACATTGAAATCGATGCGCCGCAGATCGACCGCATGGTGGAAACCGTCGCAGCGCTCGAGCCGACATTCGGCGGTATCAACCTTGAAGACATCAAGGCTCCGGAATGCTTTGAGGTCGAAGAACGTCTTAAGGAACGTATGGGCATTCCCGTGTTCCACGACGATCAACATGGAACCGCGATTATCGTTGCGGCGGCGGTCTTGAATGGGCTGGAACTGGCAGGCAAGGACATTGGCTCAGCCAAGATCGTGTCCTCGGGTGCCGGAGCTGCGGCGCTTGCCTGCCTCAATCTTCTGGTCTCTCTGGGGGCAAACGCCGAAAACATCTGGCTTACGGATCGGCACGGCGTCGTCTACGACGGCCGCAAGGAAGAGATGGATCGCTGGAAAGCGCCTTACGTTAAGAACACGGATGCGCGCAAGCTGGCCGAGGTGATCGGCGGCGCAGACGTGTTTCTGGGTCTCTCGGCGGCCGGTGTGCTTAAACCGGAAATGCTGGCCGATATGGCCGAAAAGCCATTGATTCTGGCACTGGCCAATCCGGTTCCGGAGATCATGCCGGGAGTCGCGCGTGAAGCCCGCCCGGACGCAATGATCTGTACCGGCCGATCGGACTTTCCAAACCAGGTAAACAACGTCCTGTGCTTCCCTTACATCTTCCGCGGCGCGCTCGATGTCGGCGCCACGGCGATCAACGAAGAGATGAAGCGTGCAGCCGTAAAGGCGATCGCCGGGCTCGCGCGCGAGGAGCCTTCCGACGTTGCCGCACGCGCTTACTCCGGCGAAACGCCAATCTTCGGCCCGGACTTCCTGATCCCGTCCCCCTTCGACCCGCGGCTGATTCTCCGCATTGCCCCGGCTGTTGCGGAAGCGGCAATGAAAAGCGGCGTCGCCGCGCGTCCCATCGAGGACATGGATCACTATCTCGACAGGCTGAACCGTTTCGTCTTCCGATCCGGCCTCGTTATGAAGCCTGTGTTCTCGGCAGCCAAAGTGGCCGGAACCAAGCGCGTGATCTATGCCGACGGCGAAGACGAGCGAGTGCTGCGCGCAGCGCAGGTGGTGATTGAGGAAGGCATCGCCGAACCCATCATCATCGGCCGTCCGCATGTGGTCGAAACGCGTCTCAAGCGCTACGGCCTACGCATCCGCCCTGGCGAAGACTTCTCAATCATCAACCCGGAAGACGATCCGCGCTACCGCGACTATGTCGACCTTCTGGTGCAGCTTGCGGGTCGGCGCGGCGTAACGCCAGAAGCCGCACGCACGCTTGTGCGAACCAACACCACGGTAATCGCCGCCATCGCCATGATGCGGGACGAGGCCGACGCAATGATCTGCGGGCTGGAAGGCCGCTTCGAAAAGCATCTGCGTTATGTGGACATGATCATCGGCAAGCGCGAGGGTGTGTGCGACCTTTCAACGCTGTCCATGCTCATATCGCAGTTCGGCGTCACCTTCTTCACAGACACATATGTCACGCTATGCCCTTCGGCCTCGGAGATCGTGGAAACGACGATATTGGCGGCGGAAGAAATCCGGCGCTTCGGCATCGAACCGAAGGCGGCGCTCCTGTCGCATTCGAACTTCGGCTCGCGCGATTCAGAAAGTTCGATCAAGATGCGCGAGGCGGCGCTCACGTTGAAACGCGTTGCGCCCGATCTCGTTTCCGACGGTGAAATGCACGGCGATTCCGCGCTTTCGGAAGTGCTGCGCCATCGTGTTTATCCGCAGGCGGCCCTTTCCGGCGAAGCCAATCTCCTTGTCTTCCCCAGTCTCGACGCCGCGAACATAACCCTAACCACGCTGAAGGTGATGACCGACGCGCTGCATGTCGGCCCGATCCTGCTTGGAACAGCGATGCCGGCACACATCCTCACGCCATCGGTCACCTCGCGCGGCGTCGTCAATATGACCGCACTTGCAGCGGTCGAGGCGCTGCAAAAGAGCAAGGCTGTGATGGCGACTTGAGCGTCAGGCAATGTAGAAGGGCTGCACACGTGCATGCATAGGCGATAAAGTTGTGCCTCTAACCCTGGCTTAACCCGATTGGTCTATCTCTCGCCAATTGGCCGTCGTCTTCGTGGAAGGCAAGCGAAAGGGCGCGCAACAAGGCCAATATGGTGCAAGGTGGGGCTCGAAATGCATCTGGGCGGTAAACTTCTGTTCCGTTTTATGCTGCTGCTTGCCGCGGTCTGCGCCGGCACGATCGCGAATACCACCGCCGAAGCGAAATCGCCGACATGCAGAAAGCTAGAGGCGCAGCTTTCCACCACCGCGCCCGGGACGACTGCCCAGGTCCGGCGCTACGATCGGGCGATCGCCAGACAAGAAAACCAACTCGGCATCGTGCGATCGCGCATGTCTCAGGCAAGATGCGGGTTCGGCATACTCGGAAGCCGTGTTGCCCAGTGTGCCCGTCTGAGAAAATCAGCGGACAGCATGGAGAAAAACCTCGCCAAGCTGCGCCGAGAGCGTGGCAGGACCAACCCTGGTCGAGGCGCACAACGTTCCCGTATTCGCGCCGCACTGAAAGCAAACAAGTGCCATACAAATGGCCCCACCGAAATGCGCAAAAAAATCCAGAAACGGGTAGCTGAGAAAAACAACCCAAGCGTGCAGAAACTGCGCCGCCCCGGCACCATGTACCAGACCATGTGCGTGCGCATATGCGACGGATATTACTTTCCGATCTCGTTCTCGGTTTCAAAGGACAGGTTCTCAAGGGATCAAAGAACGTGCGAGGCGCGGTGCCCCGGCGCGGACGTCGCTCTCTACGCTCATGAGGTACTGAACGAAGAATCCGAAGAGATGATCTCGGTATCGGATGGCACGCCCTATCGCGAACTGCCCAAAGCCTTCAGCTATCGTGGAACCGGCGTCTCACGCGCAGAATGCGGCTGCCGTAAGACCAGAAGTTTTTCGATCATCGCCGGTGACAAGGCCATCGATGCGCACAGCCCCGCCGTGACAGGGCAGACATCTGCCCACAATCGGCAACTGATTGCGAAAGAGGTATCCGGTCAAGAAACGTCGAGTTTTTACGTCGCCGTTCCGCCGAAGAGGCCGCAACAGCATGCCAACACTGCAACACCGCGCACTCAAGAGGAAATGCCTCTCCCGCGTTCGATCGACGACGAAGCAGCGCAGCGCCGGGTCAGGATAGTCGGGCCAGCGTTTCTTCCCGACCCAAAAGGGGCAATAGACCTGCAAGCTCCGGCCCCTGCTCTCGTCCCGTAAGGGCGACACGCAGCGGCATAAAGAGGTTGCGGCCCTTGCGACCAGTCTCGGCCTTCACCGCGCTCGTCCATGTGCGCCATGTCTCGGCGTCCCAGGGTTCCTGCGGCAAGTACCTGGCTGCCTGCTGAACGAAGCTGCGATCCTCACCCGAGAGAACGGCATCTCGTGCCGGGTCTTGCTTTACGATGCGCCACCAATCGGCGGCTTCGGCCACGGTTTCGAGATTGCCGCGCACCGCGATCCAAAAGGCTTCCGCATCGTCGTCGACAATGCCAGGCGCCGGGAGCCTGTCGGCGGCTTGAGCGTACGGCATCGTCTGGATGATATGACGGCTGAG
>ENA-ORCW01000564-ORCW01000564.1-marine-metagenome-genome-assembly--contig:-NODE-564-length-18492-cov-2.817486_pt1 | contig 18492 bp, 15 predicted proteins | sample MGYA00237784_ERZ508517 | MGnify/ENA primary metagenome ERZ508517 (study PRJEB26187, sample SAMN06268979) | marine metagenome | isolation source: Tt ae E1 feedstock associated aerobic enrichment on... | reverse complement strand
AGGACCAGTGCGCCACCATTCTCGAGCAGTGGCGCGAGGACGGGAAAATGGCGACCATCTTGACCATCCGCACCACTGTCACCCGGCTCTTCTTTCAAGTTCTCGCCGACCAGTGCCTGCCGCCCGAGCTGGCCCGCAAGGTTACGTTCGCCTACATGCGCCGGTTTGCCGAATTCTCCCTTTTCAGCGGTTACACCCCGTTCGTGCTCGGCCTGCTGGGATCGCGCGAGGCGATCCGACGGGACGCCTTCCTGCCGCTGCGCCGGCTGGGCATCGATAACGTGGTCATCGACATGGTATTGTTCGCGGCGATGTTCAGCATCGGAACAATCGTCTGCAAATGTGTGGAGTTCGCGTCGAAACACCAAGTGGACTACAGGGCCCTGGACCTGCGGGCGCGCATGAATTTTGTCGTCGAGTCCCTGCGTGTCTATCCGACCGTCACCAGCGTGCATCGGATTGTGGAGAACGAGGAGACCATTATCGTGCGCGGCCGCGAGCTCCGGGCGCAGCCGGGGGACGAAGTCGCCTATCCGTTTGTCTGCATCAACCGGGACTCCAGGGTATTCGGGCAGCCGGAGGCCTTTAAAATCGACCGCCCGGAGCAGGAGATGGCGCGTATCCTGAGCTGGTCCCGTGGACCCCACAACTGCCCGGCCAGGGACCTGTCCATCCTGATGACGATCCTTATGCTCGATACCCTGGCCGAGCGCCATGACCTGCGCAAACTTCATATATTCAGTCCCGAATTTTGACCATGGGGGCGGATCATCAAGCAACCTACCAGCCGGGTGAGCGGGAAAGGCTCTCCTGGCGGCGGCCGCTGAGCTTTACCACGCTGGTCCCCCTAAAGGCGGTGGACCTTGTCGGACTCCACCAGCGGCTGAGAGACCTTGAGCGGAACTGGATAACCCGCCTTGAAGCGGTTGAAGATCTCCACTCGTTCAGGCTGGTGGTGATTCCACCTGACGGTCAGTCGAGCCAGCCGTTCCTGCTGATGAACTGTGTGCATGACCGACCGCTGGCGGTCCACCTGCCGATGCTCCTGAGCGTCATCGGAGAAGAACTGGGCGCTTCATTGTGCAGCGTCGGTGTGGACCTGCCGGCAGACCGGCTGATGCAGACCCTGATGCGTCACCGCGTTTTCGAGCAGACCTTTCATCTGGGGGCCATCAACCGGAGTGTGAAGGACATTCGACAGGAGCGGCACCTGCGGGAAACCGTCCAACACTTCGCCGACGAGCAGTTGTCGGCCGGCGTCTGGGACCTGCGCACGGCCCCCGAAACCATTTTCCGGCAGATACGCGATTTTGTCCTCCAGCGCCGCGATCCCGGACTTCCCGGTTCAGCCAGGGAAAAGATCGGTACCGTAGGCAGGCTGAGACGGTTCTGGAGCCTGCTGGTCACCTTTGCATTCCCGGCCATCGGGGTCCTGGCCCGGGACATTCATGCCGCCGCCAATGCCATCAGGCAGGGGATCACCCGCCTGCTGGCGCAATTGGCCCTTTGGCTCTGGTGGATCTATGGCGCGATCCCCACTGCCCTTGCCTTTGCATCGGTTCGCCTGGTCGAGCGCTTTGAGCGCCGATCAGAAGCGCCGGAACCGGATCCGGCCAAGGTGGATCGTCTGGTGGCCAGGGAGGACCAGCGGATCCAGAACGCGGTGACGATCTGGTTTCCGGTCAAGAATTCCTTTGTCCGCCGCCTCCTGCTGCGGGTCATTCTCTGGGGCTCCGAACGCGGCTGCCGGCACTTCTGGACCCGGGGCGCACTGGCCGACATCGACACCATTCACTTTGCCAGGATCATGCAGGCCAATAACGGCCATACCATGCTTTTCATGAGTGATTACGACGGCAGCCTGAACCGCTACCTGGACGACTTCATCGGGGTGGGCAGCCGGGCCGTCATCGCCATATCCTCCAATTTAGCGGGATGCCCCGAGACACGCTGGCTGTTTCGCAAGACCGACCCCACGTCCTTCGGTCCACGGTGGCGCAGCCTGATTCGGGCCTGCCAGCTGGAAATGGCCGTCTGGTACAGCGCCTATCCCAACCTGACGGTTGGCGACATTATCCGAAACGCGAAAATCAGGGACGGTTTGTTTGCCGGGGAGGCAAACCCTGAAACCGCCCGTAACTGGCTGAGGCTGCTATGACCATGCTTGATACGGAAGACATCCAGTCCCTGGTCTTCAGTGCGCATGGGGGCCTTCCCCAGGCCAGGATCTGCCGCCTGATTGTGCAGGACCGGGGACCGGCCAGGGACGGCTTGCGGAACGTCATTCCGGAAATCGCTTTTGGCCTGCACCGTTCTGCCCGCTGCCCCGACAGCAGAGTCCAGATCCTGTTCAGCGCGGAGGGTCTGCGGACCCTGGCCGGCGAGTCCGCGGTAAGCAGGCTTGGCCGGCCGTTCCGGCAGGGCATCGCCACCGGGCAGCGCAGCCGCGCCTTGGGGGATCTCGGGCCCAACCATCCAGGAAACTGGAGGTGGCGCGACGCCGGTATCCATGCATTGCTGATCGTCTATGCCAGGGATGAGTCCACAGTCGACGGGGAAGTTCAGCGCTTGCTGAAGCTAATGGGTGGAGCCTGGCGTCTGGAGGGTTGGGAATCCGTCCGGCTTCCGGAGAACAGCCGCGAACCGTTTGGATTTCGGGACGGCATCTCCAAGGTGCGGATGGACATCGGTGACGGGAGACCGCCTCCGGCAGGCTATGCCCTGGTGCCCCCCGAGGAAATCTTGATCAATCACAAACACGGTTCCCCGGACGTGCTGGCGCAGAACAGCGCCTATGTCGTGGTCCGGCAAATCGAGCAGGACGTGGCAGCCTTTTGGCGCTTCTGGCAGGAGCAGGCAGTGTCGGAAGCGGAAGCGGTTTGGCTGGCTGCCAAGGCAGTAGGACGCTGGCCCAACGGCATGCCCGTTTCAGGGGCTGAGCCAATGGCTGAACCGCCTGAGGACGAGACGATCCTTCAACAAAACCTCTCATTTCTAAATGATCCGCGAGGTGAGGGATGCCCATTCGGAGCCCACATCAGGCGTGCCAACCCGCGCGACGGATTGCGCCTCGATCCCGCCCTCTCCCTGAGTCTCGTCTCGGGGCGCCGGATTATCCGCAGGGGCCGCGTCTACGGTTCCCCGGCCCCGGCAGAGGCCTACCCCCCCACCCTGCGCCCCCACCTGGAAGCGCCAGCCTCGCCGCCCGGGGACAACCGCGGCCTGTATTTCCTGGCGCTTTGCGCGGACATCGCCGGCCAGTTTGAGTTTATCCAGCAAACCTGGCTCAACAACCCGAAGCACGCCGATCTGTTTGATGAAGTTGATCCGATTGCCGCCGGGGACGGAATCCAGGGAGCCAATCCCCATTTTTCCATTCCAAGGGATCCCCTGCGCCGCCGTATCACGGGAATCGAGAAATGGATCACCATCCGGGCCGGCGGCTACTTTCTCCTGCCCGGAAAAATGGCGCTGGCCCGTCTGGCATCCCCGTGAAAACAGTTCCACCCCGCCCGACTTTGGAAACCTGGACTGCGTGTCACTTATCAACGGAAAGAGTGACGGAGGGTAATTGTCGTTCACTGCCCGGATCGCCGTTGAGGCCAGGTCCGTTCGAGAGGATTTTTACCACAAACAGCCAGAATTCGAGCTATTGACACCCCTCCGGCTTGAAAAAACTCAAATTACGCCTCTTACTTTTAACCGACCGGTATTCCGGTAAACTCCTTGGGCCAAACCGTCGAATACGCCCCGATGCGAACGCCCTGAAACCACAGGCATGAACCCAGGCATGAATGATTCTCCTCATATCTCCCCGCAGGACCGCTCCGCCGCCGAGCTGTTCGCGGAGGATGTGGCACAGCATCCGGGGAAGTCGGGATTCCAGATCATCCGCTACGGCCGTCAGGCCCTGACCGCGCGGGTCGTGCTGTGCGAACTGGCCCGGAAAACCCTCGATGTGCAATACTACATCTGGGAAGCGGATGCCACCGGCCGTATCCTCACCGACCGGCTGGTCAGGGCCGCCGAGCGCGGCGTCCGGGTCCGGGTGCTGCTGGACGACATCAACCTGTCGGGTCGCGATGACGTCATCGCCTGCCTGAACGGCCACCCCAACATCGAGATCCGGATCTTCAACCCCTTCCGCAGGCGGAAAGCGCGGGTGCTCGACTACCTCACCGACATGGACCGCGTGAATCACCGGATGCACAACAAGCTCATGGTGATGGACGGGACCGCAGCCATCGTCGGCGGCCGCAATATCGGCAACCACTACTTCGAGGTGGACCGGGATTCCAACTTTCGCGACCTCGACATTGCTGCGATCGGGCCGGTCGTCGCCGACGCGTCCGGGGTCTTCGAGCATTTCTGGAGCGGGGACTGGTCGGTACCGATCGGCGATCTGGCCGGACGGTCCTACACCCGGGACGACCTCGAGCGCGGCCTGCAGCAGGTCCGGAAACGGATCGAGTCCGATGATTACCCGCATCCGCTGGACCGTGATGCCACAGACCTGGTCCGCTCCCTGGATGCAATTCGCGCCGCCATGGTCTGGGCCGACGGCCGCATCGTCTGGGAAGACCCCTCGTCCATCCGCACAAAGCGGGAGCTCGGCCGGATGACCGAGGCCCTCTACCAACGACTCGAGCGCCTGGAATCCGAGCTGCTGATCGAGTCGGCTTACTTCGTCCCGAGGGATCGTGCCATCGAGACCTTGCGCAATCTCCACCGGCAGGGCAAACGGGTGAGAATCCTCACCAACTCGATGGCCTCCAACGACGTGCTCGCAGCCCACGCCGGGTATGCCAGGCGCCGCGGCCAGGTCGTCGCGACCGGTGCCGAGGTGCATGAATTCCGCCCTGACCCCGACGATGTCAAGCAGCGGCTGGTATCGGTAAAGTCGCGCGCCGGCCTGCACACCAAGGCGATCGTCTTCGACCGTCGCGACGTTTTTATCGGCAGCTTCAACCTCGACCCCCGCTCAAACGCGATCAATACCGAGGCAGGCCTCTATGTCGAGAGCGAGGAGCTCGCGCGCCAGGTCAGCGAATACCTTGACGAGGGCGCCAAGCCGGAAAACAGCTACCGGGTCGTCGCGGATGCAGATGGACGGCTGACCTGGACCGCGGCCGCAGCCGACGGAAAGGAAATCCGCCTGCACAAGGACCCGGAGTCAAGCAGCTGGCAGCGGCTGCTCGCGGGCCTGATCGGCCGGCTTCCGGTTGAGGACCAGCTCTGAGGCCGGGTCCGGGACCCATCAAGGTCTCAAGTCGCATGAGAGGCACTCCCGGGTCTGGCAAATCGCTCCCGGCACCCGCCACCAGCCCATAAACGAACCGGCCACGCCGGGAAGAAAAAACCTTCCCAACGTGGCCGGATGGTATCGAGCCTGAGGCTCGGAATTCTTACAGGCGATCGCCGATATTATTTATCCTTGGGCGGGGGAGGAACATCGGCCGGGGTGATTTCCAGCCGGATGCGGGTCAGGCCGGCAACCAGTTCGTCCATGGACTTCTGCAACTTGGTTCCGGAGCTGATCGCCTTGTCGATATAGCGATTGGCCGAATCAATTCCATCCGCAGTCAGGTCCATGTTCAACAAGGTGCGCAGGTCCTGGAGGTCGGAGAGGAACGGATCGAAGTCGTACTTCACGTCCTGAAGCAAAGGCCTCGTGTCGGCAAAGACTTGCCTCAGCTCATCCATCCGCTGCTGCGCGGTCCGGCGCATGTCGGGATCGTTGATCGTGGCCAGCTGGTTTTGCCATTCGGTGAAAAAGTCTGCGCCTTGATCCTGCATCCGGACGGATGCCTTGGCCGCATTTTCACGAATTCTCTCGAGTTCGTTGACGGTGCTGTCGAAATCATCAAAGGCGTCACGCGGATTGGTCTTTGCGGTTTCGGAGATCTGCGTCAACTCAACCATGGCTTCATTGATGGTGTCGCGAGCATCGAGAACGACTTTCTGGACTCCCTCCAGTTTTTGACCGGTTCTGTCGGCCTGCTCATAGCCGGAGGTGGCACATCCAGCCAGGACGGCAAGTCCGCAAGCGACGACAGGTGCGATTGTGAAGATAGGGTGGAATTTGTTTTTCATTATTTTTATTAATTCGGGTGAGTGATTCTAAGACAATGTATTCATTTTCCTACCCGTAAACGACAGCTGCAGAGAAGAAGGGCTGCAATCTTGCTAGGTGTTTCTCCCTATTGCGAGTAAAATTTCACGAAAATTTTTACCTATTAGGGCATCTTTCCTGCCGCGGCACCCCCGAACGGCTGGATATGGCGGTGAGCGGTCCGTAGACCGGACTAACGTGAACATTGACCTCATGAATCCGAGGAAACACAATCGGCAATTCAAAATGGCATGCCTGACACCAATGAGTGAACGAATGATGACCCGCATATCCTGGCTTTGCATTGCCAATTGCCTTTTGCTGACCGCCGGAAGCCTGGTGCTGATTGGATGTCAAACGAACCTCTCCTATGAACCGGAGACCCGTGTGGAAAGCACATCCCTGGCGGGCCATCCGGGGACGCGCATACGGGACCTTTCCGATTCCATGCTGGCGGACCATCAGCAAAGGGACGGTTTTGTCCTCCTTTCAGAAGGCCTGGACGCCCTCGTTGCCCGCGTCGCGCTGATCGATGCCGCCGATGTTTCGCTCGACCTGCAATACTACATCTTTGCCAATGACACAGCCGGACAGATCATCCTTGCAAAGACCCTGAGCGCCGCCGACCGGGGCGTGCGGGTTCGGCTTCTGGTGGATGATCTCGGCACGCCGGTCAGCCAGCCCTGGGTCACGCAGCTGGCTCAGCATCCCAACATCGAAATCCGGATATTCAACCCGGTTGCCGCCCGATCGGGAATATCCCGGATCTTCCAGCAGATGACCGAATTCAGCCGGGCGAATCATCGCATGCACAACAAATTGCTGGTGGCGGACGGCATGATGGCGGTAACGGGGGGTCGCAACATTGCCGATGCATACTTTTCCAACGACGAGATCCTCTTTCAGGACATTGATATCGTCTGTGTGGGACCGGTAGTAAAACAGGCTGCAGACAGTTTTGATACCTATTGGAACCATGTCGCCTCCGTACCCGTTGATTTCATACTTCCGCTCGAAGGCGCCCGGTCCAGCCTTTCGGACCTGCGCGCCTATTCGGATAACTTGCTGGAATCGGTCGGCCAGTCGGATTACGGCGAGGCGCTTAAGGAAACGTCCCTGGTCCGGCGCGTGCAAAGCGGTGAATTGAGTTTCGACTGGGGCCGGGCGCAACTCTACGCGGATCCACCGGACAAGGCCACCAGGCACAAGGAAGTGGACCGCAGCCAGTACCTGGTAACCCAGCTTAAACAGGTGCTTGAGCGGAGCGAGGATCGCCTGGAGATAAGTTCGGCCTATTTCGTGCCCGGCAAGCAGGGAGTCGCTTTCCTCACCGGATTGGAGGAAAAGGGCGTGGAGGTATCCGTCCTGACCAATGCATTGAGCTCGACGGATGTCGCCATCGTCCACAGCGGCTACAGCAAATACCGGGAACCCTTGCTCGAGGGAGGGGTCGAGCTGTGGGAGTTGCGCACCCCGGAGGACCGGCAAACCCCGCAAAAGTGGCTCAGCAGCGATTCCCAGCCCAGCCTGCACGCCAAGGCGTTCGTGATTGACGACGACCGGGTGGTCATTGGATCCGTCAACCTGGATGGCCGCTCAACCATTCAGAACACGGAGATCGCGGTGTACATCGAGAGTCCCGCCCTCAATGCGGAACTGGCGGCAACTTTTGCCGAATGGACCCGGCCGGAGCTGGCCTGGAAAGTGGTTCTGGATGAGGAGAACGGTCTCCAATGGCGGGCTACCGACGATCAGGACAACCTGATAGTCCTCTCCGATGACCCGGGTTCCAGCGGTTGGCAGCGATTCAAGATCTGGTTGTTGTCGTGGCTGCCGATAGAAAAGCAGATCTGACCGCGCTGGCGGCAGCCTCTTTGCGGCAGCGGTCAATCGCCGGGGTTTTGTGACTGCGTATCCCCGGGTTGGCGATCTTCCCGGCTCATCCGGATCTCGATCGGTTTGCCGCCGCGGAAATTCAGGTCGCGTTGCGGGAACGGAATCTCGATATCGTGCTCCTTGAAGAGATCCCACAGCCGCACGTAAATCGAACTGCGCAGGTTGTTGAGGCCATTTTCAGGATCACGTATCCAGACCCTCAGTTCGAAATCAACGGAACTCTCCCCGTACCCCAACAGCCAGCACACGGGCTCCCGGTCCGGAATGACGCGTTCAATCTCCTTGCCCGCCTGTATCGCCAGTTCCATGACCTTGTGGATATCGGACAGGTAGGAAACGCCGAACGGGATCCTGACCCGGACGTTTTTGTCGCTGAAGGACCAATTCGTCACCTTCTCCGTAATGAGGGTTTCATTGGGAATCAGGTGTTCCATGCCGTCGCGTGTGATCACCGAGACATAACGGGCGCTGATCTTGTTGATCCACCCGTAGGTATCGTCAACCTCGATGACATCGCCTGGCTTTATCGAGCGGTCCCCGAGCAGGATAACCCCGCTCACGAGGTTGGAAATCACCTTCTGTAAACCAAAGCCCAGGCCCAGTCCAACGGCACCCCCGAAAACCGCCAGGGCGGACAAGTCCACCCCGACCGAGCTGATGCCGAACAGGATGGCGGCCACCACCACGGCGACCTTGACCACCTTGACGATCAGGATCTGCAGCGCCGGCGAAACACTGCTCATGGAGCGAATTCGCCTGTCGCTGAGGCCAAGCACCCACATCGTTATCGGTATCAGCAGGAGGATGATAATGACCCCCTTGAGCAGGGTCAGGGCTGTCACCCGGGTTTGCTGTCCCTCGGCGACCGGCAGGATATGGATGCTGTCGAGGCCGTCCCTGATGCCCGTCCAAACGCCCAGCAGGTTGAGAATGAGCAGGATCGCCAGGACAAAGAAAAGGGTTTTGAAATACGCCTGGCTCCGGATTGCCCGCGGCAGGGCACTGGCCACCAGCCACAAGGTGGCGATGCTGGCGAAGGCCCGCAAGAGGATGTAATTCTTTTTCGGGGACGGGTTTTCCCTCCCTTTGGCCACTTCTCCAGCCGGCGGCTCCCGCAGGTCCCGCGGCTCGTCGAACCGGGAGTAACTCGAGACGGACCGCTCGGCCGGGACCATGACGACCGCTGCATTGGCCATCGCCTCGTGCTGCCGGTCGAAATACTGGGACACCGACCAGAGCAATATCACCAAAAGCACCTTGAACCCGTTCTCGCGAAGCCAGTCGCCGGCGGCCCCGAACCAACTCGAAGCGCCATCCTTTTTTTCAGGCAATCGCTTCAGGAGCGGCTTCAGCCCGAGGTTGACCAGATAGGCCAGGAGGAAGACCCCGACAAGGACACCCGCCTGGATGAACAAATCCTCGCCCACAAAATACTGCGAGAAGTCCTCCCAGGCATTTTGGAGGAATCCGGTCAGCCCTTCCAGAATCGACTGGTCGGACTGCAAAAGGATTGGGCGGGGAATGGCGGGCATAATGGTAAACAAAGCCAGACTCGCGATCCTCGCAACTCTCATTTGCATCCCCTTCCCCGCCGCCACGGGTCTCGCCCCCTCGTCATCATTCAGGCCGGCAGGCTGGAAAATCAGGCAAATCCGGCTTAACTGGTCTCAGGAACATCCTCTCAACCCATGACCGTGGCCCCGTGATCAAGCGTATTCAATTTTTCATTAACCGGATCCGTGAACGGCTCTGGGTTCGCCCGTTGGGGATGTGCATCGTATCCGTGCTGGCCGTGTTTGTCGCCAAGTCGGCAGACGGCCTTTCCTTCATGGAGTGGGCTCCGGAAATCCCGGACGGGACCATAGTCAACCTGCTCAGGATTATTGCCTCGAGCATGCTCATGATCGCCACCTTCGCTGCCGGGGCGATGGTCTCGTCCTATGTTTCAGCGAGCCAGTCGGCCAGTCCCCGCGCCTTTACCCTCGTCATTGCGGACGACGTCTCGCAGATCGCCCTGTCCCGGTTCATAGGCGCCTTCATCTACAGTATCGTCGCCCTGGTGGCCATCATGTACGAGATGTTCGAACGGGCCGGCCGCTTTACCCTCTTCTGCCTGACCCTTCTGGTTTTCGCCGTAGTCGTGCTGACCTTTGTCCGCTGGGTGGACCGCATCGCCCGGTTGGGGCTGCTCTCGACCAGCGTGGACAAGGCGGAAAAGGCGACCGCAGGGGCCATGAAGAAGCGGTGCCACTCGATAACCATGGGAGCGCACCCAAGGACGACTTCCATTGAAAACCTGCCGGCTGTCTACAGCGAGAGACCCGGCTACCTGCAACATGTCGACATGGCCAGGCTGCAGGAAGTCGCGGAGGACAACAACTTCCGCGTGATCGTGACGGTCCAGCCGGGCACGTTCATCTGGCCGGGTGACGCCCTTTGCCATATCGATGGCAAATCAAGACCGGATGACGAACAGCTCATCGCGGTACGGAAGTCCTTCCATACGGGCAAGCAGCGGACATTTGATGAGGACCCGCAATTCGGCATGATTGTCCTTTCCGAAATTGCCATCCGGGCCCTGTCCCCGGCGGTCAACGATCCCGGCACGGCCATCGACATCATCGGGCGCATGGTCCGTCTCTTCACCGCCTGGCAAGAACACCGCACGGACGCATCCGACCGGGAGGTCCGCTTTGAAAACATAGAGGCGCCGTCCCTGTCAGTCGGGGACATGATGGATGATGCCTTCCGGCTGATAGGCCGTGACGGAGCGGACCGCCTCGAGGTGGGGATTCATTTGCAGAAGGGCCTGGCCTCACTCGCCAGGTCCAGCGACCGCGAAATCCGGGAAGCCGCCATTTTCCAGGCCGGACTGGCACTGGAACGGGCGGAAACGGCCCTCACCCACCCGGCGGACAAGCAACGGCTCCGGGCCGTCGCCTTATCCTGACCTGACCCGTATTCTCATCGGTTCAGGATTCGGCGAGGCCGGGATCGCGGTCCGCGACTTCGACATGGTAGGTTTCCCGGAACAACTGCCCCGCCTTCACGGCAAAGCCCTCCGCGTTGCTGGGGCCCAGGGCCAGATAGGGAAAGTCCCCCTTGAGCACGAACCAGCAGAAACCCTGTCCCGCCTCCTGGCGGATGGTGACGGAGGCGACGGTGCGCTCCCATTGCCCGTCGACCTGTCCCCAGAACCCGATCGAGGGGCCGCTCGTGCCGCAAGCGTCGAGCGGATCAACGGGAGCGCCATCCGCTTCCACCCCGCAGAACCGGCCGCCCGGAAAACGCCACATCCAGGGCAGCCGGATGCCCAGCCCGTGGTAGTTGATTTTCCGTCCGTCCGGCAGCTCCAGCGACCACGGGCTCTTGACCAGGGTATGGTCCCGGAGGGATTCGCGGCAGGTCCTCCACCGGTAGACGATGGCGGATTTAGCGGCATCGTGGCGGGCCAGGATTTGCCGCTGCTCGCGGTAGGTTTCAAGACCGCCCTGGTCATCCCGCCAGAGCAGATCCTGCTGGATGCCGTCCCGGTCAGGGGCCGGCCCCGTCTTGAGGATGCTCTGGATGCCGCACTGCCGGCCGGGAGTCTCCTCCCAGAAGTTCAGGTCCCCGCAGCGCAGGCCGTACATCAGGCCCTTGTGGTGGCGGTGGTCGCCGGGGGACACGAGGGTGGTCTCATGGCCGGACGGTGTCTTCAGGCTGCGGAAGTGCGGCTTGAACCGGTCGTCGAGGACATATTCGCCGACGATCCGGCCCTCGTGGATGAAGTGAACCACCGTTTCCTGTATCGAAATGTCCATCCGCGTTCCTACGAAGTTGCGACCGTCACGGCGGCGCCGTTGTGCCGCATGCTGGTGTAGATGGCCTCGATCACGGCCATGGTGTTGAAGGTGTCCTCAATATGGTTCCACGGCAGCGTCCCGTTGCGGACGGCATCGGCAAAGGCCAGCAGCTGGCTGGTGAAACTGAACGGGCTCGGGCTCAGGGTGGGATCCTCGGGGACGTGTTCCATCCCCTCGTACTGCCAGTCCCATCCGCCGGGCTCCCCGCCCCTGGTGGAGGCATACTTCCAGCCTTGTTCATTGCCCAGGTAACCATGCTCGCCGATGAGGTTGATCACCTCGTGCGGCTGGAGGCATTTCCTGGCCAGATAATCGGCGTGCATGGTTCCGACGGCCCCGTTGGACAGCCTCAGGAGGGCGCAGCAGGAGCTCTCCGCACCGTTCCTGAACGGCGGATCGGAGCGCCCGCGGGCGCTGACATCGACAAAATCAAGCCCGGTGAGATGGCGCACCATGTCGATGTAATGTACCAGCAAGCTCACGACAACGCCGCCGCCCGCCCTTTCCTTGTCGAGGATCCAGAAGTCCGCCTTCCGGTCGGGCTTGTCCGCGATCCAGGCCTCGATGTTCTGCCAGCCGCGCAGGTCGAAACTGCGCAGCTGCCCGAAGTTCGTGGGATCCTCGCGGATCCATCGCCGCGCCCACAGCGCCGCCCGCTCGTAGCGGCGGTTCAACCCGGCCACCACGAGGACCCGGCGCTCCCGGGCCAGGGCCATGAGTTGACGGGTTTCGGCCAGGTTGAGGCAGACCGGCTTTTCGACCAGCACCGGGAGGCCGGCCTCCACGCAGGCCCGCGCCTGCGGGAAATGCAGGTGGTGGGGGGTGGTCACCAGGGCGGCGTCAACCCGGTTTCCATGTTTTGAGAGGGCGGTTTCATAATCCGCTTCCGTCTCGACCGCATACCGGTCGGGCAGGCTCCCGGCCACCGACTCCCGGGCCTGAGGCGACGGGTCGCAGGCAACCGCCAGCCGCAACTTCCCGGGGAATTCCTTGAAGGCGCGCAGGTGTGCGTTGGTCACGATACCGCCGCAACCGATGAGCAGCACCCGGAGAGGCGAAGCAGGCGTTTTGGGCATGCCGGTTTTCTACCCGATTCAACAAGGCGAGGACAAGGCCCGGCTTGGCAGGGGCCCGTCAGGGATTTGCCGATGATGCGCAGCCGCGTCCTTGATTGAACCCGAGGCACGAATTTAAGGATCCATTTTTCACAACCGCAGTTGCACATGGAAGTTGACCACAGGCAAAACTGGGTATATTACCCTACAAGTTTCTCCAGCACTAACCTGCTGTCCAAGCTGGGAATCCTGACAAATACAAGGAGATAAAATGAAAAAAGTACTGCTGTTCTCATGCATCGCCGGGGCCCTTTGGGGCACCCTGACCTCCCCCGCCATCGCCGGTCAACCCCAACTCTACCAAATGCGGATGGAGGTCGGGAGGGCCCTCCTCGAGGTGCAACTGGCCAACGTGGATGAAGTCCTCCCCTACTACACGGAGGATATCGAATACCACGATCCGATCGTCGACATCTACGGGATCCAGGAAATGACCGGATTCCTGTACCAGCTCCTCGGGTCTTCGCCGGACCTGGTCACGATTGTCGAGGACGAAACCTTGACCGGTGACACCTACTCGGCGACCTGGATCATGTCCGGACAGTTCCTGGGCATTCCCTACGAGGCCAAGGGTATCTCGATTTTCAAATTCGAGCCCAAGTCGGTAAGGGTCTACTACCAGCGTGACTACTATTCCGAGGGCGACATCATGGCCACCATTCCGGGCCTGGACCTGGCCATCGCGGGCTTCCGGACCGTCTACCGGTGCTCCGTGGACCCGACCTTCGAGTGCCCCTTCAACGGCCCCCCGAGCGCAGGCGCAAGCGCCATCGAATCCGGGGCGCCGGACAACCCGCGGGCGCTTCTCAAGCGCGACAACCGCCTGCGCTCGCCGGAGCAGCTGCACCGCGCGCAGCTGGCGGTGGGGCGTCAACTGGTCGAGATCAATGCCGGTAACTGGACGGAAGTGCTGCCCTACCTGGCCAGCGACTACGAGTACCACGATCCCATCGTCGACATCTACGGTCCGGCCACCATGGCCGAGTTCCTCGGACGGCTCTTCGCGGGCTCGTCGGACCTGTACACCACGGTTGAGGACGAGACCCTGGTCGACGGCGTGTACATGGCGACCTGGACCATGTCCGGGATGTTCAACGGCGCGCCTTTCAGCGCCCCCGGAATGTCGATCGTGAAGTTTGTCGACGGCACCCTCCAGACTTACTACTCGCGCGACTACTACACCGAGGGGGACGTCATGCTGGGCGTGCCCGAGCTCGCGGAAGCGGTGGCGGGCTTCCGGGTCTACTACCGCTGTGCCGTCGATCCGACCTTTGAATGCCCGTTCTAGGTTTCGCCGACAGCCTTGCAGCGTCGTCCTTTCCGGCCTGAGCCAGATGGAGCGGAACGCGGAATTTACGGCTCAAACTTGAAGACGCGCGGAGGCCGGACCGTCTCCATCAGGCGCTCCCGGTCGCCCCCGAAGGTCTTGGCCACCGGTTTTCCATCACGGCCCAGGCCCTCGAAGGCCCCGGCGTCGACGAGGTCCCAGATGACCGCCTTGGCCCGGCCGTCGTTGGTGAAAAGGCCAAAGTGGCTTTCCGAGCCGTCCGGGGTGCTGCTTTTCCATGGCTCGTCAAAGGCCTGGAAGTAGAAGCAGCTCATGCCGGCCGAATCCGTCCAGGCGCGCACGGCATCATGGAAGAGCATGGAGGTGTATTCATCCGCCGCCGCGGTGCCGCCGTCGCCGTAGTGTGAATCGTCCCGGGTGGCCCATCCGGTCTCCCCGATGTGGATCTCCTTGTCGATGCCGTGTTCATCAAGGTAGGCCCGCACCGCCGCCACCTGGGCCTGCTGGTGCGCCACCGCCCGTTCCACCGCCTTCGCTTTCTGCACGGCGACCGGCAGCTCCGCCTCCTCCGGATCCGCCCACTGGAAAGCCGGGTAATAATAAGTGTCGTGGAAAGCGTAGGTGTGCAGCGAAATGTAATCCAGCGATCCCAGCAGGGCCAGGAGGTCCTCGTTTCGATAGCTGGCCTCCCCGCCCAGGGCCGCCCAGTTGTCCGAGGTCGTGATCCACAAATCCCCGGCCAGTCGTCCTTCTTCCCGGGCCTCCTGCAGGACCTTCACCCACTTGTGGATGACCGCCGGGACCACGTGGTGCGGCTGCCAGGTCACCATGGCCTCGTTCCCCACCGCGATGATTTTCACGATGTCGGGAAATTCCTCCGCCAGCTCGATGGCCCGCGTAATCTCGCGGCTATTGAGTTCCACATCCCCCCGGGTGTGGTTCGCCTCCGGAGTGCGGGCTCCCTCGCACCGGATCCAGGCCCCCAGCATGACGTACATCTCGAAATCCCCGTCCGCTTCCTTCAGTTCCCGGATCGCCGCCAGGATCCGCTCCGCCTGCGGGTACTGCCGCGTGTTGTAGGTCCGGATCAGCCGGACCCCCATCGCCTCCATCAGCAACAGGTCCTCCCCGATCTCCGCCACCGTCGGACACAGCTCCTCCGCACGCCGTTCCGTCCGCCAGCCCGAATAGCTCATCGCCCGGTACTCCGCCTTCCCCAGCAGCTCCTCCGCCGATCGACTCCCGCCTTCCCCGGAGCATCCGTTCATCAACATCAGGCCGCCCACGGCAGCCGCCAGACCGGCGCGCCTCATCACTCTCATTCGCTTTCCTCGGGGTTCGGGGTTCTTCCTCACGCTAACCCGATAATTGCCTGTTCCCGCCCGCCGGTGTCAATATAAATACTGCATAATAATGCATAAAGTGGGCCGGTCATCAAGACAGCGTCCGCACCGGATAGGCTTCAAATTGCGGATCCAAGGTGGCAATCTCCCAGCCTTCCGTCAATGCGGTGGCGATGAGCAGACGGTCAAACGGATCCCCATGGACTTCCGGCAGCTTGCCCAGCATGAAGATCGCCGCGTCCGACAAAGGATGGTAGGCCACCCCCGATTCCCGGATCAATCGCGGCAGGATCTTCTCCGGGCTCGCCGGCAGGTTCAGTTTTCCCACCCCCGTCTTGATCTGGATCTCCAACAGCGATACCTGGCTCAGGTGCCACCGCACGTCCTCCCTTTGCAGTAATTCCTGCAGATTGTCCGATAGCTTTCCGCTGGCAAACTGCATCCAGAGGAAAACATGCGTATCCAGCAGGATCTGCCTCATGATCCGTAGTAGTCCGTCTCAAAGGTCGACAGCGGCGCGTCGAAGTCTTCCGCTATTCGGGCTTCCCCCTCCATTAACCCGACTTTCGGCCGGATTCCCGCCAGGCCATCCGGCTGGCCCGTCAATCGGGCCATCTCCCGGTTGTGGTCCGTGATAATGATCACTTCCCCCCGCGCCGCTTCACGGGCATACCGCCCGAGATGCGCTTTCGCCTCACTCAGCTTGATGGTTTTCATGGCCGCTCATTCAGTTTATTAGACTACGATTGGTCTATTAGTAGTCTATTTATGCCGGAGGGGTCAAGACGGGACCCGGTCCTCAGGGCTCGTCCTGCTCGTACTGCGGGAGGGGTTCGTCGCGGAAGGACTCGGCGAGGGTCTCGAGCCAGAGGTCGCGGTCGGAGACGAGGGGGAGCTTTTCCGGGGGATCCTCGTCGAACATGGATTTGAACTCCTCCCGCATCAAGTCATCGGCATAAAAGGCGAGGTAGTCATTGCCGTCGCAGGGGCAGCACTCATGGTAGACCAGGCTGCCGACGGGGCTGGGGCCGACCCCGATGGGCTGCGGGAGGACCTTCTGCATGATGAAATCGTAGAGTTCCCGGTCGCTGAGGTGGTTGGTGCTGGTCAGGCAGAGGTGGTGCTGGGCGAGAATGAGGACCATCCAGCGCAGGTAGCCGCGGATTTCGGGATCGCTGAGATCTCCGGCCGACTCGGGATTGTTGAGTTGCTCGCGAAAGACCGGTCTCATGTCGATGCCCCATTCCCCGGGATTGAGGAAGGCCCGTTCCTCGTCCATCAACTGCCGGGTGAAGGGATCCTCATCGGGGCCGGGGCGAAGATCGGGGCCCGTCGCGGCGGAAAGGTCCTTGTCCAATTCACGGTCCAGGTCCCGCAGGTATGCTTCCACGTTGCTGTCATCCACCTTTTTAATCGATCTGCGTTTGTTCATGGAAGGAGCATCGGTTGGTGGAGGCCCGGGAGGCAACCTGTCAAAACCCTCAAAAAAAGGTGCCTGGCGCGCTTCCGATGCGGATGTTTTTGAGTATACTGAGCCCATGCGAAGGAAGCTCTTAAAATCCCCCCTGCTGGCCGTACTGGCAATGGCCCTGGCGGCCTGCCAGTCCCGCCCGGAGAACCCGCCGGAGACGGTGGATTCCGTGGACCTGAACCGCTACACCGGGCTCTGGTACGAGATTGCCCGGCTACCGGTCCCTTTCCAGAGGGCGGATGAGCTGGCCACGGCGGAATACATGCTGAACAGCGCCGGCACCGTGGACCTGGTCAACACGGCCATCGCCCCGGACGGTGAACGCCGCTCAATGACCGGGACCGCGGTTCCCGTGCCGGGCAGCGGCAATGCCAAACTCAAGGTCAGCATCGACAACTTCTTCGCCAAGGTGTTTGGCTCGCCCCCGGATTGGGGCAACTACTGGGTGCTGAAGCTGGATCCGGACTATCGCTACGCGCTGGTCGGGTCGGCCGACCGCAAGACCCTCTGGCTGCTGGCCCGTGAACCGGAGATACCTGATGCGGTGCTGAGCCAATACGTTCAGCATGCCAGGGATGCCGGATACCCGACAGGGGAGCTCATCATCAACAATGGAGCCTTCGCGGGGCGAGGCTGACCTGCCTGACACGAAAAACGGGATTAAAGGCCGTCCCTTATCCCAGCTGAAAACGCCTCCAGGACTGAATCTGCAAACACCATGAGGCTGGCCCCCTCCTCCCCGATCAGCGGTGTCAGGTCCACCGCGTAGCTGACCCGGGTGGCGGCATCGGTGGCATGGGAATCGAGGAAGGTGGCGTTGGCCAGATAGCGGCCCGCCACGGCCAGGTCGTAGCGTTTGCCGCCGGCAATCTGGGATTGAAAGACGCCGGCCAGTTCGACGGCCAGCTCCGGCCGCCGGCTGACATCATGGACCACTTTCAACGGGTCGGGCAGCCAGTCCAGGCCGCGCCAGACCTCGCAGCCGAGAAGCTGCTGCGGCCGCCCGGACAAGGGGAGCCGGCGGATGGCTGAGAGAACCGCCTTCAGCACAGCGATGTGGGTCGAATGCTTGTCGAAAGGGTTGTGGGTGTAGACCACTTGCGGCCGGGATTCCCCGAGCAGACCGACCAGTTCCGCGACCAGGGATTCACGCGCCTCGGCTTCCTTGACGGCTGAGCTGGGGTGGCCGAGCTGGGCCATGAAGATGACGATCGCCAGCCCGTTGACGAAGCCGAGCATGACGGGATGCGGTACCAGCCGGATGAACTTGCCGAGGTGAAATATCCCGGCGAGAAACTGCAATATGCCCATCAGCACGACGGTCGCGAACAGGTACTCGACCCCGTGCGACGCGACCAGCGAGACCATCACCACGGCCAGCGCACCGGTCGCGCCCGAGATCATCCCGGGACGTCCGCCGAG
>ENA-ORCW01000563-ORCW01000563.1-marine-metagenome-genome-assembly--contig:-NODE-563-length-18508-cov-3.032011_pt1 | contig 18508 bp, 21 predicted proteins | sample MGYA00237784_ERZ508517 | MGnify/ENA primary metagenome ERZ508517 (study PRJEB26187, sample SAMN06268979) | marine metagenome | isolation source: Tt ae E1 feedstock associated aerobic enrichment on... | reverse complement strand
AGTGATTTTCATTGTGGTTAGCATGATGAATTGGCGTTCTATAGGGGAAACTATTAGCTATGAGGAGCAACATCCAGCGTGTAGGCAATCACTAATCTGAAGTTGGACATTCCAATACTTTCATCATGAAAAAATTTCCAAGCACCTGGGAGGATATGTCAAATTATGTTGTTCACTTCACGAGAGGTGGAAGCCGGTACAATGACTTCACTACAATTATGAAGATTTATGGGGAGGGTTGTCTGAAGCCGAAGGGGAAGTTCGGCATCGGAAGGAACTTTGCACCTCCAGGATGCAATCAGCAAGCGGTTTGTTTTAGCGAAATTCCCCCTGGTCAATGGGGTAGACTGGTTGAGAGAAGGGAAACGAAATTTGGCCTGGCATTCTCAAAAGAGTTTCTTGTGAATAAAGGTGGATGCCCGATTTGGTATGCATGGAAGGGGACTAAGCCTTCTGATGCCTTATTTTCACTGATGAAAAAAAGTATGAGCGATTCTAATGCAGAAGTATGGAAGCTTACACCTTTCATTGATTCGCCTGGGAGATACGGGTCTTCAATTTACGAATTTGATTGGGAGCGAGAGTGGCGATATTTAGGCAACTTTGAGTTTTCTCCCGAAGATGTTTCTTTTCTGCTGATACCCGAGAAGCATCATAATGCCGCTGCCGATTTCTTTCATCGGTGTCGAGCTGAAGGCGACTTGGGTCCAGCTTATCTTTGTCCTTACATCGATCCTTCGTGGTCACTTCAGAAAATCCGAAATCGGCTGACGCCTTAGGGGGGAGGAGGAGCGTGGTCTTCATTACGCAGGGGACACTAGCTTCCGAAGGGGTGCCAGGCAACTGGCAATCTTGCCATTTGCCGTCCTACGGTTGAGCTACAAGGCGTTATGGTGGGGTAGGGTATACCTGGGTGGCCATTAAGGCAGAAAGGCATTCTACGGGAACTTTTCCACAAGGCTATCACTCACATACCGCAGGATTCTTTGGTTCCTCGCCTCAATGAACGCAATAGCATGCTGCATATATGCCAGGTAGGCTTCCTTGGAGGAGGGGATCGGTGATTGATCAAGATGAGACCAAGGCTTTATTGAGCGATGTTACCATCAGCAGGAGTGTCGAATTCAAGATCTACGCCATAATTATGGGCAACTCTTTGTGTTATCGATTTACAATAGGTCATTACAGAGACAAAGTACCGCTCAATATCATGGGTTGAGATATTCAATGGATCACCCACAGAGATATTCAACCATGGACATGAGTCGGAAAATCTTTGATCCACCTTTCCCTCCTGATGTGCTATTAAGTTTCTGACTTGATTCAATTCATACAAATTCTTTGTCACTTGAGCTTCTAATTTTCCGGACAACCCAAATACAGCTAGCAAGTCCTCGAATCGATTTACTCCTTTGCGCAAAGGTGATGCTACATTATTCTCAAGTTGCTCAATCAAAAACATAGCTTTTTCTTGTTCGCTTAAGCATTCGTATTCTGAAATTACAACTTTGATCTTCCGGAACTTCTCACTTTGTAAATGATGTGGCTCATTAGCAACAAAGCCCACACAAAGCATTCGTATTTTGCTTTCAAGATGTGCCCAAATCGAAATACAAAACTGTTGGTGACTTCTTCTATAGTCCTGCTCAGCCTCTGCTTGTGCAATAGCCGCTTCTTCACGTGCTCGCTCAATATCTTTTTCAGTTACCGGATTTTTTGGATCATTTGGATTTAACAGTAACTCATAAAGGCGAGGAATTCTTTGAAGATGCTGTATTCCTTTTTTTGTTACATGTAGCAGTTTATACATGTCTTCAGCTTCATAAATCAGGTGAGCTAAGGCTTTCCTTGCCCAAAGTGGAATTTTAAACTCTTTTTCTTTTTCTTTCATATTTTTAACAGCCAATCGGCTTAACAGCTTTTCAAGCAATTCGGGTAACGGATATCTCTGGTACGCAGTATATGCAATGCAGAAAGACTTGGTCCATATCCTATGAATGGTGTGAAATACAGCATCAACGAACTTTTGGATTTCCGAGGTATAAACTAAACTGTAACTTGTACTATTGTTGGTTTCATGCACAGCACTAACCTCCTCGGCCCCCTATTCAAGCGATCCCGAATCAAGGCAGGTCTGACCCAGGCCCAGGTCTGCAATCGCCTGTCGGAGCAGGGCATAAAGATGGACCGGACGACCCTGGCCCGTGTGGAGGGCCAGAAGCGCAAGCTGAAGGACCTGGAGATGGTCGCTTTGGTGGAGGTGCTGGGGATTACCCTGGGGGAGGTCGAAAAAGCGTTCCAGGAGGGGTGAGGCGAATCACTTACTTTTCTCCGGCGATAAGCTTATCTAGATCAGACTCGCTAGTCTGCTCCTCAACTGTGGGACAGCAAGGCAGGCATTCAATCCATTGGTTTATCCGTGACTTTGTCGATTGGCCAGCCCCCCGCATTCAGTCCCTCGCTCAAGCAGTCGACTCACATTTTCGTTTTTCCGGTCCATCCAAATTCATAACATCATGTCCTGTGAGGATCTGCTCGACTTGGCCTCTAATCGATGGTATGGGACTCAGGTCGGCAGTTATTCATGAACTACATTGATATATTTACTTTTTTGGAGAATTGCCTTGGTGAATGGGACAGAGGTGGCATTGGAAAATGGAATGAGTACTGGAGTAATGGTGGAAGAGAAAAATGGAACAATGAATGGGAAATTGGGCTGCGGGAGAGATGGAATATTTCTGCACTAGATAGGATCAAGGAGTCAAAATTCCTCAACCTGTCCAAGGCGGACCTGTCCAAGGCGGACCTAGACGGGGCGAACCTGTCCGAGGCGCAACTGGCCGGGGCGACCCTGTCCTGGGCGAACCTGCCCTGGGCGAACCTGTCCGGGGCGAACCTGTCCGGGGCGAACCTATCCGAGGCAATACTGTTCCAGGCGAACCTGTCCGGGGCGAAACTGATAGATGCGAACCTGTCCGGGGCGAAACCGAACGATGCGAACCTGTCCGGGGCGGAACTGAACAATGCGAACCTGTCCTGGGCGAACCTGTCCGAGGCGAACTTGTCCGAGGCGAACTTGTCCGGGGCTGACCTGAACTATGCGAACCTGTGGAAGGCGAACCTGTCCAGGGCGAACCTGTGGAAGGCGAACCTGAACAATGCGAGCCTGTTCCAGGCAAACCTTTCCGGGGCGAAACTGATAGATGCGAATCTGTCCGGGGCTTACCTGTCCGAGGCGGACCTGTCGGAGGCTGACCTTTATCGTGCAATAGGATTTGTTCTTGATGGAAACAGGGTATTTCGAACTAATTTCTCACCGTCATCCAAAGATCCATATAGCGTCTTGAGGAGGAATTACACCGGGGTCAGGTTCGTCCTAGTTTTTATTTTCTCGCTCCTCACCATAATCCAGTTTGTTGGTAAGGGATTGATTTACGGAACCGTCGCAGAATCTGAGGAATTCATGCGTCAAATAGTAGTGTCCAATTATGGATCGGAGGCATGGACAGCAATTCGTGAGCACTTTGAGAGCAAACCAGTTTGGCAAGTTGTCTCTGGTTATACCCAAGGATTCTGGATATTTCTGCTGACAGTTTCTTTGCTGGCCTACAATGCAACTAGGGCGTTCATGACCTACAAGATTTCAGGAATTAGGGATGCTGAAGAAAGGGGATCAATAGCACCACAATACAGGGATTATAAACGCTACTATCAGGCGCACACAGTAATGAGGATTTTTGAAATAGCTGCGTTGCTGTGGGTTGCTTGGCGTGTTGGCACAATGCTATTTTCAAACATGCTAGTGCCGGTTGGTGGACCCCCGAACTGATTTTCAAAATCCAGGCAAGTGGAGCGCTCGAGGGCGCCCCCTGGGATATACAAAAACTGGCCCAGGAGGGCTTGCAAGGGTCGAAGACATATGGGTATACCTCCGCCGATCAAAACCCCTCCTAGGCCAACCGTGTAGTGGAATATGGCTACTCCTGTGGTCCTGGCTGCTACCTCTTATCCCCGGAGTTCTGTTCGTTCCGCATTTTCGCCTGGTTCCCCAGTTCTCCGAAGGTTGTGGGCCTCCCAATGAAGATCAGTCCTCTGCATCCGAATAATTTCGCAGCTTCCGCTCCATCCACCCTGTGACCAGTTAACTTGCCAGGTCTGCCCTTTCCGGGGATGCGCTTACCTTTGCTGTTGTTCTTCTTCATCGCTGGTGCTTCCTTTCTTGGTGTTCCTAGGTCTGGTCAGCTTCATTCCGCCTATAATGAGCCCACGGCTAAAGATGGGGTGTGAGGGTGGCAGAGGCGGAATCATGTCCCGGACTGACAGGGTACCCTGCCTTTCCCTTTCTCGTTTCGGTTTGTTCTTCATTACGATACCTCCTGTTCCTTGGTTAGGGTTCAGCCTGAATTCTCCCAGTCCCTCCAGAGGCGGACAACGGGGTGGTCCGTCATATGACACTATGACACTGATTCTGGTTGCCCAGGGCGGGGGCCTATGACACAATGCTTTCCAGTTCTTTCCACCATGCATCCATAGAGCGTCCCGGCACCGCCGGGGCCGCCAACCGGGCAACGAGAGTCGCCACGGTGGTCCATTGTGATGCGCAGTATCAACCTGAATCAAAGCACTCTCCCAGATTGACGAAAGCCGGGACACCAGAGGTGCCCGGCTTTGCTGTTCCAAGGACTGGCAGGGTGCCTTAGCACCCATGAAGCCAGTACCCAAGATGAAACCCTCCCTGCGGATTGATAGGACCAATCCCGACCACCACCTGTACCTCAACAACGGCACCTGGTGGATTCACTTTACCATACACCTCCACGACTACACTGCCAGGCGGGTCAGGCACAGTTTGGGGACCAGGGACATCCTGGAGGCCCGGGTGAGACGGGACAGGAGGCTGGAGGAATTGGTCCAGGGCAGGGGCGTAGCGTGAGGAAGCCCCTTCTCATTCACCCAATAACCGGTAACTCATTCAGCTGACCTCAACCTGTTCAGGGACTTCCTCTTGAGTCACTGAGGTACATTCTTCGCAAGTAGTCTCCCCCTCAGTCCAGGTATCAGACTGAATTGCCCGGCAACTGTTGATGTAGTGGATGACCTTGTCGTAGGAGGCCTCCTTGTCCGGGTCGTTCTCCTGGATGCGTTTCAGGGCTTTGATTGCGGTGTCAGCATGCTTAATTGCCGTCGGAATAGGCTGGGGCTTCGTCTTGGGAGCATTGGCATTCGCTGCCTCGGTTATCTCCTTTGCCGTTGGAACTCCGCCGGATTTCTCCTTCGCTTCTAGCAGAACACCTTCCCGATCAGCCTCAGGCACTTTGGCGATGGCACGGGCCTTAGCCTCGTTGTCTACAATTGTAGACACTTCGCCCTTGAGTGAACGCACAGTAGCTGCAGCATTGATGTATTGATAAGCTCGGGAGCGGGACATGTCCCATTTGGCTCGGCAATAGTCTTCAAAGGACGAGTGCTGTTCCCTGTACAACTTCTCATGGTTTATCCTCCACAATGCGTCGCTTACCTCGATAAAGGAGTCGAAGCCCTTCTTGATTTGTTGCTCCAACATCTGGAGGGTGTTCCTGTCTGCCAGGTCCATTTCTTTCATAATGATTTCCTAATATTCTTTGTTATCTCCGTGACGCCTCCCATTGGTCATAATCCAGTGAACCATCAGGCTCATTGAAATCCGGGTGGTCAATTGGCCACTCGGGCCACGAAAAGTTATTGTGTGGGCAGGTTGGCCCATGTTGGGTTGGGACGATTCCATTATTCATAATCGTGGGCATCTGGTGTTAGGAGTTTTCGGGAATCCCCGGAACATCTCCAGTACATCCCCGCTCGTCCATCCGTCAGCCAAAGCATCAGCGGCATCCCAGGTCTTGGGCAAGATAGGCGAGGGTGTCAGCAGGAGGCAATTTGCGGCTCCTACGCTCGATGTGAGGTGGTCCTGGATGTTCTGCATTGTCTGGATTCCACAATCGTCATTGTCAGGCCAAAGGATTACCGAACGGCCTATTAGGGTATTGAAGTCGGTCTTTCTCCAGGCACTGCATCCTCCCGCCCAGGTTGTAACTATGGCATCAGAGAAAAAGGTCTGGGCAGCGTCTGCGGCTTTCTCGCCCTCTACCAAGACAACGCCAGCGTCAGGATTCTGCGTCAGCAGGTGGAGGTTGTAGAGTGGTCTGGGAGCAGGCATGGCACCCATCCTCCACTTATTGTCAGACCAGGTATACGGGCGTGGCTCCTTCTCCCCATCCTTGCGCTTGTACCGGGCAACATACCCAACAGGCTTTCCATGGGAATCATGGTAGGTCCAGGTATCGGACGGCTGGCTGCTGATCAGGATTGAGTTGTTGTAGGTGAAGTCGGGAGGCGGGCTATCGGAAGGGATGTCCTTATATGGATCCCGGCCAGGAGTTTTTGTAATCACTGGAGGCGGTGCTGCCTGATTGGTACTCCTGGTGTGGTGAGCAGTATCTGTTGGCAGCGATAGTCTTTCGGCAATCAGGTTGGCTGCTTCTCCCTGACCGATGTCTTCCAGGTAAGCCTTCAGGGAAATCAGGTCACCGCCTCGATCATCCGTGGCAAAATCCATCCAGACTCCGGTGGTCATATTGATCGAAAAGCTGCCGAGGGTGTGGTCAGGACGCCTAGGGTTGATGGCCACCCATTCATTACCCTTCTGAGTTCCAGTTGGCAGCCACTCCTGGAGGAGCTGATGGGAGCAACTGAGGGCGGCAGCCTTGATTCCAACAAAGTCGATCATGGTCAGTTCCTCCAGCCTTTAAATACATACATTCTCCGTACGGGACACCACCGCATCGGTTCCAGCGGGCAGCTATTCTTCTGAGTGTACAGGGGTTGTTTGGTCCGCCAGTCGGCGCATCGGGCGAAAGTGGCATCCAGAAGATGAATTTGAGGTTCCTGGTCCCAGAGGTAGTATTCCGCCAATGGTATCAGATCGTCACAGGTAACCTGTGGAATAGTGGGGGTAGTGGGGCACTTTTTAAGTTCAGAGATTATTTCACCCCTTAAATTCTCTACCAATTTGGAAACTGCCCCACTACCCCCACACTTGAGGGATTGATGATAAAGCTCAAATGCTTGTTCCCACGCCATAGTCTTAGAAGTTGAGGGTGATTCGGTACTTGTTGATGCCACCGGCGGTGCTGGTGATAGTGACCCGGTCAGGGTTTGTATGGGCCAGCCTGGAGAGGTAGGTCCCGCAGGTATTGGAGTAGGTAAGCAACCTTTTCGCCTCGTAAACAGTGGGTGCCGATTGGTCCGTAAGGAGTCGCTCGACCTCTGATGCGGTAAACTCACCAGGTAGCCTGGCTTTCATTGCCTCGTCGATCTGCTGGAGGAGTTTGTTGGCCGGGTCCATGGCAGCAATCGCACCCACCAGGTCAGGATGTTGATAAGCCTTTGCCCCGGTGCGCCGATCCTTCATCTCCTGGGGGATCACGAATTTGTGGAGCAGGTCGTACATGAAGGCTGGTATCTCCGCTTCAATCTGTGCCCACCGCTCCGTCTGGGTGGCATCCGGCATTACGATTTCATGGCGGTAGCACTTGAACATGCTCAGCTTATCCAGCATGGAGTCGTCGTAGGGTGGGAGGATCCTCAGGTCCTCAGGCTCATCATTGGTCGCAATGACCAGACGCCACCAGGGGCGGACCGTGAATGCCTCCTTGCCCTTCTCCTCGCCCTTGACGGCACCAGAGAATAGGCTGCTCTTGATCCTGTTACCCATCTGCTTACGCATGCGCATGTCGGTATGACCGGACTCGTCGTCACAGGTCAGAAGCTCGGCCCCGATTAGTTCGGAATTGAAATTGGTGTTGCCGACCATCCAGTTGTAGGCGGACTGTCTGCGACCAAAGATGGTGGCTATAATTTCAATAAGGAGGGTCTTGCCGCAGTTTCTGGGACCGCATAGGGCGACTGCTGGTGCTGGCTGGAACAACGCCTTCTCATCCATGAACTCAACCAGGTTTCGCAGCGATGACGACATCCATGCCAGGAACCACCTAGTCTGGTCGCAAAGCAGGTCGGTGATGAAGGTCTCGATGGTCGGAAAGTCACCTGGGGTAGGGATGAGGAGCCGGGGTTCATTGGTGACTAGGAGCTGTTGTCCGGACTTGGTGTCCTTGATCAGGCCGCATCTGTGACCTGCTAAGGGACCAGCCCAGTCGACGTACCTGTTCCGGTTGATGTCGCTGATAATTTCGTCGACCTCCGACAAGTTTTCCTTGGCGCCAGGTTTGTTGGTCCGACCCATCCGCCTCAACTCACGCTTTGTGTCAGTCAATGTGAACTTGAGATAGCCGGGTCCATTTTCCCTCGGCCAATAATACGACTTTCCGTCGTAGTGTATGTTGGTAATCAAATTTCCCTTTTCCGTATCTCTGCCTTCGTGAGAGGAGGGCTTAGCAATGGCCTCCAATTGGCTAAACAAACTGCTGCCTGGTTTCAGCGATGCTATTATTTCATCCTGGTTGGCTTCTGTCGGTCCATTCAACAAGTTGATGTGACTGGTTCTTCCATTCATGTCGGCACCCCCTCGTCTACTGAAGATGTTTTCTTATCAATTTCAGCATAAGGGTCGCCTGCTACAAACGAAACGCCCTCTGGGTGACCCCCGTAACCTTCCTGAACCATTTCTCGAAATTTCTGCCATGCCATTTCGAGGTCATTGTACGAGAATCCGTATGTTCCCCATGACTCGCTAGGTGGCATGCCTTCACTTGCCGGGTACTCCTTTCCGAATCTGCATCCGGCCTCATGTGTTCTAAGCTCAACTACCTCGTAGGTCCAGGCATCCTCAGGGAAGCGCTTGTTTCGCTTGCGAAGCAGCGCATAGGTGCCGCGCCTTTTCATTTGTTCATACGTGAAGCCTTTTGCTTTGAAGGCGTGAGGAAGTACTTGGACTCTGTCGTTGCTAGTGGAATGACTTGACTCTTGGTTGTAAAAATGCCTATACTCTGGAACGTTAGAAATTTCACGTACATTGGCTTCCATTTTGGGGGCCTTTTTTTTCATTCCCTTATTCCTTTCCGCTTTCTTGGCTGAGCTTGTGCAGAGCCTCCCGAGCGCTGGGAAGATGGTAGAGATACTCCCGGCCAACTAGGGCGGCCTTGAGGAATCCCTTTTTTCGCCACCTCCGCAGGGTGCGCGAGTCGGGTACCTGAAGTCCACGAAAGACCTCTTCGCAAAGGCACTCTTTTGTCCCCCATGCATCTTGTTCGGGGGCATGCTTGGCAGGAATGGATATCTGCTTCATTTTTTCCTTTCGATGGTCCTTTAATGTGCGCGGGTTTGCGCTGTTGTAGAGGGCACCGCTCGTACTTCCAATTGTAGTCGCTGGAACGGTAAATTCGGTAAATTGAGGGCTTGGCATTACCCGTGATACTGGACGATTTTTCTAGCCAATAGGGCGGGGTCACTCGCATGCGTTCTCCTCCATCCAACTATCCAGGACAGATTCCCTGAAAATGATTCTCCTGCCGATCCGGATATGTGGTATGCGGCGTGTGGCGATGAGTTCGCGAAGGAATCGCTCGCTGATCCTGAGGTATTCAGCTGCCTCCTCGACGGTGAAGTTCCGCCTGGCACCAGCTGCTTGCTTGTACTGACTCGTAATGGTCATGATTTCCTTTGTTTGATGTTTCCCTGCACTGATTGGCAGGATTGTGACCATTATAAAACACACACTGTCAAAGTTGACTTCAGCATGCTGTGAAAGGCGCTGAACCCAGTGTTCATGCGGGGCGCAGCCTGATTCGGCAGCAATCGCGGTGCAGCCAGGATCGACTCCCCTTGGAGTCGATTTCTGGGTGTGAAGTAAGGTCGGTTGACGTGGTCTACCCGGAGAAGTTCACGACCTTGTCAGCAGGCAGCTTCGGCTTGATGGCGAAGTAGGATTCGCCCTGTTCCTTGGTGGCCAGGGCTGCGTAATGATCGAACAAGACAGTATCGCCCTGCCGGTGTCCCAGCAGCCGGGCCGTCTCGATTGAGTCCCCAGTAACGGCGTACTTGTAGGAGCCGAAAGAGTGCCTAAGTCCGTTCTTGACCCAATTGCTGGTTCCATCCGAATTCTCCCACCCGGCAGACAACCTCAGCTTGTGATATTCGTTGCGAAAAATGTTTTCGGAGTAGGGGACCACCTTGCCAGTTCGGTTCGGTATGGTAAGAATCCACTGCTTTGCGTTTTCTGGAATGGGGACAAACCGCTTGCGCCTTTTCTTGGTAATGCTGGCGTCCAAGGTGACGATTCCGGTTTCCAGGTTCACCTTACTCCACTCCAACTTTTGCAGTTCCTCGGTGCGGATTCCAGTAAAGGCGGCCAGCACTACAAACGGAAGAAACTCAGGGCGTTGGTTCGCTGTGAACTCCAGGAAGTCCTCAACCTCCTTCGGAGTCAGGATTCCCACATCCAGGTCGTCCTCACCGTTATCGCCACCGAAGAGCCGCTTCTTGTCTTCCTCGGCCCAGTCCCCGGTGGGATTCTTCATGATGTACCCTTTCTGCTTGCTGTAGCCAAGAACCTCATTGGCTGCCCGGTAATAATTCTTCCGGGTTCTGTCCGTCCCATCAATCCGCTTTATATAGTCCTGGACCTGCTCCTGGGTGATTTCGTGGACTAGTGTGTCTGCCCCGATCTCCTCCAGCAGCTTGTTGGTCTGGTAATCATATGTGCGAAGGGTATGCTGGCTGAGCTTCCCGCGCTCCTGCCGTTCCTGCTTGCTCGCCCTCAGTTCCTTCACGACCTCGCCGAGCGTACGCTCATTTTTGCCTGCAGGGGCCCGATCCAGGGCATATTGTATGGCATATGTAATGGACATCCTCTTCTTCCGAAGCTTGGGGATCATGGTGCCAATCTCCCGGCGTTCCACTTCGGTGAGTTGAAAATACGCCTCGCCCTCCTTGCGAATGCCCACCTGCTGGCTTTTGGCGTATCGCTTAGCCTTCTCCTCGGTGGGGAACTGCTTACGAATACGCCCCTTACCGCTAACCTTGGCGGGGACTGTAACCTGGTAGCTAAAACCAGTGATCTCGCCGTCGAAGAGGTTCGGGATGCACCGGTATTTAATTCCTGACTTTGGAGGATACTCGACGGATTCCCCGCTCACCGAATCCAGTTTTGTCTGCTCTGCCATGTAGTGCAGACTAGTATAAATTGCTGCCGGTCGACAAGTCGAATTGGCAGAAACAGGACAGGAATATTCCTGAGATGGCCTGTATGCCGCTTGAATAGTGGCGGAGAGAGAGGGATTCGAACCCTCGATACGGTTTAAAGCCGTATACCCACTTAGCAGGCGGGCGCTTTCGGCCACTCAGCCATCTCTCCGTTTCCGTACCGGAAATGGCGTAATGTGGGCCCCGGACCGGGCCAAATCAACTCTTTTTTCCCGTTTGACCGAAATCCCGCTGATCGGCCATGCTTTCGGGGTGAGCAACGAGCAAGAGGATGGTTACTTCCAGGTTTACACCGGTGAAGGCAAGGGCAAGACCACGGCCGCGCTGGGGTTGGCCTTGCGGGCCAGCGGTCGCGGCCTGCCGGTCTACATTGGACAGTTCATGAAGGGGCAGGATTATGGCGAGTTGCACGCCTTGCCGAAGCTGCCCGGCGTGACCCATGAGCAGTACGGGGATCCGGGCTGGGTCTATAAGGGTAAGATAACCGAGGCCCAGCGGGCCCGCGCCCACGAGGGGCTGGCCAGGGCACGGGAGGCCCTCTACTCGGGCAAGTACCGGATCGTCATCCTGGACGAGATCAACATGGCCGTCTGGTTCGAGTTGATCAGCCTGGAAGAGGCACTTGAGCTGGTGGAAAAACGTCCCCGGAAGGTGGAACTGATCTTCACCGGGCGCCGGGCCGATCCACAGGTGCTCGAGCAGGCCGACCTGGTGACCGAGATGCGGGAGGTCAAGCACTACTACAGCCAGGGAGTCCCGGCCCGCAAGGGGATCGAGAACTAGCTGAAGCGGGGGGCCAGGGCCGCGTAGGCTTCGCGAAGGACGGATTCGGTCTTCTCCCAGCCGATACAGCCGTCGGTGATGGACTGGCCGTAGACCAGTTCCTCCGCCGGGCGCGGGAATTTCTGGCTGCCGTCGACCAGGTTGCTCTCCAGCATGATGCCCATGATCGGCGAATCCGGCCGGGCCGCCTGTCGGATCACCTCCTGGAGGACTTCCGGCTGGCGGGCGGGATCCTTGCCGCTGTTGGCGTGGCTGCAGTCGACCATGATGGAGGGCAGCAGTCCGTTCTCGGTAAGCATCTTTACGGAAGCCCCGATGGCGTCCGGGGCGTAGTTGGGGCCATCAGCCCCGCCGCGGAGGATCAGGTGGCAGTTGGGGTTTCCCCGGGTGGTCAGGGCCGAGGCCAGCCCCTGGTGGCTGATGCCGAGGAAGGTCTGGGACTGGGAAGCCGCCTGGATGGCGTTGACCGCGACCAGGATATCCCCGCTGGTGGCGTTCTTGAAACCCAGCGGCATGGAAAGGCCGGAAGCCATCTGCCGGTGGGTCTGGGATTCCGTGGTCCGGGCCCCGATGGCCGACCAGCAAATGAGGTCGGAAATATACTGCGGGGTGATCGGGTCCAGCAGCTCGGTGGCGGTGGCCAGGTTCAGGTTGAGGACGCTGAGCAGGAACTGCCGGGCGGTCTTCAGTCCCTTCGGCAGGTTGCAGCTGCCGTCGAGGTCCGGATCCATGATCAGGCCCTTCCAGCCAACCGTCGTGCGCGGCTTCTCGAAATAGACCCGCATGACGATGTAGAGCCGGTCCTGCAGCTCGGCCTTGAGCTTGACCAGGCGGCGGGCGTATTCCATCCCGGCTTCCGGATCGTGAATCGAGCAGGGCCCGACAATGGCCAGCAGGCGCTGGTCGTTGCCGAAAAGGATCCCGTGGATGGCATCCCGGGCGGAGGCGATAAAACCGGCCATCTCGTCCATCCGGGGCAGTTCCCGGCAGAGGTACTCGGGCGCTGGGAGAACGGCGCTGTCGAGAATGTTGACATCGGATACCTGGCGGATGGGGAGGTTCATGGCAGTGTAGGGTGGGCGAGGTCATCCGCTGGGCAAGCTGATTTTTATTGGCCCTTCCGCTTGATTCCCGTGCCATGCGGGCGACACTTTATACATGTTGGAAAGTAAATGCCTATTCGCCCATCTCCCGGCGGCGGTGATCCGGTTTTCCGGTGAAGACCACCTTGAATTCCTCCAGGGGCAGGGGACCGCCGACCTCGGCGGGGAATTCGGCCTGGCCCGGTACGACCTGTTTCTGGACCATCGCGGAAACATCCAGGGGGACGGATTTATCCTGCATGAAAGCGAGGAATCCACCCTCCTGGTCAGTTATGCCACCCCGGCGGAGACGCTGGTGGAGAAATTCCAGCGCCACATCATCGCCGATGACGTGGAAATGGAGACCTGCAGCGAGGAATACCGCCTGCTCAGTGTTCCGCCGGATGCCCTCGAGGCTTTCCTGTCCGCGGCCGGGCTGGAATTGCCCGGGGAGGGGCGGATCCTCTACACCGGAACGGCCCTCGCCTACATGGGGCGGCGCCTCGGGGCCGGCACCCTGGACATCCTTTTCAGCGGCGACGGCGCTTTCTCCATTCCGGACGGCTGGCGGGATTCACGGGACACCGTGGCCGCCGAGGAGTTGCGGATCCTGGCCGGTGTCCCGATGGTTCCCTCCGACCTGGCGGAGGGGGGGATGAATCCCGTCGAGGCCGGCCTCATCAGTCCCGTTTCCTTCACCAAGGGCTGCTACCTGGGCCAGGAAGTCGTGGCCCGGGTCCATCGCCTCGGGCGGGCGCCGCGCCGGATGGTGCGATTGTCGGGAACCGGAAAAACCCCTTCCGTGCCTCAGGAATTGAAGCTCAGCGGCCAGGTGGTGGGCGAATTGCGCTCTGTAGTGACTTTTCCCGACAAATTCTCGGGAATCGGCTGGCTGAAAAACAAGGTCGAGGACGGTGCGGCCGACTTTGAGGGCAATACCCTGCAAGCGGAGTCGCTTGCGCAATCCTGAAGGCTGTGCCGGCGCCATCATCCGCCCCAATCCTCGCCCACAAAACGTTTGACACCCGGCGCCCCCCTCAATCCCTCTTTTCAGGGGGGATTCCATCCATCCCCCTTGGCAATGCCGCACCAGTAAAGGGATGGCAAGGAACGGCCCTCGCGAAAATTTTGCCAAATCCTCAAGAAAACCGTTGACGGTATCTTCATTAATTTATTGTTTCCCCATGTTCACTCCCGAACCTAACGTATACTAAAAGGAACCTATATATGAACAAAGCTGAGTTGGTAGAAACCGTACAAAAATCACTGGGTGGCGACACCTCCAAGGCCGCCGCCGAGCGTGCTGTTGCTGCTGTTATTGAAGGCATCGAAAAGGGCCTCAAGAAGGATAAGTCTGTTCAGCTCATTGGCTTCGGAACTTTCTCCGTCGCCAAGCGCGCTGCCCGGCAGGGGATCAACCCCCAGACCGGTGAAAAGATCAAGATCAAGGCTAGCAAGACTGTTAAGTTCAAGGTCGGCGCCGGTCTCAAGGAAAAGATCTAAGCGGTTACCTCATATAAACTTGCAAAATGGCCCCGCATTCGCGGGGCTTTTTTGTTTATCCTCAACTTCTCAACCCCGGATTTTCCATGAATGCTACCCCTGCCATACGCACGGCCTCCCCGGGCCGTATCGAGTTCATCGGCAACCACACCGATTACAACGGCGGCCAGGTCCTGGGGGTCTCCCTCAACCTCGGCGTTGAGGCTGAGGCCACGCCCCGTGAGGATCGCCAGCTGCACTTCAGCAGTGACGGCATTGCAGCCGCCTTTAAAGGCAGCCTGGATGAGCTGGTCCCGCAATCCGGGGAACTGGCCTGGGCCAATTATCCACTCGGGATCCTGAAGGTCCTCCTGGAGGCCGGGCACGAGGTCGCGTCGGGTTGCGACCTGCACTTCCGCAGCAATCTTCCCACGGGGGCCGGACTGAGCAGCAGTGCGGCCATCGAGCTGGCCACCCTTGAGGCCATATGCCAGTTGAACGGCCTGGATCTTTCCCGCAAGGAGAAGGTGCTCCTGGCCCAGCGGGCCGAGAACACCTTCGTTGGCGTTCCCTGCGGCATGCTGGACCAGGCCGTGTCCTGTTTCGGCCGCGAGGACCACCTGGTCCGTATCGATTGCGCGAATACGGCTTTCGAGACCGTCCCGCTGGCGCACGGGTTGCATTTCTGGGTCTTCAACACCAACCACAAGCACAGCCTGGTCGACTCCATGTATTCCCGCCGGCATGCCGAGTGCCGCAAGGCCCTGGAAATCCTTCGCCAGGCCGATCCGGGCTTGCAGCACCTGGCTCACGCCAGGATCGAGTTGCTGGAGCACCTGGAGGCTGGCTCCGATATCCGCCGCCGCGCCGAACACACGGTCCTGGAGAACCTGCGGGTGCAGCAGGTGATCCAGGCCCTCGAGGCGCACAACCTGGAAGAGGTGGGAGACCTGCTCTTTGCCTCTCATGCCAGTTCGCGGGACCTCTTTGAAAACAGCATTCCGGAGCTGGATACCCTTGTTGAGCTGCTCCAGGGCCTGCGCTCCCACGGGGTTATCGGGGCGCGCCTGACCGGGGGAGGCTTCGGGGGGGCCGTGATGGCCCTCACGACCGACCGGTTTAGCTCCCCGGATGCCGGAAACGTCCTGCAACTTTACCGGCACCGGCATCCCGGTTCCGAGGCCCCGACCTGTCTACATGTGCGCACCGGTAACGGCACCCGGCGCCTGGATTGATCAATTTAGGGCAATGTTGGCCGGCATTCTGCGGTTGGCACAACTAATGCTTGTAATCAGGCCTACTTAACTTGGTTTGGTTACATAAATATTGGGGTAATAAAAAGCCGTCCCGCGTGTTGCGGGGCGGCTTTTAATTTGAGAACTTCAAATACGATTCAGGAGGCGGCCTTTTCCTTCGCCTCGCTGGATTTATCGCCGGAATCCTTGTAGGGCTTGCCGGTAAGGGTGGAGATGAATTTCTTCATGGCCGGGGTCAGGACGCGGCCCTTGCGATGGATGATGGCCAGGGGCCGGGTCACGTTGGCGCCCTTGATGGGGACGGCCTTGAGCAGGCCCTGCTTGGTCTCCTGCCGGACCGTGGCCGAGGGGACAATGGAGACCCCGGCGTTGATTTCCACGGCCCGCTTGACGGTCTCGATATTGTCGAACTCCATGACCGGCTCGAGGTCGACCTTGGCGTCGCGGAACATCTGGTCGGTGGCTTTGCGGGTGGGAATGTCCTGGTCAAAGCCGATGAACTTCTCCTCGGCCAGGTCGGAAATCTCGACCGACTTTTTCTTGGCCAGGGGATTGTCCGGATTGCAGATCAGGACCAGCCGGTCCTCGAGGAAAGGAATGACGTCCAGCTGACGAGTCTTGGCCGGGAAGGCGATCAGGCCGAGGTCGACCGAGTTGTGCAGGATGTCCTCGTAGACCAGGTTGGAGCGCCGATATTCGACCCGGACGTTGACGGACGGGAATTCCTTGAGGAACTTGGTGATGTAGGGTGGCAATTCGTGCAACCCGATACTATAAATGGTCGAAATATGGATCGTCCCGCTGATCACCTTCTTCATCTCCTGCAGGTCGGAGACCAGGCGGTCGTAACGATGCAGGATTTCCTTGGCGCTGTCGTACAGCTTCTGGCCTTCCCGGGTGAGCCGGAACTGCTTCTGGCTGCGGTCGACAATCAGCACCGCAAAGTGTTTCTCCATGGCCCGGAGCTGCTGGCTGACCGCGGACTGGGTCACCCCGTTCAACTTGGCAGCCCGGGAAAAGGACTGGCTTTCGACAAGATCGGAAAATATTTTGAAGTTCTCAATATGCATAAATTTTTCTGATAGCCCCCTCTCTTTGTTTTGTAAATATTAATTTCTCTTATCGCAACAATTTCCTTACTCCCTTTGTTAATGAACTCAGAAAAGCAATTCCTCGAAAACCTGGCACATTTGCGGGAGCGTATTAAATCCGCTTGTGACCGCTGCCATCGTCCGGTTGATGAAGTCGAGCTAATGGCAGTGACCAAGACCCACCCGGTCCAGGCGGCGCGCTGGGCGGTTGCCGCCGGATTGGAGCGGATCGGGGAAAACCGGGTCCAGGAGGCCGCGCAGAAGCGTCCCCAGATGGCCGGGCCGGCCGGATTGTGGGAGCTGATCGGCCCCCTGCAGAGCAACAAGGCCCGGCTGGCCCTGGAAACGGTGGACCGGATCCAGACCGTGGACCGACTCAAGCTGGTCCGGGTCCTGGACCGGCTGTGCGGGGAACTGGGCCGGGATGCCTTTCCCGTTCTGCTGCAGGTCAATGTGGGGGAGGATCCGGCCAAGCACGGCTGCCGGGCGGACGAGGCCGACCGCCTGGTGGACGCCATCCGGCACAGCGGCCACCTGAAGCTGGAAGGCCTGATGACCATCGGGGAATTGACGGACGACGAGAAGCGTATCCGGGCCACTTTCGCCCGCCTGCGCAACCTGCGGGATCGTCTGGAACACGAGTGGGAAATTCCCCTGCCGGTCCTTTCCATGGGCATGACCGATGACCTTGAGCTGGCCATTGAGGAGGGAAGCACCCTGATTCGCGTGGGGACGGCCCTTTTCGGGAGCCGCTGAGCCTCACTCGTGGTTGGGGCGCGCCACGACGCCCGCATAGGGCTCGGCGGCGAAAGGCTCCCGTTCCCGTCCGTCCTCGACCAGATGCCGGTCGCAGACGGCAAAGAATTCCTCCGCCTCCCGGGCCCGGCGCATGTCGTGCAGGAAGCGGCCTTCGTCATCGACTCCCTGTCCGACGAAATTGAGGAACTTCTTCATCCGGTTCAGCCGGTGCCGTTCAAGGCAATCCTCCCGGGTGATGACCGACCAGAGGTCATCGACATAGTTCCGGACATCGCCCAGCAGGGGCCGGATGGGCTCCCGGCCCAGGCTCAGGTCACGGGTCTGGGCGAAGATCCACGGGTTGCGGATGGCCGAGCGGCCGATCATGGCCCCAAAGCAGCCCGTCAGGGAGCGGACTTCCATAGCCTTGGCGGCCGAGGTGATATTGCCGTTGGCAAAGACCGGGCAGGGGACCGCCTGCACGGCCTGGCCGATGCGCTCATAATCCACCTCGCCACGGTACATCTGCTTGACCGTACGGCCATGGATGCTGAGGCAGTCCACCTGGTGCTTGCGGACCAGCTCCAGGATTTCCTCAAAGGGCTCCTTGTCGTCGAAACCAAGACGCATCTTGACGGTGAAGCGGCCGGGGATAGCCTGCCGCAGGGTGCCGAAGATCCTGTCCACCCGCCCGGGGTCGCGCAGCAAACCGCCGCCGACGTTCTTGCGGTAGACCTTCGGGGCCGGGCAACCCATGTTGAGGTCGATCCCCGCGATGGGCAGGCCGGAAAGGAGGCGCACGGTCCGCTTCAAGTGGACCAGGGTTTCCCCGATCAACTGCGCGAATACCGGCCTTCCGGTACCATGGGGAAGGATGGAG
>ENA-ORCW01000562-ORCW01000562.1-marine-metagenome-genome-assembly--contig:-NODE-562-length-18512-cov-3.887551_pt1 | contig 18512 bp, 20 predicted proteins | sample MGYA00237784_ERZ508517 | MGnify/ENA primary metagenome ERZ508517 (study PRJEB26187, sample SAMN06268979) | marine metagenome | isolation source: Tt ae E1 feedstock associated aerobic enrichment on... | reverse complement strand
GTAGGGAAGCTCCTCGGACCAATCGAGACCGAGTGTCATGGTCAGGACGTGCTCGATCGTGATGGCGCGTTTCACTTCGATATCGGGCACATCGGGATATTGCGGTAACTGCGCGAGAAGCGGCGCGTCGATAGGCGGAACCGAGCCCTCGTCAAGCGCAATGCCATAGAGAAGACCGACGATGCTTTTTGAGACCGACCGCAGGTCGTGCCGGGTCTCGGCATCGTGCTCGACCATACCGAGATCCTGGCCCCAGCGTTCGTCGACGCCCGGATAGTAGCGCTCAAGAAGCAGTTTCCCGTGACGAACGACGACGACCCCATGAAGGCCGTCAAATTCGCCGTCGGCGAAGGCGGCATCCAGTTGGTTACCGAGCGCTTCGTTGAAGCCGGCCTCGGCCAGAGAACCGGTTTCCCAGCCATTTGCATGCGCTGTTCCCGCGCCACCACCGAACAACAGCGCGACGACCGCAATGGTCTGCCAGATATGGCGATGCCTGATCGCTTTCCTCATGGTTTTCTCCCGAGTTCATTAATCCGTGTCGAAGTGCCTTGCGCCGGCCGTTTTCTGCCTTCAGGGCGCATCCCGATGCAGAGGTCTATCCCTTTTCGAGGCCTTGCCTGTGAAAACCGCCAGTTGCGCAGCGAAAGCCCGCTTTTAGGCCGGGCGGGCTTCGCCACGCGCGATGTAGGCGGAAAGGTTCGGGTATTCGTTGAGAAGGTCCGACGAATTCCGCAGCCTCAGCAGCACCGAGACCATCATCAGGTCGCCGGCGCTGAACGACCCATCGAGCCATTCTGCATCACCAAGGGAGGCGGAAAGCTGATCCAGCCGGGTGAGGATGCGGTCTTCGAGGATGGGCATGCGCTGCACGCGCCAAGGTTCTTCGCTCGCCAGCAGCCTGGTATTTTCGCGTTCGAGAATCGGCGGCTCCACGGTGTTCAGGGCCGCGAACATCCAGGTGATCGCCTGTGTTCGTGGTTTGGCATGGTCCGGCAGCAGGCCCGCATGATGCTGCGCGAGATGCAGGATGATCGCCCCGGTCTCGAACAGCGCGAGATCGCCCTCTTCATAAGTCGGGATCTGCCCGAACGGATGCAGCGCCAGATGCGCGGGTTCTTTCATCGCCTTGAAGGAGACCAAGCGCACATTGTAGGGCTGACCAACTTCCTCGAAAGCCCAGCGCACGCGGGTGTCACGCGCCAGGCCGGCGCCCTTGTCCGGCGAGCTTTCGAAGGCGGTGATGGTGGGTTTGCTTTGCCTAGCCATTGTGACGTTCCCTCTGTCAGTCCCTGACGACGCGGTAACGGATATGAGTGGCGTTCGGCGTGTCGATCACGCGGACGATCTCCAGTTCGATCCGCTCCGGCAGGACGTCGAACAATCTGCGCCCCGCCCCCAACAAGACCGGGATCACGTGGATCTGCAGTTCGTCCAGCACACCGGCCTGCAGCGCCGCTTGCGCAAGGGTGCCGCCATGCATCATCACGTCCTTGCCGTTCGCGGCGGCCTTGGCCTGCGTCATGGCGCTGGCAACGCCGTCGTTCACGTAGGTCACCAGCGGGTACTTCTCGACATCCCGGCCGGGCGGGTTGCGGCTGACCACGAAGATCGGAACACCGTGATGATTGCCGCCCCAATGACCGGCCTGCTCGGCGGACCTGCGCCCTGCCACGACAGCACCCGTCGCATGGCCCTCCTCCATGAAATGGGCGCCCCAGCCTGTCCCTTGCGTGTTCGGCGGTGTGCCTTGAAATCCGTACCATTCATGCAGACGCATGAAATCGTCGCCGGCAGGATTGCCGACTTCGTCGTTCGGACCGGCAATAAAGCCATCCAGCGACATGGACATGTAGAGAACCGAGTTGGACATGGTCGAGGTCCCTTCTTCTCGCACTGTTGTTCAGTGGTTTGCTCCGCTCATCCGGCTCCCGTGCCAGCCGCCTCAAGCACGGCGATTATGCCGGAAGCTCGATCGCAACCTCAGCGTGCTCCGGCGGCTCTTGGAGCCCGAGCTGTCGCGCGATGGCCGGAATCTCCGGGTCCGCGAGAAACCCGGCGTAGTCATCGGGGTCCCAGTCGAAGACCGACCAAACCCGATGAACGTCGTGGGGATCGAAGTAAACGCGGGCGCCTCGACATCCATGCTCCCTGCGCTTGTCAGCACCCGACGTTCGAAAGACCTCCAGAAACCGGTCTGGATCGGTCACTCTGGCGACGGTGACAATCATGACTGCCACTCCCTTCTTGATTTGCGTGCCGTGTGCATCGGTCGCTCAGCCGGTTTCCGAGACAGCCGCCTCGAGCACCGCGATGTCGATCTTCTTCATCGGCATCATCGCCTCGAACGCGCGCCGCGCCTTCTCGCCATCCGCGCCGGTCGTCAGGTCCAGCAGCAGCCTCGGCGTGATCTGCCAGGAATGGCCCCAGCGATCCTTGCACCAGCCGCATTGGCTTTCCTGCCCGCCATTGCCGACAATTGCGTTCCAGTATCGGTCGGTCTCTTCTTGGTCTTCCGTTATGACCATGAAGGACACTGCCTCGTTCGGGGTGAAGACCGGCCCACCATTGATGCCGACAAACTTGCGGCCCAGCACCGTGAACTCCGCCGTCAACTCGTCGCCTTGCTTCCCGCCGGGGTAATCGGCGGCGGCCCTGTTCACTTTGTCGACATGGCTGTCGGGAAAGGTCGCGGCGTAGAATTCGGCCGCCTTCGACGCTTCGCCGTGGTCGAACCACAGGCAGGTCACGAGATCGGTCATGTCGTTTCTCCCTGGTTGATGGGTCATTGCTCCGGGGCGGCTGCCTCGGGGTAGCCATCGAGGAAGGGGATCGCGATCTCGCTGATCGCGGTGGTGTTGACGATGTCGTAGTGCGTGGCGTTGGGGATCACCGCAAAGTGGTTCTGCCCCATGCCGGAGCGGTCCCATTGCGCGTCCTGCGCGCCGCCGCCGAGCAGCTCGAACAGGTGGGTTGCGGCACCGATGCGGACTGCATCCCAGTCGCCGACGATAACGAGCGTCGGTGCGGTGATGTCGGGAACCTCTGACGACCAGTCATAGTCGGTGCCGATCAAGATGCCGAACTCGTTGACGGCCTCCGCCCAGCTCGCTTCGCCGCCCGGTGCTTTCGCGACATAGCCCTGATGCATGGGAGAGCCGATCATGCTCTCAGCAGTGCCCGCCGGATCGGCATAGATCGCGCGCATGCCCTCGAAGTTGTAGTCGTGCCAGTTGTTGTAGGCATAGGCGGCCGAGACGGTGACCAGACGATCGACAACCTCTGGGTGGTCGATAGCGACGCGCATCGCGACCGCCCCGCCCAGCGAATATCCCATGACATCAGCTTTCTCGTAGCCGAGAGACGTGATGAGTTCGGCAACATCGGTTGCCATGGCCTCGAAGCTCATGGGACGGCCCAGAGGACCGGTGCCGCCATGAGCCTGCAGGTCGACGCCGATGACCCTGCGGCCCTGCGCCAGGACCTCGATGTTGGGTCCGAACATCTCGACCGAGCCGAAGCCGCCGTGGAGCAAGATCAGCGGATCGCCCTCGCTATAGGTCTGATACCAGATACGAATATCGTTGACGTCGGCGAAGCCGGATTCCGTGGGAGTTGGAAGCTGGGACATCTGAGGGGCCTCCTGAGCAGATGTTGCAGTGGGTGCGGCGAAACTCAGCGCCGCCGCGGCGATGAAGGAAGTTAGGAGGCGTCTGGTCATTCTGATCCCCTTTCGATTTGTTCCTGGGACGGACCTCGGCAGGCCTTCACGACCCTTGGCCTTGAACGCGATAGCGAAGATGCGCCACGTTCACGCCGGCAAAGGCGTCGACCTGCTCGAGCATGATGAAGTCGTCGCCAAAGTGATCGAACAGACGGACGCCGTCGCCGATCAGGATCGGCGCGACATGGACGAAGATCTCGTCCAGCAACCCAGCCTTCAGGGCTTGCTGGCACGGGCTCGCCCCCAGAAGGGCGATGTCCTTCGCGCCGGCGGTCACCTTTGCCTGGTCGATGGCATCTTCAATTCCCCCGGTGACGAATATCAGGCCGGTTCCATCACCGGGCGGATCGGGATCGGAATTGTGCGTGAGCACGAATGTCGGAACGCCGGCCGGGTGAAGGCCACCCCATCCGCGCGCCAAAGTGTAGGTGCGCTTGCCCGACACATAGGCTCCGAAGCGTGCGAAGGTTTCAGCAATGACTCCGCGACTGGCCCCCTCCGGACGCAGCGCCATGGACTTGTCCGGCGGGAAGCGGCGAGTGCCGCTGCTCAGCCAGTCAAACACATGATGACCGCCTCGCGTACCGAGACCATGCTCAAGGGTCTCGTTCGGCCCGGCCACGAAACCGTCGAGCGACATCGACATCTCGGCCACGACGAGCCCGCGCGGATTGTCACTCATGGTGCTCTCCTTGCGAGATCGGTCTTTGGGTCGGCGCGCGTCACTCGAAAGGTCTTCCAGTCGATGCCCCAGCCGAGCGCCAGCCTGTCGCCCGGCCCGTGAACTGCCGCGAACAGCAGTCCGGCGATGAAGGTGAAATGATCGACGAAAAAGCCGAACTCCATCGGGTTCTCCTCCCACCTAGACGGCCCGTGAAACGCGAACCCGAGGAACAGGACATAGGCTGCCGAGATCACGGCCGCCTCGCTGAAGAAGGAGCCGGTGAGGAACGCGAAAGTCAGGCCGAGTTCAAAGAAGGCGGCAACCCAGGCAAAGAACAGGGGGGCCGGGAAATCGATCAAGGCGATGTAGCCAGCCGTCGCGCCCATATCCGCGAACTTGAAGCAGGCCGCCATGAGAAATGCACCGCCGAAGATCAGGCGAGCGATGAGGATTGCGGTCCTTCTTGCCATTTCTGATGATCCTTCGTTGCTTGTCCTGACGGGCTTTCTGTCCAAAGGACGCGCGAGATCTGCGCCTCACGACATGGAGCGGAAACTTTTTCGCTTTGGGTTTTCAGTGTGGATATTCGAGCTGCATGGCGACAACATTGGTCGTGGCCTCCCCATAGTGTTCGGTGATGGTCTCGAGCGCCTGGTCCAACGCATCCGCAGGCCGCTCATCGGGGTAGATCGAAGCGGTGCGATCTTCCTGCCAGCCGTCTTCGACGCGATCCGGCAGGATGCGCACACCGTTCGCCGTGGGGAGTGCAGATGGGGCCTGTGCGAAAGTGACCGCATGCGACCGGTAGGTTCGTGACCAGGCATCGGCGATCATGGCCAGCGAGACCTCGTCCATTCCCGCCTCGAGTTCGATCCCCCAATCATCGCGGTTCCAGAATAACATGCGGTTTGCGAGCACTCGTGTCGCGAAAGGACGTGTTAGTTGAAACGCATCGCTCGCATGCCGCATGTCCCAGTTTCCCGTGCCGAGATCTGTTGCTACAACCTCGGCCTGCTCCGGTCCCGCGATGGCCTCGATCAGTGCCAGCATCATCGGCAGGGCGGCCGTGATGCCGGTCGTGGTCACGACGTTCCCGTCCGCGACCATGCGGCGGTCGGCGACATAGTCTATCGTCGGGTTGCGTCTGAGCATCTCGCCCAGATAGTACCAGTGGGTTGTCGCACGCCTGCCGTCGAGCAGCCCGGCAGCGCCGACCACCTTGGCGCCGGCACAAACACCGATGATCGTCGCGCCTTTCCGGGACTGCCCCTGCAGCCAGGCGATCACCGCCGGATCGTCGTCGCGGCTCATCGCTGGTACGATGACGTAGTCGGCCCCCTCGGGATATTCGGCGTCGAACGCGGCGATGGTCGCGTCCGGCTCCACCCTCAACGCGGGATAGAGCTGCACCGGCCCTTCCTCCGTCGCCAGCATCACTACCTCGGCAATATCGGCCCGCCTCAGGATACCAGTCGTCGTGATGTAGTCGTTGGTCTCGGTCGCGTCGTTGAGCCCGATGACAGCGATAACGGGACGTCCTTCTCCTTCGTAGCGGAGAGCAGTCAGCATGGCATCCGTCTCTTCCTGCGGCACCGCGGGGGCGTCCGCCGTGGCGATTGTCGAAGGCAGGCTGAATATCCAGCCGCCGAAGCCCGCGAGACCGAGCAGAACGACTGCAATACCCCCAAAAACGATAACGCGCTTCGACATGGCTGTTTCTCCCGAAAAGCTGCTGGATGGGTCGCGAACTCGTCCGCGCTACCATCGCCTTTTTCGGAAGCTACCAGCCGCCCGCCATGGCAGAAATGACAAATAGATGCTAATTTCTGCCAATGCACCACGTCGTCTCCATCGTCTATCCTGGGTTCGAGCTGCTCGATGTGTCTGGACCTGCATCGGTGTTCAACGGTGCCAATCGCGCGCTCGGCCAGCAGGGAAAGCCCGCATTCTATGCGGTCACCCTAGTCTCCGCCCAAGGCGGCGCCATCGAAAGCAGTAGCGGCATCACCGTCGACACGCGGGCGATCTCGGATTTGAAGCCAGGAGATGCGCATACCGTCCTGGTCGCCGGGGCGGAACGGGAGCCGCTGCTGGCCGCCGTCGCCGACCCGACCCTACGGGCAGTGCTTCCCGGACTTGCCTCCGGTGCCGAGCGCTACGGATCGGTCTGCACGGGCGGCTTCGTGTTCGCCGCGCTCGGCCTGCTCGACGGCCATCGCATCGCGACCCATTGGGATTCCTGCAAACCGCTTTCCGAGAACTTTCCCGCCGTCACGGTGGACCCCGACGCGCTCTACGTCGTAGATGGCCGACTCTGGACATCTGCGGGTGTGACGACGGGCATTGACATGGCGCTGGCGATGATCGCCAATGATCTCGATGCAGGCATCGCCGGCGAAGTTGCCAAGCGGCTGATCCTTTACGCACGCCGTCCCGGATATCAGTCGCAATTCAGTCCGGTGCTGCAGGCGCAGGTCAAGGGCGACAGTCCCTTCGCCGATCTGATCGGATGGATTCAGGCCAATCTCGATGCAACGCTGGATGTCCCCGCACTGGCCGAGCGCGTGGGACTGAGCGAGCGGACCTTCCACCGCAAGTTCGTGGCGGCAACAGGCCAGACCCCCGCCAAATTCGTCGAGACCGCCCGACTCGACGCAGCGCGCCTCTTGCTGTCACGCGGAACCTCACTCAAATCGGTTGCCGCGCAGGTAGGCCTGTTCCCCGCTGCGCGTCTTTCGGAAGTCTTCGAGCGCCGGTTCGGCGTCGCGCCGAGGCTGTTCCGGGAGATGCATGGCGGTATGTGAATTGAGATCCGAATCGTCCCGTTGTCGTTTTCGCAGTCTTGCCTCATTCATCAGGCTGCTTTCATGCCATCATCGAATACACAAGTCTCATCCAGCACGGCCAGTGGTCTGATCGTGTTCGAATTCGAGGAGAGTGATGCGTGCATCAGGCGTCCTCATCTATTACAGGAGGGGCGAAAACCGTGTTCTTTAAACAGTTCCGATCTGGCGCGAATCGCATGCTCGGCTCGAAGCCGAACTCGGGTCAGATTAAGATCTCGCCGATCTTCTACGATAACTTAAGTCCGTTGAGTCATGATCTGCTCTCTGTTTCATTTGATAGTCCACTCTTGGCTTACGCCTGTAGGGAGGCTTGATCCGGCATGTCAGTGCGCCCCTACCACCGAGCTGACGCCAGGGCGTGGCTAGCACTGCTCAATCTCCTGCGGGAGCGGCCGCTCGACCTCGGCAGCTTCCTTGATCGGGAACGCTCGCGAGTTTCGCGAGAGAAGCCGCTTCGGCTCGTATTTGAGGAGAACTCTGAAATTCTCGGCATCGTAGAGGGCGTGGTTTCGGCCTACCTGCCCGAGGACCATCTTATGACAGCAATTGCAGTCACGCCTACGGCGCGCCGCCGAGGTATCGGCACGTTGCTATTTAATGAATTTAAGACCGTCGCACTTGAAGCAGGGATTGCGGGGCTTGCTTGCGAGGTGGTTGAAAACGATCCCAACGTTTACAACTGGGCAAGGTCCTGCGGCTTGCGCGATCATGTTCGCCGCATCTCAAGCACTCTCGATCTAGCGGTGTGGAGCGAAGCGCGCCAGACGGTACGCGAAACAGCTCTGGCGGCGCATGGTTTCATACTCACTACGATGGGGGACGGTCTGGTTCGGTCCGAGGAACTTCTCCCGTTCTTCAGAGATCGTGTCTCCGAAGCGCCGGACATGGCTAATATGCCGCGCTGGGATCTCGAGCTCTGCCGCAGCATCCTGTTCAAAAATCCTCATGCCCGCGACGATTGGATTGTAGTCGCACAGTTGAATGGTCGTATTGCGGGCTTGGCTGTGATGCACAGCCTTGGCACGGACGCTTACCTCTACTTTGTGGGCAGTGCGCCTTGGGCACGGGGTCGAGGTTTGGGCGTTGCCCTTATCGGGTACCTTGCAGGACAGGCGAAAGCCGAGAGGATACCGATCCTACGGATCGATAATATTGAAAGTAATTCACCCGCATTACGGATAAACGACCAAATCGGCTTCGTCGGTCAGACTGTCCGCGTTGAGCTTCGGCGCACCCTTACAACGCCGTGAGGGCTCATTCAGTCCAGTCAAGCGTTAGCTTATGTAAACCAAAGCGGCCTAGATGTGCCGCATTAATGTTCCGCGAGATGCATGCCGATCTTTGAGGGATCGATCGGGCGCGAAGGGCCGCTGCGTGCCGAACGCCTTCTTTGCCTGGTTCCCGCCGCCCCGCCCGGAAACGTCGCACAGCCAGCAAGGAGCGTTGGTTTTGTTGCAACCGCTGACTGGACAGGAAAAGCGACCTGGCCGACAGCAATTATGCGGCAAGAATTGCGAACTGCTCGGCCAGGGTTGGATTCGGATTGAAGGCGTATCTTGCCTGTCGCTCGCGCATCATATGAACCATCTCGGCGTAACGGCTTCGCCTCAATTCCCTTACCTGCGGGCTACGTCACCCTGCCAGTTGACGACAGGTCACCGCCGCTTGGGCTCATGCCCCCTCACAGCAGGGGGCATGGCATTCTTCAAATCCTCCTTTCTCAATGCATTCTAGTCATATGCATCCCGGACCGTCCGGGACGAGGCGCACCATAGGTGATATCGGCGACCCAAAGCATGCTCGGCTCGTGGGCAAAGAAGTTCCGGTCCATCAGATTGCTGGCTGGCCGCAATCGCTCGTCACGGATCGTGGTCCGGGCGGACTTGCGACGGCTGACGCCCTTCAAGCCTGCAGCTTTCATCAATCGTTCGACGCGCTTGCGCCCAACATGGACGCCGGCATCAGCCAGTTCAGCATGGACGCGCGGTGCGCCGTAGATCTGCCTAGAGGCTTGATGGATGGTCTTGATGCGTCCGCTCAGATCGCCATCGTCTCGATCGGGTAACAGACCTGGTTTGCGGTCATGAATTCGAAGACCGGGACGACGTCACGTCGTTCGCTGCAAACCAGGCTGCGGCCTTTGAGAGAATGTCGCGCTCCGTGCGAAGCTGCCGGTTCTCCTTGCGCGGGCGCCGAGCTCTTCCCGCTCGGCGCTGGTCAGGCCGTCATCGCGTGTCCCACCGTCGATCTCCGCCTGCTTGACCCAGCCATGAATCGTCGCAACGCAAGGCTCGAACTCACGCGCAAGACTTTCAACACTGCGTCCGGCCTTGGCCAGCGCGATGATCTGTTGCCTGAATTCCGCAGGGTACGGGTTCCTGGTTCTCGGCATGACAAGCACTCTCCTTCACAAATGGAAAAGTGTCCATCAAACCGGGGGAACTCCAGTGCCGATTCCGGCCGCTACGCTGACAAATGTCACGTGGCCGGCAAAGCGGCTATAGGTAGCAGCCACATCGCGGATCACCTGCGGCTTGATTGCAAAGACAATGAAGTTCGCACCGACGCTCAGTTCATCGACGTTTTCGGGGACCGTCACGCCAAGCGCGCCAGCGAGGGCGCGCAATTCGACATTAGGCTCGATCACTGTAGCATCCTTCGAAGCCAACTTGCCCGCGGTGATCCACACCCTTCAACATAGCATAACCCATGCTGCCGCAATCGACGAGAATTATCGACTTGTCCATGAGTATTTTCCCCTTGAGGATGGAAAACTACGGAAAGATCGCTGCTTTTCATCTGTGTTGACAATAGGTCTGTTGGCTGTGAGGCCAAGACAATGGTTTCATCCAACCACATCGCTAAGTATCTGGAGTAGGAACAAGAACGGTATTATCGCTTAAAAGTATAGCCAGTGCCTTGGATATCCCAGCAATCATTCGTGGATCTTGAAAGCTCCGCCTTGCGAATGCGCTGGCTCGGCGTCTTGGGGAATTCCCGCGTGAAGTCGACATAACGGGGAATCTGGAAATAAGGCATCTTGTCCTCGCACCACCGGATCAGGTCCAACGGTTCAAGGATCTTCTGCGGCTTCAGCTTCACAAAAAGCTTCAGATCATCATCGCCGGCCCCCAGACCGCTGTCGACACCGACCAGAGCGCATTCCTCCACAGACGGATGGCGCGCCACGATCCGCTCGACCTCCCAAGCCGAAACATTCTCTCCCCGACGCCGTAGGCTGTCGCTCTTACGTCCCGTGAAAAACAGATGTCCGTTCTCGTCGAACCGGCCGAGGTCGCCCGTCTTGATCCAACCGGCCTGCGTTCTAGTCTGAACCTTGTTGAGCGAGACGGACGTATGGCCCTCGCCCTTGCCCTTCACGACGATCTCGCCCGTTTCTCCCTGGGCAACATCCTGTTCCCCGTCATCGATAATCCTTACCGAGAACCACGGAAGGGGTTTTCCGATGGAGCCGCGCGGTCCCCCGACATTGATCGAGACGTAGTTCGCCACTTCGCTCAGGCCGTAACCTTCGTTGACGACCACCCCAAAGCGCCGTTCAAACTCTTCTCCGATGTCCTCCGGACATCCCGCCCCCCAGGCGACCTTCACTGAATGATCGCGATCGCCTTCGAGGGCCGGCTGCTTCAGCAGGATCGGTAGAATGCCTCCGATGTAATGAATCTTGGTGGCGTTGAAACGGCGCGCCTGGTCCCAGAAACGCGATGCGCTGAAGCGGGGAACCATGGCGAGCGTAAGCTTCTCCATGATCGCGGCAAAGACGGTCTGATGCCCCGCTCCATGATACAAGGGCTCCCAGAACAACAGGACGTCGCCCGGCTCCATCTCCCCGATCAGCAGGCACCCGATCGAACCGATCTGCACGACGCGGTCCGAACGTGAAAACTTCTTCGGCGCTCCCGTCGTTCCTGACGTATAATTTATGACCAGCGGATCGTCCGGCCCGGCGGACAGTGCTGGCGGCGTGGCTGCGCCCCCTTCGATGAGCCTGTCGAGTTCGCCCGTTCCGCTGTCGTCGTTCCAGATAACATGCGGGATTTCCGCCTCGACAAGGGCCTGATCCAGCAAGGTCCGGTAGGTGGTCTCCGCGATGAGAACGCGGGGTCGGGCATCGGCCAGCAGAAGCGATAGATAGTCGCCCTTGGCATTCACATTGACGGAGGTCCGCGCGACGCCGATCTGGGCGCAGGCATAAAGCGCAATGATGTGCTCGGCATGCTGATCGAGCATGAGAGCGACGACGTCGCCCTTGCCGATGCCCAGGTCGAGCAGGGCGTTCGCCAATTTCGTCGAGCGCTCGTGAAGCTCCCACACCGTCAGCTGCCCTCCCTCCCAGACGCATAACGGGTGTTCGGGATCGGTCTGCGCCCGCTGTTCAAGGATTGTCCGAAAGGTACCTTCTCCCGGCACCGGCCAATGCGCACGCATGTTAAAGTCGGCTAAGTTCCTGCCGCTCATTGTCATTCTCCAGAATTTTCTTGAATACCAGTTCACTCACTATGTTTGAAGTGGAGAACACTCTATGCATTCCTGGCATTATGTCCGGCGAAAAAGCCCGAAATGCCAGACTTAACTGACCGGGTTATTTCTTCTTTCGCTCTCACTTCCGCCGCGCGGGCAAACGCGGCCTCGAGCGCAGGTAGTGTGAGATCGCGAAGCCACTGCTTCGTTTCAGCGAAAGCTTCGGGAGATTTCGCCGCTAGCTCGTCGGCAACTTGCAAGGATCGCTCCTCTACTGCTTCCGCAGGAACGATTTCTTCCAGCATCCCCAAACTCGACGCCTCCTGCGCCTCCATGAACCGCCCACTCACAGCAATGGAGCGGGCGAGCATGGGACCGACGGACCAAGAAAGGATAGCCGAGCCCGTTATGCAGGGCATGCCGGAATTGATCTCCGGCAACCCGAAGCGAACGCCTGCATGGGCAACACGATAATCCATCAGCAAGACCGCCTGGAACGCCGAACCCAGCGCAAAGCCGTTCAGTGCCGCGACCAGCGGTTTCCTGAAAGACTGGATGCCGACATAGAAGTCCTGGAACGCCGTCATACGCCCCGCGGCGGCGGACGGTATGCTCATGGTCGGGTCGGAAAGGTCCGCACCTGCGCAGAACGAGCGTCCGCCCGTTCCGGTGATGACCGCCGCGGCAATCTGCAGATCCTTGTCAGCCGATGCGAGAGCCTTGCGGATGTCCTCCCGCACGGCGCCGCTCCAGGCATTGAGCTTAGCCGGATTGTTGAGACGCAGCACCAGAAGTTTACCATGTTTTTCCAGTTCCAGCATTTCACGTTCCCATCAACAGATTCGGCAGCAGGAGAGAAAATTCCGGCACATAGGTTATGATCAGCAACGAGGCGATCAGCGCCAGAAAGAAGGGGATCGCCGCCAGCACCGCGCGCTTCATGGGCACCTCGGCGATCTGCGCCGAAATGAACAGGGAAAGTGCCACCGGAGGCGTCATCGAGCCCATCGTCAGATTGACGGCCGCGATGATGCCGAGCTGCACTGGATCGATCCCGTAAAGCCGGCCGAGGTAGAGCAGCACCGGCGCGACGATGATCAGCGCAGCGGACCCGGCCTCCAGCGCCCCCAGCATCAGCAGACCGATGTTGATGAGGATCAGGGCGCCCCACTTACTTGCGGTCACGGCCTGGATCGCGGTGCCGATTGTCTCGGGTACCTCCATGATGTTCACGGCCCATCCGAATGCACCGGACGCCGCTATGACGAACATGATTGCGCCGGTGAAGAAGGCCGCCTCGCGCAACGAACGGATGACCACTTCCATAGAAAGGCTGCCATAGATCAGACCGAGTAGCATCGAATAGAGAACCGCGAGCACCCCCGCCTCGGAAGGCGTAACGATGCCAAGCGTCATGCCCCCGACGATGATGGCGGGAGAAAGCAAAGCAAAGAACCCGTCGCGCGCACTCATGAGGAATTCCCTCAGGCTCGCACGTGGAAGGGGATCGCCCGCCAGCACGGGCTTTGCGCGCACCGCCGTGAAAACGATCAGTGACAGGCAGAACGCCATCAGGCAACCAGGTAGAACGCCGGCGAGAAACAGCTTACCGGTAGAGACATTCGCAAGCTGGGCATAGACCACCAGAATGATGCTCGGCGGAATGATGGGTCCGATGATGGAAGATGCAGCCGTAACGGCCGCGCTGTAGGCGCGATCATATCCAGCATCGATCATTGCGCGTATCTCGATTCGACCCAGACCAGCGACATCTGCTGTGTTGGACCCCGACATACCGGAGAATATGACGCTCGCCAGAATGTTGACGTAGTAGAGCCCGCCTCGCAAATGCCCCACCAACGCGCAAGCGAAACGGAATATGCGTTCGGTCACACCCATATTGTTCATCAGGATTGCAGCGAGGATGTACATGGGGATGGCCGACAGAACCACGGACTGCACTCCGCCCCACATGCGCTGTGTCACGATCTCGAGTGGGAAATCGCTGCCCGTCAGAATGAACCCCACCGTTGCGGCAAGAAGCGTCAAAGCGACTGGCACATTCGCCGCGAAAAGTACGACCAGGATGACACCGAAGACTATGCCCTCCATGGTTCACGCCCCCGGCTTGAAGGTTTTAGATATTCGGACCACCACGTGGAGGGCCATGGAGAGGAAGCAGTAGCTCATCAGATAGGCTTTCACTTCTTCGGGTATCTTCAGGATCAACGAGTATGTGCCGACATAAAGTGCCCCGATGCGGAACGAATAGTAGGCAAGCGCCACCAGCAACAGCAATTCAACAAGCAGTGCCGCGGCTTCGGCGAAACGCCTCACCTCCACTGGCAGCATGCTTATAAACGTATCAATGGAGTAGTGCTCACCACGTTTGAGAACGGCCGTTGCCGCAACGAAACAGAGGCAGATCAGCAGAAACTGCGATAGCTCCTCACTCCAGCTCAAGGGTGAGTTCAGGAAATAGCGAAAGAAGATCTGTGCGGCGATGGTCAGGGTGAGGAGCGCGATCAAGATGGTCGCCGCTCCCTCTTCCAGATGTTTCAACCATTTGTCGATAAAACTCATTTTCGGAACTCTCCATTTCCGAAAATCATAAGAAGGAAACGATTTCGCAGCCCGTCAGCGTTTCCAGATGACGCAGACCATTCCATGCCTGCTTCGTTTTTTCCGCCCCGACGACCGGCTCCGCGCAATCGACGAATTTCGCGGCCAGTTCCTCCCAGGAAAGAGGATTGGTCGGGTGCCCCTTCGGCTTGTAGAGACGCTTGCGGTATACCTCGTCATCTTCATGGATGATCTCGATATCGGCAAAGTCATTGAAGACGGAATCCCGTTCGCGAAGCTCAGGATGGATATAAACGTTCAACTTCGGATATAGGGCCTGAATGGCCGGAGCGTTCACGGCTTCGTCCGAGAATTCGGCAAAGGTCACCTTCCCGTATTGCAGCGCGGCGGCAACGCAATATTCCATGCTGAACTTACCTTCCAGCCCCGTCGTCGGGCGATGGTAGGGAAGCGTGTTCTCGCAGCGATATCCGATACCGCAATTCAGCTGCTTGATTTGATGGGGCCGGATAGACCCGTTTGCGAGCCCCTCGAGCAATACATCCAACACATGATGCGTCAGGGAGCATGTCGGATAAATCTTGAAGAGAATGCCCGGCTTCACGACGTCGAAAGGCGCGCCAAGGTCCGATACCGCCAAGCCGGCGGCCACATGATCGAAGCCGCAGAACAGGTCGATGAACCCTTCATTCGCCTCCAGCGCATTGGGATTGGCGCTCAACCCGGCCGCCGCAAGCCGTGCTGCCGTGACACCATGCTCAGAAGCCAACCCCGAATGCAGCGGCTTCGTCATGGTGCCGAAATTGGCGCGAACCCCGCAGGCCATCGTGCCCGCGATCGCAAGCGTGCGCGCACAGGCATCGCTGTCCAAGCCCATAAGGTTCGCCGCAGCAGCAGCAGCTCCCAGCGTGCCAAGCGTGGAGGTCGTGTGCCACCCTCGCTCGTAATGTTCCATGTTCATTGCACGACCGAGCTTTGCCTCGATCTCGACTCCGACCGCATAAGCGGCGATCAGTGCCTTGCCTCCTACCTCGGTCGCCGGAACCATGGAGAAGATTGCCGGCACTACAGGGGCGGATGGATGCCCACGCATAGACTCGTTTGTATCGTCGATATCATGCGCATGCGCCAGGGTGCCGTTGGCCAGTGCGGCCATGCGCTCCGTGGTCGTGATGTCACTGCCCCAAATTGCCACATTGCCCGGTTCAAAGCGCGCAAGTTCCATCACCACTTTGCTGGGAGGCTCCGTGGCTCCTGCAATGGCCCCGCCGATGCAATCGGCGATCGCCTGCTTGGAACATTCGCGCGCGTCTTCCGGCAAGGTGTCCCAGGATTGAGAAGCAACGAATTCGGCAAGAACTTTTGTGATCGGGGGAATCGTGGTTTTCAGCATGCGGGCTTTCCCTGGACGACATGACCGTACAACCCGATCTCGCGGATCGAAGTCGGCGCTCAGTTTTTAAAGGAGTGGAATGCGGGCGCGGAGAGATGAACCTCTCGGCGCCGTACAGGATCACTTGATCGCCTGGATCGCATCGAACAAGCCTGCGGTCGACCAAACCTTGGTTTCCATGTCAGCAACCACAGGACCCATTTTTTCGATGAACGGCTCGGGATTCACACGAATGACCACAGCACCATCGTCGATCATCTTTTCAATGATTTCCTTCTGATCCTCGACCGCGAGCTTCGTGTAATATTCGCCGGCCTCAGTACCCGCATCGAGCAGTGCCTGCTGATGTTCCGGCGATAGTCCCTGGAACTTCTTGTCACCGATCACGATAGTGAAGCTGTCGCTGAAGAAATCGACCAATGTCAGATAGGGTGCCACTTCCTGAAGCGACTGACCGTAGAAGCCCGAAACTGTCGCGCAGGCCACTTCGGCCACGCCCTGCTTGAGCGCGAGATAGGTCTCGCCCCAGGGGAGGCCTACAGTCTTCGCACCCATCGCCTCGAAGGTTTTCACAAAGCCTTCCCATGGCGGAACGCGCACCTTGAGACCCTTGAAGTCATCGGGGCTCATGATCGGTTTGGTGGAGATGACTGGCTTGCCGGGACGGGCACCGTTGCGCAACACCATCCTGAAGCCCGCCTTGTCGAGTAGGTCCTGCTCCATCTTCTTGTAGGGCTCACTGTCCAGCACCTTCATGAAATGATCCGTATCGCGGAACACGAAGCCTACCGTGGTGATGTTCCAATCGTCGACATACTTGCCGAAATTGCCGGTTCCGCCGGCGTACATGTCCTGCGCCCCCAGACGAATTGCCTCCAACTGGCTGGGCGCATCCCCCAACTGCCCACCGGAGAAGATGCGAATCTTGACCTCGCCATTCGTCTTCTCCTCGACACGTTTGGCGAAATATTCCTGAGCCTTCGTTTCGGAATGCTGCGGATCGGTGATGTTACCGAGGCGCAGCGTCACGGTCTCCGCGCCGGCCACTGTGCTGGCGACCAATAGCGCGGCTCCAGCGAATATCAGCTTTCTAAGAGAAATATGTGCCATGCAACTCTCCTTGTTACCCTCTGCCTGCAGGCGTTCATTCGCCTTATTATTAGTTTTATTTATATTTAATATAAGGATTATATCCGGTATAGTCAACCGGAAAGATTCCGGGAGCCAAGAGCGCGCATGAAAAGCTGGATGAACCTGAGATCGCTGGAAATTTTCGTTACCTCGGTTGAAGAGGACAACATGTCCCGGGCCGCCGAGCGCCTCGGTCTGACACAGTCGGCCGTCTCGCAGGCAATCGCCAATCTGGAAAAATCGATCGGTGCCCAGTTGGTGGACCGCACGGTGCGGCCGGCGCGCCTGACATTGCTCGGCACCACCTTCTACAAGGGCGCTCTGGAGCTTCTGGGCCGCGCCCGGATCCTCGAGCAAGGTGTCGATCTCGACATGAACAAGCTGCTCCCGCTCCTGCGGATCGGCATGGTGGATTCCTTTGCAGCGACGGTTGGTCCGTATCTGGTCAAAGCCCTCGACACGATCGCCGCGCAATGGTCTGTCCTGTCTGGAATCAACGAAACCAGCGTTCGCGCTCTTTTGGAACGACGGGTGGACTTCGTGATCACTCCTGACAACTCGCACAACCTGTTCGAACTGACAGTTTTGCCGATTTTCGAGGAGCCGTTCTTCATCGTAGCTCCCCCCTCAAATAGTTCGGAGCCGAAAACGGCAGAGCAACTATGCGAGGAAATGCCCCTTATTCGCTATTCGCGATCATCCTTTTTCGGCAGACAGGTGGACGACTATTTGCGCGAACACGCATTGAGCCCCCAGCACCGCTATGAGCTCGATACATCGGATGCCGTTCTTGGAATGGTAGGCGCCGGGATAGGATGGACCATTGCAACACCGCTTGTTGTCCTGAAGAGCGTCCGCTCCGACACAAACCTGCGTATCTATCCGCTCAGCAAAGCCCCAATGTCGCGCACGCTATGGCTCATTGCGCAACGGACGGAAAATGCAGAGCTGAGTCAACGTATCGCCAAAGCGGCCCAGGAAGCTATACTCACCGGCTTTCTGCCTAAGATTGCCGGTCTCGGTGGCCCGACCACAACGGAGGCGCTTCGGATCGGCGAGCTAAGCGTGAACCAGTTCGAGGCATATCTCCAACCCTAACTTTTTATAAGGCGTGATCCCGGTACTCGAGCACGCAATGGCTCAATGGGGGTATGCCGCGTCAGGTTCTCACAACCATCTGCTGTTACAAGGTAGCAATTGCCCACGTTGGAGCCCGCCACGAGCGGGTCGAGCCATTGAGCGTGGAGCACAAATACCATTCCCTCCTCCATCTTGTCGCAATTATGCGAAGAGATGTTGAACAGCGGCATTTTCGGCATACCCACGGCATGCCCAAGATTCGGGTTGTGAGGTCCCACCTGCGCCGGATACACATGTTCCAGCCGCCTGCCCTGACGCTCCCAATCCGCGTCCGGTACATATTGGCGTTTCAGCCTGCGCGGCTGGCCGTCCGGCATAGCCTCCCAATTGAAGGGCATGGTTCGCGTCGCACTGTCAAGCAGATAACCGCGCTCCAGATACACGGAGAACGCTGCCTCGTGCAGTTCGCTGAACATCACTCCCGGTTTGATAAGTTTTTCGGCGCGCGTGACTGCTTCAACAGTGAGATCTAGTACCTCTTCCTGCTTGGCAGTTAGGTCGCCTACCCCAATCATGCGCGCGCTCTGGGCAAAGTAGCCTCGATACGTG
>ENA-ORCW01000561-ORCW01000561.1-marine-metagenome-genome-assembly--contig:-NODE-561-length-18627-cov-4.219407_pt1 | contig 18627 bp, 11 predicted proteins | sample MGYA00237784_ERZ508517 | MGnify/ENA primary metagenome ERZ508517 (study PRJEB26187, sample SAMN06268979) | marine metagenome | isolation source: Tt ae E1 feedstock associated aerobic enrichment on... | reverse complement strand
GCCGACCGCGCTGCGCATCACCGACATGCGCCTCGCCGTGGTCGCGGCGAATTACGATTATCCGATCCTGAAGATCGACACGAACCAGGGTGTCTATGGTCTCGGCGAGGTGCGCGACGCCGGCCACGCCGAGAACGCGCTGCAGTTCAAGTCGATCCTGCTCGGCCAGAATCCGTGCAACGTCGACATGATCTTCAAGACCATCAAGCGCTTCGGCAACTGGGGTCGCGAGGGCGGTGGCGTCTCAGGCATCGAGATCGCCCTGATGGACCTGATCGGCAAGGTCTACGGCGTGCCCTGCTACCAGTTGCTCGGCGGCAAGTACCGCGACAAGGTGCGCCTCTACGGCGATACGCCAACGCCCGATGACCCGACACCGGAGGATTTCGTCAAGGCGGTGCTTGGCCGGCGCAAGCGCGGGCTCACCTGGATCAAGTTCGACCTCAGGCCAAGCCTGTTCGAGACCGGCGACAGCCCGCTCATCGGCCACGACGCGCTCTTTGACTATGACGACGAGCGCAGCCGCCGCATCCGCGCGCCGATGGCCGGACGCGGCGTCAAGCTGACCGAGGCGACCATCGAGCGCGCCGCGCATGTCGTGGCGGAAGTGCGCAAGGCGGTCGGCAACGGCGTGCAGATCTGCGTCGACCATTTCGGCGAGAGCTATCTCACCAGCGACGAGGTCATCCGCCTCGGAAAGGCGCTGGAGAAATACGACCTCGCCTGGATGGAAGACCCGGTGTCGCGCATGGACATTCCCGGCCACAAGAAGGTCGCCGATGCGCTGCTGACCCCGATCGCGGCCGGCGAGGACCTCTACCTCCGCGACGGCTTCCGTGAGGCGATCCGCACCCGCGCCTTCGACATCGTGCATCCCGACCTGCTCACCTCGGGCGGGCTGATGGAGACCAAGCGCATCGCCGACGACGCCGAGGAGGAGGAAATTCCGACGGCGTTGCATTGTGCCGGCTCGCCCATCGGCTTCATGGCCAACATCCACACCGCCGCGGCGATCTCCAGCTTCCTCGCCTGCGAGCATCACGGCCTCGACCTCCCCTTCTGGGAAAGCCTGGTCACCGGGCTCGATCCGAACTACATGGCCGACGGCTATGTTACGGTGCCCGAGAAGCCTGGCCTCGGCATCGACCTCAACCTCGAGGCGATCGAGGCGAACCTCAGAACGCCCGGCACCATGTTCCTGCCGACCGACACCTGGAATACGCCGAAGCTCGGCTTCTGGCGCCCCGACAATCGCTGGCCCGAATAGGACGCGAACGGGCCCGCTCCTTCACGCCGGCGTGACCCTGTCACCCGGTCCCCTGCGGCGTGTACCATTGGTCCGGTCCTCGACCGGACCAGACCGCCGCCAAATTCGCAGACAACGGACCCGAGCATCCATGAGCACAAGCAAACCCGCGCCGCAGCGCAAGCTTTCGAACGGCGTCATGATCCCGTCGATCGGCCTCGGCACCTGGCCGCTGAACGACGCCGAAGCCGCAAAGACGATCGCCGAGGCCATCGCAATCGGCTACCGGCTGATCGACACGGCCGAGAACTATCGCAACGAGGCCGGCGTCGGCGAAGGCATCCGCGCCAGCGGCATCGACCGCAGCGAAGTCTTCGTCACCAGCAAGTTCAACGCCGAATGGCACAGCGTCGATGGCGTGCAGCAGGCTTTCGCCAACAGCGCCAAGCGCCTGCAGCTCGACTACATCGACCTGCTGCTCGTCCACTGGCCCAATCCCGGGCAGGACCGCTACGTCGAGGCCTACAGGGGCATGATCAAGCTGCTCGAGGACGGCAAGATCCGCGCCCTCGGCCTGTCGAACTTCAAGCCCGCCCATCTCGACCGCCTCATCGCCGAGACCGGCGTCGTGCCGCACCTCGATCAGGTGCAGCTCAACCCCTATATCGGCCGGCCTGACGAGCGCGCCTATCACGCCAAGCATGGCATCGTGACCGAGAGCTGGACGCCGATCGGCAAGGGCGGAGAGCTCATGCAGGAACCCGCCGTCGCCGGGGCCGCAAAGCGGCGCGGCAAGACGCCGGGGCAGATTGTGCTGCGCTGGCACGTCCAGAACGGCCTGCTGCCGATTCCGAAGTCGTCCAATCCCGAGCGCTTGGCGCAGAACCTCAGCGTCTTTGACTTCGAGCTGACCGATGACGAGATGGCGGCAATCACCGCCCTCGATCGCGGCGGGGTTGGCGCAGCGGATTCCGACAAGACCGGCCACTGAACGGTCGACCGCTTTTTTCGAGATGACGAAGCCATGCGTTTGCTGATCTTTCTCGGCACTATGCTGGCTGCTTTTGCTGCCGCCACACCCGCGCCGGCAGGAGAAGAGGTCAGTCTCGTGACGGAGTTGCAGGCCACGCTCGATGCGTTCCAGAAGCGCTACGCGTTTCCCGGCGCGACGGCAGCCATCGCTCTGCCCGACGGAACCGTTGTCACGGCCGCCACGGGGCTCGCCGACGTCGAGGCGGCGCGCCCCATGACGCCGGACAGCCGGATGCTCGCCGCCAGCGTCGGCAAGACCTTCGTGGCGGCGACCGTCCTGGCCCTGGAAAGCGAAGGCATGCTGTCGCGGCACGATCGCGTGGCGGCACATCTCGGCGATCGCTCCTGGTTCGCCGCCCTCCCGAACGCTGGCAGCATGACCATCGGCCAGCTCCTCAGCCACCGTGCCGGCCTGCCGGATCATGTCTACATGCCGGCGTTTCGTGAAGCCTTCGCGGCACGGGTCGCCGCCGGGGAAGGCGCCTTCACACCTGAACAGATCCTCGGCTTCCTCGCCGGCGCCAAGCCGCTCTTCGCAGCCGGCGAGGGCTGGGCCTACAGCGACACAGGCTACATTCTGCTTGGTCTGGTGATCGAAGCGGTCACCAGCCAGACCTATTACGAACTCGTGCAGACGACGTTCCTCGCCCCGCTGGACCTCGAGGACACCACGCCGTCGGACCATCGCGACATTGCGGGCCTGGCGGTCGGCTACACGATCCCCGGCAATGCCTTCGGTCTGCCCGAGCGGACCGCCGATGCCGGAGGTGCGCTGTTGTGGGACCCGGCGACGGAATGGACAGGCGGCGGGCTGGCTTCGACTTCGCGGGACCTGGCGCGCTGGGGCCGCGCGCTCTACCGTGGCGCCGCGCTGGAGACACCCTATCTCGACCGGCTTCTCGACGCCGCTTCGGTCGCGCCGGATGCGCCCGACACCCTCTACGGCGCCGGCGTCACCATCTACACCAAGACCGCGCACGGGCCTGTCTATGGACATGGCGGCTGGATAACGGGCTACGTCTCCAGCCTGCGCTACTACGCCGATCGTGGCGTGACCGTTGCCTTCCAGATCAACACCGATGCGGGGGTTGTGGACGACAGCAGCGATCTGACGAGCGCACTTGAATCCGCCTTGGCCGACCTGGCTGTCGGAGCGCGGTGAGATGTCCTGAACACACGGCGATTGACGCTCGTTGGGCCGGCCGTCGGCGCAATGGTAGCTGCCTGAAATTCCATATTGGCATGCGGGTCGACGCCGCGCGTCTTGTCGGCCCCCCCCGCCGGAACCTCGATCACGTCCACCCTTCCGGTGGCGATCTCATAGATCGACTTGATCTTCCCGGCGCCGACCGGCGACAACAGCTGGATCAGCGCGAGGCGCAGATCGGCGTTGGCCGGGGCGGCGGCGGAGGATGGTCCCGCTGGTATTGGGCGATGACCGGACCGAGCGTCTCCTGCGGCCAGAATTGCGGCGTCCCGATCTGCTTGAGGCAGGCGGCATTCCAGTAGAGGCCCGCGTTCGACAGCGATTGCCCCGAGGCAGTCGCCCGTGCAACGGCGCGAATGTCGCTGGCTTCCGGATAGATATAGAGCGTCGTCGGGTTGGACTTCGTCATCGCGACGATTTCCTCCACGTCCGCCTGCGCCCAACTTGTGCAACCGTTGCTCCGCCCGCCGGCATATTGCACCAGCTTGCCGAGCGGCACGTAGCCCTTGCCGTTGGCATAAGGGCTTTTGGGCTTCTTCAGCAGACAGACGCCTCTCAGCAGCACCGCCGCATGTCCGCCGATCTCGCGCTGCCGCGCGTTGGCGGTATCGCCCTCGCCTTCGAACTGGATGAAAGTGCGTGTCAGCGCCTCGTCGCGCTTCGAGGAGGCGCGGAAGTAACCCTTGAACGACGTCTTCGCCTCCGCCGTCACGTAGGAGCCGCCGGTCGTCAGGTTCGAACTCACGGCATTGCCGAAGTTCGCCGCACACGTTCTCCCGTTCGCGAAATTGGCGATACCCTTCAGGTTGCGGCCGCTGCCGTGGCCTGACGAGATCGCCCGGAAGGACTGCTCGGCTTCGCAGACGATATAGAAGCGCCGGCCGGGCGTGCCGTCACTCAGGCTGTTCGGACGCGTCGCATCCATGGCGAAGTAGCAAGGATTCCCGACCTCACCCTCGCTCACCTTGCGGCGATAGAGCGCCCGCGCCCGCTGCAGGACAGGCAGCGAAATCTCGCCTTCGGCATCGCCGACATGGGCCGCGAGCCACGGCGGAATGGCCGGCGCCTGATCGCCGGAAGCGCGGGCGGGACCCGGCGCATAGGCGATGAAGACAGCCAAGCCGAGGACTGTCAGCCAGCCAAAGGCAGCGGCTCTGGATCGCATTGGATTGGCTTTCCGGTTGGAACTGCGGACGTCACGCACGGACGGTACGCCCTGATTCGGACATTGTAGGGCATGGCGGCGAAAGGAACGGCTCGGTCGACCGAGCCGTGGACGCGGAGTTCGGTGCCGGACGTGCGTTTCATCGATGATTGCGCACCGCGCACTCAGCGGGCTTCGAGCCCCTTGATGACCAGGTCGAGCATGCGCTCGGCCCGCGCCGGGTCCTCCGGCTCCTTGAGGCGCCAGAAGAAATTGAGCAGCAGCAGCACATCTTCGGCGTCGATATCGCGGCGGAACACGCCCGCGTCGGCGCAGGCTTTCAGGAGATGTCCGACGGCACCCACCATTGGCTCGTAGACCTCGGCATGGACGGGATCGGCAGCCGCCGAATGCAGCACGTCGGTCAGGCCATGCTTGACCCGCCCGTAGCTTGCCAGTCGATCGCACCACAGCCGGAACGCCTGTTCGGGCGAATGCGCTTCCGTCAGCTTCGGGGCCAGCGTCACCAACGCATCGATCTCGTGTCGATAGACGCCGATGACCAGCGCTTCGCGATTGGGGAAGTGCCGGTAGAGCGTTCCGGGCCCTACACCTGCCAGCTTGGCAATCGCGTTGAGAGACGTGTCCGGCGCCCGCGCGAAGGCATCGCGCGCGATCTCGAGGATCTTTTCGCGATTTGCCCGCGCATCGGACCGCAGGGCGCCGCTTTGCTCGTTCATGCATGCCCTCTTGACTAAACGGAGAACTCTCCGTTATGACGCCGAGCAACCGGAGACATCTCCGCTTCTATTCCGGAAAGGAACGGTCATGCAATATGGAAAGCTCGGCAAGACGGGCCTCGATGTCTCGCCGATCTGCATCGGCGCCATGAGCTATGGCGAGCCCGAGCAGGGGCACCCCTACTGGTCGCTCCCCGAGGCGGAGAGTCGCGACATGATCCGTCACGCGCTCGACCACGGCATCAACTTCTTCGACACGGCGAACATGTATTCGCAGGGCTCCAGCGAGGAAATACTCGGCCGCGCGCTCAAAGATTTTGCCAACCGCGACGACGTCGTCGTCTGCACGAAGGTGCGCCACCAGATGCGCGCCGGACCGAACGGCAGCGGCCTGTCGCGGAAGGCGATCATGGCCGAGATCGACCATTCCCTGATGCGGCTGGGGATGGATTATGTCGACATCTACATGATCCACCGCGCCGACCCGCTGACCCCGTGGGAAGAGACCCTCGAAGCGCTGAATGACGTCGTCAAGGCCGGCAAGGCACGCTATCTCGGCGCCTCGTCGATGAAGGCCTGGGAGTTCTCCAAGGCATTGCACCTGCAAAAGGAAAACGGCTGGGCCCGCTTCGTCACGTTGCAGAACCACTACAATCTGGTCGCCCGCGAGGAAGACAAGGAGATGCACCCGGTCTGCGCCGATTGGGGCGTCGGCACGATGATCTGGAGCCCCCTGGCCCGGGGGCGCCTCTCACGCCCGTGGGGCGAAACGACGACCCGCTCGGCCAAGGACCCCTATCAGGACATGCTCTATGCCGGCACCGAGGACGAGACGGTCGTCCAGGAATCCGTCTTCACGCGCCGCGGGGTCGACCGCATCCTGCGCTATGCCTTCGAGCTCGCGCAGTCGCGCCCGGCCAGGCACCTGACCTCCGCGACGAAGTCGAACGGAATCGTCCACACCATGCCGTTCTGGGACGAGCGCTTCAAGGCGGTGGCGGCGGACTATCCGGACGTGAAGACCGACCAGTTCCACATCGATATCCTGACGGCGCATTTCGTCCAGCACCCCGACTGGTTCGACGTGGTGGTGGGCTCCAACCTCTTCGGCGACATCCTGTCCGATCTCGGCCCGGCGGTCGCGGGTTCGATCGGCATCGCGCCGTCGGCCAACATCAATCCGGAGCGCGACTTCCCCTCCATGTTCGAGCCGGTGCACGGCTCAGCGCCAGACATTGCGGGCCAGGGCATCGCCAACCCGGTGGCCGCCGTCTGGTCGGCGGCGATGATGATGGAGTTCCTCGGCGAGACGCAGGCGGCCGATGCCATGGTCGCCGCCATCGAGACCGTTCTCGCGCACGAGGCGACGCGCACCCGGGACCTCGGCGGGCGCGCCTCCACGCAAGAGTGCGGACGCGCCATCGCCGACGCACTATCCTGATTGAGGACACGGGAGGCGGACACCATATGAGCGAGATGACCATGCGCACCGAAACGCCCCAGCCCGTCCGCCTTTCCGACTATCGCCCGCCCACCCACATGATCGACGAGGTCGCGCTCACCGTGCGGCTGGCGCCGCAGAAGACACTAGTGAGCGCGCGCCTGAAGGTACGCCCGAACCCGAAATCCGATGCGGGGCCGGACGCACCGCTCGTCCTTGACGGCGAGGCCATCGAGCTGCGCGGGATCGTGCTCGACGGCGTGCCGCTCGCCCAGGGCGACTACGCCGTCACCGACGAGAGCCTCACCATCGCCCGGGTGCCGGCGGAGCCCTTCGAGCTGGAGATCGAGACCGCCTGCAACCCGGAGGCCAACACCGCGCTCTCCGGCCTCTACCGGTCGAACGGCACCTATTGCACCCAGTGCGAGGCTCAGGGCTTCCGCCGCATCACCTACTATCCCGACCGGCCGGACGTGCTCGCCCGCTTCACCACGCGCATCGAGGCGCGCCGCTCCGACGCGCCCGTGCTGCTGGCCAACGGCAATCTCGTCGACAGTGGCGAGATCGAGGGCACGGAGAAGCACTACGCGGTCTGGGAAGACCCGTTTCCGAAGCCCGCCTATCTCTTCGCCCTGGTGGCCGGCGACCTCGCCGTCTTCGAGGACAGCTTCACCACCATGTCGGGCCGCGAGGTGGCGCTCAAGATCTATGTCGAGCCCGGCAAGGAGGATCGCTGCGAGTGGGCCATGACCTCGCTCAAGAGTGCCATGCGCTGGGACGAGGAGACCTTCGGGCGCGAATACGACCTCGACATCTTCATGATCGTCGCCGTGTCCGACTTCAACATGGGCGCAATGGAGAACAAGGGCCTCAACGTCTTCAACGACAAGTACATCCTCGCCCGGCCCGACACCGCGACCGACCAGGACTACGCCAATATCGAACGCATCATCGCGCACGAGTATTTCCACAACTGGACCGGCAATCGCATCACCTGCCGCGACTGGTTCCAGCTCTGCCTGAAGGAAGGGCTGACCGTCTTCCGCGACCAGGAGTTCTCCGCCGACGTGCGCTCGCGGCCGGTGAGGCGCATCTCCGATGTCCGGCTCCTGCGCTCCCAGCAATTCTCCGAGGACGCCGGCCCCCTCGCCCATCCGGTGCGCCCGTCGAGCTATATCGAGATCAACAACTTCTACACCGCCACCGTCTACGAGAAGGGCGCGGAGGTGGTGCGCATGCTGCGCACGCTGATCGGCGGGCAAGCCTTCCGGGCCGGCATGGACCTCTATTTCGCGCGCCATGACGGCGAGGCGGTGACCATGGAGGATTTCGTCGCCTGCATGGCGGAGGCATCCGACCGCGACCTCTCGCAGTTCTTCGCATGGTACGAGCAGGCGGGCACGCCGCGCCTTATCGTCACCGACAGCTATGACGAGTCGGCCCGAACCTATTCGCTCACCGTCGCGCAGGAGACGCCCCCCACCCCCGACCAGCCGGACAAGAAACCGCTCGACATCCCCTTCGCCGTCGGCCTCGTCGGGCCCGACGGCCAGGAAATGCCGCTGGTGCTCGATGGCGAGGGCGCGATGGAACGCCCGGTTCTGGAACTGACGCAGCGCGAGCAGACCTTCCGCTTCCGCGACGTCGCGGCCCGGCCCGTCCCCTCGCTCAATCGCCGCTTCTCCGCGCCGGTGCGTCTCGAGACCAATCTCGGCGACGGGGACTGGCTGTTCCTGATGAGCCATGACAGCGATCCGTTCAATCGCTGGGAGGCCGCCCAGATATACGCCAAGCGGCTGCTCATCCGGCTCGCCGGCGACGCGTCCTCCGGCGCACCGCTCGCCGATACGCCGGACTTCGCCGACGCCCTAGGGCGCTCGCTGCGCGACCAGTCGCTCGAGCCCGCCTTCAAGGCGGAGCTTCTGGGGCTGCCGAGCGAGACCGACCTCGCCGGCGAGATCGCTCGCAATGTCGACCCGCAGGCGATCCACGACGCGCGCCGCCATCTCCAGTCCTCGCTCGGCCGGGCCCTTTCCGGCGAGCTCCAGGATATCTACGAGCGCTTCGCCACATCCGGCCCCTACAGTCCCGACGCCGACAGCGCCGGCAGGCGCGGACTGCGCAACGCCGCCCTCGGCCTCATCGCGATGGCCGACGGAGAACGGGGCGCGGCGCGGGCGTTCGAGCATTTCCGTGCCGCGGAGAACATGACGGACACCATCGCCGCGCTGTCCGCGCTCACCCGCACCGACCGGCCGGAGCGCGACCGCGCGCTCGACGCCTTCTATGCGGCCCATTCGGGCGATCACCTGCTGGTTGACAAATGGCTCATGCTCAACGCCGCCATCCCCTTCCCCGAGACGCTGGAGCGGGTGCGCACGCTGATGAAGCACGAGGCCTTCTCGATCACGCGGCCGAACAATGTCCGCGCCCTGATCGGCGCCTTCGCCGGGCTCAATCCGGCCACCTTCAACGACCCGTCGGGCGAGGGCTACAGGTTGCTCGCGGATGTGGTTCTCGAGCTCGATCCGCTCAACCCGCAGGTCGCCGCCCGGCTGTCGGGCAGCTTCAAGACATGGCGAATGCTCGAGCCCGGCCGGCGCGCCCTGGCGAAGGCGGAGATCGAGCGCATCCGCGCCTGCAAGACCCTGTCGCGGGATGTCTACGAGATCGTGACCCGAATTCTGGGATGACCGGCGGCGGCCCGCGGCGTTGACCTGACCGCACGGCACCAGGGTCCGCCGAAATGGCGTGCCCGATCGGCGCGTGGCGAAAATTGCGGTGCGAGAGCCTGTCCGCAAGCCGGCAGCAGTCGCCTCCGAACCCGACAGAACTCTGGACAAACGGGGCGTCTTGCGAATCAATAGGGGAAGTGATTCGCACGTTGCGGCGCCGTTTGCGTAAGGCCGGCAAAGAGGATCGAGGGGACCAGGACCGTGGCCAAGGCGCATATTGGAGAGCTGTTCGCAAAGGAGCGGGCCGTGCGCCTTCCGTTCCTCGCCAAGGACTGGGCGAGGATCGTCATTTCCGAGCGCGTCCTGCGCGGGCTCGTGACCGCGCTCATCGTCGTCTTCCTCATCGCCTTCGGCTTCTCCGTCGGCGCCCAGCTCGTCGACAACCGCGACGAGATCTTCGAGGATCAGCGCACGACATCGGCGCTGATCGCCGATCTCGTCGCCTCGCGGCTGCGCACGAGCCTCGGCTCTGAGCTCGAGAGCACGCGGATCCCCCGCCCGCTCACGCCAGAGGACATCACCCGCCAGCTCAACGAGGGCGCCTTCGCCGACGGCCGGTTCTACGCGCTGGCCGACAACAAGGACGTGATCCGCACGACGGCGCCGGCCCGCGACAGCCTGATCGACCGTCCGCTCAGGACGTTCATGACCGCCGAGCTCGCCCACATGCTGCGCGAGGATGGCGGCGGCATGGTGACGGTCACCATGCCCGACAGCACCAAGGCCTTCGTCACCCTGCGCGACCTCGCGCCCTATCCGGGCACGCTGATGGTCATCCAGCCGCGCAGCGCCGTGGTCGCCGCCTGGCTCAACGGCACGCTGGGCCTCGTCGCGCTGTTCGTCTCCTCGCTCGCTGTCGTCACCCTCGTCGGCGCCGCCTTCCACTGGCAGTCCTCGCGCGCCGCGGAGGCCGACCACACGCTCGCGGTCGCCACGGAGCGCCTCGACAAGGCGCTCGACCGCGGGCGCTGCGGCCTGTGGGACTGGGACATCGCGCGCGGCCACATCTTCTGGTCGAAATCCATGTTCGACATTCTGGGGCTGGAGCCGCGCGGCGACCTCCTCTCCTACGCGGAGGTCTCCGAGCGCCTCCACCCGGAGGACAAGCAGATCGACCGGCTGGTCGACGACCTCCTGCGCAGCGGGCGCACCAGCGTCGACGAGGAGTTCCGCATGCGCCACGCCGATGGCCACTGGGTGTGGCTCAGGGCGCGCGCGGAACTGGCCAACGCCCCCGGCGAGGCCGCGCCGCATCTCGTCGGCATCACCATCGACGTGACCGAGCAGAAGATCGCCGACAAGCTCAACCAGGAGGCGGAGCTGCGCCTGCGCGACGCGATCGAGAACATCTCCGAGGCCTTCGTGCTGTGGGATGCCGACAACAAGCTCGTCATGTGCAACAGCAAGTATCAGCAGTTCCACAACCTGCCCGCCAGCGTCTGCCAGACGGGCACGCCCTATGACGACGTCACCATGGCCGCCAAGGAGCCGGTGGTGCGCCAGCGCCTGCGCGTCGGCAATATCGAGGCCGGCGAAGGCAACACCTTCGAGGTGCAGCTCGAGGATTCCCGCTGGCTGCAGATCAACGAACGCCGCACCAAGGACGGCGGCTTCGTGTCGGTCGGCACCGACATCACACCGCTCAAGCAGCACGAGGAGCGGCTGCTGGACTCCGAGCGCGAGCTCATGAACACCGTGCGCGACCTCCAGCGCTCGCGCCTCACGCTGGAGCAGCAGTCGCAGCGCCTCGCCGATCTGGCGGAGAAATATGCCCAGGAGAAGACCCGCGCGGAGGCCGCCAACCGCTCCAAGTCGGAATTCCTCGCCAATATGAGCCACGAGCTCAGGACGCCGCTCAACGCCATCATCGGCTTCTCGGAGGTCATGAAGGACCAGATGCTCGGCGCGATCGGCACGGAGAAATATCTGGAATATGCCCGCGATATCCACGGCTCGGGCCAGTATCTGCTCGACGTGATCTCCGACATTCTCGACATGTCCAAGATCGAGGCCGGGCGCATGCAGCTCGAGATGGGCTCGTGCGACCTGGCCGACGCGGTGGAGGATTCCCTGCGCATCGTCCAGCCGCGCGCCCAGGCGGAGAATGTGGAGATCGTGCGCGACCTGCCCGGCGCGCTCCGCGTGAAGGCCGACAAGCGCGCCATCAAGCAGGTGCTCATCAACCTGCTCGCCAATGCGGTGAAGTTCACCCCGTCCGGCGGCGAGGTCCGCATCGCGGCGACGGAGCGCGACGGAACGGTCACCATCGCGATCTCCGATACCGGCATCGGCATTCCGGCCGGCGACATCGAGAAGCTCGGCCGCCCCTTCGAGCAGGTGGAGAACCAGCTCACCAAGACCAAGGCGGGCAGCGGGCTCGGGCTTGCCATCTCCCGCTCCCTGGTCGAGCTCCACCGCGGCACGCTGGAGATCGAGAGCCGCGAGGGCGTGGGCACCACCGTCACCGTCGCCATCCCCCTCGACCACGAGAAGTACGCCGAGGACGAGGAACTCGCCCCCGCCGCGCAGATGGCCTGACGTCCCCGCATTTTCCGAAGAAAAACAAGGTCATATGGCCCAAAATTGAATCGGATTGTCCGGCCACCGCCTCATGCGGAGCGGCGCGCTTGCCACGTCCCGGACATCGACCGGATCTAGAGCGGTCCCACGATCTTGTCGAAGAGGCCCGCGACCTGCGTCTGCGTCTCGGCGAGCCGGGCTTCGAGCGCGCCGAGATCCGGGGCGTCGCCGGCCTGGGCGAGCAGGCGCTTCAGGCCTTCGGGCGCCCTGTCCGGCTCGAAGCGGTCGGCGACGCACAGGCGTATGACCTGGATCAGGCGGTGATAGAGGCTGTTGGCGTCGCGCAGCGCATGGGCCTCGGCGCTGGCGATGAGGCCTTCCGCGGCCAGATGGCCAAGCGCCTCATGGGTGGTCTGGTCGAGGATGCGCTCGTGGGTGGCCGCATTGGCGACCTGGAGGAACTGGGCGATGAACTCGATATCGATGAGCCCGCCGCGCGTGTGTTTCAGATCCCAGAGACCGCGCCCGCCGAACTCCGACAGGAGCCTGCGGCGCATATCGACGGCGTCGGCGGCGAGCGCGGCCACGTCGCGCGGCTGGCGCAGCGCCTCCACGATGGCGTCTTCCACCGTGCGCGCGAGGGGCCCGTCGCCGGCCACCACACGCGCCCTCGTCAGAGCCATGCGCTCCCACGTCCACGCCGATCCCTGGTGATAGGCGACGAAGCTCGAGATATGGGTCGCGAGCGGCCCGGCATTGCCGGACGGCCTGAGCCGCATGTCGACCTCGTAGAGCACGCCCTCCGCCGTCGGCGCGGACAGCGCGGAGACGAGCCGCTTGGTGAGGCGGGCATAGTACTGGCCAGCCATCAGCGGCTTGGCCCCGTCGGACATCGCATCCGCCTCGGCCGTCTCGTAGATGAGGATGAGATCGAGGTCGGACGAGGCCGTCATCTCCCGCCCGCCCCATTTGCCCATGGCGACCAGCACCGCCTCGCCGCCCGGAACATGGCCATGGGCCTCGGCGAAATCGGCCTGGCAGGCCTTGAGCAGACGGGCGGACAGGACATCGGCGAGTGCCGTATAGGCGCGGCCCGCCTCCGCCGCGCTCACCGTATCGGTCAGCACCCGCACACCGATGCGGAACATCTGCTCGTGGCCGACGACACGCGCCCGGTCGAGGTTCTCCTCGAAGGTCTGCTCGCCGGCGAGCGCCTCGTCCACCGCGGCATGGAGCTCCTCGCGCCCGGGCAGCGGCCCGAAGAAGCCCGGATCGAGCACGGCATCGAAGATGCGCGGCCGGTGGCTCACCTGGTCGGCAAGGCGCGGCGCGGTGCCCATGAGAGTCGCGACGAGGTCGAGCAGCTTCGGATTGGCCCACAGCAGCGAGAAGAGCTGCACGCCGGCGGGCAACCCCGTCAGGAATCGGTCGAAGGCGAAGAACGCGCTATCGGGCTCGCCCGCCCGCGACAGGGCGGTGAGCAGGGCGGGCATGATCTCGGTGAGCCGTTCGCGCGCCCGTGCGCTGCGCGTCGCCGGGAACCGCCCGAAATGCCAACCGCGAATAGCCGCGGAGATCTCCGAGACCTTGGCGAAGCCGAGCTGGGAGAGCGCCTCCAGCGTGCCGGGATCGTCCTCGCCGCCGGTGAAGACCAGATTGCCGGCATCCACCCCGAGCCCCGCGGACTGCTCGAACAGCGCGGAATAATGCCGCTCCACCGTCCTCAGCACAGGCTCCAGCGCCGCCTCGAGCGCCTCCGGCGTCTCGAAACCGGCAAACAGGGCGAAGCGCGCGAAGGCCTCGTCGTCGGACGGCAGGGTGTGGGTCTGCTCGTCGTTCATCATCTGCAGCCGGTGCTCGACGGTGCGCAGCACGCGATAGGCGTCCTTGAGCTCGTCCGCCACATCGGGGGTGATCCAGTCGGCCTCCGCCAGCGCGTCGAGCATCTCCAGCGTCTGCCGCCCGCGCAGCTCCGGCATCCGCCCGCCGGCGATGAGCTGCTGGGTCTGCACGAAGAACTCGATCTCGCGGATGCCGCCGCGCCCCAGCTTGAGATTGTGCCCGCGCACCGCGACCGTGCCATGGCCCTTGACGCTGTGGATCTGGCGTTTGAGGGACTGGACGTCGAGGATCGCGGCGAAATCGAGATACTTGCGCCAGACGAAGGGGGTCAGCCGGTCGAGGAAATCGGCGCCCGCCGCCATGTCGCCCGCCACGGGACGGGCCTTGATCATGGCCGCGCGCTCCCAGTTCTGACCCATGCTCTCGTAATATTGCGCCGCCGCCTCCACCGCGATGGCGATATTGGTGGCTCTCGGATCGGGGCGCAGGCGCAGATCGACCCGGAACACATAGCCATCCGCCGTGATGTCCTGGAGGAAGGAGACGAGCCTGCGCGTGAGCCGGACGAAGAAGGTCGAGGCCTCCACGCCGTCCGCAAGCGGCGCCACCTCCGGATCGTAGAAGACCATGAGGTCGATATCGCTCGAATAATTGAGCTCGCGCGCGCCGTACTTGCCCATGGCGAGCACGATATAACCGCTGCCTCGCCCGGGAGAGGCAGCGTCGAACCCTTCGAGATGGGCCTTGCGATAGGCCGCCCGCAAGAGCCAGTCCACCGTGCCGCCGAGGGCGGCGTCGGCGAAGGCGGAGAGCCCCTCCGTCACCTGCTCGACGCTCCAGGCGCCGGACAGATCGGCCAGCGCGATGGCGAGTGCCGCTCGATAGCGCGCCCGGCGAAGCGCCGTCTTCGCCTCCTGCTCGCCCTCGGTCTCGCCAAGCGTTCGGCCGAGTTCCGCAATGATCGCGTCGAGGGTGCGCGCCGGATCGCCCGCCAGGGCATCGGCGGCAAACGCCGGGTCGCGCAGCATCGCCTCGCGCAGGAACGGCGCCTCGAAGAAGATGGCGTTGGCGAGCCCCTCGGCGCGGGCATCCTCGCGGAGACGGGCGAGGAGCATTGCCGCGCCCTCTCCCTCCCCACCGGAGGCGCGCTGCGCGAGGTCGTCGAAGAAGGGGCCCGCGGCCTCGCGCACAGCGTCGTTGGCGACCGGCTTCAGGGACTGGGAATCGGGGATCGGCATGGCAGGCGCGATGTTATCCGTCGTCCCCGACGGAGGGAAGCACCAACTCCGCGCGCAGGCCGGGCTCATTGTCCTTCAGCTCCAGCGTGCCGCCATGAAGGCTCGTCACGGCGCTGACCAGGCTCAGGCCGAGCCCGTTTCCGGGCTTCGACCGCCCCCTGTCGAGCCGCACGAAGCGTTCCACGACCCGCTCGCGCTCGCCCTCCGGCACGCCCGGCCCGTTGTCGGCGACGGCGATCACCACCGTATCGCCGCGTCGCTGCGCGGAGAGCTCGATCCGGAGCGCGCGCTCATCCGTCGCGGCATATTTGAGGGCGTTGTCCACGAGGTTGGTCAGCGCCTGCGCGAGAAGCTGCCGGTCGCCCCTGATCGCGAGGCCGGACTCCGCCCTGGCGGCGAGCGTGCCGCCCTCCTCCTCCACCAGCGGCTCGAACAGCTCCGCGATCTCCTCCACGAGACCGCCCGCCTCCATGCCCGTCAGGCCCTCGCGCGCCTGGCCGGCCTCGGTCCGTGCAATGCTCAGGAGCGCGTTGAAGGTGCGCAGGAGCTGGTCGGCCTCCTCCAGCGTCTCTTCCAGCGCGGCCTTGTGGACGGCGTCGTCCTTCTGGCGTAGCGCATCCTCGACACGCGCGCGAAGCCGCGTCAGCGGCGTCTTCAGGTCATGGGCGACATTGCTGGAGATCTCCTTCATGCCCACCATGAGCCGCTCGATCTGGTCGAGCATCTCGTTGAGATTGCCGGCCAGCCGGTCGAGCTCGTCGCCCGTGCCGCTCACCGGCATGCGCCCGGAGAGGTCGCCGGCCATGATGGTGCGGCTCGTCTGGGAGATCGAATCGACGCGCCGGAGGAAGTTGCGGCTCATCAGGATGCCGCCGCCGAGCCCGAAGACGACCGCGATACCGAGCGCCCAGAACAGCGTGCGCCCGATCAGCTCGGCGAATTCCCGGCGTTCCTGGACATCGCGGCCGACCAGCAGCGTGAAGCCCAGATCGAGCGGGGTATGGAAGGCGCGCGCCTGGTGGCGTTCCACCCCGTCCACCGTCTCCACCGCATAGGGGAACTCGATCCAGCCCCGCCCCTTCACCGCCTTCACGGGCATGGCGTCGAGATTGCCGGCGATCCGGCGGCCGAAATAGTTGGTGAGGAGGTAGATATTGCCGGAGGCGTGCTCGCTGCGGCTCTTGATGGTGTCGACGAGCTGGCCGACGCCGCCCTGCGTATACTGCTCGCCGAGCGAGGAGACCTCCGCGCGGATGGTCTCGTCGCTCTGGCGTTCGAGCAGCACCACCGTGTTCCAGTAGACATAGGCCAGGATCAGGCCGACCGAGAGCGCGAAGACGGACAGATAGAGAGCCGCCAGCCGGAAGGTCGATGTCTTGATGAGCTTAAGACTTGTCCGCACGGATCATGTACCCCGCGCCCCGGATGGTATGGAGCAGCGCGTTGGAGAACCCCTTGTCGATCTTGGAGCGCAGGCGCGAGATATGCACGTCGATCACATTGGTCTGCGGATCGAAATGGTAGTCCCAGACATTCTCCAGGAGCATGGTGCGGGTCACCACGCGTCCGGCATTCTTCAGGAGATATTCGAGCAGCTTGAACTCGCGCGGCTGCAACAGGATCTCCTCGCCGCCGCGGCTGACCGTGCGGGCGAGCAGGTCCATCTCCAGATCGCCGACCTTGAGGGTGGTCCGGGCCGCTTCCGGCCGGGCGCGGCGCACCAGCCCCTCGACCCGCGCCAGGAGCTCTGAGAAGGCATAGGGCTTGGCGAGATAGTCGTCGCCGCCGGCGCGCAGCCCCGTCACCCTGTCGTCGACATCGCCGAGCGCGCTCAGGATGAGGACCGGCGTTGCGACGCCCTCGCGCCTCAGCGTCTCGATGACCGTCAGGCCATCCATGCCGGGCAGCATGCGGTCGACGACGAGCACGTCGTGGACCTTGCCGCGCGCGGCCTCCAGGCCCTCCTCGCCATCGCAGGCATGATCGGCCACATGGCCGCTCTCCCTGAGACCCTTGAGGAGATAGGCCGCCGCCTGCCCGTCATCTTCGATCACCAGAATGCGCATGCCATGCGCCTTACAAGAAAAAACCGGCGGTGGGAACTCCCCACCGCCGGCGTCCCTGTCCGGGACAGATGGCCACGCGATAGCCGGTCTTGCGGGGGAACCGTGTCGCAGCGACCGGCATCGCGTGGCTACGGCCCCCTGAGTGCGGGGATGCGGGGGCCGCAGTCTCTTCCACAAGGCGCCAAACCCGCTCCTCACCCCTGCTTCAGGGGCAGGGCCACGAAGCGCTGGCCGTCGCTGGTGCGCACCAGGACGAGAACCGACTTGCGGTCGCCCTCGCCGGCCTTCTCGAGCGCGGCGTTCAGCTCCTCCGGCGTCTTCACCGTGGCGCCGGCCACCTCGACGATCTGGTCGCCGGGGCGGATACCCTTGCCGGCGGCCGGACCGTCCGGGTCGAGACCGACAATGCTCACGCCCTCGCCGTCTTCCGACGGCGCGACGCGCAGGCCGAGATCGGCCAGGCTCGTCTCGTCGGAACCTTCCATGGCGCGGGCGGCCTGCTGCTTGGCGCCGGGCATCGTGCCGATGGTCACGTCGAGCGTCTGGCGGTCGCCGTCGCGCAGCACGTCGAAGACCATCGCCGCCTCGGGGAGGGCGCGCACCGCCTCCTGGGCGGCCACCTGCGCGCCGAGCGGCTGCGGCAGGAACGCCGCCAGCAACGGCAGCAGGACCAGCGCCGCCAAGCGCCGCAGCGGCCCAAAAGAGGCGCGGTGAGTACGGGCGCGGGGGGATCGGACGCCCGCGGGCCGCAAAGAGAGGGGTCGCATCGCCATGACCGGAACCTCCTTCCTGGATCGGAAGATCTGGATCGTTCGCTGACCCACTATTCTCGCCAGAGCGGGCCCAATCCACAAGCCTGCCGTGCAATCACAGGACTAAATTCTACTTTTTCAACCGGAGGTCGGTTCCACGAGCGGTTCGCGCGGCGCCTCCAGGCGCAGGTAGTGGCGCATGAAGGCGAGGGAGGCCGGGGAATCCCACTCCGCCGGCCCGACCAGGCCGGCCACCACCCGGCCGTCCCGGCCCACGATGAAGCTGGTCGGCAGGCCCTTCAGGGCAAAGGCGCGGGCCAGCTTGCCCTTGGGGTCCAGGTAGACCGGCAGGCGCTGCAGGTCGAGCCGCGCGAGGAAGGGCGCGACCACGCTGGCGCCGCCGCGGTCCTGGGAAACCGCCAGCACCGTGAAGCCCTCGTCCTCCAGGGCCGCGTGCAGGCGCTCCAGACTCGGCATCTCGCGCACGCAGGGCGCGCACCAGGTGGCCCAGAAGTTCACCAGCACCACCTGCCCCCGGAAGTCTTCCAGGCCGACTTCGGGCCCGTGCAGGGCCTGGAACGTCAAGCTCGGCGCTGGCACCGGCGGGTCCGAGAAGGTAAAGTTCTCGGCAAACGGGCCCTCTGGGGCCGAAGGCGCGCCGCTG
>ENA-ORCW01000559-ORCW01000559.1-marine-metagenome-genome-assembly--contig:-NODE-559-length-18674-cov-2.928806_pt1 | contig 18674 bp, 13 predicted proteins | sample MGYA00237784_ERZ508517 | MGnify/ENA primary metagenome ERZ508517 (study PRJEB26187, sample SAMN06268979) | marine metagenome | isolation source: Tt ae E1 feedstock associated aerobic enrichment on... | reverse complement strand
CGGATCGCCATCGCCCGGGCCCTCGCCCCAGAGCCCAAGCTGATCATCGCCGACGAGCCGGTCTCGGCCCTGGACGTTTCCATCCAGTCGCAGATTCTCAACCTGCTCAAGAAGCTGACCGCGGAGATGGGGCTGACCATGATTTTCATCTCCCACGACCTCTCCGTCGTGAAGTACATTTCCGACCGGATCGCCGTCATGTACCTGGGCCGCCTGGTCGAACTGGGCGAGGCCACGGAGATTATGGACAATCCCTACCATCCCTACACCAAGGCCCTGATCAGCGCCATTCCCGTCCCGGATCCGGAGGTCGAGCGGTCCCGCAAGCGCATCGTCCTCGAGGGGGATCCGCCATCGCCGCTCTTCATGACCGGCGCCGGGGAACGTCCCCGGGCCGATATGTCCGAGATCTCCCCCGGGCACTGGGCCTCCGACCCGGCCAGCTTCCTCGAGGAGCGGAACATGGTCCGGACCTGAAGCCCGCAGATTGAAAATTCGGACTCCTCGACTTGAAAGTGCGGCCGATTGCCGGACCTTCATGGTTATGAAAGCACGTCTCCTTCCGATCCTTCTGTCGTTTCTGCCGATCCTTTCCGTCCAGGCCCAGAATGCCCGTCCAGCGGGCCCGGCATCCGCCTGGAAAGTAACCCTGAGCCAGGTCTGGTCCGGCGATTCCGACCTCGACCAGGGCGGCCGGATGCGATTTGACCAGACTGCCCTCCGGGTGGGTTTTCAACAGTCCCTGGGCCGGGGCCAAAGCTGGGGCCTGGGGCTGGATGCCGTCCATTACAATTACGATTTTGCCGGACCCACCGACCTTGGACAGCAGATGTACTGGAACAAGGTCAACGATATTGGGGTCTCCGCCAGCTGGCGCCGGCCTGTCGGTGAGCGGGGAATGGTCTTCCTCGCCCCCAGCCTGACCGTGGCCCGGGCCAATGGGGCGGACTGGGGGGATGCCCTGCGGGCGGGAGGCGTGGCCAGCTATGGGCTGCGCTTCTCCGACAGCCTGACCGTCGGCTTCGGGGCGGGATTCTTTACCGGCATGGAAGACACCAAGGCCTTCCCGGTCCTGCTGGTTTCCTGGCAGATCAACGAGAAGTGGCGTATGGGGAATCCTTTCCGGCCCGGTCCCGCGGGTCCCGCCGGTCTGGAAGTGGCCTATGCCATGTCCGAAGAGTGGGAAGTGGCCTTCGGTGGCGGTTGGCGATCGCACCGGTTCCGTCTGGATGAGGATGGACCCAATCCCGGTGGCATCGCCGAGGTTGAAGGCTTCCCCGGCTTTGTCCGGCTCACCTGGAGCGCCTCGGAGATGGTGACGGTCGATTTCTACGGGGGCATGCTGTTTGCCGGTGAAGTGACCATGGAGGACGAGGACGGCAATGAGCTCTTCAGCGACGACATGGACCGCGCGCCTCTGGTCGCCTTTACGGTCCAGGCGGCCTTCTAGGCGGCTCCGGGTTACCGCTCAGCACATTTTCCTGCCGCTGAGGCAAAATTACCAACCCTTTGTACGACATTCCCGTCGTGCCTTCGCTTACCGGATATATTGCGGGGTTATCCAAATTTAATCTTCAAACTCCACCCTGCTATGAAAAAGAAACTGTTCTCCCTGAATCTGGTAATCCTGTCCCTGGCGGCATTGGTCCTGGTTCCCCAGGCCCAGGCCGAGAAGCCCGCTGACAGCAACACCATTGTCGATATCGCCAGCGGTAATGAAAATTTCAGTACACTGGTGGCGGCCGTGGTCAAGGCCGACCTAATCGATGTGCTCAGCGGCCGGCGCCAGTTCACCGTCTTCGCCCCGACCAACCAGGCGTTTGACGACGCGGCGGCCGCCCTCGGTCTGCCTGACGGTTTAGCCTTGGTAGAGGCTCTCGACGTGGCCACTTTGACCGACATCCTGCTCTACCATGTTTCTCCCGGAGAACGTTTTTCAGGCGATGTCCTGGATTCCACGCGCATCCGGACCATGAATAAGTCCTTTCTTTTCGTGAATCCCGACGAGTTGATGTTGATCGGGACAGGCTCCACGGCCATGCTGTTGGCCCCGGACCTGATTGACATCGACGCCGACAATGGGGTCATTCATGTCATCGATTTTGTTCTCCTGCCGTTCGCAATATAGAGAGAGAGAAAATATAGAGCAATGGCAGCTCCCCAGCCCCGCAATAGCGGGGCTTTTTTATGCCCGGGCACCAATGTCCTATTCAGCCAGCTCGTCCCCGATCCGGAGCAGGTAGGGGAATGAGAAAAGCCCCGTGCTGTGGCCGTCGCTGAAGGTGAAGCGAATGGCGTAACGGCCCACGAGCTCGTGGCCGGTAACCGTCACTCCGGGGAACTCGGTCCGGGGATCTCCCCCGTGGATATTGCCGAAAATGTCCGGCTCCCCCACATTCTCGGCGCTGGGGGACAGGGCCCGCAGGGTTTCCATGGGGAAAAAGTCTTCCCGGCCATCGGCCCATCGGATGGCGACCAGGTTGCCAATCAGTTCAATCGATTGCGGTGGCGGAATGGCGGGCATGCCGGGAAGGAGGAACGGAATTCCGGGATTGTCAAATCAACCTTGGCGAAGCGCGCTGCAGATGATCCTGGCCGCCGTCTCCGGGCGGGTCCTCCCGGTGTTGATGGTCAGGTGGTAGGCGAAGGGATTGTCCAGGGACTCGTCGAAATGCGAGCTGACATAAGCTGCCCGGGCCTGGTCATCCTGGTGAATCGTGCGCTCGGCCGCCGTGCTTGAAATGTCCAGCATGCGGGCGGCCCGCTGGATCCGTTGATCCATCGGAGCCACGATGCGGACATGGTACACATGCGGCATGTTCCGCGTGATGATGTGGGCCCCGCGCCCGATGAGAATGACATTCCCCACCTTGGCCAGCTTGTGAATGGTGTCGCAGGTATAGTGGAACAACTTCCACAGGGAAGGATGCAGGCCCAGGATCTCGTTGATCAGGCCCGACAGGTCATGGTCCCGGTCCTCCGGCATGTAGCGGGCCATCCGCTTCGGGAGGTTGTGGTCCTCCAGGATCTTCTGGACCAGGTCCCGGTCGAAGAGGGCCCAAGGGTTCTGGCCCAGTTGGCTGTCCGCATCCAGCTCGCGGATCATCAATTCGGCAATCTCATGGCTGCCGCTGAAGATCTGCCGCGAAATCGTTACCGCAACCGGCTCCTGTTTCTGCTCCTTCCGGGTCTCGATGAAATTGCTGTCTATGAAAGCGCGACAGCGTTCCAGGGCGTGACTCTGTCCACTCATGATGCCAGTATATCAGAAGCGATGGTTCTGGAAAGCGTAAAACGGGCCGAACCGGCGATCACCCCGTTGCTTTCTCTTGCTGCCCCATGCCCCTTTGCGGCAAGAAAAATAACGCCGTTAGGGTCAGGGAATCGGATTCTTGTGCAATCCTCTCCAAGGCAGGCTCTTATGGAGCCATGGGCATCCGGATGATACCTAAATTACTCATCTACAATGCTTGAAATCGAGTTACCCCTTGCCCCGGGGAGCGTTCACCTGCTAGGTTAGGGTTCCATCCAGTGTCCAAAGACACCACAGACCAGTGAGTCATTATTCCCGACAGGGAGGCCCGCCTGAAAAGGAGTGCCCCAGAAAATTGTCAATTCCGGGCCCCCCAGCAATCGAGGCCATGGAGCGTTCGGTGGATCCTACTTCCGGCAATTGCCGGGGTCCGGTCGACAAGCCCGGACCAATGGGGGCGCAGTTGCTGCGTTCCCGCCTAACCAATGCAAATACACATGAAAATCAAATACACCAAATTCTGGATATTGAGTATTTTTATGCTCGGGCTTGGCGGCCCGGGCACCAACCTGCATGCGCAGGCTTCCACATCCGACGTACAGGACCTGCAGGCCCGTGTTGCCAGACTTGAGGCCGAGCTGGCACAGGCAAGGCAGCAGCTTCAGGATGCGCAAAGCACCGCCACCGAGGCGGAGGAGCGAGCCGAGGCCGCCGAGGCCAAGCTGGAGCAGGCCAACGACACGGGTCCCAGGAAAATCAACATCGGAAATTTCGCCATTGGCGGGGCCATCCGGGCCAACTACACCATCGGCGACTACAGCTCCGGGGAGGGCCCGAGCCGCGGCGGTGACGGGGGCGACTTCGCCCTCGACACGTTCCGGATCAACGTCGACTACCAGAACGACAAGCTGATCGGGAAGCTGGAGTACCGCTGGTATCCCGGCTATAATTTCCTCCATACAGGCTGGGTCGGCTACCAGCTGGACGAGGACACGCAGATCCAGGTCGGGGTCAACCGGGTGCCCTTCGGTCCCGGACCCTACGGCGTTTCCAACAGCTGGTTCTTCGACCAGCACTACTATGTCGGCCTCTCCGACGACATGGACCTCGGGGTCAAGTACTCGACCGTCCTCGGCAACTGGTCCATCGACCTGGCTTATTATGTTTCCGACGAGGGCCAGTGGCGCGGGGCCAGCAAGGATGCGGCCCGGTACTCCTACGACATTATCAAGAACAATAACGGCAACGGTTACGAGGAACGCAACCAGTTCAATGCCCGGGCCATCTACACATTTGAGGGCGACTCCTTTCTGACCGCGGCCGGGGCTTCCTTCCAGTACGGGCAGTTGGACGCCGCCGGAACCACCGGCAGCGATGGAGACGCCGCCGCCGTTTCCGTCCACGCCAAGGGCAAGGTGGCCGACTTCAACATCGCCGCCCAGCTGACCTACTACGATTACGACATCAACGGCGACAACGAGTGGGGCACCAGCGACCTGGTCTTCATGGGGGCCTATGACTTTGCCTGGCCGGTGGCCACCAAGGCCTGGATTCCCGCCGTGACGGTCAGCTACACCATCACCCCGGAGTCGCTTGACTGGCTGGACTCGGTCACGCCCTACGTCGAGTACAGCAATATCATGAAGGACAACGGCGACTTCAACGACAGCGCGATGTTCATTGTCGGGGCCGCCTGGTGGCGTGGTGGCTGGTACATCTACACCGACCTCGCGTATTCAAACGGCAACTACTTCGTCGGCAGCGACGGTGATGTCTACAACGATTCCTACGACGGCGTTGGCGACTTCGGCATCAACGGCAACGACAAGTGGAACATGCGCTTCAACATAAACTTCGGCTACTATTTCTAATGGATAAACCTAAAGTCGAGGTCGAGAACCTGTACAAGATTTTTGGCCAGAATCCGCGGGAGCGGGCGCTTCCCCTGGTCCGGAAGGGCATGGGCAAGTCGGAGATCCTCAAGAAAACCGGATGCACGGTGGGGATCAACGACGCCACCTTTTCCATCCGCAACCGGGAGATCTTTGTCATCATGGGCTTGTCCGGATCGGGCAAGTCCACGGTGATCCGTTGCTTGAACCGGCTCATCGAGCCGACCGCCGGCGTGGTCCGGATCGACGGCGAGGACATCGTCGAGGTCAGCCAGGACCGTTTGCGGGAGATCCGGCGAAAGAAGCTGGGCATGGTCTTCCAGAAGTTCGGCCTCCTGCCGCACCGGAGTGTCATCGACAATGTGGCCTTCGGTCTGGAGATCCAGGGCTTGCAGGAAGAGGAGCGCTACGCCAAGGCCATGGAAGCCATCGAGGTTGTCGGACTGAAGAACTACGAGCACAGCATGACCCAGGCCCTCTCGGGGGGCATGCAGCAGCGCGTGGGCTTGGCCCGCGCCCTCGCCAACGACCCGGAAATCCTCCTCATGGACGAGGCCTTCTCGGCCCTCGACCCGCTCATCAGGGTCCAGCTGCAGGATGAGCTCCTTGAGCTGCAGGGCCGTTTGCACCGGACCATCGTCTTCATTACCCACGACCTTGACGAGGCCCTCAAGCTGGGGGACCGCATCGCCATCATGAAGGACGGCGCGGTGGTCCAGATCGGCTCGGCCGAGGAAATCCTGACCAGTCCGGCCGATGACTACGTGAAGGCCTTCGTCGAGAATGTGGACCGCAGCCGCGTCATCACGGCCGGGACCATCATGCAGAAGACGGAGGCTGTGGCCTACGAGAAGGACGGCCCCCACAATGTCGTCCGCAAGATGCGCAATCTTGGGTTGTCCACCCTGATGGTGGTCGATTCCGACCGCGTGTTCCGCGGCTATGTCCGGATCGATGACGTGCTGGAACTGGAGAAGCGCTTCAAGGAGGAAGGGACTCCTTCAGCTGAAGCCCGCATCAAGGAAATCGTCAAGACAGACGCCTTTACCACGACCAGTGAGACCCCGATCATGGACCTCCTGGCGGAAGCCTCGCAGACGACCATTCCCCTTCCGGTGCTGGACGAGAACAAGCACCTGAAAGGCATCGTAACCCGTCCGGCCCTCCTGGCCGGCATAGCAGGAGACTGAGACTCCATGACATTCAGCATTCCCATTGGTGAAACCTTTGAAGCCTTCATCACCTGGCTCAAGGACACCTTCAGCGTTGTCTTCGATTCGGTCAGCGCCGTCCTCAACTTTGCCATCGAGGCCCTGGAGAACGTCCTTCTCCTCGACCATACGAAACTCTATCCCGCGGTCATCCTGGTCCTGCTGGTGGCCTTCCTGGTCTGGAAGTTTACCGCCGGAAAGGGCAGGGGAATCCGCATCGGGGCCGCCCTGGCGGCCGCGGTCCTGGTGGTCCTGGCCGAGGGCTGGAGGTATCAGGAACTTGAATACAATTACAGTCCGCAGGAGGCCGTCCGGACGGCCGGGGCCCTGGAGGCCTTGCAGTCACAGCTGGCCGCCGCCAACCCGGACGATTTCGGACGGGGGGTCGAGGCAGTTGCCGCCGCCCGCGAGGCGGTCGTCGACGACCGTGCCGCGACCCGCCAATTGGCCCGGGCCGCCGGCGAGCTGGAGGACCTGCGCCCGGACGAGGTCGAGGATGCGGCCGATGAGCTGAACGACATCCTTGCCGACGTGGATGAGGGGCGCCTGGCCATTCCCGATCCCCAGTTGCAGGACCTGCGCACGGTCGCCACCGGGTACACCGCCCTCAGCCTGGGCGATGAACTCGGCGACCTGGCGGACGACCTCCGGGAAATCGAGGATCCCCAGCCGCGCCGCACCTTCCTGAATCAGCGCAGCTACGAGCGGATCGAGACCCGGTTGGCCGCCCTCGACGAGGTGCCGGCGGACTGGGCCTCCGGTCCCGAGCTGCTTGAGGCCGAGGCGCCGGTGCGGCGGATTGTGGCCCAGCTTAATCCGGATCGCCTGTCCTGGTATCCATGGCTGGTCATGACCCTGCTCCTGATCCTCCTGGCCTGGATGGCCTCCGGTCGCAACCTGGCCATCTTTACCCTCATCGGATTCCCGCTCATCGTCTCGATGGGCTTCTGGCATGCCACCATGGAAAGCCTGGCCCTGGTCCTCTCGGCGACTCTCTTCGCCCTGCTGATCGGAATCCCGGTCGGGATCTGGGCGGCCCGCAGCAACATCGTGGACAGCATCACCCGGCCCATCCTCGACTTCATGCAGACCATGCCGGCCTTCGTGTACCTGATCCCGGCTGTCCTCTTTTTCGGCCTGGGCAAGGTTCCCGGGGCCATGGCCACGCTGATCTTCGCCATGCCCCCGGCGGTCCGGCTGACTTCCCTCGGCATCCGGCAGGTGCCCAAGGAAGTGGTCGAGGCTTGCCTGGCCTTCGGTTCGACGCCCCGCCAGCTGCTTTTCAAGGCCCAGCTGCCGATCGCCCGGCCAACCATCCTGGCCGGTCTCAACCAGACCATCATGCTGGCCCTCTCGATGGTCGTCATCGGCGGTATGATCGGCGCCGGCGGCCTCGGGCAGGAAGTGCTCTCCGGTATTACCCAGCTCAAGATCGGCCTTGGTTTCGAGTCCGGTATCTCGGTGGTTATCCTGGCCATCTTTCTGGACCGGGTGACCCAGTCATTCGGCAGCAAATCCAAAGTTTAACTACAAATCTGAACGCAACTCCAACCAGGAGAATACATGAAAAACATGATCAAACGACTCACACTGGCGACCCTTGCCGGCTTGGTTTCCCTGACGGCATTCGCCGAGACAATTCGCATTGCCTATCCCAATTGGGCTGAGGGCATCGCCATGACCTATCTGGCCAAGGCGGTTCTCGAGGATGAGCTGGACTACGATGTCGAGCTGACCCAGGCCGATCCCGGCGTCATCTACAGCGCGGTGGCCAGCGGCGACCAGGACCTCTTCCTGGATGCCTGGCTCCCCCATACCCACGAGCCCTACTGGGACAAGTACCAGGACGAGCTTGTCGACCTCGGACCGAACTATGCCTACGGCGTTACGGGCCTGGTCGTGCCGGCCTACGTCAAGATCGACTCCATCGATCAGTTGAACAGCATCAAGGACGACCTTGACGGCAAGATTATCGGCATCGGCACGGGGGCCGGGATCACCCGCAACACCAATCGGGCCATCGAGGAATACGACCTCGACCTGGTCCAGGTGAATTCCTCCGGACCGGCCATGACGGCCGCCCTCAAGGACGCCATCGACGACCACAAGTCCATCGTCGTCACCGGCTGGAAGCCGCACTGGATGTTCGGCCGCTTCGACCTCAAGGTCCTGAGCGATCCCAGGGGGGTCTATCCCATCGACGGGTGCAAGACGATTGCCCGGAAAGGCTTCGTCAAGGACTTCCCGGAAGTGGCCCAGTTCCTGACCAACTTCAACCTGACCGAGGCCCATCTGCTGGACCTCATGCTCAAGATCGACGACTCGGATGACGATGTCGCCGACGTGGCCGAGGACTGGATGGAGGACCACGAGGCCCTCGTTGATTCCTGGATCCCCAGGATGTAGAAATAACTCCATTACATTCTTCTTTCAAGGCCCCGCCCCGGCGGGGCCTTTTTTTGCGGAATACGATTGTTGCCGTTCCTCAATCTGCTGCGACCCCTCCGGGGCCGCCTGTAATGACATGGCCGATACCCGGGGTTCCTCCCGCTCCCCGCATGCGCGGGGTTCGCGGGATCCACCCCGCGCTAACGGCTGGCATTCCTCCGGAATGTTTCAACCACATCGGCAGGCCGAAGGATCGTCTGATTTGCCCGGACCGGGGTTCCATCGAAATTGTCCGGACCGGGGTTCCATCGAAATTGTCCGGACCGGGATTATTTCGAATTTGCCCGGACCGGGGTTTTCAGAGGAATCTGGGCCGTTGGATGCAACCCCTTCCGGTGCAGGATTCCGGAGGAATCCGAGGCATTAGCGCGGGGCAGATCCCGCGAAGCGGGAGAGGCCCCGGGATGTGAATGCACTAATCGATACGGTCCCGGAGGGATCGCAGGTACGATCAGGGCTACCTCTTCTCCGCCCCTCCGGGGGCGCCAAGACGATCACTCCGCCTCCAAGGCTTCCAGCTCCGCGCCGACCTTTTCCCAGCGCTCCATCTTGGCGGCCAGGTCCGTCTTCCAGTTCTCGTATTCGCGGACCCGTTCGGCCGTTTTCGCGCCCTGCTCGAAGAAGGCCTTGTCGGCCATGGCGACCTCCCGTTCGGCAATCTTCTCCTCCAGGTTGCTGATGGCCGTCTCCAGCTGCTGCAGCTCCCTTTTCAGCGGGGCCCGGGCCTCCTGCAGGCGGGCCTGCTGGCGGCGGCGTTCCTTCGGGTTAAGGGTATCCGGTTTCGGGTTACGTGTTGCGGGTTGTTGGTTACGGGTTACTGGTTTCTGGTTGCTGGTGGAAGGGCGAAAGAGGGCCTCCTGGTCGATCTTCCAGAGGTAGTCCTCGAGGTTCCCGGGAAAGACGCGGCAGGAGCCGGGCTGGATCTCAAGGATCTTGTTGACTACCGGATTGAGGAAGTGCCGGTCATGGGAAACGACAAAGGTGGTGCCCGGGAAGGAGCGCAGGGCCTCCTGCAGGACCTCCTTGCTGGCCATGTCAAGGTGGTTGGTGGGCTCGTCGAGGATGAGGAAATTGGCGGGGCAGAGGAGGAGGCGGGCCAGGGCCAGGCGGTTCTTTTCCCCGCCGGACAGGACCGAGACGGATTTGGACATGTCATCCCCCGAGAAGAGGAAGGCCCCGAGGATGGAGCGGACCTGAGTCTCGGCGGCCTTGACCGGGGGCTCCGAGGCGGCCTCGAAGACGGTCATGGAGGTGTCCAGTTCCTCGCTCTGGTCCTGCGCGAAATAGCCGATGTCGACCTGGTAGCCGGGGCGCACCTCCCCGCGCTCGACATTTTCCCGTCCGGCCAGGATGCGGGCCAGGGTGGATTTCCCGGCCCCGTTGAGTCCGACCACACCGATCCGGTCGCCCCGCTCAACCTTGAGCGAGAAGTTCCGGAAGACGGTCACCGGACCGTAGGCCTTGTCGATCGAGTCGACGGCGATGACCTCGTGCCCGCCGGGACGGGAAATGGGAAAGGTAAAGTGGATGGTCCGGTCGCTGTCCTCGGTCTCGATCCGCTCCACCTTGGCCAGTTGCTTGATCCGGCTCTGGACCTGGGTGGCCTTGCTGGCCTTGTAGCGGAAACGCTCGATGAAGCGCTCGGTCTGGGCGATTTTCCGGTCCTGGCTCTTGCGGGCCTTCTCCAGTTGCTCCATGCGCTCGGCCCGCTGGACGAGAAAGGAGGAGTAGTTGCCGGTATAGGGAACCAGATTCCCGGACTCGATGGAGAGGATGGAACTGCAGAGCTGGTCCAGCAGCGCCCGGTCGTGGGAAATAAGCAGGACGGCCCCCTCGTAGTTGCGGAGGAAGCCTTCCATCCAGCGCAGGGAATCGAGGTCGAGGTGGTTGGTGGGCTCGTCCAGCATCAGCAGGTCCGGCTCTTCCAGAAGCAGCCGGGCCAGGGCGATGCGCATCTGCCAGCCTCCTGAAAACTCCCCGCAGGAGCGTTGCAGGTCCCGGTCGCGGAAACCGAGGCCAAAGAGGATGGCCTCGGCCTTGGAGCGGAGTTTGTGCGCCTCGAGGTCCTGCAGCTGGTTGGTGTAGTGTCCGAAACGCTCCAGGCATTCCGCGTATTCCTCGCTTCCCGAGGGGAGCTGCTGGAGCTCCTCTTCGGTCCGGGCCAGGTGGGCGCGGACTGTCTGCACATCGTTGGCCGCCGCCTCGACCTCCTCGATGACCGGCCGGTCCCTCAGGACAATGCCCTCCTGCGGCAGGTATCCGAAACAAACGTCGCCCCGCTTCTCAAGGCTGACGTGGTCCGCTTCGCCCATCCCGTTGATGATTTTCAGGAGGGTGGTCTTGCCGCTCCCGTTGGGCCCGACCAGTCCCGTCCGGGCCCGCGGCTGCACCATGAAGGAGGCGTCCCGGAAGAGGATCTTCGGGCCGTAGGCGAGGTCCAGATTGTTGACCGTGAGCAACATGATGCAGTCCGGGAAGTGTGGGACAAATTCCCTGCCGTGCAATGGAAGAACCCGCCTGGATTGTTGAAATCTGCAATTCGCCCCGGGAAATTGCCCGTTCCCACGACAATTCAACCGCCTTTCCGGTTGAGGTTCGAATTTACCGTCGGGATGAAGATAGTAATGGCGTGTGTAAATTAGAATGTATGTTGTGGTAGTGTTAGAGCCCCGCCAATTCCGGCCAGATCCGTCTGGCGGGTGCATGTAATGGGTTTAGCTGGAGGAGTGGATCTCCTCCAGCTATGCCTGTTTCATTTTGACCCGGATCGGGGGCCATGTCTCCACTTCATGCTTCCCGCGCCTTATGTCTCACATTTTGATTAACATTCTGGCCGGCTGGGCTGGCCTGGCCCTGTTCATGACCGTCCTCTGGCGCTTTGCCATGGCCCGGGACAACGCCGGCTGGGTGGACTTCGGCTGGGGCCTGAGCCTGGTCCTGCTCCTGGCCTGGTATTCCCTTGTGGCCGGCGGCGAACCCTGGCGGAGGCTGTTCTACCTGGTCCTGGCCTCCACATGGGGGTTGCGCCTGAGCTGGCACATGTTCCAGCGGTTGCGCTCCGACCGGAACGAGGATCCGCGGTACCGTCTCCTGAGGGAACACTGGGGGGAATCGGCCAGGTGGAAATTTTATTTCTTCTTCCAGGCCCAGGGTCTGGCCAACGTTTTCCTTTCCCTGCCGGTTTACCTTCTCATGAGCAACCGGCGGGAGGATTTCAGCTTCTTTGACCTGGCCGGGGCCCTGGTGGTCGCGGCGGCGGTCCTGGGCGAGAGCCTGGCCGACCGCCAGCTCCGGCAGTGGAAGGCGGATCCCTCCAGCCAGGGCAGGACCTGCCGCAAGGGACTTTGGGCGGTGTCGCGACATCCCAACTACTTTTTCGAATGGGTGCACTGGCTGGCCTATCCGGTGCTTGGATTGTCACTACTGGGGACAACCCTGGCCGCCTGGTGGCCGCTGACCTTGCTGGGGCCCGTTTTGATGCTGCTCTTCCTGATTCGTTTCACCGGCATTCCCTACACCGAGAAGCGGGCCCTTGCCTCACGGGGCGAGGACTACCGGAAATACCAGCGCGAGGTCTCCGCCTTTTTCCCGTGGTTCCCCAAGTCGGAACCGCAGAGTTGAACCGTCACGGAATGAAATCAAACCCATGAGCCTCATCAACCTGGCCGAAAGACGCCTCCTTCCCGATTTCCTGGTTCGCATCGGCATTCGGCGGCTCCTCGCACAGCGCCTGCGGCAGGAGTCGGAAAGCAGGCTTCCTGTCGCTGCATTCGCCGACCAGCTGAAACAACTGCCCGTGGCGGTGGAGACGGAAAAGGCCAACGAGCAGCATTATGAATTGCCCTCCGATTACTTTCTGAGCGTGCTCGGTCCCCGTTTGAAATACAGCTGCGGCTGGTGGGAAAGCGGCACCGACACCCTGGAGTCCAGCGAGGAGGCCATGCTGCGGCTGACCTGTGAGCGGGCCCGGCTGGAAGACGGGCAGGGAATCCTGGAGCTGGGCTGCGGGTGGGGGAGCCTGACCCTGTGGATGGCGCAAAGATATCCGCGGGCCCGGATCACCGCGGTCTCCAACTCCCGGACCCAGCGCGCCTTCATTCTTGAGAGGGCCGCCGAGTGGGGCCTTTCCAATGTGGAGGTCCTGACCGCTGACATGAATTCCTTCCAGCCCAAGAAGACCTTCGACCGGGTTGTCTCGGTGGAGATGTTCGAGCATATGAAGAATTATCAGCTGCTGCTGCGGCGGATTGCCTCATGGCTGAATCCGGGGGGAAAGCTCTTTGTCCATATCTTCACCCATCGGGAGCTTTCCTATCATTTTGAGGATGCGGGGAAAGAGGACGACTGGATGGCCCGGTATTTCTTTACAGGGGGGACCATGCCCGGCGACGACCTGCTCCTGCAGTTCCAGGATGACCTTGAAATTGAGGACCACTGGCAGGTCAACGGGGTCCATTACAGCAAGACCCTGGAGGCCTGGCTGAGGAAGCAGGACGCCTGTGAAAAAGAGCTGCTTCCCTTGTTCGAGCAGACCTACGGCAGCCCGGAGGAAGCGCGGTTATGGGTCCAGAGATGGCGCCTGTTCTACCTCGCCTGCAGCGAACTGTTCCGCTACCGCGGCGGACGGGAGTGGATGGTCTCCCATTATCTTTTTGGAAAAGCTGGTTGAAATCCGTTCGGTATTCCGCACTGTCCGGTCTCCTTGGCGGGCCTCCCCGGCCGGCCGGTGTTCTAACCATCCTTCGATTAAAAACTGCATGAATTCAAAGAAACTGTGGCCTGTCTGGGCCATGGGGCTGTTGGCAGCAACCAGCCTTCGAGGAGACGACGTGTCGAGCGAGCAAGTGATCGAGCTCGAGGCGTTCATCGTCGAGGAAACCGCCCAGACCCAACCGGAAACGCTTTCCCCGATGACCGTCCGCCTGGACTCGATCTTCGGGGACGACCTGACTGTAGCGGAAATTCCGCGTGCCGTTACGGTCCTCTCGCCCGAGCTGCGCGAGCTGCTCCAGATTGATTCCTATGACTCGCTGGACCGCTACGGGGCGGGCACCCAGCGCCTGAATTACTTCGGTCTGGCCGGCTCCGCCTTCATCCGAGGGGCTCGGGCCGGCACCTATTTCAACGGCATGCTCCGGGCCTACCAGCGCAACGAGATGCCGATGAGTTTCGGGGCCCTGGAGGGAATGGAAATCATCAAGGGCCCGGTGCCCTCGTCCCTGAGCCCGACCCTCGTCGGCGGGGCCGTCAACCAGCGTCCCAAGACGCCGTACTTCGACCAGGCCCGGGGATCCGTGGAGCTGGAGGTTGGCTCATGGAACCTCTTCCAGCTGCAACTGGACTACGGGGCGCCGCTGATCCTTTTCGGCAAGCCGGCGGCCTACCGGCTCTCCTACACCGGGCACCGATCCGACCGGTTCTACGAGAACGTCCCGCATGACTTCGATTCCTTCTACGGGGCCGTTAAGATCAAGCTCTCCGAGCGCAACCGCCTCTCCCTAGCCGGAGAGGTATATGATTTCCGCAGCAGCGAGATCCCCGGCGTCAATCGTCCGACCGCGGAGCTCATCAACAGCGGCCGGTATGTCATTGGCGAGCCGGCCTCCCTGACCTCCAGCCAGTGGGGCGGGACGACGGTCCGCCGGCTGTTTGAATTCCCCTACAGCTTTGCCGTTAATCCGGCCCTCTTCGCACTGGCCGTGCCGGGAGATGTTGCCCGGGAGCAGATGGATCCGGCCCTCCTGGGCACCATGCTGGACCTGAATGACCCGGCGGTGATCGACACGATCTATGCGCCGGTGCCGGTGGATCAGATTCCCGGCTTCGCCGCCTGGGGCTATGACACCGCAGTCGAGGCCCTCGGGCAGGTCGACCGGCAGACCCAGGACGCCTACGTCTACACGCCGGAATACTTTGCCGCCGGGGGGCGGGCCCTGACCACCGAGCTCCCGCGCGACCGGGTCCTGGCCGATCCGGAGGACAAGGCGGATTCGCGGGACTACATCGGCTTTGCCGAGTTGGAGACCCGCATTGACGCCGACAACAAGCTGGTCAGCCGGTTCTTCGTGGAGCATCTGGATACGGAAAAAGCCTCCACCTACGGCTTCGCCTTCAATTCCCGGCAGACCATCCTGGAAGGGCGGGTGGAATACCAGAGAGCGTTCGCCAATTCGCGCAGCCACCTTTCCGTCGGCCTCGACCTGCGCCACACGGATGCCCATGTCCTGCAGGATTTCGATGCCGAGCCGTTCTCCCGTCGCGACCTCAGCCGGGATGCCATTTCCGCCAATTCCGTGGTCATCGCCGGAGGCCAGACCGGTCCCGACAGCCTCAACTTCTGGTCCAGCTTCGGCACCGCCAGCCTGGATTCCGAGCTGACCCAGGCGGCCGCCTATGTCTCCGGGGCCTTTGGTCTCGGCAAGCGGTTCACCCTGTACTACGGGGGCCGCCTCGAGGAGGCCTTCTATAACGGCGGCCTGCCGTCCGAGCTGGACCGGGGCGACGCGGCGGCCCGTGGGGAGGCGGCCTTCGATGACGACGAGTTCCTCTGGCAGCTTAACCTGAACCCGCACTTTGAGATCCTTCCCGGGATCTACCTCTACGGGGCCGCCCAGATCGGCAAGGCCCTTGCCCCCGGAGATGGAGGCACGGTCTCCGGTCCGGACAGCTTCACCGATGCCGAGCTGTTTGAAGCCGGCATCAAGACCAGCCTCCTCGACGGCAACCTCTATTCCTCCCTCAGCGTCTACCATTGGGACCAGGCCACCTTCTCCACCCGCGATGCCTCGGCCCGGCCGTTGCGCGCCAAGGGACTGGAGTGGGAGCTGACTTGGTCGCCGATCGAGAGCCTGACCCTGATGGGGGCCTTCACGGCGCAGCGGGTCAACCTGCGCACCGATGTCCTCGGCTTCGGCGCCATCCCGCAGGACGAAGAGGGCTGGGCCCTCAACGGCGGAATCCTCAATGCCGCCAGCGGGCGCAGCGCCCCCGACAACCCGGACATGGTCTTTGCCGGGATGCCGGAGCTCAGCGCCCACCTCTACGCGGCCTGGGATATCGGCCACGGCTTCCAGGTCTCCGGCGGACCGCTCTGGCGCGACGGCTACTTCCACGACATGCAGAACACCCTGCGCATTCCCAGCTATGTCCTCTGGACGGCCCAGCTTCGCTACGATGCAGAGACCTGGTGGGTCCGCCTGCATATCGAGAACCTCCTCGACGAGGACTACTGGATCGGCCAGGAGCCGGTCTTCTCCGCCGGCACGCTCATCCTGCAGGGGTCAGGCCGTCGCTACCAGCTGAGCGCCGGATGGCGGTTTTGAGGTAGGCGAGTCATGGGACGGTGAACAGGTTCGAATCCTGTTCCCACCCGGTACAAGGCAAACGCTGAACGGTCTCAGGCCGTATGGCGCATTGATTGTAGATCATCCCTGAAGATTGCGTTTCGGAACTTCACGTGCACCCGAGGGCAGCCCGAAGTCCGCTTCCTGCCAAGACGGTGACAGCTCGTAGTACTGCGGCTCGCCGGGGGTGACGGCTTCCAGGTGACCTTTGGCTTCCTGTATCAGGTCTTTCACGACATCGGGATGGTCGGCGGCGATGTCGTGCTGTTCGGAAGGGTCCTGGTCGAGGTTGTAAAGCAGGGGAGGATTGTGGGATTCCGGCGGGACCTTGGAATAGCCGTCCCAGGTGTTGAAATGCGCCTTCCAGGGCCCTTTGCGGATGGCGCACAGCTGATCTCCCCGATAGTAGAAGAACAGGTTGCGCGGACCGGCTTTGTCGTGAAAAAGCAACTCGCTGAGATTCATGCCGTCGATCACCCGGTCCTGCGGGACTTTTCCGCCGGCGAGGTGGACGGCAGTCGTGAATAAATCCATCGTGCTGGCAATGCCGCTGTTGACCGTCCCGGCCGGGACCCGGCCCGGCCACCAGGCTATGGTGGGCTCCCGCTGCCCGCCTTCCCAGGTGCTGCCTTTTCCGTCGCGAAGCAACCCGGCTGATCCGCCGGCGAACTTCTTGCGCAGCCAGGGACCGTTGTCGCTGGTGAAGACAACCAGGGTATTTTCAGCCAGTCCCGTTTCGCGCAAGGTCCTGATGATCTCCCCGACACACCAGTCAATTTCCTCGACCACGTCGCCGTAACGTCCGCGACTGCTTTCGTTGCGGAAGTCGTCCGAGGCAAAGAGCGGGACATGCGGCATGGTTTGGGCCAGGTAAATGAAGAAGGGCTGGTCCTGGTGCTCCTTGATGAAGCTCACAGATTCCTGCGCGTAGCGCCTAGTCAGGGTGTTCTGGTCGGCCGGGCGCTCGATGATCTCCCCATTGCGCATCAGGGGAACATCCCACCAGTGGAAATCCGCATCCGGATCCATGCTGGAGGCATGGCGCGGATGCCCTTCCTCGATGTTCATGTCATTGGAGTAGGGCAGGCCGAAGAAGTAATCAAATCCCTGGCTGTTGGGCATGTACTCGGGCTTGTCGCCGAGGTGCCACTTGCCGATGCACGCCGTGGCGTAGCCCGCGTCCTGCAGCAGCTCCGCTATCGTGATTTCCTCCGGTGGCAGGCCCCCTTCGTCGCCGGGATAAAGGACCCGCTTATCGCCGCCCCCGCTCATCCCGCTGCGCACCGGCAGGCGTCCGGTCAGGAGTCCCGCCCGGCTGGGGGTGCAGACCGGGGCGGCCACGTAGAAGCTGGTCAGTTTCATGCCCTCCGTCGCCATCTGATCAAGATGCGGCGTGCGGATGGTCGGGTGGCCGAAGCAGCCCAGATCCCCGTAGCCAAGGTCGTCGGCGAAAACAATGATGAAATTGGGCTTTTCCGAAATCGGTTCAGCGGCCGCTGAGAGCAGCGGAATCCCAATGAGGGCGATGGCAAGGAGCCGGAGCAGGAGGCGGTTTCTCATGTTGAATACAATTGTGTTCTCGCTTCAGCATTTGCCTACAGCCATCGCTCGCTGAAAGCAAGGCCTGAAGCGGGATCAGCACTCGACCACGTTCACGGCCAGGCCGCCGCGGGAGGTTTCCTTGTACTTCTTGCGCATGTCGTGACCGGTGTCGCGCATGGTCTTGATCACCGCGTCGAGGCTGACGGTGTGTCGCCCGTCGCCGCGGAGGGCGATGCGGGCGGCGTTGATGGCCTTGACCGCGCCCATGGCGTTGCGCTCGATACAGGGGATCTGGACCAGTCCGCCGATGGGGTCACAGGTCAGCCCGAGGTTATGCTCCATGCCGATTTCGGCGGCGTTCTCGACCTGGTGCGGATTGCCGCCCATGATTTCCGCGAGGGCCCCGGCGGCCATGGAGCAGGCCACGCCGACCTCCCCCTGGCACCCGACGTCGGCCCCGCTGATGGAGGCGTTTTCCTTGAAGAGGACCCCGATGGCGCCGGCCGTCAGGAGGAAGTCCCGGTGCCAGTCCTTGTCGGAGGGGTTCAGGAAGCGGTCGCAGTAATGCATGACCGCCGGGATGACCCCCGCCGCCCCGTTGGTCGGGGCGGTGACCACGCGTCCGCCGGCGGCGTTCTCCTCGTTGACGGCGATGGCGTACACGTCGACCCAGTCCAGGATGGTCAGGGAATCCCGAAGGGCCGACTCCGGCTTGTCGCGAAGCTTTCGATACAGGGCGGGGGCCCGCCGATTGATCTTGAGTCCGCCGGGCAGGACCCCGTCGGAGTGCAGGCCCGCTTCCACGCATTCCTGCATGGCCCGCCAGACTGCGTCCAGCCGCTGGTTGGTCTCGCTCCTTTTGCGCCTGGAGGCCTCGTTGCCGTCGATGATGGTCGAGATCGGCCGCTCCTCCCGGACGCAATGCCGGACCAGCTCGGCGGCGGTGCTGAAGGGGTAGGGGACCTGCGGCGCCTTGGCGGGCTTG
>ENA-ORCW01000557-ORCW01000557.1-marine-metagenome-genome-assembly--contig:-NODE-557-length-18696-cov-3.292067_pt1 | contig 18696 bp, 16 predicted proteins | sample MGYA00237784_ERZ508517 | MGnify/ENA primary metagenome ERZ508517 (study PRJEB26187, sample SAMN06268979) | marine metagenome | isolation source: Tt ae E1 feedstock associated aerobic enrichment on... | reverse complement strand
GACGGCGACGATGCCGATGACGGTAGGGATGTCCATGATTCCTCCCAGGTCCCCCTCACCTGCCAGCCTAGGCGACGGGGCCCTCGTCCGTCAGGACTCCGGCCCGTGCTCGAGCAGCGCGACGAAGGCGGCCTCGTCGAGCACCGGCACGCCGAGCTCCTCGGCCTTGGCCGCCTTGTTGGTGAAGGGCTTGCGCACGGGCGCGTCGAAATTGGCGCCGGCCTTCTCGATCAGCCGCTCGCCGAGTTGATCGCGCAGGGTGCGGCCTTTGACCTCCTGCACCGCGCCCTCGCCCAGCGTTCCAAGTTGGAAAGGCCCGTAGGAAATGCGGATCAGGCGCGTGACCTCGAGGCCAAGAGCGCCGAGCACGTTTTTGACTTCGCGGTTCTTTCCTTCGCGCAGACCGAGTGTCAGCCAGGCATTGCTGCCCTGCTCCCGATCGAGCGTGGCCTCGATGGCGCCGTAGAACACGCCGTCGACGGCAATGCCCTCCTTGAGCCCTTCGAGCGCGGCGGCGTCGACCTTGCCATGAACGCGCACGCGATAGCGGCGCAGCCAGCCGGTATCCGGCAGTTCCAGCGCGCGTGCCAGTCCGCCGTCATTGGTCAGCACCAGAAGTCCTTCGGTGTTGATGTCCAGTCGTCCGACGGTGATGAGACGCGGCAATCCTTCCGGCAGCGCATCGAAGATGGTCTTGCGACCTTCGGGATCGCGGTTGGTGGTCACGACGCCGCCCGGCTTGTGAAAGAGGAAAAGGCGCGTGCGCTCGACAGCCGGAAGAGGCGCGCCGTCAAGGAGAATGCGATCCGAGGCACCGACATTGAAGGCGGGAGAGGAAAGCACCTTGCCATTGACGCTGACCCGGCCGGCCTCAATCATCGCTTCAGCGTCGCGGCGCGAGGCGACGCCCGCGCGCGCCAGACGTTTGGCGATGCGCTCGGCGCCAGGCTTCTCTGTGTCTTTCGGGACCGCGTCCATGCGATGGGCTGGCTTGCGTGGCTTGCTGTCCCGTTTGGTGTCTTTGGGTCGATCTTTCGTCATGACGGCCTTTTGCCCCGGAATTCCGCGACGCATGCTATGCGGCGGTACCGTTCCAGAGTTCTTAAATCAGAGATCGCGTGTCACGAAAATCGATTCCGCTTTCGCACGCAATGCTATAGAGGCGGCTAGGTATCAATTCGCACCGCCAGTTGCGAGCAAAAAGATTGAGCAGACCGACAAAAGCGAAATACACCAGCTTCATGAATGTCGCGCTCGAAGAGGCGCGTCTTGCCGCAGACCGCGGCGAGGTGCCCGTCGGCGCGGTGATCGTTCATGACGGCGCGGTGATCGCACGTGCGGGAAACCACACCCGCGCGTGCAACGATCCCACCGCCCATGCGGAGATCGTGGCGATCCGCGAAGCCTGCCGCAAGCTGGGCTCGGAACGCCTGATCGATGCCGACCTCTATGTAACGCTGGAGCCGTGCGCCATGTGCGCTGGCGCGATCTCCTTCGCGCGTATCCGCCGCCTCTATTTCGGGGCCGGCGACGAGAAAGGTGGGGCCGTGACGAACGGCGCGCGCTTTTTCACTCTGCCAACCTGCCATCATGCACCGGAAATCTATTCCGGCATCGGCGAAGCCGCGGCCTCCGCATTGTTGAAGTCTTTTTTCAAAAAGCAGCGCTAAGGCATTCGATAGTCAGGTGTAATCACCTGCCATCCCATATATCTGAAAAGCAAGAATGTTAAACGAGACAGCGGGCGCTGCAGCCTGCTGCGTCATCAATATCCGTTCAGGAGCCCCAGGGCCAAAGACGGCCAAGATCGAAACCGCCGCCATCCTTTTGTGCTGCACGCTTGGCCGCGCGCGCCTTCTTCGCCTCGTCCTCGCCGAGTTCGCCGACCGGCGCGGTATCGGAGGGTTGACGGTAGTTTACCGGCGGCTCACTCAGATAGCGACGCGTGGTCGGGTTACCCTGTGCGGTCGCGGCACGGCGCTTGATATATTCCTCGCGCTGCTTCTTGGCCATTTCCGGGTTCACGAAACCGTCTTCGCCGCGTGCATTGACGCCGATGTCGCGAACGACGGGGGATTTGTAGAACGGATTGTCCTGATTCTCGGTCGCTTCCGCGCGGACGCGCGCAAGACGCTCTTCCGGAGATTCGGGCCATGCGGGATTTCCGGCCGAGGCGACATCTTCCTGCGGAGGCGGCAGAACCTCGGTGGAGGACGGCATGACAATGCCCGCGCGCGGCTTGTAGTCGATGCGCTGTCTGTCTCTCGGTCCCAGCGAGAGAACGCCGGTGACATCTTCAAGCAATTGCTGATCGGCCGACTTGTCGGTGCCGTAGGTCGGCGAGCCGATGCAACCGGACAGAAAAACGGCCGAGAGACACAATGTGCCCGAAGCCGCAACCATGCGCACGGAACGCCGCGACGTTGTGGTTTCCGATGTCTTCACTGCCACCTCTCTCCCAGAATGCCGCCGGACAGGCAACGCATTCTGCTTGTCGTCCCGTTGTTCTTGACCGTCGGGAAATTCAAACCACGCATGTCGCGCACGAATCCGGCGACAACGTGGCATCCCTAACCCGGCGGCAGTTGTAGCGAAGGCGGCGGCGGGAAGCAATCGGCAGCGCCGAAGCTTCCCCCGTCGACCGTTTACAGGCGCCCCAGCGCCCGCAATTCGTGCAGCGCCGCCGCATCGCGCGCCGACACATCCGGGAAGGCCGGATCGGAACCGACGTCATCGGTGTACCGCCAGGAGCGCGCGCATTTCTCGCCAGTGGCACGCGCGAAGACGACACCGACGCCCGGCACTTCGTCGAGCGTGAAAGCCTCCGCCGGCGGCGCCTCGTGCCGCACGTCGATGCCGCTGGTAATGCAGATTTCGGCCATGTCGCGGTCCGCGATGGCCGCCTGTAGTCCCTCGTCGTTCACGTAAACGACCGGAGCGGCCTCGAGCGAGGAACCGATGGTTTTTTCCTTGCGTTCGATCTCGAGCGCGCCGGTGACGACGCGGCGCACCCGACGGATTTTGCGCCATTTCTCGGCGAGTTCCGCATTGCGCCATTCCTGAGAAACAGCGGGAAACTGCTCCAGGTGAACGGAGCGTGCCTTGGGATGTCGCTCAAGCCAGGCTTCCTCCATCGTGAACGGCAGCATCGGCGCAAGCCAGGTGGCGACGCAGTCGAACAGAGTGCGGACCACCTGAAGGGCGGCCTTGCGGCGCAGGCTCGACGGTGCGTCGCAGTAAAGCGCGTCCTTGCGAACGTCGAAATAGAATGCCGACAGTTCCACGACCATGAAGTCGAGCAACGAGCGGATGATGCGCTTGAAGTCGAAATTGTCGTAGCCCTTGCGCACCAACTCGTCGAGTTCGGCGAGGCGATGGAGCATCAGCCGTTCCAGCTCCGGCATGTCGGCGAAAGGCACGTCCTCGCCGGTGTCGTGGGCGAGTGTGCCGAGCATCCAGCGCGTCGTGTTCCTGAGCTTGCGGTAGGCATCGACATTGGTCTGGATGATCGACTTCCCGAGACGCTGGTCTTCCCAATAGTCGGTCGTGGCGACCCAGAGGCGCAGAATGTCGGCACCTGACTGGTTCATGATGTCCTGCGGCACCACGGTATTGCCGAGCGACTTCGACATCTTGCGCCCGTCCTCGGCCATGGTGAAACCATGGGTGATGACCGTGTCGTAGGGCGCCCTGCCCCGCGTGGCGCAGCTTTCCAGAAGCGAGGAATGGAACCAGCCGCGATGCTGATCGGACCCTTCCAGATAGACGTCGGCGGGCCATTTGAGATCCGGCCGGTCCTCCAGCGTGAAGGTGTGGGTGGAACCGGAATCGAACCAGACGTCGAGAATGTCCATGACCTGGCGCCAGGACTCGCCGGCACGCTCGCCAAGAAAGCGTTCGCGCGCGCCGTCGGCAAACCATGCATCCGCACCCTCGGCCTCGAAGGCTTCGAGGATACGCTGGTTGACGGCGTCGTCCTTCAGCACATTGCCGTCTTCATCGGCGAAGACGCAGATCGGAACGCCCCATGCCCGCTGGCGCGAAAGCACCCAGTCGGGCCGGTCGGCGATCATGGCGCGCAGACGCGCCTGACCGGCAGCGGGCACGAAACGGGTCTCGTCGATGGCCTTGAGGGCACGGGAGCGTAGCGTGTCGGGTTGGTTTGCGCTCACGGCCGCGCGCTCGCTGCGCGAGCTGGCCTCCGCGAGGGCGGGCGAAACATCGCCCGGCGCCCGGTCGGACGCTCGGCCTTCTTCCGGAAGGCCGTAGCCGCCAAGATCCTTGTCCATATAGACGAACCATTGCGGCGTGTTGCGGAAGATGACCGGCTTCTTCGACCGCCAGGAATGCGGGTAGGAGTGTTTCAGACGCCCGCGAGCGAACAGCTTGTCTTCGCCGATCAGCGCCTCGATGACGGCCTTGTTGGCATCGCCCTTCTTGCCCTTGTCGTCGATGACGCGGGCGGGGCCGCCCTCGCGATCGGGACCGAAGCCGGGCGCGTCCTTGGTGAAGTAGCCGGCGTCGTCCACGGTGAAAGGGATGGCCGGATCGATGCCTCGAGATTGAAGATCGCGGGCTGCATCCATCCAGGCGTCGAAGTCCTCACGGCCGTGGCCGGGCGCGGTGTGGACGAAACCCGTACCGGCATCGTCGGTGACGTGATCGCCGGGCAGCAGCGGAACGGTGAATTCATATCCACCGCCAAAGCCCTTGAGCGGATGCGCGCAGACGATGGCGCCGAGTTCGTCGGACGACACGTCACGCAAATGCTTGTATTCCAGCTTCGCCTTGGCGAAGGATTCTTCCGCCAGCGCTTTGGCGAAGACGAGCTTTTCGCCTGCCTGCGGGCCAAAGTCGTTCTCCGCCGCGGTGACCTCGTAGAGCCCATAGGCGATGCGCGCAGAATAGGAGACGGCACGGTTTCCCGGAATCGTCCAGGGTGTGGTGGTCCAGATGACGACGAAGGCGCCAGCAAGGTCCGCCTGTCCATCGATCAGCGGAAATTTCACCCAGATCGTGTCGCTCTCGTGATCGTGATACTCGACCTCCGCCTCGGCCAGCGCCGTGCGCTCGACGACCGACCACATCACCGGCTTGGAGCCGCGATAGAGTTGGCCGGACATGGCGAATTTCAACAGTTCGCCGGCGATCCGCGCCTCGGCGTGGAAGTTCATCGTCGTGTAGGGCTTCTTGAAGTCGCCCTCAATGCCGAGCCGCTGGAACTCTTCCGTCTGAACCTTGATCCAGTGCGCGGCGAAGTCGCGGCATTCCTTGCGGAATTCGTTGACCGGAACCTCGTCCTTGTTCTTGCCCTTGGCGCGGTACTGTTCCTCGATCTTCCATTCGATGGGCAGGCCGTGGCAGTCCCAGCCGGGCACATAATTGGAATCGTAGCCGCGCATCTGGAACGAACGGGTGATGATGTCCTTCAATACCTTGTTCAGCGCGTGGCCGATATGAATGTTGCCATTGGCGTAGGGCGGGCCGTCATGCAGCACGAACTGAGGCCGGCCGGCGGCATCCTCGCGCATCAGACGGTAGAGGTCCATCTCCTGCCAGCGAGAAACGAGCTCGGGCTCTTTCCTGGGAAGACCGGCGCGCATCGGGAACTCGGTCTGCGGCAGGTTGAGGGTTTTGGAATAATCGATCTTTTCGGACGTGTCGGTCATTTTATCGCCGTGAGAAAGGCAAAGCAGCGAAAGGCTTCGCCATAGCCAGTGTCATGAAACGGAAAAAGCGCGTTTGACGCGCGGCAAACCCGGACCTTCCGCGGCACTCAGGCCGCACGGAAGGCCGGGCCAATAATTCGTATGGCAATCGGTATGAAACCGGCGCGTGTCATCATGGGAACGGCTTTTAGCCGAGGCGGGCGCAAGAATAAAGAGGCGATTGGCCTCACACGACAAGGCCGTCGAAAGCGAGTGCAGTGTCGAGGGTGGAATGGGGTTTTACCTCTGCAAGCAGCGCGCGCGCTTCCGCCTCGTCGCGTTTCATCTGGGCGGCCAGCGGATCGAGCCCCTCGAACTTCACCTCGCCGCGCAGGAAGCCGAACAGAGAGACGGAGCAGGTTTCGCCGTAGAGATCGCCGTCGAAATCGAACACGAACGTTTCGAGCAGCGGCGCGCCGTCCTCGGTGACCGTCGGGCGACGACCGAAACTCGCAACGCCGTTGTGGAGGCTGCCATCGGCACGACGAAAGCGCACCGCATAAATGCCGTGACGCAACTCCGTCTCGGGCGGGAGCGCCATATTGGCGGTGGGAAACCCCAGTGTGCGGCCAAGCCTCTGACCGCCGGTCACCGGCGCCTCGACGGTATAGCGATAGCCGAGCAGGCCCGCGGCTTCCGCCACATCCCCCTCGGCCAGCACGCCGCGTATGCGGCTCGATGAAATCACCGCCCCGCCCTCGTCGGAATATGCATCGACCAAGGTCACGCCGAAGCCGTTGTCCTTTCCGGCCTCGGCGAGCAGGTCCGGCGTGCCGCTGCGATTTTTGCCGAAATGGAAATCGAAGCCCGTCACCACGTGGGAGATGCCGAGCCCCTCGACCAGAACGGTTTTGACGAAATCCTGCGGCGACAGACCGGAAAATGCCCGGTCGAAGCGCTGTTCGACCACCGCATCGAAGCCGAGCGTGCCCAGGAGCGCGGCCTTCATGGGGGCCGGCGTGAGGCGAAAAAGCGGGACGTCCGGCCGGAAAACCCGACGCGGATGCGGCTCGAAGGTCAGCACGAGCGCCGGAACGCCTTCGCGCCTGGCGACCTCCAGCGCGGGCTCGAGCACCGATTGATGCCCGCGATGCACGCCGTCGAAATTGCCGATGGCGACCACCCCCCCGCGCAGAGGGGCGGGCAAGTCCGTCAGATCGGCAATGCGTTCGATCGGGCCGGCCACGCGCAACCTCTATTTGAGCCGCGGAATGGCCGCCACGGGATTGTGGCCATGCGTTTCCAGGAACGCTGCAAGGCGCTCGGGCTCTGGTCCCTCACCATTGCCGTATTCGCGCGCATGGATGCCGTCGGTGACGAACAGAACGTCGACGCCGTAGAGGTCCGCGCCTTTTACGTCCGTCAGCACGCCATCGCCGATGGCCAATGCCCTGTCGCGCGCAAGCGGACGCCCCATGACCTCGCCGGCCGCCTTGAACGCCGCCTCATAGATGGGGCGATGCGGTTTGCCCGCAATCAGCGTACGCCCGCCGAGAAGACCGTAATCGCGCGCGAGCGCACCGGCGCACCAGATGTGCCTGTCGCCGCGTTCGACGATGATGTCGGGATTGGCGCAGATGAACGGAAGATCGCGCATTCTGAGGCGCTCGAGCATTTCCGCATAATCCTCGGGCGTCTCGTTCTCGTCGTCGAACAGGCCCGTGCAGACCACGCCGGAAGCCTCGAAATCCTCCACCAGATCCACGTCGATACCCTCGAAGATCGCCTGGTCGCGGTCCGGCCCGATATGAAACAGACGGCGTGGCGCGGTGCGGATCAAATCGCGGGTCACGTCGCCGGAGGTCACCACGCGGTCCCACGCATCCTCCGGCACGCCAAGCACGCCGAGCTGTTCTTCGACACCGGGATGCGGCCGCGGAGAATTGGTGATCAGCACCACGGTCTTCCCCGCCGCGCGGGCCCGTGCGAGCGCGGCGCAAGCGTCCCGATAAGCGCTCACGCCGTTGTGCACGACCCCCCACACATCGCAAAGGAGCGCATCGTAGGGGGCGGTGAGTTTGTCGAGCGTGTCGATAATCTGCGGTGCTTGGGGCATGGGCGAACGGTTCGTCTCAAGCATTGGAGGGTCCGGTGAAAGGGGCACAGGCCGGGAATTATCGGAAGCGGGCTTCACTGTCACCCCGGTTTTATCGCCGCAGCGCGTGTCCGTACGATTCGAGCGTTCCGGTTAACGCCATGAGAACCACAAATACATACGCGATCGCGCCGGTTACATCGGATTAAGCAATCTCCGCGATTTTTGGCCCAGCACTGCAATTGGGGTGGCACAAATGCTCAGAAAATTCGTGCAGGACCGTCGCGGCAACTTTGCCATGATGACGGCGCTGGTGATGGCGCCGATCATGGGCGTGGCCGCGCTCGTGGTTGATTACAGCCAGGTTACGCGACAGAGGCAGATGACGCTGAATGCGCTGGACGCGGCGGGCATCGCGACTGCAAGATACCTCACCCAGGGCGCCACGGATGAGGAAGCCGAGGTCTATGCGCGAGATTTCTTCGAAGCCAATCTCGGCGGTGTCAGACCGGAGAATGCAAAACTTCTCATCACCCTGCCCAACCAGAACACCGGCGGTGGAACGCTGAAACTGGAAGCGGAGCTGAAATACGCGCCGATCTTCTATCCCGTGTTCCAGAAGCTTCGCGGCGAAAACCCGGAAGCCGAGACGAAGATCGACTTCCGCGCGCAGAGCGAAGTGCGGCTCAAGAACACGCTGGAAGTGGCCCTCGTCCTCGATAACTCCGGTTCTATGGATTACAGAGCGACCGGTTCCTATGAAAAACGCCTTGCGATTCTTAAGAAGGCGGCGAAGGAGTTGGTCAAAACCATCGCCGCGGAAGGCGCGCAGATGAAGCAGATCCAGAAACCGGTGCAGTTCGGCGTGGTGCCCTTCGCTGCCTCGGTCAATGTCGGCGCGAACAATGCCGATGCGAACTGGATGGACACAGACGGAAGCTCGCCCATTCACCACGAGAATTTCGACTGGTCCACCATGAAGGCCGCGAATTCTCAGATGCGCGTCGAAACAAGCGGCGGCGTCTATTACAAACGCGGCAGTGCCTGGGGCGACGCCGAGGGGCAGAAGGTGACCCGCTTCACGCTGTATGACGAGATGGAGCGGATTACGGGCTCGTCATCCGACTGGAATTACGAATGCACGAAGTATTGGAACAATGGTTCGTGCCGGAAACATGAATGGGTCGAGACCAAATCCTACACTTACGGCAGCTTTACGAGCTGGGGTGGCTGCGTGGAGATGCGGCCCTACCCTCTCAACATCAACGACGATCCCGCTGATCGCGGCAAGCCGGCGACGCTGTTCGTGCCCATGTTCGCGCCCGATGAAACGGATCAGACCGACCACAGTTGGCGTCCGGCGAACAACAATTGGTGGGACGACTTTACCGGCGGCTCGACAACGGCAGCCGATGACCAGGCGTATATGCCCAAATATTTCAAACCCTTTGAAACCCGTGCCATGGGAATGGACGAGGGTCCGAATGCAAGCTGCAGCACGAAAGCCATCACGCCGCTCACCGATGTCGGCCGGCCGGAGGGGCTTTCGGAAATCGACACCGCCATCGACGCGATGGAAGCCAATGGCGCGACCAATGTGACCGAAGGGCTGGCCTGGGGCTGGCGCGTGGTCTCGGGCCGGGCACCCTTTACCGAAGGCCGCCCGGACACCGAGAAGGGCAACGACAAGGTCGTCATCGTTCTGACGGATGGAGCCAACACATATTATACGCCCACCAGCATTACCGCTCAGAGCTATTCGGGAACCTACTACCGCTCGGGCGGCAACGACCTTGCCGGCGCCAAATCGGTCTATTCCAACTATGGTTATGTGCGAAACCGGGACGGTGAGAGCCGTCTTTTCGAAGGAGCCGACGGCGTAAGCGAGCACAATTACTCCAACGGCAACTACTCGGCCGCCATGACCAGCCATATGAGCGCAATCTGCGAGAACGCGAAGTCCGACAACATCATCGTGATGACGGTTGCGCTCGACCTCGACAGCCGTGACAACACCGAGAAAAAGCAGATCGACGCGCTGAAGGCCTGCGCCTCCGACTCGCGCACCCGCAAGGACGGCAACGGCAAGCCGGTGAAGCTCTTCTGGAACGCCACGGGCGGCGATCTGGACGATGCCTTCAAGGCCATTGGCGACGAGCTTTCCAACCTGCGCATCGTCGGCTGAGCCGCACGGCCTTGCCGCTTCGGCCATGATCGGCTAGGACAGCCGCGCCCCTTTCAGGGCGCGGTTTTCTTCATTTCAAGAACGGATTTCGACATGGCGAAAAAGGCTGACAAGACCCGGGCGAAGCTCCCACGCGGCTTTGTCGACCGCCATGCAAGCGACATTCGCGCCATAGAAGAGATGAATGCCAAGATCCGCGAAGTCTATGAGCGCTATGGCTTCGACCCGGTCGAGACCCCGATCTTCGAATACACCGATGCGCTCGGAAAATTCCTGCCCGATCAGGACCGGCCCAACGAAGGCGTGTTCTCCGTACAGGACGATGACGAGCAGTGGCTTTCGCTACGCTATGACTTGACCGCGCCGCTGGCGCGGCATGTGGCCGAGAATTTCAACGACATCCAGCTTCCCTACCGCACCTACCGGGCCGGCTATGTGTTCCGCAACGAAAAGCCGGGACCGGGCCGTTTCCGCCAGTTCATGCAGTTCGACGCCGACACGGTGGGCGCGCCCGGCGTGGCCGCCGATGCCGAGATGTGCATGATGATGGCCGATGTGATGGAAGCGCTGGGCATTGCCCGCGGCGACTATGTGATCCGCGTCAACAACCGCAAGGTGCTCGACGGCGTGATGGAGGCCATCGGCGTGTCCGACGATGCGCAGAAGCTCACTGTTTTGCGCGCCATCGACAAGCTGGACAAGTTCGGACCGGAAGGCGTGAAGCTCCTTCTGGGCGAAGGCCGCTGGGACGGTGGCAAGGAAGGCGAAGGCGACTTCACGAAGGGTGCAGGGCTTGACGCGGCGAACGCCCAGATCGTGCTGGACTATGTCGACGGAAAGGCCGACGCGCTCGCCAATGAGACATTTCAGGCGGGAGCCGGCGAACTGGCGCAGATCGAGAGCCTGTGCCGTGCCGCCGGTTATGACACCCACCGCATCAAGATCGATCCTTCCGTCGTACGCGGCCTCGAATATTACACCGGCCCCGTTTTCGAGGCCGAGCTGACCGCCGAAATCCCCAATGAGAAGGGCGAGATCGTGCGCTTCGGTTCCGTTGGCGGTGGCGGGCGCTATGACGGGCTCGTTTCGCGCTTCCGTGGCCAGCCGGTTCCGGCGACGGGCTTTTCCATCGGCGTGTCGCGCCTGATGGCGGCCTTGAAAAACCTCGGCAAGCTCGGTCAGGATCCCGTCCTGCCGCCGGTCCTCATCACCGTCATGGACGGCGACACGGAGGCGATGGCGAAATACCAGCAGTTCACGCAGGCGCTGCGCGCTGCCGGCATTCGCGCCGAGATGTATCAGGGCAACTGGAAGAAGTTCGGCAATCAGCTCAAATATGCCGACCGGCGCGGTTCGCCGCTGGCCATTATTCAGGGCGCGGATGAGCGCGCCAATGGCGAGGTGCAGATAAAGGACCTGATCGAGGGCAAGAAACTCTCCGCCGAAATCGAAAGCAATGAGGAATGGCGCGAGGCGCGCGTGGCGCAGTTGACCGTCAGCGAAGGCGAGTTGGTGGAGACGGTGCGCAAGGTGCTTGCGACACAGGCCGAAGCATCCTGATCATGACCCTGCGCGGACCTGCCTTCACCGACGAGATCGTCGCGCTCTTTTCTGAACGCGGTGCGGCGCTGACCGACATCGCCATCATCCAGCCGGCCGACCCGTTTCTGGATATGGCGGGCGAGGATTTGCGCCGCCGCATCTTCCTGACGGAGAGCGAGACCGGCGCCAATCTGTGCCTCCGGCCGGAATTCACCATTCCCGTCTGCCGCGACCACATCGAGAAACGCGCCGCCACACCGCAGCGCTATGCCTATCTGGGTGAAGTGTTCCGCCAGCAGCGCGAAGGCGGGGCGGAGTTCTTTCAGGCCGGCATCGAGGACCTTGGTGCGAGCGACCGCGCCGGCGCGGATGCGCGCTCGTTGGCCGATGCTTATGCGCTTCTGGCGCGTGTTCTGCCCGATAAGACGCTGTCCGTCATGCTTGGCGATCAGGCGGTCTTCGAGGCGGTGCTTTCGGCCCTTGGTCTGCCGCGCGGCTGGCAGATGCGCCTGACCCGCGCTTTCGGCTCGCAAAAACTCCTGCAGGCGGCACTCGACGACCTTGCCAATCCACAAGGTACGGCCAATCTGCCGCGTGCGGTTGCCGGTCTGGTGGCGCGCGGCGATGAGGCGGCCCTTGCCGGACATGTCGGCACAGTGATGGAAGAGACCGGGCTTTCGCCCTCTGCCGGGCGCACGCCGGAGGAAATCGCCCGCCGGCTGATCGAGAAGGCGGAACTGCGCAGCGTGCGGCTGACCGACGCGGCAATGAGCGCGCTGAAAGCGTTCGTTGCCATGCGCGTGCCGTTTGCCGAGGCGGGCGAGCGTCTTTCTGCCTTCGCCGCCGAAAACGGCCTCATTCTGGACGACGCGCTCGAGACCTTCGCGGCGCGCGCGGAGCGGATCGGCAGCGAGGGTCTGCCGCTCGACGCGTTCACCTATGACGCCGGCTTTGGCCGTCCGCTCGATTATTACACCGGCTTCGTGTTCGAGATCGCCGCTGCCGATGGCGGGCGGGTGCTGGCCGGCGGCGGGCGCTATGACCGGCTCCTGACGCTTCTGGGCGCGGAGACCCCCATTCCCGGCGTCGGCTTTTCCATCTGGCTCGACCGCGTTGCGGCATTGAGGGAGACGGCGGCATGAGCATAACCCTCGCCCTGCCCTCCAAGGGCCGTCTCAAGGAAAACGCGCTGGCACAGCTCGAAAAGGCCGGCCTCACCGTACATCTGCCGGAAAACGACCGGCGCTACCGCGCCACGCTGGAAGGCGTGGAGGGCGTCGAGATCGCCTTTCTCTCGGCATCCGAAATCGCGCGCGAACTGGAGCGCGGCACGGTCGACCTGGGCGTGACCGGCGAGGATCTGGTGCGTGAAACCATTCCCGATTGGGAACGCAAGGTGGCGATCGCCGCGCGGCTGGGCTTTGGCCGGGCCGATGTGGTGGTTGCGGTGCCGGAGGTCTGGTTCGACGTGGCCACCATGGCGGATCTCGACGATGTGGCCGCCGATTTCCGCCACCGGCACGGACGCCGCCTGCGCATCGCCACGAAATACTGGCGGCTCACGCAGCAGTTCTTCTCCCAGAAACACGGCATTCAGGTCTACCGCATCGTGGAAAGCCTCGGTGCGACCGAAGGTGCACCCGCGGCGGGGTCTGCGGATGTGATCGTCGATATCACCTCGACGGGATCGACGCTCACCGCCAATCACCTGAAGGTTCTCGACGATGGCGTGATCCTTCGATCCGAAGCCTGCCTGGTGGCAGCGCTCAGGGAACGGTCGGCAACGGATACCACCGCGCTAGAGGCGCTGACGGCGCGTTTTTCCAGCCAGGATTGACGCCGTCCAGAACGCCCCCACCGCCGCAAGGGGAAACACCGCGACCAAGCAGAAGAATGCGATGCATCGATCTGCGATCGCAGGAGATAGGGCAGCCCGCCGTCAGCGACGTACCGCTCATGCCCCGCTCCCCATATCCTCCATCGGTGGCCGCGCCGACCGGGTCGGAGGCCGACGCTGCCAGAGTTCGAATTATTCATCCACAACACGCAGCCGAAGCTGGCCGGAACCCGGCCCCCCCTCGCCGTCAGGCTTTTTCGGTGCAAGGCGATTGTCGCCGCCGCCAGATTTCTCGGCCTCGCCCGCCCCAAGCTCCAGCGCCTCGATCCTGGCGCCGCGTTTGGTAACCTTGTCGGTCGAGGTCAGAATCATGTCGACGTCCTTGTTCGCCTGCATGAAATGGGTCTGCAACTTGCGCACCCGGTCGTCGAGCCGGCCGACATCCTGCATCAGCCGAACCACTTCGGCCTGGATAAGATGTGCCTGTTCGCGCATGCGCGCATCCTTGAGCACGGCCTGAATCACCTGGATTGAGAGCATCAACAGCGAGGGAGAGACGATGACCACACGTGCCCGGTGCGCGCGCTGGACGAGGTTTTCGAAATTCTCGTGGATCTCGGCGAAGATCGATTCCGAGGGCACGAACATGAACGCCGTGTCCTGCGTTTCGCCGGTCAGGAGATACTTTTCCGAGATTGCCTTGATGTGCACCTCGACGTCGCGCCGAAACGCCGATTCGGCCGTCTTGCGGGCCTCGGGGCCGCCGCCCTCCTCCTCGGATGCCGCGCGGATGGCGTTCCACGCCTCGAGCGGAAACTTAGCATCGATCACCAGGGACGGCGCGTCGTTGGGCATCTTGACCACACAGTCGGGCCGGCTGCCATTGGAGAGCGTGGCCTGGAACTCATAAGCCGTGTGCGGCAATCCATCGGCGATGATCGCCTCCATGCGCGACTGGCCGAAGGCGCCGCGCGTCTGCTTGTTGGAGAGGATTTGCTGAAGCTGCACCACCTGACCGGCAAGCGACTGGATGTTGTTCTGCGCCGTGTCGATGACCGCCAATCGCTCTTGCAGCTTGGCGAGGTTTTCATGCGTCGACTTGGTCTGCTCGGTAATCGACTGGCCAAGCCGCGAACTCATGCCGTCGAGCCTGTCCGACAAGGCCTTGGTCAATTCCGCCTGCCGGCTGCCGAACACTTCGGCAATCGATCCCATACGCCCCTGAAGCTCGGCCTGCGCCTTGGTGAGTTCGGCCATGCGCGCTTCGGCCTCGCGGGCATGCTCGGCAGCCTCGGCGGCAGCCACGGCGCGGGCGCGCGCCGCGCGCCAGAGCCCGGTGACCAACACCGCCATCAATATCAAAAGCAGACAGCCACCGGCGAGAAGAAGCTGGCCGAGCGTGAAGGTGCTCGCGCCAAGCTGCGCCACGGGCGCGGAAAAAATGTCGGACATCTCGTTCATCGGCAGCACTTTAGACGATTCGTGATGACACCATAAGACCAAAACGTGAACAAGCGTTCTGTATTGACCTTCTCCCGGACAGGGCTTACCTGACTGCCATGACCATTCGACCGCTTGTCCTTCTTCCCGACCCGATCCTGCGCGAGACCTCCAATCCGGTGGAGCGCTTCGACGATCAGTTGCGCACATTCGCCGACGACATGCTGGCGACCATGTACGACGCGCCGGGCATCGGCCTTGCCGCCATTCAGGTCGGCGAGCCCCTGCGCATGCTGGTGATCGACGTTGCGGACAAGGACGAGGAGCCGGCGCCGCTGGTGGTCGTAAACCCCGAGATCGTCGCCAGCACCGATGCGCGCAACGTGCATGAGGAAGGGTGTCTTTCCATTCCCGATTATTATGCGGAGGTGGAGCGGCCGGCGGGTGTGACAGTCAGCTATTTCGATCTGGACGGCAAGCAGCAAACGATGGAGGCCGACGGCCTGCTCGCCACCTGCCTGCAGCACGAGATCGACCACCTGAACGGCGTCCTGTTCATCGACTATCTGTCGAAACTCAAACGCGACATGGTGGTGCGCAAGTTCAAAAAGCTTGCCAAGGATCGCCCGCCCGCGCGGATGGTCGGGTAATGGGTAAAGCCGGCCTTCCCGGCCTGGCGAACCATTTCGGCGTGCGGGGCTTGACGTCTGCCCGTTAAATTCGTTTCAAGCAGCGGCATGAGCGCCTGCGCGCGCTTTTCGCTTATCGGACGCATCGGAAACGCGGCATGGCACTTCGTCTCATTTTCATGGGCACCCCGGACTTTTCGGTCGCCACCCTTCAGGCCCTGGCGGAGGCCGGACACGAGATCGTGGCCGTTTACTCCCAGCCGCCACGGCCCGCCGGGCGGCGCGGGCTCGAGATGACGAAGTCGCCCGTGCATCAAGCCGCCGAAGCGCTCGGCATCCATGTGCGCACGCCGAAATCGCTGAAGAGCGAAGAAGAGCAGGCCGCCTTCCGCGCCCTCGATGCGGATGCGGCCATCGTCGTCGCCTATGGCCTGCTTCTGCCCAAACCCATACTGGAAGGCACACGCCTTGGCTGCTTCAACGGCCATGCATCGCTTCTGCCGCGCTGGCGCGGCGCGGCGCCGATCCAGCGCGCGATTATGGCCGGCGACATCGAAACCGGCATGATGGTGATGCAGATGGACGAGGGGTTGGATACCGGCCCGGTCGCCTTGACGCAACGCCTCGCCATCGGCCCCGACATGACCGGCGGCGAACTGCATGACGCGATGAAAGAGATGGGTGCGTCATTGATGGTCGAGGCGATGGACGCGCTGGAGAAAGGCACGCTCGAACTCACCCCACAGCCCGAAGACGGGACAACCTACGCCAAAAAGATTCTGAAGGACGAAACGCGCGTCGACTGGTCCCGCCCTGCACGCGAGGTTCACGATCACATTCGCGGGCTCTCGCCCTTCCCCGGCGCGTGGTGCGAAATGCAGTTCGGCAGCAAGCCGGAACGCGTAAAGCTGCTGCGCGCCCAACCGGTCGACGGCGAGGGTGCGCCGGGTGCAGCACTGGACGACGCGCTGACGATTGCCTGCGGCGATGGCGCGGTGCGGCTGACTGAAGTGCAGCGCGCCGGCGGCAAACCGATGCAGGCTCTGGACTTCCTGCGCGGCGCGAAGCTTGAAAAGGGAACCGTGCTCCCATGAACGCCATCACCATTCGTCCCGAGACCGCGGCCGACCGCGATACGGTTCATGCCCTGCTGACCGCTGCCTTTGAAGGCGACGGCGAAGCGGGACTCGTCCGGGCGCTGCATGCGGCGGGCGATGTGGTTCTCGCGCTCGTCGCCGAGTTCGAGGGAGCGGTATGCGGCCATGTGCTCTTTTCACGCCTCAATGTCGAGAACGGCGACAAGAGTTCCCCGGCAGTTGCGCTGGCGCCGCTTGCCGTATTGCCCGCTCGGCAGAGGCGGGGCATTGGCGCGCAACTGGTCGAGGAGGCGCACCGGCAGCTCAAGACCACCGGCGAAACACTTTCCGTGGTGTTGGGCGAACCGTCCTACTACCGGCGCTTCGGCTACACGCGCAACGATGCCGCGGGTTTCGAAAGCGAGTATCAATGCGACGCGTTACAGGCCGTGCGGTGGGGCGATGCGGTGCCCAGAACCGGACGGCTGGTCTATGCACCGGCCTTCGGCGGGCTGTGACCATGGCGCGTTTTCGCATCGACATCGAGTACGATGGCGGCCCCTATTTCGGCTGGCAGCGCCAGGCAAAGCATCACTCCGTTCAAGCCGCGCTGGAAACGGCGATTGCCGCGTTCTCCGGCGAAGCGGTGACGCTGTTCGGTGCGGGGCGCACCGACACCGGCGTGCACGCACTGGCGCAGGTGGCCCATTTCGACCTGTCGCGCGAATGGTCTGCCCGCACCGTGCAGAACGCCACCAATGCGCGTCTGGCAATGGCCAAGGAAACCGTGGCCGTGATCGAGACGACGCAGGTGCCCGGCGATTTCGACGCGCGCTTTTCCGCCAGGGCGCGCCACTATCTCTACCGCATTCACAACCGCCGCCCGCCCTTGACGGTTGACCGTGCGCATGCCTGGCATGTCTCCGCGCCGCTCGATGTGGACGCCATGAACGAAGCGGCACAACGGCTGATCGGCACGCATGACTTCACCACGTTCCGCGCCGCCCAGTGCCAGGCCAAAAGTCCGATCAAGACGCTTGAAAAGCTGGACGTGACGCGCAACGGCGAATTTGTGGAAATCCGCGCCTCGGCGCGTTCATTTCTGCACAACCAGGTCCGCTCCTTTGCCGGAACGCTGAAGCGCGTGGGGGAAGGCGGCTGGGACGCCGACGCGGTAACGCGGGCGCTGGAAGCGCGCGACCGCAAGGCTTGCGGCCCGGTCGCCCCGCCGCACGGGCTCTATCTGACCCGTGTCGACTATTAGGATGAGATTTTAGACAATCTCCGCAGGGCGTGCAGCTTTAGGCACCGGCCAGGACGGTGTGACGCCAGGCTGCGGCGGCCGTTCCAGATAGGTGGAAAGCACCACATAGCTGCGTGTCGCCTTGACGCCGGGGGTATCGTAGAGTCGCGCAAGCAACCCCTCCAACGCACGCGTCGAAGCGGCCCGTACCTTCAAAAGCATGCATGCATCTCCCGCCACCGAATGCACCTCTTCCACCTCCGGGCACTCGGCGATCGCCATCAATGCCGGCGTCTTTCCCCACCCGCTCGTGTCGACATGAATAAAGGCGAGCAGCCCCTTGCCCACGGCGGAGGGGTCGATGAGCGCCGCCATTCGGCGGATCGCTCCGCTTTTCTTGAGGCGTTTCACACGTTCATGCGCGGCCGGCGCGGAAAGACCGACCCGCTTGCCCAGTTCGGCATAACTGACCGTCGCGTCCTCGACCAGAACGGCTAATATTTTTCGGTCCATCGGGTCGAGTTGCTGGGTCGCGGCCGCCAGCGAACGAATGTCATCTGTTTCTTCCATAATTCGGCTTTTACCAGTTGATGCTTAATGGTGTTCGGCCATTATGCCTTAATGTCGAAGATCAATCAAACACCCGCCGATGATGTTCTAACGCTGGCATCGGATTTGCGCATCCCTCCGGTCGTCTTTCTCTTGACCGGCTGCGTCGCCGTGATCGGCTGCAATTCGCTCGTCTTGTCGCCGATCGCGCCGGAGGTTTCCCGCTCGCTCGGCGCGTCTGTACAGGGCGTAATGATCGGCTCGGCCGCATTCGGACTGGGCACGGCAGGCAGCGCCCTCTTCCTGGCACGCCACATCGACCGCTTCGGCGCATGGCGGATGTTGCGGCTGGCCTTCGGGGCGCTGGCTGTTGCGCTCGGCATCAGCGCGGCTGCGCCTTTTCTCGCCATCCTGGTGGCGGCGCAATTTGTGGCGGGTCTTGCCGCAGGCCT
>ENA-ORCW01000556-ORCW01000556.1-marine-metagenome-genome-assembly--contig:-NODE-556-length-18806-cov-4.195793_pt1 | contig 18806 bp, 12 predicted proteins | sample MGYA00237784_ERZ508517 | MGnify/ENA primary metagenome ERZ508517 (study PRJEB26187, sample SAMN06268979) | marine metagenome | isolation source: Tt ae E1 feedstock associated aerobic enrichment on... | reverse complement strand
GGGCAAAGCCCGTGGCACACACGGACATGCTTGCCTTCAAGGGCAAGCATGCCACCCGGATCGCCCCCCATTTTCATCCTCCGGGGCGACGCACCGTCATGACAACTCCGTGGTTCAAATCAAACCGCGGGGATTCATCTGTCCCGCTCACTCCGCCTGCCCGGCTGACGTTCGCAGCCCCTTCGGCACCAGCCACCGTTCACTCAGCTCGAACACCCCCTGGGCCGCCAGCGCCATCAGAGCCGCCGGAACCGCTCCCTCCAGCAGCAGGTCGTTCCGGTCCAGCCGGATGCCCGAGAAGATCGGCTCACCATAGCCGCCGGCGTTGATCAATCCGCCCAGAGTCGCTGTTCCGATGTTGATCACCGCGGCCGTCTTCACCCCGGCGAGAATGGATCGCGAGGCGAGCGGCAACTCGATCAGTCGCAGCTTGGCTCCGGACGGAAGTCCCAGCGCCTCGGCCGACTCGAGCAGCGGCGGCGAGATGTCGTGCAGACCCGTGTACGTGTTGCGGACGATCGGCAGCAGGCTGTACAGGAACAGGGCCGCGATCGCCGGCAGCGGCCCCACGCCCAGCAGCGGAATGAGAATTACGAACAGCGCCAGCGACGGAATCGTCTGCAGGATGCCCACCGCACTCAGGACGAACTGCCCCAGCCACGAGACCTTTGCCGCGACAATTCCCAGCGGCACCGCCAGCAGAATCGCCGCCGTGACCGAGATCCCCACCAGCCGCAGATGCTCGAGCGTGTACCGCAGCAGCCGTTGCGTGCGGGTTTCGAGCTCGATGTTGCTTTCGATGCCGAACTGTTCCAGGACGAAGTCAGCCGCGACGATCGGCTCCGGAACCTGGTCCAGTTTGGCCCGGGCATTCATCTGACTCATCTGTGCCTCGTCGATCGTCCCCGCCAGGCGAAGCAGGGACGGCACGACCTCGGGGGCCCGTTCTTCGAGGTCTTCCCGATACAGGATCACCGCATCGTATTCAGGAAAGAACCTCTGATCGTCTTTCAGCAGCCGGATGCCGTAGTACTCGATCTCCGCATCGGTCGTGTAGACGTCCATCACGTCGATGCTGCCCGCCTCCAGACCACGATAGGCGAGGTCGTGATCGAGACCGCTGGCGTTGGCGCGGGGCAGACCGTACGCGGCACTCAGCGCGGGCCAGCCGTCGCTGCGATCCATGAATTCATTGCCGAAGCCGTATCGCAGATCCGGGTACCGCCGCAGGTCGGAAACCGTCTTCAGATCGGGATGCTGCTCCGCGAGCTTTCGCGAGATCCCCAGCGCGTATGTATTGTTGAAGCCAATCGGCTGGCTCATGCGGATGCCCCGCTCGGCCAGCTCGGCCCGCATCTGCTCGATCGTCGTGATGCTTTCTCCCTTGAGGATCTCCTCCTTGATCGTTCCGGTGTAATCGACGTAGCAGTCGATCTCGCCGGCCAGCAACGCATGCCAGACGACCGGTGTGCCGCCCAGTGTCCGGTGGATTGCACCCGCCCCCGCATCCTCGGCCAGCCGGGAAAGAATCTCCCCCAGCACGACTGACTCGGTAAACGCCTTCGAGCCGATCCGCACGGTCGGGCGTTCGTCCTGTGCACTGGCGGCATGCGGAGCGAGGACAAACGCGGCGACAACGGTGAGCAGTGACAGCAGTCGGTGAGTGCTCATTTGACGCCGGCTCCTTTCACGTCTTCCAGAGGGTTTCTCTGGGCGCTGATGAAGTCCGTCACAAACGGATCGGCCGGACGGTGCAGCAGATCCTCGATCGTGCCCCGCTGCACAATCCGGCCCTGGCGCATCAGCACGATCTCGTCCGCCAGGTAGGCCGCCTCGCCGATATCGTGCGTGACGAAGACGACGGTCTTCTTCAGCGAACGGAAGATCTCCCGCAGGTCGCGCTGCAGCTCGGCACGAATGAGCGGGTCCAGGGCACCGAGCGGTTCGTCCATCAGCAGAGCGGCCGGGTCGAGCATCAGGCCCCGCATCAGTGCGACCCTCTGCTGTTGTCCGCCCGAAAGCTGTGCCGGATAGCGGTCGATGGCTTCCGGCTGCAGATGCGTCAGCTGCCTCAGCTCTTCGACGCGCTGACGGACTTCGTCGGCGGGCCTGCTCAGGTAGTCCGCCAGCAGCGTCACGTTGCCCCGGGCCGTCAGGTGGGGAAACAGTCCGCCGCCCTGGATGACATAACCGACCTTGTGTCGCAGTTCGAGCACCTGTGGACCGGACATCTCCTGCCCGCCGAACAGGACGGTCCCCGCGTCCGGTTCAAGCAGACCGAGCAGCAGACGGAGCAGTGTGGACTTTCCGCAGCCGCTCGGGCCGATCAGGACCAGGGTGCGACCAGTCGGGATTTCGAGGTCGAGTGGTGCCAGGACCTGGCGCTCACCGTATGACTTGCTGACGTTCCTCAGTTCAAACATGGATTCCCGGATGAGGGTTGGAAGGGGAACGGGCGGGCACGGTACGGGCGTCTCCTGCATCCTTGTGGACGCAGCCGCACGCGTCAACGCCGTCCGCCATCCACGTCGGGCGAGGAAGGGGCGCTGCGCGAGTTTTTCTGAAGTGGCGTGTAACGGTTCGGGGCGGCTGTCGCTTCACTGTGTGTCAGGCGAGACGAGCCTGAAAGAAACAAAACGACAACCTTCGCCACAAGGATTCATCTGATGAAGACGTTCAAGACCTTCGCTGCCCTCGCCATCGCCGCTGCCGGTTTCGCCTTCGCCAACGCCGACACCGCTGAAGCCGGTTGTCACGGCGGCTACTGTGGACCGCGTGCCTACGGACACTCCTACGGCCACGGCTACGGCTTCCATCGCACGATCTACACCCGACCGGTTCGCATCCTGTGCGACATCCACGGCTGCCACTACTTCGTCGATCCCTACGGCGTTCGTTTCGACGTGCACTGTGATTCGTTCGGCAAGTACTACTTCTTCGATCGCTACCGCGTCCGTCGCTACATCCGCCACTACCACCTCGGCTTCTGAGTCCGTCCCCCCCCCCGACGCCATCTGGCTGTCCATCTTTCTGCAACGTCCGGCCAGGACCGTCACGGCGACACGCCTGAGGGCATCGCGTCACGGTCCGGCACGCTCGTGCACTCCGTGTGTGTGTGACCTGTTCGACGACCCGCGGCTGCCTGGCAGTCGCGGGTTGTTTTCGTCCGTTGCCGTCGATTTACGTGTAACAACGTCGATGGTCGTGCGTTGAACCACATAGACGATCACGTTGACCACCGACGGAGACGATGGCCATGACTGCCTTTCGACCCCGATATCCTGAATATCACAGTACATGCGACACCGCTGGCACCAACCTGCGCTGCCGTTCCCGATCGCGAACCGCTGCGTTCGTCCTCACTGTGACCCTGCTCGCCCTGGCGTTGCCGACGGTATCTTCTGCTGCCACCGTTGCCGAGCAGGCCCGCGAGATCCTCGAGACCAACTGCTACCGCTGCCACGGCGAAGACGGTGCCAGCGAGGGTGGTCTGGGCGACATTCTCGACATCCGCAAGATGACGGCCCGCGAAATCGTCAAAGCGGGCGATCCCGAAGCATCGCTTCTCCTCGAACGGATCATCGACGGCGATATGCCGGCCGACGATGACCCCCTCCCGCAAAAGCAGATCGATGTCCTCCGGCAGTGGATCGCGGACGGAGCGGCTGGATTCGACGGCGACGTCTCGGATCGTCCCTTTATCTCGCCGTTCGATGTCGTGGACTTCATCGAAGCGGACCTGAAGACCCTCAACGGCGAAGCCCCGCTCCACACGCGTTACCTCACCATCACCCACCTGCACAATGCAGGAGTCAGTAGCGACGAACTCGACGTGCTCCGCCAGGGGATCTCGAAGCTGGTTAACAGTCTCTCCTGGGGCCAGCGGATCGTCGTCCCCAAAGCGATCGACCCCGCACGCACCGTGCTTCGCATCGATCTGCGTAACTATGGGTGGTCACGGGAGATCTGGGATCGTATCGCCGCGCAGGACCCGTACCACATCCGGTTCCAGTCGCGTTCGGCCGACTTCATGTACGAAGTGTCCGGAACCGAACGCCCCCTGCTGCGGGCCGACTGGTTTACGACCGTCGCCTCCGTGCCGCCGTTCTATCACGAGCTCCTCCGACTGCCCGAGACCGACGGCGAACTGGAGCGGATCCTCGGCGTCGACGTGAACGAGAACATCGAGTCGGGCGACGTGGCCCGGGCCGGTTTCAACAACTCCGGCGTCTCACGCAACAACCGGATGATCGAGCGGCACACGACCCGCTTCGGTGCCTACTGGAAGAGCTATGACTTCTCCGGCAATTCCGGGAACAAGAACCTCTTCGCTCACCCTCTGGGGCCGCAGGGCGAGAACGCCTTCGAACACGACGGCGGCGAAATCATCTTCAATCTGCCCAATGGACTGCAGGCGTACCTGCTCTCCGATTCCTCCGGCCAGCGGATCGACAAGGCACCGACGCCGATCGTCAGCGACCCCCGTCGTCCCGATCGGGCCGTCATCAACGGACTGAGCTGCATGTCCTGTCACGTCGGCGGGATGCTGCCGAAGACCGACCAGGTCCGCAGTTCGGTCCTTGCCAACAGCGAAGCCTTCTCGCAGGACGAACTGCAGCGAATTCTTCGCCTGTACCCGGAGTCGTCCACGTTCGACAAACTGCTCGGGACCGACAGCCGCCGGTTCACGCAAAGTCTGATTGAAGCAGGAGTTGAGCCTGGAAAGAGTGATCCCGTTGCCGCTGTCGCCACTCGTTTCGAGCAGGAGATCGACCTTCCGCTCGCCGCGGCTGAGGTCGGCCTTTCGACCGATCAATTCGTGCAGCGGCTGACGCTCGTCCCCAGCCTGGCCCGGATCTTTGCACCGCTGACGGTCTCCGGCGGGACGCTGCAGCGCGAGGTCTTCGTCTCCAGCTTTTCCGAGATCGTGACCGCGTTCGGCCTGGGGCACGAGAGTGTCGCCAACAGCGTCGACATCGAGTTTGCCTACATTCCCGCCGGCGAGTTCCAGATGGGAGCCGCCCCCGGCGACGACATGGCGGAAGCCGACGAGACGACGCGTCACAAGGTGAGGATTACCAACGCCTTCCGGATGTCCCGGCACGAGATCACCGTCGGGCAGTACCGTCAGTTCGTGCAGGAGACCGGTCACGTTGGCCGCGGCGGGTACCGCTTCGAGTCCCGCGACGGAAAGTTCTATCGCAGCGACCGTTACGACTGGACGACGACCGGCTTCGCACAGGATGACTCGCATCCTGTCGTCAATGTCAGCTGGAATGACGCGGTCGCCTTCTGCCGCTGGCTCAGCCGCAAGGAAGGCCGCGAATACCGCCTGCCGACCGAAGCCGAGTGGGAATACGCCTGCCGGGCCGGCACGACGACCCGCTTCTTCACCGGCGACGAGGTCGAACTGATGCAGAAGCTGGCCAACCTGGCGGACAAGGCGCTCGACGACAAGCTGCCGGCCCTGCTGGGGGAAACCTGGGATGACGGCCACGCCTTCACCGCAGCGGTCGGACAGTATCGCCCGAACGCCTTCGGACTGTTCGACATGCACGGCAACGTCTGGGAATGGTGTCAGGACGCGTACGTGAGGGACTTCTACGCCTCCAGCCCGACCAACGATCCGAAAGCCCCCACGACGGGGGACTTCCACGTCGTTCGCGGCGGCTCCTGGGCGATGAAGCCGCAAAATGCCCGCTGCTCGGATCGTTCGGCGATGCGAACCGGTGAGCGGAACCTGCTGGTCGGCTTCCGAATTGTGGAAGTTCTCCGCTGAGAACGGCCCTCTGTGAGAAAACGTGAATCGGTTTCAGGGCGCAAGTCTCTTGGTGAAAGAGGCTTGCGTCCGGTCGTGCGCCGCGTTTCGGGATTTTCGGGATTGTCGTGCGTTTCCTGTAACAACAGCCGACCGCTCCCGCTCAACAGGACATCAAGGGCGGGACAAGTCGCCCGGACACAACACAACAGACAGCCAACCCGTTGGAGACACGACAATGCTGACCCTCATCAAGAACACCGCTCTCGTCGCTGCCGTCGCCGCCTCGACCTTCGCAGCCGGCAGCTCCGCCATCGCCGGCGGTTGCCACTCCGGTGGCTGCCAGACCCGCGGTTACAGCTACGGTGGATATGGATACGGCCAGGCCCGGTTCCTGCACGGTTTCCCCGGATGCCACTCGTACCGCGACATTCACATCCTGTTCGGCAAGCGTCCGGAACTGATCAAGCAGTTCCCCGAATTCGCTGCGGCTCTCGAAACCCGCTTCGGCAAGTTCGGTGTCGCTGCGACTCCTGCCGCTGCCGCAACCGCCGCAACCGTGACGGAAACTGTCACCGAGACGGTCGCTGAAACGGCTGCAACGCCGGCCGCGGTGGCGACCCCGGCAGCAGCCGCTGCCCCCGCCGCTGCTGCTGAAACGCCGGCTCCCGCGGCGGCCCCGGCCGATGCCTCACCGGCTCCGGCTCCCGCAGCGGCCCCGGCCGATGCACCGGCGGACGCCCCGGCAGGTGCTCCGATCGTGAATCAGCCGGCTGATGCCGCTCCGCCCGCCGATCTGCCCCAGGATGCTCCCGCCGTCTCGAATGCCTCCGATGCCGCGGTCGCTCCCGAACTGCAGCCGATCCTCGGACTGTGGGTCAACGAAAACACCGACGACAGCTCGAACGTGATCAGCAAGATCAACCTCGAAGCCGACGGCAACGCGAGTGTCACGCTGCAGACCGGCATCGGATCGGTCGAAGTCAAGAAGCCGTTCGCTGTCGAAGATGGCAAGTTCAAGCTGGTCGACGGCGAAGAAAAGCTCGAAATCGCCTCCGTCGTCAGTGCCGACAAGGACCGGGTCGTCCTCTCCCGCGGCGGCCAGGAACTCGCCTTCGTCCGCCCGTAATACCGACTGTCCCCCCGGTAGCAACGACAGCCGTCGTCGGTCAAAGTGACCGGCGGCGGCTGTTTCCGTTTGCGCCGGCATTGGTCGTTCGAAAGCCCACGGACCACGGCGCGTGACGCGCCTGGAACAAAGCGCAGCGGAGTGGCGAGTGAGGCTCGAGGCGTGAGGCGTGAGGAAACGTGTGCCCGCGGTTGCTCGCCAACCGCGGCCGGCGCAGCCGGCAAGAGGCCGATACACATTCGACGGGTGCCACTGGCGGCTTGCCCGCCAGTGCCAACGTCGTTTGGCGCAAGTGCTTGCCGTGAAGGGCAAGCGTGCCACCTGGATCACGTCGCGTTCGTGATGCTGGGACCAGTGATGTAGGCCCGGCTATTGCCGGCCGTTGAGTTACGGCGGCCGGTTGGAACCGGCCCTGCAGTGCCTTGTCTGGAAGGGCGAGCACGCTACCTTGCCACGTCGCTACCCCGGTGCTCACGCACCGGGCTCGCCAGGTCTTCTCCGTGTCTGTGGGGCTCCTACGAAAATAGCCACGGGTGGCACGTCCCAGAACGAAGCGGAGCGGAGTGATGGGCGTGGTTTGAAAGGCCTGAGGCTCGAGGAAGACGCATGGCCACTCCGCTGCGCGGCGAGGCCATGGCACCCCGTTCCGGTTGTCATCCTCCGGGGCGACGCACCGTCATGACAACACCGTGGTTCAGATCGACCCGCAGCACTGTAGGGTGCGTCGCGGCAGACGTCCCTGGTGGGAGCCATTGTGGACGAAGTACAGATACTGATTGGCCCGTGACGCACCACGCACGATGGCTCACAAACAGACTGCGATCGGTGCGTCGCCTCCGGCGACGGCACCCTACGTGTCTTCGCGACCCGGACAAACAAGTTGTCCGGGCCACCCGGTTCCTCCGTGTCTCTGTGTCTCCGTGGTTCCTTTCCTGCCGTTACCCCGGTGCTCACGCACCGGGCTCGCTTGGTCCTCTCCATGCCTGAGTAATTGTTTCTTCCGCTCCCTCACGGTCGCGGCTCTGAATTGTCCGCACTTGCACCGACTTCTCCCCATCCGTCGCTTCGCTCGCGTTGCTCGCTCCTGTCCCGGGGAAACCTGCCGTCGTTACGCCAGCACGTCGCCGATCACATGCCCGTGCACGTCCGTCAGCCGACGGTCCAGGCCGTTGTAGTACCACGTCAGCTTTGTGTGATCGAAACCGAGCAGGTGCAGCACCGTCGCGTAGAAGTCCCACACCGTGGTGACGTTCTCAACCGAGTTGCGTCCGAATTCATCCGTCGCACCGTAGCTCACGCCCCCCTTCACTCCCGCACCCATCATCCAGCAGGTGAACGCATCGGGATTGTGGTCGCGACCGGTTGTCCCCGCCTGATGGGTTGGCATCCGTCCAAACTCCGTCGTCCACAGCACGAGCGTGTCGTCCAGCAGTCCAAGCGACTTCAGGTCGGCAAGCAGAGCGGCCGTCGGCTGATCGAAGATCGGGCAGTGCCGCTCGTAGTCCGCCTTGAGCGTCTTGTGCGCGTCCCAGTTCAGCAGTCCGTCCACTCCGGATGCGCGCGAAGCACAGTACAGGTTGACGAACCGCACGCCCCGCTCGAGCAGCCGCCGGGCCATCAGGCAGTTCCGTGCGTAGGCCGCCTTCAGGTCGTTCTGGTCACCGGTGCCGTACAGGTCGTGCGTTGCCTGTGACTCCGCGGCCAGATCGGTCACTTCCGGTGCCGACAACTGCATCGAGCCGGCCAGTTCATATGCGGCAATGCGGGCCTGCAGGTTCGAATTGCCCGGATGCTGCTCCATATGCCGGCGATTGAGAAATCCGATCAGCTCCCGGGTCGCATCTTCTTCACCTGCGGTGATTCGCTGGGGCGGTGCGAGATTGCGGATCGGTTGATGGGCCGCCAGCGGTATCGCCTGGTGCCGGGCAGGAAGAAATCCGTTGCTCCAGTTGGCCTTGCCGTTGGGCGGCTCACCCCGGATGTCCGGAATGGCCACATACGTCGGCAGATTCTCGTTGGCGCTCCCCAGGGCATAGCTGAGCCACGCGCCGGCCGACGGAAACCCCTCGGTCACGTGTCCGGTGTTCATGAACACGCACCCCGGCCCGTGCGTATTCGTCTTCGACGTCATGCCGTGCAGAAAGGCGATGTCGTCGGCGTGCTGCTGCATGTGCGGCAACATGCTGGAGAGCATCTTTCCCGATTCGCCCGACGGCTCGAACGCCCACGGGGGCGGCATCAGATTGCCGTTCTTGCCCTGAAACGAAACCAGGTTCTCTTCGCCCGGCAACGGCTTGCCCGCCTGCTTTTCCAGCTCCGGCTTGTAGTCCCACAGATCCATGTGCGATGCCGCACCGGGGCAGAAGATCTGCAGCACCCGCTTCGCCTTCGCCGGGTGATGCGTCTGTCCGCGGCCCGGCTGCCAGTCGCCGGCGACTCCGTCCCGGCCCAGCAGGTGCACCAGCCCCATCCCGGCCATCGCCGTGTACACGTTGCCCAGCCATCCTCGCCGCGAGAGCGATTCGAATTCCAGCATCGCCTTGTGCTCCTATGAAAATACACGGTGGCCCTGTCGCATCGAGGGGGCACGGGCAGAGCCCGTGGCACACAGGGACATGCTTGCCTTCAAGGGCAAGCATGCCACCCGCCGCGCTTTGGGCCGGCACACATTACTGCAGATAGATCAGTTCGTTGGCATTCAGCAGTGCCCGGCAGAAGGCACGCAGACCATGCTGGTGGACGACCTCCACCGCAGCAGCCTGCTCCTCGGCATCCGGCAATCGCGCAAACGCAATCTGGAAGCCCCGCTTCACCTGTTCCGCAGCATCGTCGCCCGCCTCTGCTTCGAGCCGCCGGGCGATCGCTTCCGCAATGCCGACGGGAAATTCGTGGTTGAGCATCGTCAGTGCCTGCAGCGGCGTGGTGGTGGCGGACCGACGGGCCGCGGCAAATGCCGGGTCGGGGCAGTCGAAGTCGCTCAACACGTCGACCCGCGCCGCGCGGGCATTCTGGTGATAGACCGCCCGGCGATACGTCTCCGGTCCCGGATTGTCGAGCGGAACGTACGTCGCCACGTTGTCCTGCAGATACTCGTACAGCCGGAAACCCGGTCCGCCCATCCGCAGGTCAAGCTTGCCCGCCATCTGCAGCATCGAGTCGCGAATCTCCTCGCCCGTCAGACGCCTCGGCGGGAACCGCCACAGCAACCGGCTGTCTCCGTCGACGGCCGCGGCATCACTCCGCCAGGTCGATGCCTGACGGTACGCCTGTGACAGCACGATCCGCCTGTGCAGCGGTTTGAGCTTCCAGTCGTCGGTGATCAGTTGGCGGGCCAGCCAGTCAAGCAGTTCCGGATGCGTCGGACGCCCGCCCATGTAGCCGAAGTCGCTCGGCGTATCGACGATGCCTTTGCCGAAGTGGTAGTGCCAGATGCGGTTCGCCAGCACGCGAGGCGTGAGCGGGTTGTCGGGCGAGACGATCCACTCGGCCAGTTTGCGTCGCCGTTCCGCCTCGGAAGTTTCGGCAGACAGTTCGTAACCGCCCGGTCCGCTCTTCAGGACCGACAGGCTGGCCGCAGTGACCGGCTTGCCGTGCCGCTGCGGGTCGCCGCCCACAAAGACGTGGAACGGTCCGTCAGCCTTTCGGAACTGCCCGATCCACCAGGTGGGCGGTGCGGGGATGGCCGCGATCTGCCGGTTGACGTCGGCAAGCTCGCGGTTGAGTTCTGCAAGCGTCTTTCGTTCCTCGTCAGTCATCACGCGGTCAACGAGACGCTGCCGGCGATGAGCCGGGGAGGGGGGCTGGCGGTCGGCCGACGACGCGACGGTCGTCCACTCGTTGCCGTCCAGCGACACCTCAATCCGGTAGTCACCCACGAAGCGCGTCAGATGATGCCGGGTGTCGAGGGAACGCGGCCGGTCGCTGGAAAACAGCACGCGTGCGATCCGTTCAGGCTTCGCCAGCGTGATCGCCAGTTCCGGGCCGGCCGCCATCCACTGGGCACCGAACTGGCCGTCGATCGTCAGGTCGGCACTGTACGCCCCGGCGAAGTCCCGCGCGACCCGGCTGGCTCCCTGAGCCGTTCCACCGTTTGAAGTCAGCGCCACGTTGCGGGGAGCGTCGCCAGCGGTCCAGACCTCGAACTCATCGATCCGGAAGCCGGTGCGGGCGGTCGGCGAATCGTCCCGACTGAGCACCACCAGTCGCACGTGACGGGCCTCCACCGGTTCAAACGTCTCTTCAGTGCCGTACCGGTCAACCGGAGGACGCGTCCACTTCGACTCTTCTTCGGCCGCGGCGGCATCGGCCCGCTCGTTGATCGCCCCCTGCACCTCGTTCCGCCGGGCGGTCAGCTCCTGTTGCCTCTGCTGCAGCGGCTGGAGCTTTGCGGTTCGTTCCTGCTGCTGTTCGGGAGTCGCAATGACGCGGTCGCCGTGATGCACTCCGGCCAGACTTGCGTACAGACTGTAGTAGTCTTCCTGCAGGATCGGATCGAACTTGTGATCGTGGCAGCGGGCACACCCGATCGTCAGCCCCAGAAAGGCTTCGCCGGTCGCCCGGATCATCTCGTCGATCGTGTTGGCCCGGATCAGAGCCGCCTGGACCGGATCCTGGTTACCCACGTTGTCGTACGGCCCGCAAACGAGAAACGCTGTCCCGATCGCGACGTTCGGATCACTTCCGCCGATGACGTCGCCGGCGAGGTGTTCGAGCACCAGTTGCCGGAACGGTTTGTCCTCGTTGAACGAGCGGATCACGTAGTCGCGGAACGGCCAGAGGTTGTTGATGATGACGTTCCGTTCGAAGCCGTTGCTCTCGCCGAACCGCACGACATCGAGCCAGTGCCGGCCCCACTGCTCGCCGTAGTGCGGCGATTCGAGCAGGCGGTCCACCAGTCGTTCATACGCATCCGGGCGATCATCATTGAGGAACGCCTCAACCTCCTCCGGAGACGGCGGCAGACCGGTCAGGTCGTATGACAGTCGCCGGATCAGTGCCGACTTCTCCGCGGGGGGATTCGGCGTCAGCCCCTTTTCGATCAGCTTTGCCAGAACGAACCGGTCGATCGGTCCGGTCGACCAGGCCGACCAGTCGATCCCGTCCGGTGCGTGCGTGCGAAGCGAGTCGAGCTTCTCCTCGTCGATCGGTGGCGGACCGACATCGGCGACCGGTTGCAACGACCACCAGGTGCCGTCCGTCTTCGATTGCTCCCGCAGGACGAGGCCATCCGGCCACTCGGCACCGGAGGTAATCCACCGTCGCAGCAGGGCAACCTGTTCGTCCGAGAGCGGCTCGCCCTCCTTCGGCATCGAGGGCCGTTGCTCTCCTTCGGCGACCGTTACGACTTCGAGCAGGTAGCTGTCGTCCGGCCGGCCGGAGACGATGTACTCGGACTCGGTGAGTCCCTTCAGCGTCGTCAGCGACAGATCCCCTTTGGCATTGCCGTCGTTGTGACACCGCAGACAGTGCGTCTGCAGAATCGGGGCAATCTCCTTCTCGAAGCTGACCGTCTCGGTGCCGTCATCGGCCGCTGCCGGCAGGCCCGCTGCCAGGCACCCCAGCAGCACGACAACTCTCATGAATTGCTCGCTGAATCGTTCGCTGAATCGTTCGCTGAATCGTTCGCTGAATCGTTCGCTGTTGCCGTGCTGCGTCGTCATGACTGCTCCCGCTAGATACCTGCCCAGACTGATCCGTCTACCACGATGCCGCATCGGAAGTCGCGTCGGCTACTCTTCCGGCTTCTGCCAGGGGACGGTGCCGTACCGCTGAAGCTGCCGCCGCAGCGACGCCGCTAGGCTGTTGAACACCGCCCGGTTCGTCTTCGACAGATCGTGCTGCTCCTGCGGATCGTCCTTGAGGTTGTACAGTTCGAGTGGCTGAAACGGGCTGTTCTGCAGCAGCTTCCAGTCGCCGCGAATCACCGCTTCGATCGTCTTCCCGCCGTACCGCAGGCCCCCTTCACGCCGACGGAAGAACCACTCGTTTCGCAGTGGCTCCTGCTGCTCGCCACGAAGCGTCGGCAGGAAGCTCACGCCGTCGATCTCGTGTTCCGCTTCGACTTCCACGGCAGCAAGAACCGTCGGGAAGATGTCCATCGACATGGCGCGAAGGTCGGTTTCAGTTCCGGGCTCGATCTGTCCCGGCCAGCGGACGATTGTCGGAACCTTCAGTCCTCCCTCGTAGACGCTCTGCTTGCCGTCCCGCAGCGGCCCGTTGTTTGCGCCGGCACTCAGTTGGCCGCCGTTGTCCGAGCTGAAGACGACCAGCGTGTTTTCCGCCAGGCCGGTCTGCTCCAGGCAGTGCAGGACCCGGCCGATGCCGTCGTCCATGTGCTCGATCAGGGCTACCAGCTTTGCCCGCTTTTCGCTCATCTCCGGTTCCCGTTCGCGGACACGGGCGAGCCAGTCTTCGGGGGGCTGGATCGGTGTGTGCGGTGCGTTGTAGGCCAGATACAGGAAGAACGGTTCGTCCTCGCCAGTCCGCTCATTGAGATACGTGCATGCCCAGTCGGTGAACAGATCGGTCGCGTGCCCTTCGGGATCGATCTCTTCGGTGTTGTGACGCATGTAGTTGATGTCGTGACGACGGTGGTGGTAGTAGTCGTCCATCATGTCGCCGAGAAAGCCGTGAAACAGATCGAAGCCGCGATCATTCGGGCGGTTCGGCGCTTCCAGCCCCAAGTGCCACTTGCCGACGATTGCCGTGTGATAACCGGCTTCGCCGAAGACTTTGGGCAGAAGGACGGCATCTTCCGCGAGATAGCCCCAGTTGTTGTCCGGGTGCGTGCGGATGACTCCCTGCACGCCGACCATGTCCTGGTAGCGACCGGTCAGCAGGGCGGCCCGCGTTGGCGAGCAGACCGGGCAGTTCGCGTAGAAATTCGTGAACCGCATTCCCTCCGTAGCGAGCCGGTCGACGTGCGGCGACTTCAGATCCGTTGCTCCGTAGCAGCTCAGATCGCCGTGTCCCAGATCGTCGACAAGGATCACGAGGACGTTGGGACGCTCCGCCGCACCGGCAGTGGAAACGACACAGGTCACCAGAGCGAGAACGACAGCGGACAGTACAAGGCGGGCCGGCGAGTAGGCTCGCCGGGGGAACAACCGGTCCATGGTGAGCATTAACGTGATTCTCCTGCGTGCGGCATCGACCACAGAGAGACAGCAGGGCAGGGGCCCCGTGCAGCGACGCCTGTGGGATTCCGCGAGGACAGCAAGGCATGTCATGAGTGAGTCCACGCATTGTGTCGCGGACGCGGAGCAGGGTCAAATGTGAGCAAACGTTGATGCGTGGTCCGGGCGGGAACTCCAGCGGCGTTCCGCGGCAGCTGTTGGGCCGGGCACCGACCGGGGCTACCAAACTCCTCTTGCCCCGATTGCCGTGTCGGGATAATGTTCGCCGCGCATCCTGGTACGGACGGCCGTCGCGATGTGCGGCACGGTCCGCGCCGCGCCCGTCGACTCATCACCGGCTCCCATGCCTGCCCGACTTCGTTTCCTGACTCTCCTGCCGCTGATTCTCCTGCTCGTTACGTCGAGCGGTTGCGTCAGTCGACGGCTGACCATCCGGACCGATCCCCCCGGCGCACTGGTCGAGGTGGACGGGGAACGGCTCGGCCTGACGCCGGTCTCGATGGATTTCACGTATTACGGAGAGCGGGAAATCACGCTCTCGGCTCCCGGCTACGAGACGGAAGTGATCCGGCAACCGATTCCCACGCCGTGGTATCAGGTTCCGCCGTTCGACTTCGTCTCGGATAACTTTCTGCCGTTCCGGCTGACGAATCGGCACGACTTCACGTACCGGCTGCGTCCCCGCGATCCCAGCCACGACGATCACGACAACCTGCGGAACGCTGCAAACAACTTCCGCTCGCAGGCTCAGGTCGGTCCATAGCGGCCGCGCGTGAGAAGGACTGGGACGACCGGAGGATCGTCGACGCATTCCTGGCGTCCTCCTCAGACGGTGGTCACGTCCAGCTCCTGGTGGTGCACGACGGCCCCGTCCGTCGCAGGGACCGCTGAGAGAACCGGAATGCACCGCTGTGCACCACGCACTTCTGGCGCGGTGTGCCACGGCCTATGGCCGTGCACTCGCTCCGGCTTCTGCTGGTAACGGGCGACTCGTCGTCCCCCAGGCCGCCGGACACCTTGCTCAGTTTCCGATCCGGGCCCGCAATTCCGCCTCGAACGCATCCCCCCGTTCAGAGAACGGGCGCACCTGCAGATACCAGCTGCCCCAGCGGGAAACCGCTTCGTTCCGCCACTCGGCAACCTCGGCCTGGATTTCCTGTTCGGGAGTGTCTGGCGGCAGGCCGTCGAGCGGATTTTCCGCCAGCCCGAACCCGTTGGGACGGCGACTGATCCAGCAGAGAGCGTTGCGGGCTTCGATTGCCACGCTCAGGTCCGGGTCGTCCAGCGCACTGATCAGGAGTCGTGTCAGCGCCAGATCGTCGGTTCGTCCCAGAGCCCAGAGGGCGGTCCTGCGCAGCTCGGGATCCTTGTGTTCGACGAGCTCGAGCAACTGTTCCTTCTGACCGATCAGCTCTTCACGACTGCCGAACTGGATCTTCTCGATCACCTCTTCCTGGGCCAGCGCCAGCTCCATGTCCTTGCCGGTCGCGAGTTCGGTGAGAAGTTCATCCAGCGGCCCCTTGATCTCCCGGACCTGCACGTTGCCGTTCTGAATCTCGACGGCACGAAGATCTTCCGGCAGGCCCCGTCCACCGGCGAGCAGGCCGTTTCCGAGTCGGGTGCGCCTGGTGGTTCGTCCCAGGGACTTCGCGGTCGACCGCGTCAGAAACAGGATGGCGAATGCCGCCTGGGCAGAGGCGCGCTCGGCCCCTTCGAAGTTCCAGCTTCCGTCCGATTCCTGTTTGTCGAGGACGACCTTGGCACATTCCTCGAACCAGTCGTGGGCACCAATTTTCGGCGAGTTGGCGAACGCTCCGACACGTTCAATCGTGTAGATGTAGTAGGACCGGAACCCGTTCTCCTTCTGTTCCGGTGTAAATCGTGTTCCCAGCCACGACTCTGCACGGGCGAGGATCCTGGTCGACGCCTGTCCCACTGCCCTGGCGTCGACACTGTCGTCGGCAGCCGGGGCCGCGGCGACAACGGGTTCTTCCTCCGGCACCGACTCCAGAACTCCGAATTTGAGCTGATCCAACGCTTTCCGCCCCCCAGAACGAGGCCGCGACGGTGCGGCACTCGGGTCCAGGTGCATCAGGATCAGGTGCATCGTTCCGATGGCCGCCGCGGTCATCGTCAGCGTCGACCCTTCCCGCGACTTCGGATCGGAGGGACGGTACGCAAAGCCTCCGTCCGCCTGCTGGTGCGTGTTGAACCACTTCAGTACGCGGGCCCAGACTGACTGCGGCACCTCGATTCCGGATCGGTGAGCGGCCCAGAGCCCCAGGCAGGCGTACTGCGTGACGCTGGTGTCAATGTGGCCGTTGTCCCCTTCGTTGACGTAGTTCCATCCACCACTCGAGCGTTGTTCCTTGATGATGTAGTCCGTGATCGCCTGCAGCTCGGGGCGATACTCGACCGGATCGAGATCCGCCAGCAGCATGGCCTCGATGCCGACCAGGTACATTCCCTTCGAAGACTGTTCGTCGCGGCCGGGATACGCGTTGTTCTGCACGCGTTTGCGGATCGTATCGACAACGTCCATGATGCCGGGGTGGTTGTGAGGGGCTCCTCCCTTCAGCAGCGCCATGGCAGCCAGCGCCCGGTACCCCATGTCCCGTTCGTTGCCGATCACACTTCCCAGCCAGTTGACGCCCCGTTTGACGGCCGCGTCGATGGCCGCCTGGTCGACGGCTCTTGCGGGACGCTGGACGAAGACGCACAGCAGGCTGCCAATCAGCAACAGTCGAACCACAAACAGGCCCCTCCGAATGAGGGACGAAGTGTGCCGGGTCATCAGAGACTCCGATGCGGATCCGGGTAGCTGAACCGGGTAACTGTCAATCAGGGACGGGAAGGGCGGGGACGCGGGCGTCGATCGTGCCGGCCCCCGACCGGAGACCTGCTCGATTGTATTCGCCCTGCCGGCTCACATCTATCGAACCGGCAGTTATCGAACCGGCAGTCGCTCGACGACTTCGCGAATCGCACGGTCGACGAGCTCCGACTGGGCAGGGAGCGCATGGTGCTGTTCGACGTACTCCCGCGCGAGACGGATTCGCCGCTCGTCCCGGTCATTCCACTGCTGCCTGACGATCTCTGCCAGCCGTTCCATCGATCCCTGCGCCTCCTCACCGGCGTAGGATTCTTCGAGAAACTCGCGGGCCACTTCAAGTGCCGCGATCGGTACGCCGGACGCGGCCGCCTGCAGAAACGCATTCGAGAACCCCTCCAGCGACGAGGTATTCACCAGGACCGCCGCATTCCTGAAGACCGCCGGCATCTGCGGAAACGGAACCCAGTCGACAATTGTCACGTTTGGCGGGGCCGTCCGACGAATCTGCTGCTCCAGCAGCGTGTCCCGGGGGTTGAGGATCATTACGAACGGCAGCTCCGGGCACCTCTGTGCCAGTTCGACCAGAAGCTGCGGCCGCTTGTGCGTCCCCTCCGCCCGCCCGATCCAGAGAACGTAACGGTTCATCCCGGCGACCTCATCCGGTGCAGTGGCGTCCTGAAGTCGACGGTCCCATTCCTCCAGATCGATCGGGTTTCCGATCAGTGTTCCCTCACGACCGAATCGCTCCCGAAGCATCCTTTGCTGCGACGGCGTCTGCACGACAATGGCATCCGCCTGATCGATCGCCCAGCGACAGACCGGCCCGGGATCCCCATACGGCGTGACGAAGTTCGATGTGGGAGTGTAGCGTTCGTCCAGATCCGCGTCGGAACCCAGAAACAGCATCGCCGGTCGACCCGTCGCATGCGCCGACGCAATCACCGTGGCGGTGGTCACATTCACTCCGAAGCAGGCGAGGACGTCGGCATCAACGTGTGTGTACGGGCGGCTCGGCTGCAGTGGATCAGGCGTTCGCTGCATGAGTCGCCGCCACGGCCACCAGACCGCCAGGACCGGCAACTGCCATAGCAGGGCAGGGCTGAATCCGTGGAACCGGAGCCACGGAAACAGCGGCCGACGTTCGATCATCGTCGAGACCGATTCCCGCAGCCGGTACAGCCGATCGCGGATCGGGATGATGCGGACCCCGTCAAACTCCCGCTGCCGGATGCGACCGGTGTGGCGGACCACGAACTGCATGTCGACATCGGGACGGCGTGCCAGCGTGCGGGCCAGCATCCACGCGCGGGTCTCGATCCCGCCGATCGCACCCGAGACATCCGGACAGATCGCGGGGAACGCATTGAGGACCACAAAGCAGACCCGAATCGTCTTCGCGGGTGGCTCCTGGCTGTTCTGGGACTCGGTTCCGGAATCGTCCACGCTATAATTCACCTGTCAAAATCCGCACGTTGATCCGCCCGTCACGATCGTCGTGCGGCGACGTAGCCCGCCATCGATGCACACCCAATGCCCCAGACACAACTCGAGCGCGAAGAATACATCGAACAGGCGTACTTCTTTCGCGTCTACCGCGAGCGGCTGGAACAGAATACCCCCGCCCAGGAGATCCTGGGGCTCATCCGTGAGGAGATTCTGTCGACGACGCGGCTTCCCATGGCGATCGACTTCCTGGCAGCCGAACTGGCGCTGCACGGACGCGTCTCCGACGGGATGAAGCGGCTCAGCCATTACTTCACTCCCTTTCAGACGTTCGTCGTCGGAAAGGCGGAAGACGAACAGTCCCGGATGGACATGCGGATCGCCCTGCAGGTCCTCGAGCGCGAAGCCGAGTACCGCGCGGAGGATCCCAACCCGGCAGCCCTGTTTGTCTACCAGTTCGAATGCCTGGCACGCAATCGACTCGGCTACGATTACGGCCTGAGGGCC
>ENA-ORCW01000555-ORCW01000555.1-marine-metagenome-genome-assembly--contig:-NODE-555-length-18844-cov-3.029147_pt1 | contig 18844 bp, 15 predicted proteins | sample MGYA00237784_ERZ508517 | MGnify/ENA primary metagenome ERZ508517 (study PRJEB26187, sample SAMN06268979) | marine metagenome | isolation source: Tt ae E1 feedstock associated aerobic enrichment on... | reverse complement strand
GGAAGTGCCTGATCATCAACTTGAAGCGTTTCAAGCCTCCTACGGTTGGCCGGTCATGCACGCCTTCAACGACGTGGCCCAGGGAAAGAAGGCGGCCTCCGTTATCGACGATATCCTGACCCGGCTGCGCCTGGAATTCCCCCACGGCTCCAACTTTCTCTACATGACTTCCAACCACGATGAAAACTCGTGGAACGGGACCGCCTTCGAGCGTCTCGGGGGCGGGGTGGAGGCCTTCGCCGTGCTGAGCTACGTACTGGACGGCATTCCCCTGATCTACAATGGTCAGGAGGCCGGAATGGACCGGCGCCTGGCCTTCTTCACCCGGGATCCCATCGACTGGAGGGAGCACCGGATGTTCGCCCTTTACCAGCGCCTGAACGAGCTCAAGGAGACCCATCCCGCGCTGGCTACAGGGGCCGCCACCCTGCGCATCCCCACCACCGAGGACGAGTCCGTCTACGCCCTGATGCGGATCGCGGAAGGCCGGAAAGTCCTGCTCGTGGCCAATCTCACGGCCAGGGATTTCGAGACCGACGAGGACAAGGACGAGGCCGTCTACCTGGGCTCGGAAGAGCTCGCCGGGACCTGGCGGGATGCCTACACCGGGGAGGCCATGGAACTGGGGGAAAATGCTGCCTTCAGCCTCCAGAGCTGGCGCTACCGACTCCTCCTCAGCGTGGATTGATTTAAGTTTTGTCCAACCCAAATAGGAATTTTCGAGACTTTCCCGGTAGTGTTTCGAATCCACCTGACCGATATTTTAAGCAACAAGCGGGAATCCCAAATACCGATTGTTTTCCTTCAAGCAAACCTCACGCAGCTCTCCGGCTGCACCCAAGACTAATTGATCAACAAGCAATGATGATGAACCCGATACGTTTACCCCGACTGGCCACCCTGATGGCTCTCCTCTCAGCGGGCCTGCCCCTCGCGGCGCAGGACTCCGCTTCCTCCGAAGACTCCGGACTTCTTTTTGAACTGGAAGCCTTCGAGGTCCAGGCAAATGGCTTCGCCCAGAGTATTGAAGCCTCCACCGAGATCAAGAAACGCGCCCCGATGATCGTGGAAGCGGTCTCCGCCGAAGATATCGGCAAACTGCCGGACACCAGTATCGCCGAGACGCTGGCCCGGCTTCCAGGCCTGACCACGCAGCGGATCAACAGCCGTGCCCAGGGCATCGCCATTCGCGGCCTGGTCGGCGACTTCAGCACGGGCCTGCTCAACGGCCGTCAGCAGGTCAGCACCGGCGCCGGACGCTCCATCGAGTTCGACCAGTATCCGGCCGAGCTGCTGAACGGAGTCATGGTCTACAAGACCACCCAGGCCAACCTGATCGGCCAGGGCCTGGCCGGCACGGTCGACATGCGCACGGTCCGTCCGCTGGAGGTCGGGACCCGCAAGATTGCCATGAACGCCTTCTACGAATGGTCTGACCTCGGCCAGCTCAACCCGGACGGCGACGACACCGGCGTGCGCTACTCGTTGAACTACATCGACCAGTTCGCGGACGGCAAGCTGGGCGTCGCCTTCGGCTATGCCCACACCGACCAGCCCGGCCAGGGCGAGCAGTGGAATGCCTGGGGCTATGCTGAAGTGCCGGGCGGCGGTCCGCTGATGCTTGGCGGGGCCAAGCCCTTCGTCCGTTCCAGCAACCTGGAGCGCGACAGCTTCATGGGCGTCATCGAGTTCAAGCCCAACAATCAGTTCCACACCTCCCTCGACCTCTTCTATTCCGAGTTCGGCGAGACCCAGATCCTGCGTGGTATTGAAATGCCGCTGCACCCGGACTGGGGCACCGGCACCACCCTGCAGCCCGGCTACACCGTCGAGGACGGCCTGGTGACCCAGGCCACCCTGACCAACTTCTTCGGCGTGGTCCGCAACGACCTCGTCTGGCGGGATGCGGAAGTCAAGGCCGCCGGCTGGAACCTGCACTTCGGCGACGGCTCCGGCTGGGTCTTCGACCTCGACCTGAGCACCTCCCGCATGGACCGGACCGACAACGTCTGGGAAACCTACTCCGGCTGGGGCTCCAACAAGACCGGAACCCCGGACACCGTGAGCTACGACCTTTCCGGAGGCACCGGTGCCATCTTCACCACCGCGCTCGATTATTCCTCCCCGGACATGATGCTGACCAGCCCGCAGGGGTGGGGCGGCGATGCCGTTCCGGGTGGCCAGGTCGGTTTCGTCAAGGGACCGATTGCCAAGGACGTCCTCGACCAGTACCGCGGTTATGCCCGTCACGACCTCAGCTGGGGTCCGCTGGCCAACGTCGAGTTCGGCCTCAGCTACACCGACCGCGAGAAGTGGGAAGTGGAAGCCGGCCCGAACGGGATGGAAGGCTGGTTCCTGGCCCTCGCCGACGGATCGACCAGCAATCCCCTGCCGCCGACGATCGGCAATGCCGATCTCAGCTTCCTCGGTATCGGCCCGCAGTATGCCTACGATCCGCTGGTTCCCTTCAACAACGGAACCTATGAATTGATCCCCAATGCCAATCCTTCCTACGTGGCCAACAACTGGGAGGTATTCGAGGAAATCACCACCGCCTATGTCCAGTTCGGCATCGAGATGGATCTCGGGAGTATTCCCGTGACCGGGACCCTCGGGACCCAGTTTGTCTCCACCGACCAGTCCTCCAACGGCCTGGCGGCGCAAGGCGAACTCATCAGCGAGGTCAGCGACGGGGGCTCCTACGACGACTGGGTGCCGAGCCTGAACCTGATCTTCCAGCTGACCGAAAACCAGCGCCTGCGCTTCAGCGTGGCCCGTCAGCTGGCCCGCCAGGCCATGGTCGACATGCGCGCCAGCTCCACCTACAGCTTCAACGAATCCCTGGCCGGCTCGACCGACATCGAGAACAGCCCCTGGAGCGGCAGCGGCGGTAATCCCAAGCTTGAACCGTGGCGGTCCAATTCCTACGACCTGTCCTGGGAATACTACTTCGCCGAGAACAAGGGCTACTTCGCCCTCACCGGTTTCTACAAGGACCTGGTCAGCTACACCTACAACAACCCGATCCTGACCGACTTCACCGGCTACCCGACCGGATCCAGCCTCGAGCCGGCCATCTGGGAAGGTTACCGTACGGTCCCGACCAACGGCCAGGGCGGTTCCATCAAGGGCGTGGAAGTGACCATCTCCCTTCCGGGTGAGCGCTTTGCCGAGTTCCTGACCGGCTTCGGCCTGATTGCCAGCGGCTCCTACACCGACAGCTCCATCCAGCCCGACCTGGGCAACCCGGCCCAGCCCATTCCGGGCCTTTCCGAGCGGGTGGCCAACATCACCCTCTACTATGAGCGCGGCGGTTTCGCGGCTCGTGTCAGCGGCCGCTACCGTTCCGATTACCGGGGCGACATCGCCACCTTCGGTCCGCGCGGGGCCCAGTTCCGCAACCTGCAGTCGGAAACGGTCATGGACGCCCAGATCAGCTATTCCTTCAACTCCGGTGCCCTCGAGGGCCTGACCCTCATCCTGCAGGGATACAACCTCACGGATGAGCCGCTCTTCGCCACCACCGGTGATACGGATGACCGTCTGGTCCAGGACTACCAGCGCTACGGGGCCCAGTACTCGGTCGGTGCGTCCTACAAATTCTAAGTCCGGGCTCGTTATCATTGCCTGACAACAAGACTCCCCCCGGCGGTTCCACACCGCCGGGGGGTCCCCCGGCCCTGTGGCCCTGATTGGATTTTCTTTCTTTCTTCACTCCCCCTTTCACCCTTACCACACATTTTCGATGGCGGAACTAAACAGAGAGAACTGGCTGCAGGAGCGCAGTTCCGGTGTCCTGGCCCACATTTCATCGCTACCCGGCGATTTCGGGATCGGAAATATCGGTTCCCCCGCCCGGGCTTTCATCGATTTCCTCGCCGAAGCCGGCTTCCGCCAGTGGCAAATCTGTCCCATCGGGCCGACCGGATACGGGGACTCGCCCTACCAGGCCTTTTCCTCCTTCGCCGGCAACGCTTATTTCCTCGACCTGAATGTCCTCATCGCGGACGGCCTCCTGGAGGAACAGGAGGTGCAGCCGCTCCGGGGACTGCCTCCAGGCGAAGTGGATTACGGCCGGCTCTACACGGAATTCTGGACCATCCTCAACGCCGCTTACCGTCGCTTTGTCGACTCGGGTGAGGACCAGGTCGAGGGATCCTCCTTCAAGGGATTCTGTCGGGACAACGCCCACTGGCTGGATGCCTATGCGGCCTTCATGGCCCTCAAGGCCCACCATGGCGGGCGCCCCTGGACGGAGTGGGAGCCGGCTTACCGGGATTTCACCCGGGTGGACCTGGCCGCCCTGCCTCCCGAGGTGGCGGAAGTGGCCCAGTCCCACCGCTTCTACCAGTTTCTCTTCTTTCATCAGTGGAACCAGCTCCGCGAGTACGCCCATGCCCGCAAAGTCAGCATCATCGGGGACCTCCCGATTTTCGTTCCGCTGGACAGTGCCGACACCTGGCAGTTCCCACAGGTCTTCAAGCTCGACAAGTCGGGCCATCCGACCGTGGTGGCCGGGGTTCCGCCCGATTACTTCTCCGAGACCGGCCAGCACTGGGGCAATCCCATCTACGACTGGGAATACCTCAAGCAGACCGGTTACCAGTGGTGGGCGCAGCGTCTGGGATTTTCCTTCAAATGTTGCGACATCCTCCGCCTTGACCATTTCCGCGCCTTTGACAGCTACTGGGAAATCCCCTCCTGGACCGATGATGCCCGCAAAGGGCTCATGTGCCCGGGGCCCGGACTGGATTTCTTTGTCGAGATGGACCGGCAGCTCCCCAGGATGCCGATCATCGCCGAGGACCTCGGCTACATTACCGAAGGCGTCGTTCATCTGCGTCACGCCGCCGGCCTGCCCGGTATGAAGATCCTCCAGTTCGGCTACGGGCATGATGACAACAATGTCAACCTGCCGCACTTTTACCCGCGGGACTCGGTCGTCTACACCGGGACCCATGACAACGACACCACCCGCGGCTGGCTGTCCTCCCTCTCCGGACCGGGCGCCGCCCGGATTCGCCGCTACTTCGGCCTCGAGGAGGAGGACAACTCCGCCTGGCCCCTTATCGAGGCCGGCTTTGCCTCCGTTTCACGGATGGCCATTTTCCCTGTCCAGGACCTGCTCGACCTCGGCAGCGAGGCCCGCCTGAACCGGCCGGGCACTTCCGCCGGGAACTGGAAATGGCGCTTCACCGCGGCCCAGCTCGAACAGCTGCGCCGGGAACGGCTGGAGCAGCTCCTCTCCCTGCAGGACCTCTACGACCGCAACGGCGACTCCCGCCAGCGCGAGTACAGCGCCCCGCCCGTGGATACCGCCCTTGAACGTCATTGATTTTCACTACATCCTCAATACCCATGAAACGACCTGAACTTTCCTTCTGGCAAATCTGGAACATGAGTTTCGGATTCTTCGGCATCCAGTTCGGCTGGGGTTTGCAGATGGCCAACATGAGCGCCATCTACCAGTACCTTGGCGCCACCCCGGAAGACATCCCCCTGCTCTGGCTGGCCGCACCCCTGACCGGCCTCATTGTCCAGCCCATCATCGGCTACTACAGCGACCGGACCTGGACCCGTCTCGGCCGCCGGCGCCCCTATTTCCTGGTCGGCGCCATCCTGGCCAGCCTGGCCCTGATCGCCATGCCCAACTCCTCCTCCCTGTGGATGGCGGCCGGGCTGCTTTGGATCCTCGACGCCTCGGTCAATATCTCCATGGAACCGTTCCGGGCCTTCGTCGGGGACATCCTGCCTCCGCAGCAGCGCAAGTTCGGCTTCGCCATGCAAAGCCTCCTCATCGGGGCCGGCGCGGTCCTCTCCTCGGCCCTGCCGTGGATGCTGACCAACATCTTCGGGGTCAGCAACGAGCCGACCGGCGAGTCCGCCATCCCCGCCACGGTCCACATCGCCTTCTACGCCGGATCCTTCATCTTCTTCTTCGCGGTCCTTTTCACGGTCCTGCGGACGCGCGAGTATCCCCCGGAGGACATGGAAGCCTTCCGGGCCATGAAAGCGGGGAAAGGAAATCCCCTGCACGCCTTCTCGGAAATCTTCGAGGGGATCATCAGGATGCCGAAAGTCATGGCCCAGCTGGCCATTCCGCAGTTCTTTACCTGGTTCGCCCTGTTCTGCCTCTGGATCAATTTCGCCCCCGCGGTGGCTTCCGGGCTGTATGATCCCAATCCCGCTTCCGCCGGCTACCGGGCCGGCGCCGAATGGGCGGGAGTCTGCTTCGGGATCTACAATTTCGTGGCCTTCGCCTTTTCCTTCATCCTGCTGATCCTGGTCCGGCACATGTCGGCCAAGGCCATCCACACCATTTGCCTCTCCATCGGGGCGCTGGGCATGATCTCGGTCGGCTTCATCACCAATCCCTACGTGCTGATCCTGTCCATGGTGGGAATCGGCGTGGCCTGGGCCAGCATCCTGGCCATGCCCTATGCCATGCTCTCCAACGTCATTCCCGGATCGAAAATGGGATTCTACATGGGCGTCTTCAATTTCTTCATCGTCCTCCCGCAGATCCTGGCCTCGGTCGGACTGGGATGGGTGCTGAAGAACTTGCTCGGCAACAATGCCATGAACGCCATCCTGCTGGGCGGGGCCTCGTTCGTGGTGGCGGCCCTGACCCTGCAACTGGTCGATACCCGGCGCTCGGAAGGGGAAGCCTAGGATTTTTCGGGAGGATTATGCGGCGCCGGTGTTCCCGGCGAGTAATCCTCCCGGTCATAATAAATGGTCTTCGGGGCCTCCTCCCGGGTTCCCCGTTCCTCCTCCAGGCGGTCCCGGAATTCCTGCGGAGATTCCCCGGTGAACTTCCGGAAGACCCGGGTGAAATAGGCCGGGTCCTGGTAGCCGGAGGACCAGGCGATTTCCGAAATGTAAAGCTGGGTCGACTTGAGGGCCATCATCGCGCCCTCGATGCGGACCCGCTGGATGTAGTGGATCAGTCGCTCGCCGGTCTGGGTGTGGAACAGGTGCGAGAGGTAGTCCGGGGAACAGTTCAGCTTCTCGGCGATGTTCTTGACGTTGAGGCTGGGATTTGAGAACTGCTCCCGGACCAGCCACTTGGTCTGGAAAATCTTGCCCACGTCCTGGTTCAGGTTGCCGGATCCCAGCTCGACCAGGTTGAGAAACATGCCCAGGAGGGCCGTAACCAGCCCGTAGCTGATGGTCGATCGTTCCGGGGTCTTGCCGTGCCAGGTCGAGATGGCGTGGTTGATGATGGTCAGGAAGACTTCCAGATTGGGCGTGTCGAAGAACTCGATGGCCTCGATCTCCGGTTTGCCGGGCTCGATCTCGAAGGCGAAGTGCAGGCTCAGGGTCCTGCTGTAGAAACCGGCCACGAGGTTGCGGAAGGGGCCCTCCCGGTCCCGCTCAACCCGCTCCCCGTGGGGCAGGCCGGCCGGCATCAGGCAGAGTTCGCCCGGCTTGAGGAGGACCTTCTCCTCCGGTGTTTCGAATTCCGTGAGGCCGCGTACCTGCAGGAAAACCTCCGGCTTGAAATGGTAATGCTTGTCCCGCAACTTCTGCATCTGGCCGGCCAGCCTGGGGATTTTCAGGGGCAGGATTCCCCGGCGGGCCTGGTTCATGGACTTGTGCAGGATGTCGTGCATCTCCGCCCGCTGGCGGAAATTGACGGGTTTGCCGCGGAATGGAATCGGGGCCTCGATGTCCTTCTTGACGGGCTTGTTCATGGGGTAGGGGTGTTTTCAGAGTCCTTGGTTAGGGTTTCATCATACCGGTTCTCAAGCTGGAATCAACTGCTCTTTGTTCAATCCCTCCCGGGAATCCGGACAAATTCAGGTCATTTTGCCGGCCCCGGACAGGCAGTGTCCAACCCCTGTTTCTAGAATGGGGGGCATGTGGCTGGCAACCAAACACGGCTTTTACAGCATCGTCAAAAAGCAGTCCGGACAGTTTCACGTCCGGGCCCGGGTACGCCGGGACCTGGTCAACCTGGTCAGGCTCCTCGAGGAGAACTTCGAGATCCTGGAATGGCCCTCCGCCGATTACCGCTACCGGATCCTCGTCGACCAGCGCGACCTGGGCGCCATCATGGCCGCCCTGGCCCTCTCCCTCGACTACCCCAATTTCAAGAGCCAGATTGCCCGGACCAGGGACCAGCAGCCAAAGCTGGCCGCCTTCCACGAGGTGTGGGCCATCCTGGCCGGGCTCTCGGATGATTCCCGTCCATAGCCTGCCTTGGATCCCTGAATACAAAAAGACCATCCCCTGCGGAATGGTCCTTTGCCCGCTGGATGGGACACCCCGGCCCTTTCGGGCCGGGATGCCTTCTCCATGAGTAGCCTATTTATGGGCCACAATTTTGACGAGCAGGGCGCGCTCTCGCGACGTGATCCAGCCTGCCTCCTCCAGCAGCTTGAAATCCTTGACCAGCTGCTGCACGTATTGCCCGTCGTTGCGGGCGCCTGCAGCAGCCTCCTCTTCACAGGCCCTGATGATGTCGGCCAGGGTCATGCCGTTCTCATCCACAACGAGGTCACCCAAGTTGTTGGTAATGCCGGTGTCCTGTCCCAGCAGGGTGACGGTTGTCCCGAGGTCGGAGTTGTCCGCCAGGTCAAATTCATCCGGAATGCCGTCCCCGTCGCTGTCCAGGGGTTCATCGTCTTCATTGTCGGACGGTTCTTCCGGCAGGTCTTCATCGGGTCCGGGATCCACCGGGGAGATATCCCCGACGGGCGCCTCCACGATGCCGGCCTGCTCCAGCAAATCATAGGTATCTGCACTGGTAATGGTCGGGTCGGTGGAGAAAATTCCGGATACAAACGGCTCTGCAAAGGCCTCGCCGGAGCCGTAAGTGACGATTGCGTCCCCGTCCTGCCATCCGGTCAGGGCGATCTCCCGGCCGTAAAAGTCCCGGGTTCCGAATATGGTCCAGCTGGTGATGGAATGGGAAAGATCAACCACTTCCCCGGTCCGGGTGTTGCCCAGCAGGAGGACATAATCGATTGGCTCGAAGAAATAAGGGTAGAGGTCCCCGGAATACCAGTGGGAGGAATATTCACCGGTGCCGAGGTCGATGATGACCGAAACCCGGACCAGGTCGCCGACCCAGCCAAAGGAGATATCCCCTTCACCGGGGGTCAGGTCAAAGAAATCCAGTTCGATGGACCGGGCTTGCATAACGGGGATCGCCAGCAGGCTGAAAGCCATGGCGGGTACAGACAGCAGGGATTGGGTTTTCATGGGTTTGAATGAACGAATGCATGTGATGACAATGACGCACTCTCAACCTGACACCCGGCCGTCCATGGGAAACGCCTGATCAAGCGGATCCCGGAATATTTACAATTTCCTGACAAGCCGGTCCGTTCCGCCGGGAAAACTTCCGCAGTTTCCGTGAATAAGCGGCCGGATGCTTCGTCATTAATGGGTGGAAGGCGGCAAATTGCCTTCCGGGCGGGCGGAGACGCCAGCTCCAACTTGAATCTCTCAAAGAAAGAAACATGAAACGCACATTCCTGAAATACCTCTCCCTGACCCTGATCACTTTCCTGGCTGCCGCTGGCGCCCAGGCCAAGAGCGACAAGGCGGCCACCAAGGTCGACGGCGCTGTCTGGGCCAATGGGGACCTCTACAATGTCGTCGTCACCACCAACAGCTTCAAGCATGCTCCCGAGCACGCGCTCGATGTTATCTACAACTTCAGCATGAGCGGCCTTGAGGGCCAGCGCTCCATTTCGGAGTCCGCGCCCGGCGATACCGACTACAACGGTGGGCGCTGGCACGTCGTGATGGTCCTCTTCACCGACCAGGGCAAAGCGGTGCATGACCCGGACGACGACGGCATCGTCAACTTCGAGCTGACCGATGCGGACATGGTGATGCACCACGTCGAACTCGGTCACCTGATCCTGATGGACACCGATATCCGCTTCTCCTGCCCCCTGGCCGGACTTGCCGAATAGTTCGTCATGAACTTTACGGGGGTCTCCGGTTCAGCTACTGTCACCGCCATGAATCCTTCCATGGCGGACCGGAATCCTGTCGATCTGGACCAGGCCGTGAAGCTGCATTACCGCAAAGTGTACCATTTTGCCCTGCATCTGGCCCGGCAACCGGACGATGCTGCCGACCTGGCCCAGTACGCCTATGAGCAACTGGCCCGCAAGCACCGGCAGATAGCGGATCCCGGCAAAGTCAAGAGTTGGCTCCAGACCACCGTTTACCGGAAATTCATCGACCAGCGGAGGCGGGTGATCCGCTTCCCCGAGGTCGAATTGAACGAGGAGGCGCTGCCCCGGGACCGGTCCCAGGACCGGCCCGGCAGGCGGCTTGATTCACAGGCCGCGCTGGCCGCCCTCCATGCCCTGGACGAGGACCTCCGGGCCCCCTTGTCCCTGTTTTATCTCGACTCCTGTTCCTATCGGGAAATCGCGGAAATCCTGGATCTCCCGGTGGGGACAGTGATGTCGAGGCTTTACCGTGGAAAACAAAAACTTTATCAAGTACTGACCACCAGATCCTCATGAACAGAGAACAGGCAAAACAATGGCTCAGCGCATACGTGGAGGGCATGGATCTGGGATCCGAACAGAACCTGCGGGAAGCGCTGCGGCTGGCCGAGACCGACCCCGAACTGCGGGATTGGTGGCATCACCAGCAGGAGATGGACCAACGGATGCGGGCGGCCCTCGCGGACGTTCCCGTTCCGGACGGCCTGGAGCAGGTGCTCCTCACCAGCGTGGGTGCCGGGCCGGTTTCCCCGGGCGTGCCGGCCGGTTTCATGCGCTGGCGCGGGTGGATCCTGGCCGCGGCGGCATTGCTGGTCCTGGGATTGGGCACCTTCCTCTTCCTGAGGAACAATGAAGCCCTTGTGCAGGACCTTCAGGCCAGCGTAAGCGGGACCTCCGAGGACAGCTTCGACCAGTTCCGCGACGGAATGGCCTACTACATCCGCAAGGTGTATTTCCAACTGGACCACAAGAGCGACCAGCTCCCTTCCATCGAGGATTGGCTGCAGAACCACGACACGCCCGCCTTCGGGAACCTCCCCGGGCAGCTGGCGGCCCTGCCCACGCTGGGTTGCAAGCAGCTGGAATGGCGCGGACAAAAAGTCTCCCTGGTCTGTTTCAACACCAGGGACGGAAAAATCGTCCATCTGTTCATCCTGGACCGGGAAGGCGCCGATCCGGACCAGTTCCGGGACATCGCCACCGTGGCCCGCTCCAGCGGTCTGGAAACGGGCGGTTGGCTGACCCCCGACAAGGTTTACCTGCTGGTCGGATCGGACCCGGAGGTCGACATCGAGTTCGCGCTGGGCTGATTATCCATTTCGGCGACGGTCCGGGTGATGTCCCGGGACCAGTCCATGATCGCCGCCTGGATGGCGTTCACATAATCCTCGAAGCTGTCCCCGGCCACCTCCTCGGTGTACATGGATCCATCGTAGTGGCTTTTTTCGCCGTCGCGGGAAAGGACCCACCAGGCAACCTTCAACTGGACGGTTTCATTCAAGCGCCCGCCCAGTTCGTAGATGTGGTACCCGATCCGGTAATCATAATCGAAGGTGCCCGTCATCCGGCTGAAACTGATTCGCGCGGTGTCCAGGCTGCGGGCCAGCTGGTAAATCAGGAGCCGGTTGACGCTTTCATCGAGGGGTTCGGCCCAGCGGTTGCGGTCTGAATAAATCAGCTGGTTGTGCCCCTCCAGCGTGACGATCTGGGACTGGTCGAGGTATTTGGCCACCGTCGAGGGGCCGAGCACGATGGCCAGACCCTGGTTGTTGAAGTCCGTTTTCGCCTCGCCTTCCGGCTCGGTCTCGAGGAAATAGAACCGGGTCGTATCCGGCTGGGGCTTGAGAACCCCCAGGTTGGCACATCCGTTCAGGAAGGCCAGCGTGAGCAGGATCAGGGCAAGGCGGGTGATTTGGATCGTTTTCATGGTTTGGATTCCTCCTGGCTTCTTCCGGTGATAAAGGCGTTCGGGTTGCGTTCGGTGTATTCAATCAGGACACGGAGAGCCCGCGACAGGTCGCCGAGCTGGTCCAGGACGGTGACCACCTCCTGGTAGACCGCATTGGAGGGATCCAGCCAGTTGCGGACGTGACTGGAGGCCAGCTCCAGTTCCTGCAGGGTGCCCTCCAACTGGTCCATGGACTGGTCCAGGCGTTCCAACAGACCGTCCTCGTTTTTGTCCAGACTTTCGGTGAAGTCCTTGAGGCTGCCCAGGACCTGGTTCAGGTCCCCGATGGCCTCCTTCAGGTGGGGATTGTTGACCAGGGTCCGGGTATCCGCCAGCAGGCCGTTCAGGTTTTCCCCCATGTTCTGGATTTCAAATCCCTGGAGCTCGGTGCGGAACTCGCCGATGGTGAGCTTCGTCTCCTCGATCATGCCCTTGAAGTCGGTGGAACCGAGATTGGTCATGATACTCTGCAGGGAGGCCATCATGAGCTGCAATTCCGTGGGTACCGTGGGCAGGGAAAGGTAGTCCCCGAATCGCTCGGATTCCAGGACGTAGCCGTCATCCTTGATGCCGAGTTGAATCTCCACGAAGAGCTGGCCGGTGACGATGCTTTCCATCTCCAGTTTGGCGTAGCCGCCACTGTCGATCATCGACTTGACGATCTTATTGTTGTCGATGCGATCGGAATTCCCGGCCCCCATGAGGTTCAGCAGTTTATCGGTATCGATCTCGATCAGGACGGGGATGACCACTTCGTCACTTCCCGGCAGCTTGTGGATCATGATGTCGGTGACAGACCCGATTTCCACCCCGTAGGTCTTGACCTTGGATCCCTTCATGAGGCCGTTGGTGGATCCCTGGAAGGTGACCAGTACCGGAACGGTGTGCTTCCGGAACTTGCTGGATCCGAAGAATATCAGGATCATGACCGCGATCAGCGAGGCGGTCACGACAAAGATCCCGATGGCAAAGAAGTTGGCTTTCTTACTCATGGCAAATGATGCGGTTGGAAGTTTTCATTCCGGTGGCTTTCCCGCCCCGAGCTCCCCCCTGGAGAGGAAGTTGCGGATTTTTTCATCGGGGCAGCTGTCCCGCAGTTCCCTTGGATTGCCGGTGGCGGCCTGGGTACGGGTGTCAACGTCAAGGAAGACCGAATTGTCCCCGATCTGGAAAATGCTCTCCAGCTCATGGGTCACGACCACGATGGTCATGCCCAGGCTGTTGCGCAGCTCGAGGATGGTGTCGTCGAGGCGCCGCGCACTGAGGGGATCCAGGCCGGCGGAGGGTTCGTCCAGATAAAGCACCTCCGGATCCAGGGCCAGGGCGCGGGCCACGCCGGCCCGCTTGGCCATGCCCCCGCTGATCTCGGCGGGATAGAATTCCTCGAATCCGGCCAGTCCGACAATCGAGAGCTTGTAGGAGACGATGCTTCGGATCTGCCGTTTGCTGAAGCTGCTGAACTGGACCAGGGGCAGACCGACATTCTCGGCCAAAGTCAGGGAGGACCACAGGGCGCCGCTCTGGTACATGACCCCGAAGCGCCGGAGCATCAGTTCCCGCTGGTCGGCACTGGCGGAGATGAAGGATTCCCCGTTGTAGTAAATATCCCCGGCTGCGGGATCCTTTAGCCCGATCAAGTGTCGCATCAGGGTGGATTTGCCGCATCCGCTGCCTCCCATGATGATGAAGACCTCCCCTTTGCGGATGGTGAAATTCAGGTCCCTCATGAGCACAAAGTCCCCGTAGGCCATGGTCAGGTCCCGGACTTCGATGTGTTCATTTTCCATGCTGGTCGCTTGCTGTATCATGTCACCACCCCATGGCCTCCAGGACAAACGCGAAGGCCGCGTCGAGGACAATGATCCAGGTGATTCCCGCCACCACGGCCTTGGTCGCGGCCTCTCCCACGGCGGAGGAACTGCGGCCGCTGCGCAGCCCGTAGTAGCAGCCGGCCGAGGCCACGATGATGCCGAAGAAGAAGGATTTGAGGATGCCGATACTGATGTGCTGCAGGCTCAGGGACTCGGTCAGCTGGTACCAGAATTCGCCCGGACTGATACCCATGGGAAGGGCCACGATAAAGCCTCCGAAAAAGCCGAGGGCATCGGCGAAGAGAGTCAGCAGGGGCATCATCAGGATCATGGAGAGAGCCCGGGGCAGGACCAGGAACTCCATCGGGGAGATGCCAAGGGTCTCCAGGGCGTCCACCTCCTGGTTGACGTTCATGCTCCCGATCTGGGCGGCGAAGGCGGCGCCGGTCCGGCCGCTCATGATAATGCCGGCCATGATGCAGCCCAGCTCGCGGGCCACGGCCAGGCCCACCAGGTCGATCATGTAGATGGTGGCCCCGAACTTGCGTAACTGGACGGCACCGACAAAGCCGAGGATGACCCCCACCAGAATGGAAATCAGGGCCACGATCGGCAGCGCCCCGACCCCGCAGGACTGCAGGGTCAGCCAGAAATCCTCCCTGCGGAAACGGGCCTTGCCGCGAACCAGGCGCCCGAAGCTGTAGGTCAATTCACCGGCAAACTCGAAGAAGTGGCGGCTGCCCTGCAGGATGCGGAGGGACTTCTTCCCGATGACGGTGAAGAGATTATCCCTTTGGTGGCTTTCCGGCTCCCGGGGAGGGACCGCCAGGGCCAGTCCGATCAACTTCCGAATGGAATCGGGAAGGGTTTCAAATTGCACTTCCAGGCCCTGGGCCTGGGCAGCCCGGATAATTTCCAGGATCGAGGAGGCGACCAGGGCGTCATGCCGGTCCAGCCCGTTTTCGGAAAAGGTAAGAGGGCCGGATTCCTTCCCGGTGGAGGAGATTTGCGCGAGGATCTTCTCCAGGTTATCGGCCAGTCCGGGACCGTTCCAGCCGCTGCCCAGCTCCAGTCGCCGACCGCCACCCGATACCGACAGCAATTGCATCGGCGGGCCCGCTTCGGCAGGACGGCTGCTGGTGAACGACATTAAGTCCAGAAAAAGCAGAATACCGGCCGAATGCACGTCCTTTTTACCTTCTTGGAGGACAATCTTTGCGGACACCGCCTCCCCGGATACGGGGTCCGGGACTTGCAATTAAAGGAGCGGAGAATTAGGTCACCCGTTGATGTCCTGTTATTTTAAAAAGATCATTTTCTTGCTCGGCCTGACGGGAGCGGCCCTCCCAGTTGCCCAGGCGGGCAAGCCAGACTATCCGGAAACCCCCGTCCGGGAGGTCGTCCATGAATACGGGGCGGTGCGCCTGGCCGATCCCTTCGCCTGGCTGGAGGACAAGGAGGACCCGGAAACGGAGGCCTGGTTCCGGGCCCAGGACCGGGTCGCGAGGGACTTTATCGCCGGTTTGCCGGGCAGGGAGGCACTCTTCCGCCGGATCCGGGAAATCGACGAGGCCAAGACGGTCAACATATACAGCTTTAACCGCCGGCGGGACCGCTATTTCTACCTCAAGCAGGAGGTGGGGGAGGAAGTGGGCAGCCTCTTCTATCGTGACGGGGTCGAAGGGGAGGGTAAATTGATCCTCGATCCGGCCCGGTTGGCGGAATCTGAGATGATCCACTCCATCGAGTACTACGTCCCCTCGTGGGATGGAACGAAGGTGCTGGTCGGCATCAGCGCCGGCGGTTCGGAAATACCCGACCTGCATTTGCTCGGGGTGGACGGCGGCGAGGTCCTGGAGCCGGCCATTCCCCGTGCCCGCGGCGGTGTGGTCTGGTTGGAGGACGACAGCGGATTCTACTATCGGCAAATGCGTCCCGATGAACCCGGCCAGGACCCGGCGGACCGCTACAAGCGCCAGCCTTGCCGCTTTCATGCCCTCGGCGCACCTGCCGGCGAGGATCCGGTGGTGGTCTCCTTCGACCGCAATTCCTTGCCCGCCCTGGGCGAGGCCGACAGCGTCTCGGTCCTTCCGGTCCCCGGCACACGCTTCACCGTGGCCCTGATCCGGCATGGCGTGGACCGCTCGGGCACCCTGTATTACGCCTCCGGGGTCGATCCGGCACATCCGGAAGGGATTGACTGGAAGCCGCTCTATAACCGGGAGGACGAGATCAAGGCGGTCGCCTTCGACCGGGAACGCTACTTTCTCCTCAGCGGAAAGGACGCCCCGCGGCGGAAAGTGCTCGGCGGCAGCCTGGACGACGTGGGGCCGGGCGGACCGGAGCTGCTCTTCCCCGAGGGGGAACGGGTCCTGACCGGGCTGGAGGTCCTCGGCGGAAACCTTTACCTCACGGCCATGCACGGAGGTATTGAATTTCTCATGACAGCCGACCTTTCGACCCCCGTCCCGGCCCTGAAGGATCTCGGGCTGCCCCTCATCGGCCGGGTCAGCCTGCTGGCCAACGACTACCGCATGCGGGACGTCTACCTGAGCCTGACCTCCTGGACCCAGGCCCCCGCCTACTATCGTTTCGATCCGGCGGAAGGCAGTGTCAGCCTGAGTCCGATCCGCCCCCTCGGGCCCTTTGACTCGCCGCCGGGCCTTGTTGTCAAGCGGGAGCTGGTGCCCTCCCATGACGGGGTCCTGATTCCCCTGACGATCATCCACGGGGAGTCGATTCAACTGGATGGAACGAATCCGGCCATCCTCTACGGCTACGGAGCCTACGGCATTTCCCGGCGCCCCTACCACAGCCCGTTCCGCCTGCCCTGGCTGGAGCGGGGTGGCATCTACGCCGTGGCCCACGTCCGCGGCGGCGGGGAATTCGGGGACGCCTGGCATGAGGCCGGCCACCTGGAGCGGAAGCGCAACAGCTGGCTGGATTTCCACGCCTGCGCCGAATACCTGATCGGCAACGGATACACCTCTAGCCCGCATCTGGCCGCCATGGGGGGCAGCATGGGCGGGGTCCTGGTGGGCCGGGCGGTGACCAGCCGGCCGGAGCTCTACGGGGCCGTTGTTTCCAATGTCGGCAACCACAACCCGGTGCGCAACCACCGGCGGGCCAACGGTCCGGCCAACTACCCGGAGTACGGCAATCCGCTCGATCCGGAAGAGTTTCCCTACGTGCTGGCGATGGACAGTTATTTCGCCGTCAGGAGCGGGGTGGATTATCCGCCCATGCTCTTCACCACCGGCTACAATGATGCCCGGGTGGATCCCTGGATGCCGGGCAAGATGGCGGCCAGGCTGCAGCAGCTGGATCCCGGCGGCGGGCCCTTCCTTCTCCGCGTGGAATACGAGGCGGGACATGGCGGGGTGGCCCGCTCCGATATCTGGGAGGAACAGGCTGACGAGTATGCCTTCCTCTTCTGGGCCCTGAAGTCCCCGCCGGAATTGGTTCATGAATGATCCCGCGGACAGCGGACAACCGCTTGACATCTGCCTGCTGGCGCCGTGGTACGGCGGATCCCACCGGCGCTGGGCGGACGGATTGCAGCAACATTCGCGGCACCGGATCGAGATTCTATCCCTTCCGGACCGGCACTGGAAGTGGCGCCTGCACGGGGCCGCGGTGACCTTTGCCGGGTTGATACGGGATTCCGGCCGGCGCCACGACCTGATCCTGGCCAGCGACATGATGGACGTCGCGGTATTCCGGAGCCTTCTCCGGGGCAGCCCGGCGGATGGTCCGGTGGCTGTCTACTTCCATGAAAACCAGCTCGGTTACCCCGTATCCCCTCTCGATTCCGACCTTCGGGAAGGACGGGACCTGCATTACGGATTCATCAATTACACCTCCGCCCTGGCCGCGGACCGCGTCTTTTTCAACTCTTCCTGGCACCGGGACAGTTTTCTCGGGGAGCTGCCCCGGTTCCTGTCCCGGTTTCCCGATCATCCCAACCTGGAGACGGTGGAGCGGATCCGGGAGCGTTCGGAAGTGCTGCCTCTTGGCCTTGATCTGCGGGCCCTGGAAGCACAGCGGCCCCGCCGCCGGGAAGCCAATGAAGTACCCCTTCTGCTCTGGAACCATCGCTGGGAGTACGACAAGCGTCCGGAAGCCTGGATGCGGCTGATCCTGGACCTGAAGTCCGCCGGCCTTGAATTCGAGGTCGCCCTCCTGGGCCAGCGGTCCGGCTCCGAGCCGCCCCTGCTGGGCGAGCTGCGCAAGGCCCTGGGACCGGCGGTCCTCATCGACGGGACTGTTGAGGATTCCGCGGAATATGCCTCCTGGCTCTGGCGGGCCGACATCCTTCCGGTCACTTCCGGACAGGATTTCTTCGGCGGAAGCGTGATCGAGGCGGTTTACTGCGGCTGTCATCCCTGGCTTCCGAGGGCCCTGGCCTATCCGGAGCACTTCCCGGGGGCACCGGTCTTTTACGATTCCGGGGCCGAAGCGCTGGAGGGCCTGGCCCGGCTGGTCGCATCCGGCGCCTGGAAGCAGCCCCGGCCCGGATCCGATACCTTGCTGCGCTACGACTGGAGCCGCCTGGCACCCCGCTACGACCGGGCCTTCCGGTCCATGGCATGAATAAAGCCCCGGCTTTCACCGGGGCTTATGCTATGTATACCAAACGCGTTGTTCTAATCTTATGGGCATTCCCGGAACCGAAGTGCCGGAAAAAGTTCATCATTAAAACAGCGATCCTGATAAGGATAATTAATGTAATTTATAGATCGGAGAGGTACCCTGTCGACAAAAATTTACCGTCCAGGAAGCCTTCCCCGCTGCCGAATGCCGTTGAAAGGAGAGGGATTGGCGTTTATAGTGCAGGGTTATGAAGCATAGCGTCGTCTTTTTTTTATTGATTTTTTTGAGCTTAACAGGCGGGCAATCGGCCCTGGCAGTTCAGGGCAGTGAGGAATTGGTTGCCCCGGAGCTGCTGGCGCCGATCTCCGTGAACATACCGCCGGCGATCGAGCACCTGGTCCGGGAAAGCGACATGGCAACCGTCAAGCTGAGGCTGGACCGGACCGGGCGGGTGGTGGACTGGGTTCCGCTGGAATTGCCCCATTACCGGCTCGCCGGACCTCTTGAAGTCG
>ENA-ORCW01000554-ORCW01000554.1-marine-metagenome-genome-assembly--contig:-NODE-554-length-18855-cov-3.529929_pt1 | contig 18855 bp, 17 predicted proteins | sample MGYA00237784_ERZ508517 | MGnify/ENA primary metagenome ERZ508517 (study PRJEB26187, sample SAMN06268979) | marine metagenome | isolation source: Tt ae E1 feedstock associated aerobic enrichment on... | reverse complement strand
CCGGCGCGACCCCTGCAACTCGTCCGCTTCGTTGAAGGCGGCCGGCGCGGTGCGATCGGCATTGTCGAGAAACAGCGTCACCTCGGCGGTGTTGCGCGCCGGGCGCGTTCCGGAGCCGGAGAAGATCACATCGTCCATGCCCGAGGCGCGCATGTTCTTGTACGAACTCTCGCCCATCACCCAGCGCAGCGCCTCCACCAGATTGGACTTGCCGCAGCCATTGGGCCCCACCACGCCGGTCAGCCCGTTCTCGATCACGAACTCGCTCGGCTCGACGAAAGACTTGAACCCCAAAAGGCGCAATTTGGTGAACTTCATGCCGGCCGCGCCTTCTTCGGCGCATGCGCGAACGGCCGGCAAATGCATTGCCCGCTAAAGCATGCCGTCGATGATCGCCGACATTTCCTCAATCGACATGGCTCCCGAGTGCTTCATCCCGTTGATGAAGTGTGTTGGAACGGCCTTGTACCGGGCATTCCAAACCCCAATTGCACATAGCTCTGACTTCATCCAGAAGCGTGCTGTCCGTCAAGCAAGCTTCGAAGCTCTCAGGCGAGAAACCCGCAATTCCGGCGGTTTTCAACAAGGTATGGTGGTTGTTGCCTGCCCCGGCCTACCATAATTGGGGGTTAAAGAGACACGGAAGACACCGAACCGATTGCCCCGGGACACCAGGCAAACGAAAAATCGGCTTCCCAACCCACAACCATTGAACGTCAAACGCACATCCAGACCGCTTCAGCCCGGACGAAAAAACACGCCGCAAACGACGCTCGATCGAGCGTCACCGACCGGGCCGGTGACGCGCAATCGCGGTTAAAGCATGCCGTCGATAACAGCCGAAATCTCGTCGATTGACATGGCGCCGGAGTATTTCTTCCCGTTGATGAAGAAAGTCGGCGTCGCGTCGACGCCGAAATCGTTGGCCCCGCGTGTGCGCACCGCGCGCACCTTGGTCAGAAGCTCCTGATCGGTCAGGCAGGCCTCGAAACTCTCCTGCGTGAAACCGGCAAGTTTGGAAATCTTCAAAAGCGCGGACTGCGCGTCCTGCACCGGCGCCCAGTTGCCCTGCTGCTTGAAGAGCACGTCGACCATGGCGAAATACCTGTCGTCGGAGCAGCGCGCCAGCATGAAGCCCGCCTCGGCGCGCGGATCGAATGGGAACTCGCGCATGATGAAGCGCACCTTGCCCGTATCGATATATTTTTCCTTCAGTTCTGGATAGGTTTGCGTATGGAAGGTGGCGCAATGGCTGCATGTCATCGAGGCGTATTCGACGATTGTCACCGGTGCGCCTTCCTCGCCGAGCACCTTGTCCTCCAGCGCCCCTTCTTCGAGCAGCTTGTCCATGTCCACCGAGCCGGTCGAGGCCGGCGCATCCACGGCAGCCGTGGTTACGGGATCCGTCGCGGACGCGCCCGCATCGGCCTCGGCATTGCTGTCGGAGCATGCGGCAAGGCCCAGTCCAAGCGCCGGCAAGGCGGCCATGGAAAGAAGAAGTCTGCGTCGCTGGATCAGTTCGGACATGAAGTTTCACCTGTTCGTCTTGGAGTGTTGCCTGTTGTACCGCCACAAAGCTGGCGTTTCGGGCGAATTTGGGTCAAGGACGGATTTTTCTAAAGCAACCGTCTTATCACGTTTTGGTGATCGCGGATCATTTGCGCCGGCCCAGGATGTTCGCACCGAGTTTTTGCAAAGAGTCCCGCAGTCCCTCATCTTCCACGCCTTCGATCAGGCGCTCGATGCGCGCGTTTTCCGAACCCGTCAGGGGACGTGCGATTGGCGGTCGGCGCGTTGGCGGTTGCGCGACCGGCTTTTGAACAATCTTCAATCGCCCCACCGCCGCAAAACCCAAAAACGCGTTCACCCGGCCGATCACCTCACCGGTCTCATGCTGCAGACGCAGAGCCGCAGCCCCCTCGCAAGCGATCACCAGCGTGGCCGGCTCGAACGGATCGTCCTCATGCCGGCGGCGCGGCCAGACGAGCTTTTCGGGCCGTGTGCTGAGCGCCAGCCGCTCTCCAACAATCTCGCTCCACGACTGCACCAGTTCCACCGACAATCCGGCGCGCTTGCGCATCACCGGGTCGAGAATGCCGGTGGCGAGGTCGCTCACCGCGACGGGATTGCCGTAATGCTTCTTCCCTGTCATGACATGAGCACTCGAATTGATCCGCAACGCATATTGAGTTTCTCTCCAGTATGGCACGCACGGAAGCGTCGGTCACCGACGCGCACGCATCTTCGACCGATTTTTCGCGTCCGCTGCTGGCCTGGTACGACCGCCATCATCGGCATCTGCCCTGGCGCACGCCGCCCGCGGAGACCAAACTCGGCGTCCTGCCTGACCCCTATCGTGTCTGGCTTTCCGAAATCATGCTCCAGCAGACGACCGTCGGCGCGGTCAAACGCTATTTCGAGGCTTTCGTCGATGCGTGGCCGACGGTCGAGGCGCTCGCCGCCGCGCAGACCGACGACGTCATGAAGGCCTGGGCCGGACTTGGGTATTACTCGCGCGCCCGCAATCTCAAGAAATGCGCCGAAACCGTCGCCGGGGAGCATGGCGGACGCTTTCCCGGCTCCGAAGCCGGGCTCAAGGCGCTGCCCGGCATCGGCGACTACACTGCCGCCGCGATCGCCGCCATCGCCTTCAACCGGCCGGCCGCCGTGGTCGACGGCAATATCGAGCGCGTCGTCACGCGCCTATACGCCATCGAAACCCCGCTGCCGCAGGCAAAGCCCGAGATCCGCGCCCATGTCGCGGCGGCGCTGCCACACGACCGGCCGGGCGATTTCGCACAGGCCATGATGGATCTGGGGGCGACCATCTGCACACCGCGCAAACCGGCTTGCGTGCTTTGCCCCATCACCCATGGCTGCACAGCCCGGCGCGAAGGCACCGCCGAACGTTTCCCGATAAAGGCCCCGAAAACGGAGAAGCCCGCTCGCCGGGGCGCAGCCTTCGTCGCGGTGCGCGCCGATGGCGCGGTGCTTCTGCGCCGGCGTCCGCCGGAAGGTCTTCTGGGCGGCATGACGGAGGTGCCCGGCAGCGCCTGGACGGCGCGGCACGACGGCGTGTCCGACGACACCGCAGCCCCCTTCCCCGCCGATTGGCGCGCAGCCGGCACGATCCGCCATGTCTTTACCCATTTCGCCCTGGAGCTTTCCGTCTTCCGCGCCGAACTGCCTCTGAATGCGCCGGCCGGCGATGGGTGGTGGTCGGCGCCCGACACGCTGCCGGGCGAAGCCCTGCCCACCGTCATGAAAAAAGCAATCGAGGCTGCGATTCCCGGAGCCACGAAGAAACGCCGAAAGGGATAGAACCGCATGAGCCAGATCCGCCATATCGTCTTCGACATCGGCAAGGTGCTGATTCACTACGATCCTGAAATTCCCTATCGACGCCTGATACCCGACGACGTCGCGCGTCGCCGGTTTCTCGACAATGTTTGTACCGGTGAATGGAATGTGGAGCAGGATCGCGGCCGCAAATGGGAGGATGCCGAGGCACTCCTCATCGCCAAGCACCCGCACGAGGAAGAGAACATTCGCGCTTTCCGCCGTCACTGGCACGAAATGGTGCCGCACGCCTATGACGATTCGGTCGTCCTGCTGGAGAACCTCATCGACGCCGGCCACGACGTGACCATGCTCACCAACTTCGCCGCCGACACCTTCCTCGAGGCGCGCAAACGCTTTCCCTTCCTGGACAAACCGCGCGGCGTCACCGTTTCTGGCGAAGTGGGGCTTATCAAGCCCGACCGGGCAATCTACGACACCCATGTGGAAAGCTTCGGCCTGGAACCGCAGGCAACGCTCTTCATCGACGACAGCGAGAAAAACGTGGAAGGAGCGGAAGCGGCCGGCTGGCACGCGGTTCATTTTTCGGGAGCGGAGAAACTGCGGGCCGATCTCGGCAGCTACGGCTTTGCCGTCTAACACGGTTCCGAGAATTCACGCAAAGAGTCGCAAAAGTACTCTATCCACCGGTTTTTCAAGGAAATAATCGACTTCAGAATCGATCCTGAAGTCGATTATTTTATGGATCAGGCGGCCACGCCCTGCATGTTGTCGCGCATGACCTGACGCAGGCTGTCGATGGGTTTCAGGCATCCCTCGTCCTCGAAGTGCCAGAACGTCCAGCCATTGCAGGCTTCGAGCCCCTGCACGCGGGCGCCGATGCGATGGATCGAACCCGCCTCGTCGCCAATGGCGATGGTTCCGTCGGCGCGCACATTGGCCGTCCAGCGGCGCTTGGAATCGTGAAGTTGCGCGCCAGGCTGCATGAGTCCGGCATCCAGCAGGCTGCCGAAGGCCACGCGCGGCGCTGCGCGCTTGCCCTGCATCTGCGCCAGGTCCATGTCGTCCAGCGGCTCGATCCCGGCGATCCGCGCGCTCGCCGCTTCGATATAATCGTCCTGACGCTCGATACCGACGAAATGGCGTCCGAGCCGCTTGGCGACCGCGCCGGTCGTGCCGGAGCCGAAAAACGGATCGAGCACCACGTCGCCCGGCTTGGTCGACGCCATCATCACGCGCGCCAGAAGCGCTTCGGGCTTTTGCGTGGGATGCAGCTTGCCACCGTCCTCGTTCTTGAGACGCTCCTTGCCCGTGCAGATCGGGAACAGCCAGTCGGAGCGCATCTGAACGTCGTCGTTGGAGGCCTTCAACGCCTCGTAGTTGAAGGTATAGCTCTTGGTCGACTTGTCGCGCGAGGCCCAGATCATCGTCTCGTGCGCGTTCTGGAAGCGCCGGCCGCGAAAATTCGGCATCGGATTGGTCTTGCGCCAAACAATATCGTTGAGCAGCCAGTAACCCAGATCCTGCATCACCGTGCCGACGCGAAAAATATTGTGATACGAACCGATCACCCAGATCGTGCCGTTCGGCTTCAGGACGCGGCGCGCAGCCAGCATCCAGGCGCGGGTAAAGGCATCATAGGCGGCGAAGCTGTCGAACTGATCCCAGGCGTCGTCCACCGCGTCCACGCGCGACTGATCGGGGCGGTGCAACTCGCCGTCGAGCTGTAGATTGTAGGGTGGATCGGCAAAGATCACGTCGACGGATTTTTCCGGCAACCGTTCGAGCGCCGCAATGCAGTCCCCCTTGATTATCGTATCGAGCCATTCGGCTTTTTTCGGTTCGGGTGCAAGCTCATCGATACGACGCACGGCGGACATGGACTGACCTCTAACTCGGACTGTTAACCTGCCGTTATGGTTACGGAAGATGGTAAATATTCCGTAAGGGTCCGTGTCGATTTGCGGCTTACGCGCAGCTATGCAATCTTCCCCTACGTCAAGTTTCCTCCCAGGGAGAACCGGCATGATCCGTACCTGCGCGTTGAGCGTCCTCGCAGCCCTTGTTTTCGTGTTTCCCACCATGGCGGCTGGCAAGACCATCATCGTTCTGGATGGCTCGGGGTCGATGTGGGGTCGGATCGAGGGAACGACCAAGATCGAGATCGCTCGCGATACGCTGCGCCGGGTAATGGGGACACTGCCGGAAGACACGGAATTGGGGCTGGTTGCCTACGGGCACCGTGAAAAAGGTTCCTGCTCCGATATCGAGATTGCCATTCCGCCCGCATCCGGCACGGCCGACGCCATCGTGAGCTTTGCCGACAGGCTGAATCCGAAGGGCAAGACGCCGCTGTCCGAAGCCGTGCGGCAGGCCGCTTCCGAATTGCGCATCGAGGAGAATGTCGCGACCGTTATTCTTGTGACGGACGGTCTGGAGACGTGCAATGCGGATCCGTGCGCGCTCGGCCGCGAATTGGAAGCCGCGGGGGTCGACTTCACCGCCCATGTGGTGGGCTTCGGTCTCTCCGAGGAAGAAGGCCGGCAGGTCGCCTGCCTCGCAGAGAATACCGGCGGTCTCTATCTGAAGGCGGACGACGCCGGCCAGCTTGCCGAAGCGCTCGAGACCACCGTCGCCAAAACCCCCGAACCGGAGCCGAAGCTTGAACCGGCGGCGGTCGAGTTTAACGTGCGCGGCATCGCCCGTCTGTCGCAGGGCGGGACGGACATGACCGACAATCGTCAAGTGCGATGGGACTTCATCCCGCTCAGTGAGAATGGCGCGCCGGAAACACGCAGCGCCGCTGGCGGTTATAGCGGCGTCTTCTCAGCCAACGTGCCCCCCGGTTCCTATCGCGCCAGAGCCCGCCTTGGACGCATCGTTTTCGAAACCGATGTGGACCTCACAACCGACACGACGACCGATGTGGTGGCCGTGCTCGATGCTGGTTTGGTCGAAGTCACGCCCAAGCGGACCGCCAATGAAACCCAGGCCGACCGAAGTGCACGTGTCGACGTTCATTTCGGCGACACCAAGGATGGCGGCTACGGCAAGACCAGCGTCTGGGCCAAGGCCGGTCCGATCACCGTCACCGGACGCATCGGCAAGGCGACTGTGGAGGAAAGCCATGAACTGACGGCCGGCGAAACTCTTGCGCTGGATCTGATCATCGGTTCCGGACTTGTCGTGCCGTTCGCCGTCTATGCCGAGGGTGGCCCCGAGGTCGAGGGCAACGGCATCCGCTTCGACGTGTTGGAGGCCAAGGCCGACATCAACGGCAATCGCAAATCGCTTGCCGGCCAGTATGGCCCCGGCAAGCAGGGGATGGACGTGCCGCCCGGCGAATACATGCTCTATGCCCGTTTGGGCAAGGCCGAGACCATGGTGCCCATCACCGTAAAGGCTGGCGAGCGCACCGAGGCAAGCGTCAACATCAACGCCGGCGTCCTCGCCGTATCCGCGCCCGGCGCCTACAGGATCGAATTCCGCGAAGGAAAGAAGGATATCCAGGGTCGTCAGAACAGCTTGAGCGGAGCTTACGACGTCGAGGCGCAGGAAACCCTGCCGCCCGGCGAATACGAGGTCTTCGTTCGCTACGAGGGCGACAAGGCGGAGAAACGTCAAAAGGCAACGGTCGTCGCCGGCGAACGCACGGACGTCGTCGTGGAGTAGCCATCGGAGGGATTTCGAGGAGTTGTTTCCGCGCGGCATAAGGGCTATGTCGCGCGCCGAGCCGTTTCTTCTCTCTTCCAACAGGTCAGGTCCCGCCATGCCAGTTCCCGAACTCGTCATCTTCGATTGCGATGGCGTTCTCGTCGATTCGGAAATCATCGCATCGCGTGTCGAAGCGCGGGTTCTGACGGAAGCCGGTTTCGAGATTACGCCCGAGGAACTCGCCAGCCGCTATGCCGGCCTCACCTTCAAGGACATCTTATTGTCCATCGAAGAAAACGCCGACGCTCCGCTTCAAGCCACTCTGATCGACCGGGCTGAAAGCGAGGTCGATCGAAAGGTGCGCAAGGACGTTAAACCGCTCGATGGCGTTCACGAAGCGGTCGCCGCCGTCGCCGTTCCTAGGTGCGTCTGCTCCAATTCCAGCCATGAACGCGTCGAGGCCATGCTGGCCCGCACTCGGCTCCTTTCCTTTTTCAAGGGGCACATCTATTCGTCGCTGGAGACGCCCACGCGCCAGCCCAAGCCAGCGCCCGACGTCTTCCTCTACGCTGCCGAGAAGATGGGCGCCGCGCCCGGGCGCTGCTTTGTCATCGAGGACTCGGTGCATGGCATCGCTGCCGCGAAGGCAGCAGGCATGCGCGTCATCGGCTTCACCGGCGGCTCGCACATTCAACCCGGCCATGCCGATCTTCTCATGGAGGCCGGCGCGGAAACCGTCATTCACCGCTTCCAGGATCTGACCGCCGTCATCGCCGCATTGTCGGAATGGACCGAAGACGCTTGACCGAAAGACCCTGACGAACTGATTCAAGGTCAATTCCGAACTGTCTGATAATCAATAAAAAGCGGACCTTGGCCCGCTATTTATTGCAAACGCCGAGGTTCGAAAAATCACCGGCCGCCGTTCGGGCCTTCGTCGTAACCGACCATCACCTGAATGCTGCGGTCCGGCGCGCCTGAAATCGTGATGTTCGGATCGTTGAAGATGAACTGCGTCGCGCCGGCCGTGTCACTGATCGCGACCTGGTGCTGGAAGAGCTTTGAATAAACCACTTCGCCACCGCGAATCGCGGCAATGCGAATGGGCATGGTGATCGTTCCCGTCGTGCCGACCGGTCCCGGCACCACACGCCCGGCCACAGCCACGGTCATGCCGAAGGAGCCGGTGCTGTAGGTGCATTTACGCGTCACGTCGGAGATCGATGCTTGGTAAATGACCTTGTCCGCCTGATCCTGCCCACCCTTCTGATATGTGGTGAAATACGCCGTGCCCTCGCGCAGCGAAACCGGCGGGCAATAGGCGCGCAACTCGCTTTCGCGCACCGCATCCACAGCCTGATCGGCGGATTGGACGGCCGGCTGCCGTGCATTGCCGCCTTGAAGGTTCATGCCGTCCGTCGCGTTGTCGGATTGGCAGCCGGACATGACGGCAGCGGCGGAAAGCAGGATGGAACTGACGAAAAGACGATAATTGACCAAGTGACATGCCCCGTGGATCTGCGCATCCTTCAAGCAGACCGGAAACGGTCGAGCGAAAAGGCAGCGGAGAGATGACAGATTTTTTCGGCAAATGCCAGAAAACCCGTCATCGACAATCAATTTCCATGCGGTTTGAGTGGAAAACCGGTTCCCACCCGTCCAGATCATGCTCTATACCAGACGCGCGGCTGGAATGCGACGGACTCTTGCGCGCACCGGCTGTTCTCCCTCGCAGTTCATGAGGCAATACGACGAATGGCGACAGATTACATCAGCACGCGTGGCGATGCGCCGGCGCTCGGGTTCTCCGATGCGATGCTGGCGGGCCTTGCCCGCGACGGCGGGCTTTACGTTCCTCGCCAGTGGCCGCGATTCTCCGCCGAGGACATCCGCGCCATGGCCGGCCTCGGCTACACCGAAATCGCCTTTCGTGTCCTTTCCCCCTTCGTCGGCGATGAAATCGGCGCTGCGACCTTGCGACGCATCATCGACGAGAGCTACGCCACGTTCCGCCATCCTGCGGTCTGCCCGCTCGTGCAGACGGGTGCCAACGAGTTCATCCTCGAACTCTTCCGCGGTCCCACCCTGGCTTTCAAGGATGTGGCCATGCAGCTTCTGGCCCGCCTCATGGATCACGTTCTCGCCGAGCGCGGCGAACGCGTGACCATCGTTGGCGCGACCTCCGGCGACACGGGTGGAGCGGCGATCGAAGCCTTCGCCGGCACCGAACGCGCCGATGTCTTCATCCTTTTCCCGGAAGGCCGCGTCTCGCCGGTTCAGCAGCGCCAGATGACCACCTCCGGCGCATCCAATGTCCATGCGCTCGCCGTTAAAGGCAATTTCGACGATTGCCAGGCGCTGCTGAAGGACATGTTCAACGATCATCGTTTCCGCGATGGCGTTTCCCTTTCCGGCGTCAATTCCATCAACTGGGCCCGCGTCATGGCCCAGATCGTTTACTATTTCACCGCCGCCGTTTCGCTGGGTGCGCCCGGCCGGGCCATATCCTTCACGGTGCCCACAGGCAATTTCGGCGATATTTTCGCCGGCTACGCGGCCAAGGCGATGGGCCTGCCCATCGACCGGCTGGTGATCGCCACGAACGACAACGACATTCTCGCCCGCACGCTGGCCACCGGCGAATACGCCACCCGCGAGGTGGTCTCCACCACCTCGCCCTCCATGGACATTCAGGTGTCCTCCAATTTCGAGCGCCTGCTCTACTTTGCGTCCGGCGGGAACACGGATGAGATTCGCCGCTATATGGAAACGCTGAAACAGTCCGGCCGCTTCACCGTCGAGGAAAAGACTCTCGACCGCATCCGCGAAGACTTCGCCGCCGGGCGTTCCGACATGGCCGAGACGGCCGCGACGATCGGCGCGGTCTGGGACGAAAACGGTTATCTGCTCGATCCGCACACCGCCACCGGGGTGAAAGTGGCACGCGCCCTGCCCGCCGCCGTTTCGCCTATGGTGGTTCTGTCCACCGCTCATCCGGCCAAGTTCCCGGCGGCCGTCGAGGAGGCGAGCGGCATCCGGCCCGCGCTGCCGGAATGGCTCGGCGACCTGATGAGCCGCAAAGAGTCCTTTACAGTCCTTTCTTCAGACTTAAGAATGCTTCAGGATCATATAAGCCGCCACGCGAGGGCGGCGCGTTAAGTTCAGTACAGGGAGTCAGAGCAATATGGGTGTTGAGGTAAGCCGTCTGTCGAACGGCCTGACGGTCGCAACCGAAACCCTGCCTCATCTGGAGACCGTTGCGTTGGGGATCTGGGTCAAGTCCGGGTCGCGCAACGAGTATGAGAACGAGCATGGTATCGCGCATCTTCTGGAACACATGGCCTTCAAGGGCACCAGCAAGCGCAGCGCTCGCCAGATTGCGACGGATATCGAGGATGTCGGCGGAGAGATCAACGCGGCCACCAGTGTCGAGACCACGGCCTTCTATGCCCGGGTTCTCAGCGCCGATATGCCTCTGGCAGTGGAACTTCTGTCCGACATACTGACCGATTCCAAGTTCGACCCGCATGAGCTCGAGCGCGAGCAACATGTGATCCTGCAGGAGATCGGCGCGGCCCACGATATTCCCGACGACATCGTCTTCGACCGGTTCACCGAGACTGCGTTCCGCCACCAGGCACTCGGTCGGTCGGTGCTTGGAACGCCGGAAACGGTCAAGTCGTTCACATCGGATCAGTTGCGCGGCTTCCTGGAACGCCAGTATTCGGCCGACCGCATGGTAATTGTCGCCGCCGGCGGTCTGAAGCACGAGGATTTTGTCCGCGAGGTGGAGAACCGCCTGGGCGGGTTCCGCAGCAAGGCCGAAGGCGCGCCGCCGCAATACGCGCATTATGTGGGCGGTGACTTTCGCGAACACCGCGACCTTATGGATGCACAGATCATTCTCGGCTTCGAGGGGCGCGCATATCACATGCGCGACTTCTACGCCTCGCAGGTGCTCTCCACCATCCTCGGCGGCGGCATGTCCTCGCGGCTTTTCCAGGAAGTGCGCGAAAAGCATGGCCTTTGCTATTCGGTCTACGCCTTCCACTGGGGTTTCTCCGATTCCGGCATTTTCGGCATCCACGCCGCGACCGGAAAGAGCGATATCGAGGAGCTCGTTCCACTGCTTCTGGGCGAGTTGCAGAAAACGGGGCAGAGCATCGGGCAAGACGAGCTTGAACGGGCCCGCGCCCAATATCGTGCCGGTCTCATGATGGCGCGCGAAAACCCGGCCAGCCGCGCATCGCAGATTGCCCGGCAGCTTCTTCTCTACGGCCGCCCTATCGACGTGGACGAGTTGATGGATCGACTGTCCAACCTCACCCTCGACCGTTTAACGGATCTGTCGCAACGTCTCTTCACCTCGAAACCCACACTTGCGGCGATTGGCCCCGTCGGTAGCCTTGCGCCGTTCGAATCGATACAGGATGCACTTGCCGAGCAGGGCACATTGCCACGCAAGCTCGCCGTGTAGGATCGTCGCGGACATATGCTGGACGTGCCCTTTTTCCGCCGCCCGCCTCCGGCGCTCAAGGGCGAAACCGTGTTCCTCAGAACGCCCGTTATGAGCGATCATGCGGAATGGGCGGCGCTGCGCGAAGCAAGCCGGGGCTTTCTCGTTCCATGGGAGCCGAGCTGGGCTCCCGACGAATTGTCCAAAAGCGCGTTTCGTCACCGACTCAAGCGCTACCGCACGGAATATGACAACGGAACCGGCCTCAGCTTCTTCGTCTTCGATGCGCGCACGCAGGCTCTGGCCGGAGGCGTCACCATGTCCAACATCAGGCGCGGCGTCGCCCAGACCGGCAGTATCGGTTACTGGATGGGCGAGCGCTATGCCGGGCGCGGCATGATGCTCGCGGCGCTGCATCTGCTCATCCCCTACGCTTTCGACGGGTTGCGGTTGCACCGTCTGGAAGCCGCCTGTATTCCAGACAACAAACGATCTGTCGGTTTACTTGAAAAAGCCGGATTTCGGCGCGAAGGCCTGCTCAGATCCTATCTCAGGATCAACGGTTCTTGGCGTGATCACTATCTTTATGCGCTGGTCGCCGAGGAGCGTCATGTGCCTGCATTAGAAACACGAGGCTGATTTCCTTGTCGCGTTCCGTTCTTCCCGCATTTCTGGCGGCTTTGGCCGTGGCTTTCATCGCCCTGTTATCGGCTGCCGGAACGGCCCGAGCGATCGAACCGATCAAGATCGCCCGCGACGACGTGGCTCTGGATCTGTCGGGAGCGGTGGAAATCTATCGCGCGCAGGGAGATGCATTTCAGGTTTCGACGGCACCGGATGTCGACGGCATCGTGCGGCGCATCGAAGTGGAGGCGCAGGATGAGCGCTCCACCGGCGATTGGGCGGTTTTCGCGCTTGCCAACACGACGGACCAACAGCTCGACCGCCTCATCGTCGCCCCGCATTTCCGTCTGGTCGGGTCGGGTCTCATCTGGCCAGACCTCGGCTCGCAGCGCATCGCGGCCATCACGCCGAGCTCCGGCTTCACGCTCGATCGCCAGGAAAGCCCCGACGCGGACGAATTCCGTGTCACCCTCAATCCGGGCTCCGTCGTCACCTTCGTCGCCGAACTGTCCTCACCCAACCTGCCGCAGGTCTATCTGTGGGATCCCGGCGCCTACAAGGATACGGTGAACGCCTATACCCTGTTCCGCGGCATCGTCATCGGCATCGCCGGTCTGCTCGCCCTCTTCCTCACCATATTGTTCGTGGTCAAGGGCACGTCGATGTTTCCGGCCACTGCCGCGCTCGCCTGGGCGGTTCTGGCCTACATTTCGATCGATTTCGGCTTTTTGAACAAGGTGATCGAGATCACGCCGGGCAACGAGCAGATCTGGCGCGCCGGCACCGAGGTCGGGCTTGCCGCCACGCTCGTCGTCTTCCTTTTCGCCTATCTGAACCTGAACCGCTGGCACGATCATTTCAGCTATGGCGTGCTCGCCTGGATTCTCGGCCTCGGCATTATCGCCGGCTTCGCCATCATCGATCCGGCAGTGGCCGCCGGCATTGCCCGCATCTCCTTCGCCGCCACCGCCGTGGTCGGTCTCGGCATCATCGTCTATCTGAGCCTGCAGGGCTATGATCGCGCCATCATGCTGGTGCCCAGTTGGGTCATGATCATCGCCTGGATGGTCGGCTCCTGGATGGCGATAACCGGCATTCTCGACAACGATATCGTCCAGCCGGCCATTGGCGGCGGTCTCATCCTGATCATTCTCCTGATCGGTTTTACGGTCATGCAGCATGCCTTCGCCGGCGGTGCCCTTTTTCAGGGCCTGTTCAGCGATATGGAACGTCAGGCGCTCGCCATTTCCGGCTCCGGCGATGTGGTCTGGGACTGGGACGTCTCGCGCGACCGCATCATCACGCGACCGGATGTGAGCCGCCAGCTCGGCCTGCCTTCCGGCAGCCTGCATGGCCCGGCGCGCGAATGGCTCTCCACGCTCCACACCGAGGACCGCGACACCTTCCGCACAACGCTCGACGTCGTGCTGGAGCAGCGCCGTGGCCGCATCTCTCAGAGTTTCCGCCTGCGCGGCGCCGACGGTCACTATCACTGGTTCGATCTGCGCGCGCGACCCGTCATCGGCTCCGACGGCCAGGTGATCCGCTGTGTCGGCACCATGGTCGACGTCACCGAGCAGAAAAAGGCCGAAGAGCGCCTCCTACACGATGCCGTGCACGACAATCTGACCGGGCTTCCGAGCCGCGAGCTGTTCCTCAACCGGCTCGACGCCATCATTTCCATCGCGCGCATGGAACAACAGGTGCGGCCGACCGTCTTCGTGATCGATATCGACCGCTTCAAACAGGTCAACGAGGAACTCGGCATCTCCGTCGGCGACACAATCCTGCTTACCATCGCCCGCAGGCTTCACAGGCTTCTGAAGCCGCGGGATTCGCTGTGCCGGCTCTCCGGCGACCAGTTCGCCATGATTCTCCTGTCCGAGCAGGAGCCCGCGCGCATCGCCGCCGTCGCGGATTCGGTCAAGCAGGCTATTCGTACGCCGGTCACCTTTGCTCGCCGCGAGATCGTCCTCACCTCGTCCATCGGCCTCATTTCATGGACATCCACGCAAGAATCGGCCGAGGAAATGCTCAAGGACGCGGAGCTTGCCATGTACCAGGCCAAGCGCTTCGGCGGAGACAGGATCGAACCGTTCCGCCCAGCCTTCCGTTCCATCGATAACAACCGGCTACGCATGGAATCGGATCTGCGCCGCGCAATCGATCGCTCCGAACTCAAACTGGTCTATCAGCCGATCATCCGCCTCGAAGATCAGTCGATCGCCGGTTTCGAAGCGCTGCTGCGCTGGGATCATCCGCGGCGCGGCGCGATCGCGCCGTCGGACTTCATTCCGGTTGCGGAGAGTTCCGGCCTTATCGTTCAACTCGGCCTTTTCGCCATGCAGCAGGCGGCCGAAGATCTTTACCGATGGCAAAAGCAGTTTTCCGATACGCCGCTCTTCATGTCGGTCAATCTTTCAAGTCGCCAGCTCATACGGCGCGATCTCGTCGGCGACGTTCGCTCGGTGATCGCGCGTTCAGGCGTTACGCCCAAGAGTTTCCGGCTGGAGCTTACCGAATCGGTTGTCATGGACAATCCCGAGCAGTCGGCCCATGTCCTGCAGAAGCTCAGGCAGATCGGCATCGGCCTTTCGCTCGACGATTTCGGAACCGGCTATTCGTCGCTCTCCTACCTGTCGAGTTTCCCTTTCGACACGATCAAGATCGACCGGCGCTTCCTGGAAGATCACAGCGCGCGCGGCATCGTGCTGGTGCGCTCCATGGTGAAAATGGCGAAGGAACTCGACCTTTCCGTCGTTGCGGAGGGCGTTGTCGATCATCAGGATGCGCAGCAACTTGCGGAGATGGGGTGTGATTACGCCCAGAGCTTCGTGTTCGGCGAGCCTGAAGATGCCGAAACCACCGGAAAACTCCTGTTCGAACACACAACGGCAGCCAAATCCTGAAAAGGAAAGGCTGTTCGCACAAACCCCTGTGAAGTTTGAGACGTCAGGCGTGGCCGGCGATCTGGCTGAGATTTGCCGCGTCGATACCGATCGAAGCCAAAACGCCGTCGTACTTCTGCTCTATGTCGCCTTCGAAAAGAAGTTGCGGCGTCGCCGGGCACGTCAGCCAACCATTCTCGCCGATTTCCATTTCGAGCTGGCCGGCGCCCCATCCCGCGTAGCCGAGCGCCATCAATGCGTGACGCGGCCCCTGCCCGAGCGATATCGCCCGGAGCATGTCGACGGTTGCCGTGAGGCATATGCTGTCTGAGACCGGCATGGAGGATTCAACGACATAATCGTCCGTGTGGAGAACGAAACCTCGGCTTCGATCCACCGGCCCGCCATTGCGCACAGGCATGTTGCGCGCCTCTTGCGGCAGCCGGATGGCTTCCGATTGTTCCAGGATTCCCAGTTGAACGAGAATATCGGGGAAAGCGAGTTGTTGGGGCTGATTGATGATCAGCCCCATCGCGCCTTCTTCGCTATGGGCGCACAGATAAATCACCGCGCGCGCGAACCGCTCGTCGCGCATGCCCGGCATTGCGATCAGGAATTGGTTTTCCAGATACGGAAGTCCCGTCATTTCCCTGCTGCGCCCTTGGGTTTCCATGCTTTCAGCCTAACGTGTTTTACCACGCCTTGAAAGGCGGATATCGGACCGTAACGTTGAACCGGTAACGCATTTATGATGCGTCCGGCCAAACCGGGTGTTGCGGCTCCCTTCCGCCCGCTGCAATCTCCCGTCATGATTCGATACGCACTGGTCACGGTTCCGTTGCTGGCGGTGTCACCGGCATTCGCCGCCTCAAGCCAATGGCAGGAAAGCGAGGGCGGTGCGGTGCGCCTTGTTACGACCGGCTTGCCGGATAAGGACGGCAATCTGCGGGGCGTATTGGAGATCGATCTCAAACCCGGATGGAAGACCTATTGGCGCAATCCGGGCGCTGCCGGCATTCCGCCGCAGATAGACATCTCGCGCAGCCCCCATATCGGCACGGCCGAAATCGGCTATCCTGCCCCCGAACGCATCCACGACGGCGAGACACAATGGGCGGGCTATAAGCATTCCGTCTCCCTGCCGATCACGTTCACGCTCGATCGGGCGAACGCGGTAACGCTGATCGATGCGGATGTGTTTCTCGGCATCTGCGAGACGATCTGCATCCCCTTCCAGGCGTCATTCATGTTCGATCCCGGCGCGGGAGCGGAGGATGTTGGCGACGCCCTTGCGGTCGAGCGCGCATTCGCTTCCCTACCCGCTCCCGCCGACGCGCATTTCGGCATCACCGGAATCGAGAGAAGCGGAGACGCCCTCATTCTCAAGGCAAGCCTACCGCCATCGGCGCAGAATCCCGCTCTTTTCATCGACCATGAGCGCGCGCATCTGCTCGGGACGCCGAGACTTGAAAGCCCTGGTGAGGATTCCGCCAACTTCATTGTTGAAATATCGCCCGGCGAGGTGGAGGAACTTGAAAACACCCTCCTTATATATACCTTGACGGTCGACGGAACTGCCGTCGCAGGGGATATTGAAATCCCCTGAAACAGTTTGATTTTAAACGATTTTCAGGAGTGTCAGATGAAAGTTTCAGTAGGTGATCGTATACCGGATGCGACCTTCAAGAAAGTTAGCGCCGAAGGGGCGGAAGACGTAGCCGCCAACGACTTTTTCTCCGGTCGCAAGATCGTTTTGTTTGGCGTTCCGGGTGCATTTACCCCCACCTGCAGCAACAGTCATCTGCCGGGCTTCGTTGAGAACGGAGAAGCGATCCGTTCGCGCGGTGCCGATGATATCGCCGTCGTCTCCGTGAACGACGCTTTCGTGATGAAGGCCTGGGCCGGGTTCACCGGCGCGGAAGACAAGATCACCTTCATCGCCGATGGCAATGGAGATTTCACCAAGGCGATGGGGCTCGACATCGACCTTTCCGTCGCCGGTCTCGGCAATCGCTCGAAGCGCTATTCGATGATCGTCGATGACGGTGTGGTCAAGGCGGTCAATATCGAGGAGAATCCCGGCGAGGCGGAGATGAGCGGCGCCGCCCGTATTCTGGATCAGCTTCAGGGTTGAGATATCTAGAATGGCCGGCCGGGAACGCTCCTGGCCGGCCTTGTTTGCCGCGTCAAACCCGAACCTAAACTTCTTTCGGGTCAGCGCCGCTTCTTCTTGAAGGGTTCCATACCGGCCCGTGCAAGCGCGTCGGCGCGCTCGTTTTCGGGATGGCCGGCATGGCCCTTGACCCAATGCCATTTTATCTTGTGACGCCGGCGCGCCTCGTCCAGCGCCTGCCATAGCTCGGCATTCTTCACCGGCTTTTTCGCCGCCGTTCTCCAGCCATTGCGTTTCCAGCCCTCGATCCAGCCGGAAATGCCGTCGCGCACGTAAACGCTATCCGTATAGAGATCGACCTCGCACGGGCGCTTCAACGCATTCAGCGCCTCTATTGCCGCTTTGAGTTCCATCCGGTTGTTGGTGGTTTCGGCCTCACCGCCGGACAACTCCTTCTCCACGCCATTGTGACGCAAAAGCGCGCCCCAGCCGCCAGGGCCCGGATTTCCCGAACACGCTCCGTCGGTGTAGATTTCCACGCTTGTCACTTTATGCCGATCCCATATTCGGACGCTGAACCGATCTGCCGGTGGAAGCGCAGCCGGCGCACATACTCCATCGGGTCGCGCTTGTTCACCAGCGCACCGTCTGGGATGGTCAGCCAATCGTAGAGCCGCGTCAGCATGAAACGCAGTGCCGAACCGCGCGCCAGAAGCGGCAAAGCCTCGATTTCGCCAGGCTCCAGCCGGCGCACGGACTGATAGCCGTCGAGAAGCGCTGTCCCCTTGGTCAGATTGTAGGAACCGTCGGCTTCGAAACACCAGGCGTTGAGGCAGGTGGCAATATCGTAGGCCAGAAGATCGTTGCAGGCGAAATAGAAATCGATGATCCCCGAAACCCGATCTGCGAGAAAGAAGACGTTGTCGGGAAAGAGATCCGCATGGATGACACCGGTCGGCAGATCCTCCGGCCAGCCATCAGAGAGCGCTGCGAGATCGGCCTCCACTTCCGCTTCAAGACCCGGCTCGACCTCGTTGGCACGCGGCTTTGCCTTTTCCCAGAGCGGACGCCAATCGCCCACGGTCAGCGCGTTGGCGCGCGTCAGTTCGAAACCACGAGCGGCCAGATGCATGCCGGCCACCGCCCTGCCCACTTCGCGGCAGTGTTCCGGCGTGGGTTTCCTCAGCCACATGCCTTCCAGAAACGTGATCAGCGCGGCCGGCCGTTCGGCGATCTCGCTCACCACCGCACCATCGCGCCGGCGCACGGGCAGCGGGCAATTCACGCCATGCTGCGCCAGATGCTCCATAAGACCGAGAAAAAACGGCAGGTCAGCACGCTCCACGCGCCGCTCGTAAAGCGTCAGGATGAAAGCCGCCTTGGACGTGTGGAGCAGATAGTTGGAGTTTTCCGATCCTTCGGCAATCCCCTTGTAGGACAGGAGATCGCCAACGTTGTATTCCCGCAGAAGCGCGCCGAGCTCGACCTCGGAAATGTCCGTATAGACCGCCATGCTTATGCGTTGCCGTTCACGAATGCCATGTCGGCGTGCGTCAGTTCCACATCCCGCAAGGCCCGCATGACCGGAAAATTCTCCGTTTCTTCCGCCGTGATCGCGAGCTCGACCGTCACGTCGAAACGCTCGCCGAACGCGTCGATGATCTCGTTGACGATGATCTCCGGTGCCGATGCACCGGCCGAAAGGCCGAGAGTACGAATGCCGTCCACCTCGTCCCAGGGGATTTCCGATGCGCGCTGCACGAGCAGGGAACGCTTCGCACCGGCTCGCTCGGCGACTTCCACCAGGCGGCGCGAATTGG